>Ga0209652_1000006_pt1 | contig 194157 bp, 234 predicted proteins | sample SaaInl74LU_5_DNA_FD_184641 | JGI IMG/M metagenome (GOLD analysis project Ga0209652, IMG submission 184641) | Marine microbial communities from expanding oxygen minimum zones in the Saanich Inlet - ESP_74LU_5_DNA (SPAdes) (version 2) | ecosystem: Environmental > Aquatic > Marine > Intertidal...
GGGTGAGTAAACGTTGAGTTAGCATCCGTAATATTTAATCTTTCAACACCGCCTGTGACAAACGTTTGACTATCTGCAGCATCAAAACCAAAGTAATTATTTGTATCACCACGATGACGAATATAACTATCAATATCAATTTGCGACATCTGTGAAGTGCCAGCAAAGTCACCATAATAGTTTGTATCATTTACATCGTAGAATAGTGGTGAACGAACCGATCCTGCCGCCGTTGTGAACGTTGCTACTTGTAGTCCTTGAGTACCGCCTGTGACAATTTCAAAACTGTCAGCTGCGTTAAAGTTCAAGTAAGTATTTGTATCTCCATCATGGAAGATAGTACCAACAAGAGCAATACCAGACATTCTTGAATTACTTGCCGGGTCAACATAATATGTTGCGTTATTTAGATCGTAGAATCTACCTGCGTATACATCTGGGAAGATTGCATCAACGGTACTTGTAATATTAGTTGCATTGATTTCTAATCTTTCAACTGCGTTTGTGGTAAAGATAATATTATCGTTAGAATCAAAACCGAAGAATGTATTTGTATCATCGTTGTGTTGAATGTAATCGTTAATACCAATACGATTCATTCTTGATGTTGAAGCAGGATCTGCGTAATAAGTATTATCATCAGCATCAGTAAATCTTGAGGCTGATAGATCACCACTGAACGTACCGTTTACCGCTGTAAGATCACCACTAATATCAATATCACCTGTAATATCAACACCGTCGTTATCAACACCTAATCTTTCAGATCCACCAGTTTGTAAACTAATGTCATCAGTAGTAAATTGTAATTTGGTATCAGTATCACCGTTATGGTATAAATCATCGTCAATACCAATTGCATGCATTATTGAATCAGAGGCAGGATTTACGACGTATGAATTATTATCTGCATCTACAAATCGTTGACCAATTACATCAGTACCTGCGGTTACAGTTGTACCTGCACTTACAGAACCAGCAGTGGCCGATATATTACCCGCAGTTGCTGTAATATTGTTTTGAGCAGTAACATCATCGCCTGCGATAACATCTCCTGCAGTTGCAGTAACGTTTCCTGTTGTTGCCGTAACACCAGTTCCACCGGTTACAGTTGTTCCTGCAGCGACTGAACCCGCCGTTGCTGCAATATTACCTGAGGTTGCCGTGATATCATTTTCAGCAGTTACACTATCACCAGCAATTACATCACCGGCAGTTGCTGTTATATCGCCTGCAGTTGCCGTTATGTCTTGGGCAGCAGTTACATCATTGCCTGCGGTTACGTCACCGACTGTCGCTGATACATTGCCTGTCGTTGCGATTACACCTGTTCCACCAGTTACCGTGGTTCCTGCCGCGACTGTTGTTCCTGCAGTAACTGAACCCGTGGTTGCCGCAATATTACCAGATGTTGCCGTTACATCATCCTCGGCGATAACGTTACGACCTGCTTCTACATCTCTATCAACATTCCAATCGCCGTCGGTATCTGAACTTGCATTCCAGCCAGAGTTATCTGATTTTAAGAAACCTACTGTACCATTATTTCCATATAGTACTCTATCTTGACCAGTTGTGGCAAAATTGATTTGTGCAGCGCCAGCGCCATCACCTACAGTAAGATCACCTTCTATTGTAATATTACCTGTGGCGGTATCATCAGCATCACTACGAAGGAACTGAGCAGCTTCTAAACCATCTACGGTATCAGCATCGAATCCATTTCCTGAACCTTCATCTGCTGTTGTAATAACTCTACCAAGAACCGCATTGTTAACTTCTAATTGCCAATAGTCTGACGTTTCATTCCATACAAGTTTAGGATTTGCTAATGTACCACGCTCAACTTCAATACCTGCATTCTCTGAAGGAGTAGAGCCTGTATAGTTAGCATTAAGAGTAATGATATTATCAGAAAGTAAAATCTCTTCGGTATTTACATAAGTAGTATTACCTGATACCGTAAAGTCTCCGCCAACTGTTAGATTACCGGCAACCTGGGCATTTGCTTGAGCATCAAGCAAAGCTTTAATAACTGCTTGGCCATCAATCGTAATGTTGGTATCAATTTGTGCAGAACCAGTTACATCAATATCCTGTAAGAAAGATATTGTTCCTGCTGCAGAATCTGCAACATCGGATCTTAGGAATTGACTTGCTTCTAAACCATCAACTGTATCTGCATCAAGGTTATTACCTGAACCTTCGTCTGCAGTTGTGAGTATACGATTATCATCAATCGTCGTTGTGGCAACACCTGTAAAATTAATTCCCGTAGATGTAAAGGCTGCTATTTCAGTGCCTGCATAATTAATAACAATACCAGCAGTATCGTCATGAAACTCAATGCTGTTATCAACACCAGGATTTGTTATTTTATAATCGCCTGCAGAGATGTTGCGAATCTGGAGTGAATCAGAATCACCTTCAAACGCTGCAATTATTGTTCCTGCTGAATGGCCACCAGAATTGGTAACTTTTAAAGTTGGAGTGGTCTGTGTTCCTTGTGTAAGGACCGAATCACCGGTAACCTGGAGTTTTTCTCCAGTATCGGTTGTGCTGCCTATTACGGCATTTTCGGGTGTTAAGAGACCATTCTTAACTATAAACTTTTTATCATTTGCCATTCGGTTCACTCTCCCCAGATAGGCGGTTTAAATTAATTCTATACCTTTATTTATAAGTTACGACTCGGTGTATGTTGCGAAAACTGTAAAAGTAGTACTTGTAGCGGAGGCAGGAGTACATCTTAATCTTGATAATCCTGAGGCGTTATCTATTTCATAAGTAGCAAGTTCACTACCTGATGTTATTCGGCCGAATTCTGTTCCTAAGAAATCAGATCCTGTATCAATTGCCAATATTTTAGTTACATCAATATCAGAGCCTGATTTTGCCGTAACCATATATTCAACGCTTTTAAATTGACCTGATGCATATTGGTCAATACTTACTTGAGTTGTTGCTGTTGTTATTGTTTCTTTAGTTGTAATTCGTCCATGTTCAAAGTTTAAATTACCATCAAGACTAACATTATTTGTAGCAGTAAGATTAGGAACCGTCAAGTTCCCTGTCATTGTATCTCCAGTTACATTAACATATCTTGCATCAGCAATTGCGATTGTTAATACCGCAAGATTACCTTTCGTAAATCCTACAACATGACCAAACTCATCGAAGTCCATACTCTCAATAACTTCGGCATTTGGTAGATCCAACACGCCAGTATTCGCAACGCTTGAAGTATCACCATGAGTTAGTGTAACATCACCACTTAGTGCTCCGCCGCCAGCTAATCCAGTTCCACCTAATACACTTTGAGTTTTATCAACCTTAAGTCCTAGTGCAGTAGTAACTTCAGTTTCAGTAAAGTAACGATTATCTAATTGACCTGCATCAAGTTCAGTTTCGGTATAGTACTGATTGTCTAATTGACCTGCGTTTAATTCTGTTTCGGTATAATATCTGTTATCAAGTTGACCTGCATCTAATTCTGTTTCTGTATAATAACGATCATCAAAATCAACTTGATCTAAACCAGTCACATGACCGTAAGTATCGAGAACTACATCTTGTATTACCTGTCCGCCGCTTCCTAATACACTTGCCTGAGTACTTGTGTCAGCGTGATTAATTGTAATTGAGCTATTAGCTGCTTGGTTGACGGTAAATGTTCCACCGCCGTCAATTGCATTTCCTGCTGTGACTGTAATTGTTGCGTCGTTAATGCCACCGGCAGCTGCGGCAGTAGCAGCTGCAATAATATCTGAAGCGTGTTGTCCATCAAGCAGATCTGCATCAAGATTAGTACCTGTTCCGTCAACCGTAATTAATGCGGCAAGTATTTCAGCAGCAGTTTGATCTGCGGTTGCACTAGCTTCTATAAGATCAAGTTTTGCACCATCTGTTGATACATCACGTCCATCAACCGTACCTGAAATTGTAATGTTGCCATTAATATCAAGTTCACCAAATTGATGTATGTCCGCATTAAATACAGAACCATCATTTGTTGTTAATTGTAACGTTGTATTAGCAGAATGCCAATCAAGATCCGATACACCAAGCACTGCTGCGGTTGAAGCAAGGGTGATACGACCATCTTCATCAATTGTTATGACAGGAATCGCAGAAGAACCACCATACTGTCCTGCCGTAACAGCGGTATTAGCAAGCTCTGCTGTAATTGATATTGTTCCATTACCTAGGTCCGTAAGTGTTGTAGTACCTGTACCAGTGACCTTACCGGTTATTGCTACATCAATCTGTGGGTCAGGTAAATTAGTTGCGTTTGTAAAATCAAGGTAATATGTACCTTCTTGACCGTCTAATAAATCTGCATCTAATCCTGATGTTGTTCCATCAACAGTTTTAATTGCTGTTAGAATTTCTGCCGCGGTTTGATCTCCGGTTGAACCAGCTTCTATACCATCAAGCTTTGTACCATCAGCTGCAACATCACGTCCATCAACTGTTCCTGTAACAGTTATATCACCAGTAACATCAATTCCTGCACCAAAGTCAACGTTGGCGGCAAAGTCAGATATAATGGTGTTGTATGAAGAACCATCTCCTGTATTGATTTGGAATGTGTTGTTTGCGTTGTACCATTGGGTACTTCCAATGCCAGCTACAGAGGCTGTGGTGACGGACGTAAGACGACCATCAGCAGCAACAGTTATAATTGGAATAGAGGTTGCACCACCGTAAGATGCGGCAGTAACTCCTGAAGCAGTAATATCAGCGGTTAATGTACCACTTGCTAAATCAGTTAATGTTACCGCGCCTGATAAATCACCAGCAAGCGTAATTGTAGGATCAGGTTTATTTGTTGCATTTGTAAAATCTGTATAGTATGCACTGTTTGCACCATCAAGTAAATCAGCGTCTAATCCAGAATATTCTCCATCAACTGTTTTAAGTAATGTTAATATTTCAGATGCTGTTTGGTCTGCGGTTGCGCCTGTCTCTATACCATCAAGTTTAGTACCGTCTGCATTAACATCACGACCATCAACTGTTCCTGTAACAGTAATATCACCAGTGACATCAATTCCTGCGCCGAAATCAACATTAGCATCAAAGGCAGAAACATTTGTTTGAAATAAACTTCCGTCAACCGTTGAAATCTCAAAAGTATTATTTGCGGTATACCAATCAACTCCATCAACACCTGCGACCGAAACATCAGCGGCGGCTGTAATACGACCATCTTCGTCAACTGTGAATGTTGGTATAAGAGAAGCTGAACCGTAAGAGGCTGCGGTAACTGCTGTATTCGCAAGTTCTGCTGTAATAGAAATCGTGCCGTTACCAAGATCAGTTAAAGTGGTCGTCCCTGACCCGGTGACCTTCCCTGTTATATTGACATCAATCTGTGGATCTGGTTTGTTCGTTGTATTAGTAAAATCTAAATAGTACGAACCTTCTTGTCCATCAAGTTGATCGGCGTCAAATCCATTCCCTGCGCCTTCATCACCAGTGGTAATGATTCTTCCAATTGTTCCACCCGAAGCAACTTCCCAATAATCGTTTGCTTCATTCCATTGTAGAACTACGTTACTGCTTGTTCCTCTTTCGACTTCGAGTCCTGCATCTTGAGAAGGAGTACCTGCCTCGTTTGCGTTAAGAGTAATAATATTATCGGATAACTGAATTGTTTCCGTATTGACATATGTGGTATTACCCGATACGGTAAGGTTGCCTGATACGACAAGATTACCATTAAAGGTATCATCTTCATCGGATCTTAAAAATTGTGCGGAAGATATTCCGTCTAATAGATCTGCATCAAGACCTGAGCCTGCTCCGTCGACTGTTTTAAGTAAGGTAAGTAGGTCATTGGCATCTGCACTAAACTCAACAATGGATTCTACTCCACCGGTTTCTTGTTTAATGTAGAGTTTACCGTCAGCAGTGTTTATGGCGAGTTCGCCTAACTCCAGATTTGAGGTAGTAGGTATTCGGCCTGCTACGGCACTACGTTTTAACTTAATTAATGTCGACATATATATGTCCTTTTTATGATGTACCTATAAAGGTAAATTATTTAAAAGGTTCCTCCATCTAATTCTGTGACCGTAACATCTCCACTCGCAACCGTAAAGTTACTTGCGTTAAACGAAGCAACACCAATATTGGTATCACTTGCTAATTCACCGGCAATTAATATTTGGTTATTACTAACCGTCGTGTTGATTCCTTCACCTGCGGCAAAGGTAATCGTTTCACCTAATGCAATTGTATCTGTAGTTCCAGTCTCGGCTGATATAGAAATACCACCCGTTGTTAGATTATTTATGGATAAATCTAAAAATTGTTTATTTACTGCATCTAAACTATTGACAGGGTTGGATAAACCTGTTATAATATTGTTATCAACATTTAAACTACCAGTAGAAGATATCGTGATATCGCCAGACGAATTACTGATTGTGTTGTTCGCAACTGTTAGATTACCACCTATAACCAAACTCTGATCTAGATTTAATCCGAGGAATCTCGAATCTCCACCCGCAGGGTTAAGGAGATAGTCTTGATCTTGATAATCAATAAATCTTCGAGAGTAAACGTCTCCGTCTTTTACATACCAACTGTCATCTGATCTATCAAAGTAAGTACTAAAGTTAAACGAATTACTTAAGAAACCAGCTTGCGTACCCAAAGCGTAGAAATACATATTTCCACTGCCTGTACCCATAATGATCTGCGATACAGATTGCTGATAACCAATATGCATGTTCTTAAATCGAGAAGTACCCGACGGATCGGCATAGAATTGTAAATTATCTTTACTTACAAATTTTGTTGCTCTTAAATCACCGTTAGATGTATCACCGCCTTCCGCATTAATATACCTTGCATCAAGATCAACATAATCAAATGTTGTTGTGATAGAAACGTTAGAGTTATTCTGAACTGTTCCGCTACCAGTGACTGCGCCTGTTAATGCAACATCAAACGGATTCGTATAGAAGTTTAATTTCTGATTTGGATTATCAGCAATAACTTGAATACCACTCTCAACGTTATTTCTAACCGCGTCTTCAAGAACACCGTAAATAGAAGGTACAAAATCAACAACCGCGTTTGAAGATACAGATAGAGGAATGTTAACTATCGAGCGAACACGTCCGTAAACGTCAAACTCAAAGTTTGGTACCGTTCCTTCAATACCAGCTTCTCTTAATCCTACAAACGAATCCCATACGGTATCCAAAGCAAATGCAGCAACGTTATTCGCTGAATCATAACTTTCAATTGTAAGACCAGTTCCAACCTCAAGACTTGGCGTATTCGTTGTATTGAATAGATCAAGAGGATATGTATTAGCGCCTTTCGTTACATGGAAATCTCTATCAAAAGTATTTTCCACATAATACTTAGTGACAGCGTCTGAATTCGCAATCGGTTCAGCAAGACCTGTTATAATAGTATTACTTACATTGATGTTTCCACCAATATCAAATACGAGGTTTGTAGTACCGTCTGTTTTAATTGCTTGGTTATTATCAACCTTAAACGCAGTAACACCAGCAGTAACAAACCTTAATTCATCGTTATCAGCGCCTGCGCTCGATTCTGCTTCAATAAAGGTATCTTGGTCAACATCTTTAACTCCGCCAAGACTTGCCCACGCAGTTCCAATGTAACCTTCAAATACTCCATCTGAACTATTGAACCGAACCATACCTGCAGAAAGCGAAGAAGGCCTATCTGCGGTTGCTCCCGTAGGTAATACAATTGCCCCGGGTGTATCGAAAGTAACAACACCAGTGTCACTATCAATTGTTCTTACGTGTAATTGATTCCAATTAGAACCAGTAGCACCAAGATTATAAGTAGCGTCTGTCTGCGGTATTAAATTACTCGAGAAATCAGCAATAACATTAATTGAATCTGTTACTTGATCACCAAGAGTTAAATTACCTGAGATAGTTAAATCACCAGTAAACTCACCGTCACCATCAACTCTAAATAATGTTCCGTCCCAAGTTAGCCCTGCATCATCAGTTAATGCACCACCTGGACCTGCGACCACAACTCGATTATCTGTAAGATTGCCTACTGATAGCTGATCTGTTGCTGCGTTATATGTTAATCCTGAATCACCAGTAATTTGTCCGTTTGCACCAGCAACGAATACTTGACCTAAAGAAACTGTTTCAATGGTTGGAGCTTTTAAGAATTCGGCGGAAGCATTAACTATTAAATGCGTACCGTCAAACTTAATATTATTATTTGAAGATAACGCACCAGTATCGGTTACGAACATCATTGTGTTCGCTTCGAGGTTACCTACTGATAAACTATCGCCTGATAAACCACCAGAAGTACTAAAGTCTCCATCAACTGTAATACCACCAACAATTGTTAAATTGGTTCCATCCCAAGAAAGGTTTGCTTCACCTTGTAATGATCCACCGTTGCCAGCAGTAACAACCGACCCAGCAGGAATTGCTGAAACCGATGCAGAACCAAACGTTGCTCCACCTGTGGCAAAGTCAAACACAACCTCATCATTAGGACCGTATTTTAAATCACCATCGGCTTCGAGCGACATTCTTTGAACGCCTGCCGTCTTGAATTTTAATTGATCGTTATCTGAGCCAGGAGAATCTTCAGCAGTAATTAAAGTATCTTTATCAACGTCTTTTACTGAACCTGCTAATTCTGACCAACCTACACCGTCATAACCTTCAAATCTTTCGTCAGAACTGTTATAACGAATCATACCAACTTCGTTGTTAGCAGGACGATCTGCGGTTCCACCTACAGGTAAAACAAATGCTCCTGTTTCATCAATTGAAACAACACCTGAAGAACTCTTTAATGACGGAGTAAATATTCTACGCCATTCTTTAGTAGGAGTACCTAAACTGTATGTATCGGAAGCGTCAGGAACAAGATCGGAAGTAAAGTCAGCAACAACTGTTACCGTATCAACTTCATTATCACCAAGAGTTAGATTACCACCTATTGTAAGATTACCTGAAATATCGGCATTAGCATCTATTGTAAACGTTGAACCATCAAACCTTAATTTATTACTATCAACTAATTCACCGGCAGCGCCTGCGAAAGTAATTCTTCCTGATGTTAAATCAGTAACATTAACTGAACCTAAAGTTGTTTGGCCAGGAACTCGAAGTATATCTAAGAATACACCACCGCTTGCCGTAATAGAAACATCATCAAAGGTAAGGTTAGCGGAATCAATTAATTCGCCATTTGCACCAGCGTACATGATTCGACCTTGAGTCAAATCTTTAATGTTAACACTACCTAATGTTGCTTGTCCTGAACTAACATCAAGGGAATCTAAAAATACACCGCCTGTTGCGACTATACTTGTTCCGTTATATGTCAATCCTGCGTTATCAACTAATTCTCCGCCAGCTCCTGCATATACAATACGAGTAGGTGTAAGATCAGATACATTTAAACTATCTACATCAGCTTGACCGTCAACTTGTAATCCATCAAGGAATACACCACCCGAAGCAATTAACGAGGTACCATCAAACGTTAATCCTGCACTATCAGATACAAAGCCATTCGCTCCAGCAAATAATATTCTGCCGTTAGTAATGTTTCGTATAGATAACGTATTTGATAATACTGGACCGCCAACATCGAGAGATGTAAGTCCTGTAAGAGTTGAGGTTGATTCACCGAGTGTAAGTGAAGTAGTACCAATTGTAATGTTATCAGAAGATATAACTGTTGAATTGGCTGAGAAGTTTAACGGATTTAAAGTTACATTCTCGAAACTTGTAATATGCCCAAAAGTATCAATTGCGATATTTTTTGGATAACTTAAATTTGGATTTGTTGTACTTACAGCGTTTGAAGTATCAGCATGACCAATAACAACATTTGCTGCTTCATCAACAATAGTTTGTGTAATAACAATTCCGTCACCAGGATTAACCTGTTGAACATAACCGCCTATAGTATCTATACCTAAGACAACGGAATCTGGAACGATTTGAGGCTTTCGTTCGGCAGGAGCTACAATAGAAGTAGATTGGCCTTGTTTTGGGACGGCCTTAATCGTTCGGCCACCTCCGACCTTAACTTTTATTGACACTTACGAAACCTCCGTAATAGTATCAACTACGATCGCCAAGCCTTCTACTATTTTTGTCAGTTCTCCTGTTTGTTTTTCCATTACGACATCATATTGATATTTACCAGGCTTAAGTGTATCTGTCTGCTGATCTGTTAGTACCAATGTGATATCATTGTTTGCGACTTCGATTGTAAAATTGGCTGAGGCGGTAGAAGAATATACCTTTCGTATGCTACTATAGAAGTTATAAACTGAAATAGTTGCGTCATCATATTCGACACCTTCATCATTAAACAGATTCAATTCTGTTCTGAAGTCCAATCCTTTATCGATGTATATGTTAGCTCTTGATGCCATTGTGATGAAACCTTTTATTTTTTATATATTATTACCTTATTTATAATATCCGGTCCCACAAATAGAAAAGGACATTATAGAAATGCCCTTATCGTTAACCATTATCTTTTCTAATGTCAAGAGCACGTTTTTTACATAATATAATTATTTTTTGAGTTCTTCGATCTCTGCTTTCAGTTCTTTGATTGCTTCAATCAGTAATCCAACAACGTTACCATAAGCTACATGTTTGATACCATTATCATCTTCTGATACAACCTCTGGAAGGACCGCTTCAATTTCTTGTGCAATAACACCAGTTGCAGATTTGCCTGAATCTATCCAGTCAAAATTAACACCGCGCAATTGAGTTACTTTATCGAGAGCTCTGGTAATTGTATTTACATTTGTCTTAAGACTTGCATCAGATGTTGAATTAAAGTTAGCGGCGGTCATATCACCTGAAGCTGTAAACCCAGGAGCATACAGCATTGCGGCACCGGCATTCCAATAGAAGTCCGTGCTAGCCTGATAGTTATTACCACCGGCCGAGCCAATCGTTGGAGCCACAGCAGCAATATAATAATCAACATTTTCGTTAGTTCTGGCTGTCGTTACCAGTTTATCTGCGTAACCACCAGTAGCACCACCAGGAATGGTGATTGTCTTAGTAGCACCAGCACCTGTTACCGTTACTCCAGTACCCACAAAGTCTAATAATGAAGCAGCTGTTGATAATGATGTACCTTCATCTGCTACTGATACCGATCCGCCGCCACCGCCTGATGGCCATGTTGTGATTGTTTGACCGTTAAGTGTTGCTCCACCCGCAATGTTGATATTCTCAACTGTAACCAAATCGGTTGATGCTGTATAGAAGAAGTTAGTTTGGTTACCAGTAGCAGGCAAGTTACTATGGTCAAAGTTAGGCCCTGTGGTACCATACAGCGGTCTTGCGCCTGATCCACCTTGAACCATTGTAATAAACATATTAGTTGTTTGTAAGGCAGACGCGTTAATATCATCAACTTCAACCTCATCAGTTGAACCAGAAGTTCCTTGCGTACCTTGTGGTCCAGCAGGACCTACATCACCTGCACCAGCAGCGCCTTGTGCACCAGGACCACCAGTACCACCTATCTGACCTTGAGCACCCTGTGGACCACCACCGCCTGCACCTTGAGGTCCTTCGTTACCCAATCCGCCTTGGAATCCCTGAACACCCTGAATACCTTGAGCACCTTGAGCGCCTGGAGTACCAGGTCCGCCGTCCTGGCCGTCATCACCTTGAGCACCAATTGCACCCTGAGCACCTACAGAACCGTCACCACCGGCCGCTCCAACAGCACCCTGTGGTCCTTCAGGTCCTAATCCACCAGCACCGCCTGTTGTACCTTGAGGTCCGCTTCCACCTGTATCTCCAGTAAATCCTTGAGTACCTTGTGGTCCTTGAATACCAGGATCGCCTGAAACAGATTGACCTTGAGTACCTTGAATACCTTGTACGCCTTGTACACCTTGAATACCTACACCATCGGCACCATCAAATCCTTGAGTACCTTGGTCGCCTTGAGTACCCTGAACCCCCTGAACACCAACACCAGCATCTCCAGTAAATCCTTGAGTACCTTGGTCACCTTGAATACCTAAGTCACCTTGAATACCGTCTCCACCAGCTCCACCTTGGAATCCTTGTCCACCTTGAATACCTTGAGTACCTTGGTTGCCTTGTAAGCCTTGAGGACCAGTTCCACCAGGACCGTCGTTACCTTGGAAACCTTGAGTTCCTTGAGCACCTTGAGCACCAGTTCCATCAAATCCTTGAGTGCCCTGATCTCCTTGGACACCTTGAGTTCCTTGTTGACCTTGTATACCTACATCACCGCCTGAGCCTTGATTACCTTGAACACCTTGAGTACCCTGTGGTCCATATCCATCAGCACCCTGAGCACCAAATCCCTGAGTACCTTGTACACCTTGAATACCTTGATCACCTTGAACACCTTGCTGACCTTCTCCGCCAGGTTGTCCTTCGGTACCAGATCCGCCTTGAATACCTTGTGTACCTTGTGTACCTTGAGAACCAGCACCAGCAGGTCCTTGTGCACCTTCGTTTCCATCGCCACCAATAATACCTTGAGTACCTTGATCACCTTGTAAACCTTGAGTACCTTGGTTACCGTCGCCTGAAGCTCCTTGGAATCCTAACTCGCCTTGTTCGCCTTGTGTACCCTGGACACCTTGAATACCTTGGTTACCTTGAGCCCCACCGAGACCTGAAGTACCTTGGTCACCTTGCGTTCCTTGAACACCTTGTGTACCTTGAGCACCAGCTCCTGTTGCACCTTGATTACCTAAGAATCCTTGTGTACCTTGGTCACCTTGCGTTCCTTGAACACCCTGAGAACCAGTACCACCTATATCACCTGTACGAGCAAACGTAATAGTAACATCTTCTTGGTCAATAAACGTTCCATTACCGCTCACAAACGCGGAAGATATAATAAAGTAACCAGTAACTTCAGCAAGAGCAGATATTGTAAATATTTGGAATGTTTCTGGAGCGCCTTTCTTTGTAACTCTAAAGTGGCCTTTCACAGGACTTGTAGAATCATCAATTGTTCTTAAGAATGGCTGAATATCAACAAAGTTATCGTCTCTATCACCAATATACATTGCCGTAACAGAAGAATAAGAAGCATTATTGAATTTTAATCCACCGATACCAGGAGAGTTATTAACTACATCTGTCTTAAAGGTATAATCAAAGGTAATACCACCAAACGATCCAGCTTCGCCTTCATCGCCTTGAATACCTTGCGTTCCTTGTGGTCCTTGAGTACCTTGACCTGTTAAACCTTGATTACCTTGGAATCCTTGCGTACCCTGTGGTCCTTGGATACCTTGTGGTCCTTTAGGGATAAATGTAATTAATGTTTCAACGCCGTGAGTAGCAGTAACTGTTGTCCAACTTGAAGCATTACCGTCAATATAAACAACATCAAAGAAACCGTAGTTCTTAGCACCAGAATCCCATGTCCAATTTGTAATTTCGTATACTAACCAATGATGACCGCCAGGCCCGGGCTGTCCACCAGCACCAACCTGAATTTTTAAATATCCTTTAGGTGAGCCAGGTAAAGATGCAATCCAATCAAGTAATGCATCAACTTCTGTTGTGAACTGATCATTAGGAATATCGTCTAATGTAATTAATGTAGCAAGACTAGGATTACTGTTATTGAACTTAAAGTTATTTGTACCTGGGTCAGTACCACCAACAATGTTACTTGAGTAATTCCATACGAATGTTAAACCACCGTATTCGCCTTGCTCACCTTGTAGACCTTGAAGACCTTGTAATCCTTGCGCGCCTTGGTTACCAGTTAAACCAGTAAATCCTTGAGTACCTTGATCGCCTTGTAATCCTTGGTTGCCTTGAATACCCTGAGTACCTTGAACACCTTGGACACCCTGAATCGCTTCTCCTTGTAATCCTTGGAATCCCTGAACACCTTGGTCGCCTTGTGTACCTTGAATACCCTGCGTTCCCTGAACACCTTGAGTACCTTGGTCGCCCTGTACACCTTGAGTACCTTGTACACCTTGAATACCACGATCGCCATTTCTTGAGAATGTTAATCTAAAATCTGTTCCGTTAGTAAAACTAGTTACACCGTTAACTTGAGTAGCTTCAAATTCCCAATAGCCTGTTTTATCTGTAATAACATCAAGTCTAAATAATGCTTGGTCGTAAATATCTGCCGCGTTGATTATTCTTAAATAACCTTTAGGAGAACCAACAATTGCGTTGAGTTCTACAGCAAGACCATCCATGACGTTGTTTCCGCCGAAATCTTCGTCATCAACCCATATCTTAAGTCCTACACCATTTAAACTAAGACTACTGAATTTTACAGTACCTGTCCCAGGATCTGAATCTGTTGTATTATTATCGTAATTATAAGGATAAGTAATACCACCAAAGTCACCAACTTTACCTTGTACACCTTGAATACCTTGAGTACCTTGGTCGCCTTGTAATCCTTGAAGACCTTGGTTACCTTGAATACCTTGAGTACCTTGACTTCCCTGAGAACCTACTTCACCTTGAGCTCCAGTAAATCCTTGAGTACCTTGATTTCCCTGAAGACCTTGGTTACCTTGAATACCGGTAAATCCTTGAGTACCCTGAACACCTTGAGTACCAACTCTTCCAAACGAAAGTATAAACGCGGGGTCAGCCGCAGCATTAGTAAGTACGGCAGCTGTATTTGCTAACCATGTAATTTGTAATGTTAACCAACCAGTGTTGTCAGTTACATCGTTAATTTCAAAAGTAATAAACTCTTGATTATTAGAAATTCTTGTAAGTTGAATGTAGCCTTTCTTTGGACCTGCTACAAGATCAATACTATTTAATAACGCAGATACATCTTTATTTGATTTTGCTTCTTGGTCAATGAATAGTGCAGTTGCGAGGGCAGGATCAGCATTGTTAATTGCGAACTTACCAGCGGTAGGATCCTGCGCAATTGTTGATAGACTAATATCAAACTCAAACGATACTCCACCATAAGTTCCTACAAAACCTTGGTTACCTACATCACCTTGAATACCGGTGAAACCTTGTGTACCTTGATCGCCTTGTAATCCTTGAGTACCTTGGAAACCTAAGTCACCTTGAATACCTGTAAAGCCTTGGGTGCCTTGAACACCTTGGTCGCCCTGTGTACCTTGAATACCCAAGTCACCTTGAATACCTTGTGTACCTTGCGTTCCTTGGAATCCTTGAAAACCACGGAAACCTCTTTCGCCTTGAATACCTTCGTAACCTAATTGTCCTTGAACACCTTGGTCGCCTTGAACTCCTTGTAAACCTTGAACTCCACGGAATGTACCGAGGTTAATCCAAACAGATCCATCGTATACCCAGATTTCTTCATCTGTGTCATCAACGACAGCGTTACCAACAACAGCTGAAGGGAACGCGGTATTTAAAGTAGCTTGTGGATCTCCGCCTGCATCGACATCAGGTACTGAACCAATAATATCAAAACCAGGACCGTATTCTCCCTGAGTACCTTGAGTACCTTGAGCGCCTGAGAAACCTTGAACACCTGCACCAACTTGAGTAACAGGATCTGAAGCAAATACCATAACAGTAAACGCTTCTGTTGGACTTGGTGTTACAACAGCTCCATTTCCGTCATATAGTGCAATCTGAAATCCATTAACTGTTTTATTGTTTACTGATACAAATCTCGTATCATCTTGAAACTCACCATCAGTTACAACTGTATAATCAGTATCAGGTTGAGGAGTAACAAATGTAAGATCTAAAGTACCTGTACCTACAACCCAATTTGCGGCTGTAATACTTGTTCCTGTTGGAGTTGTACCATCAACTCTCATGAAAGCAAATGGTAAAATCGCAGACTGCGTTACACCAGAATCACTTAAGAATTCCTTCCACGCGACACCGTCGGAAAAATATACCTTATCATTTTCGGCATATATGAGTGCACCCTCATAGGCAACGGGGTCAAGCGTAATAGGAAAAGGCTGTGGTATGCCGTAACCAAGTAATTGATTCTTTCCTGTTATTGTACCAAATCTGGACATGTTTTCTTATTTCCTTAATTCAACCTAATTAATAATATATTTATTCTTAGACAACATCGTCTTCTTCAGATTGTCCCTGCGTAAATGATAGTGTTGCATGAATAGCAAGATTGGCAGAAGCCTTAACCTCTAGTGTATCACCACTCTTTAAAAACTGGCCGTTAAGTGGAATTGGCGTTGTTTCATACGCAGTTATCGGCATGTTTCTTAATACATAAAACTCTGCATTAGCTTCATCTCTATGGAATCTCAAATCAATCATAACCGTTGAGTTTGTTGTATTACACAACACAAGTGGCGATATAATTTCACCAACCCCAGGTTCGACTGTTTCAGATCCACCGAAAACTAATTCAGGAACTTTATAGTTAGGTACATCGGCAATCACTTTCCAGTTTGTAGTTACGATTTCATTAATCGCAACCGGTTTTGCATCTGGAGCTTGGCTCGTTGTAATTGTTGTTACGCTCATTTCTTTTATTCCCTTTTAAATATTTAAACTACCGCTCTCGAGTTCGAAGCACGTCTTGCTAACTTACGAACCGATGAGGTAAATGGTCGGCCTTCAATACGACCTGTTCTACCGTTAATTCTTAGACCTCTTGCGAAGTACTGGTTATTCAATTCATCAGCACCTGACCAACGAATTCTACCACCACTTTCATTTAGTACCGAAGCGATAGCAGATATAGCAGCACCTAAGTTTCTGAAGTTCAGAGGTAACGCGTTTCTGTTAACACCAGCCGATGCACCGTTGAACTGGTGAGCAATAGATTCAACCAACGATCCGAAGATCAAAGTTTCTGGTCTCAATACATTGTCCTTAAGACAATCATCAAATAAACCGTTAATCATTGCGGTATGTTCAGCATCTGGAGTTACATTAGTTGTGATGTATGTTTTCATCCTATCCCATGCACCAGTAAAGGCATCAAGCAGATCAGTATTGTTTGCACCTTCTAAGGTCCATGCAGAACCATTCCAATAATATATATCGCCGGCGTAATGACTTACTGTAAAGTCAGTAGCAACAATGTAAGCCCAATTTGGTTTCATTCCTGTTACTGAACTTAGATCAGCATATGCATTAACCGAACCTTTATACTTCAGTCCTTGCATTGTTGGATTAAAGACTGGGAATACATGAGTTCCATCATAGTTAAAGAACGAAGCAGTATATGTTCTTACCGCGTTCTGTGAACCATTATCACTGTATATCGGTTGTGGGACATCAGGATTAAACTTATCATATGCAAAGTCATTATAAACCGCAGTTAGTAAGTTTCTAGCATCTCTTCGAGTTAAGTTAATATCAATAAAGTTATAAGCAGAGTTAACGTGTCTTACAGTATCTTTCTGTAATTGCTTTCTTCTCTGTTGAATAATTGCTTGAGCATCTGTAAATATAGCATTACTGTAAGTGTAATCTGGCTCTTCCTTAACTGGTAAGTACTTAGTGTCATTATACAATTGAGTGTTATAGAACATGTTGGCTAATTTCTCAACCTTCTTGCTTTCAACTTCTGTTGCCAATTCACCGAGTATTACCTGTCCTGGGTATTCGCCTAATACGATATCCTTACAAATTCTACCTAACTGACGATATGATTTGGCAGTTGGTATTCTCTGACCTTCAGGTAATCTGTAAACTGAATTCCAGAAGTAGAAATCTGCGTTCCATCTTGAAGCAGAATTACCACCAAAGTTCAAGTCGAAGCTGAATGCGTCAAGTAAGTATCCAGTATCTCTGATACATTTTGCCTTATTATAATCAAGTACCTTAAAGCTACTGTTAATATAATCTGTTACATCGGAAGCAAGTTCTTCTGTATTATTATCAATCTTAATACCTGCAGCTGATAGTTCAGAAGGAATCCAAGTTGCTGTTGATACAGGTCTTGGTAATTCATCGGTATCATCAGCTCTTACAACATTCTCAATGAGTGCAACAAGATCATGGACCGTAGTACCTTCAGTTGCCGTAGCAGCATCGCCTATTAGACTCTGTGGAGTTAATGTATATGTACTTGCGTTCGTTACAGGAGTTTCCTGAACTACTTGCTCAACTATATCACCAAGCAATTGTAATATATCTGCATATTGAGTTTTAGTATCTACAGGAAGAACAGAAACTCCATTCTCGAAGTAAATACCTGCAGATTGTAAAGAAGCAAAGTTTGTATCGTGTTGTACGTCATGTGATATTGAATCAATGATATAACCGATATCTCTTCTGCATTTTGCGTCAGGGAAACTTAGAGCATTGTGAGTACTTGATAGGTAAGTAATTACAGCTTCTGATAAGATAGCAGATTTTCTTTCTACAATTTCCTTAGCAGTAATATAGTTAGCACCCATCCAAGTTTGTAATACATCAATACGATCAGGTATTGTATTTCTTGATTCTATATTATCATCAACCGCGTTAGCAACAATTTCAACAAGCTTTCTTGCAGCTATACAAGTATTTGGATTTGCACCATGTAATGTCATATCCTGAGCAACAGTTGCTTGATATGAAGGTAAGCCATTCCAGTATTCGTATTTAGTTACGATATCGCCTGTGTAATATTTTCCTGTTCTTGGATATAAAGTAGTTGTGATATCTTTACCACCTACAACATGTTCAACGATTTTGGCAAGGTGTAAGAATGCATCTCTTGTACCCATTCTTTGTTCAATTTGTAATCCAGTGTTTACTGCATTCTCAAAATACATTCCTGCAGTTTGAACTGTTGCCGCATTACCACCGTATTGAATATCGTGACAAAGTGCATCGATGATATAACCTGTATCTCTTCGACATTTTGTTTCACTGTAAGGTAATACTTGATAGAACTCTGACAGATGAGCAAGTAACGAAGTAGAAACTGAATCCTTAATTCCGTCAAGTGCAAGGTAAGCAGCAGTTGCTTCCGCACCCCATACTGCGTTTGTTTCATCAGGCATTACAACCTTAGGAGAAAGTAACATTGTGTTGTTAGTAATTGCATTAGCAACAATATCAAATAAACCTTCTACTTCAGCAGATACCGCAGCCTGAGCAGTTCCACCTGCGAATGATTGAGTTTGACCATTGCCTGCTGATTTCAATCCACCAATATCAGTATCTAAACAAATAAGTTCAGCACAATCACCAAGGTGAGCAAATGCAGCAGCCGTTGGTTCTCTTTGATCTGCAGGTAATACTGATACCGCATTTTCAAAGTAAAGTTTTGTATCGTTCAGTGTGGCAAAGTTTCCGCCGTATTGAGCATCAGCCGCAATGGCATCAATTAAGTAACCTGTATCTCTTTCACATTTTGCTACATCGTAACTATGTGAAGGTCTGTTGGCAGCAAGCCATGCTGTAATTTCAGCTTGTAAGAATACTTTGTTATTCTGTAATTGAGATCTTGCGTTAATTCTTTCAAACGATGGAGCAGTATTAGTATATGTAATTGCATTAGCAGCAGCTCGACCGTTGGTCATTATATCAATAACTTCATTAAACGCAGTTTCTGTTCTAAGTTTCATTGTTCCGTCTACGACAGCTTCAATTGCCTTATCTCTTGCGAACTCAATACCTTTAACTGTTTCTGTCAATTGTTCATTGATTGATCTGTTAGCGCCAACCGTTCCAATCCTGTAAGCAAGACCGTTAAATACCGCTGATTGATTACCACCCGTTAGTACGTCAGTCCTAACTGCATCAATAATAAACCCAACATCTCTCTTACATTTGTCACCGTCAAATACGTAGTAACGATCTTTGAGGTAGCCTTGTAATTCTTCGATGATGAAGTCTCTGTTATTAACTAATTGCTTTCTTGCCAATGTTCTGTTAGGATCAAAGGAAGCCTTAACCAATGTTGGCATTTCAGCAACTTCGATATTAGTGTTATCAATTAAATCAGCAATTGCGTATATCAAGTTAACAGCTTCTGTTGACTTGGCAGTGCTTGCCGCAGTTCCATCTAGAATATGATATGGGCCTGTACTAATTGCACCTGCATCAGCAGTTACGAATGTATGTGGTTGTTGTCCTGAACCGCCTGTTCCTACATTCATTGAGATTGTTGTAGCAGTTGTAGCAATAATAGTTACAGGAGCATTATAATAAGGATGATGTTTCTGTGGTGAAGTATGGTTAGCAGGACCTGAACCCATATCACAACTAAATGTTACCCCGTTTGGTTTCAGATATACTTGAGCATTAACATCAAGATTGTGAGCACCAATATCAGCAACATAAATTCCTGTGGCAGGATCGTAAGTTGCAGTTGAAACTCCGAACTGAGTACCTAATGCAGTTTGTTGAATAGCCGAAGTGATAGGACCAACCAGACCAGCAAGTCTTCTAAAGGCAAGTTGAGTTGGCAGTCGCTGTTCGTAAGGCAATACGTTGATTGCTTCTCTTAAACCTGAAACGTTAGCAGTATCTTCGTAATTAGATAATGTTCTAAACTGACCTTTTACCTCAAGTGGTAATACGTTAGTTGAACGTTGTTGTTCGTAATCGGCAGATTGTGAATCAAACTTACGGAAGTAATAATCAAATACTTCTAATAGATTTTCGTTTCCACCGTATTCAATATCACGAGATAAAGCATCAACCATGATACCAATATCTCTTTCACAAGTTGCTTTCTTAAACGGTAATCCGTTATGTTCTTCTCTCAAGTAATCAATTACCGAAGCAGAAAGATTTTCTGTCATACCATCAATTGCAGCATGAGCTTCAATCATTGGACCTTCAACAGCAGGCTCGATATATGCAGGTAAGTAATCTAATGTATTGTCGCTGATTACTTGAGTTACAATATTAACTCTATCTCTTGCTAGGTTAGCAACTTCGATTCCGTAATCAGTTCCTGAAACATCCTGCGCTTGGCCGTTTCCTGTTGTAGGAGTAATGGTAATATCACGTACGATATTCCAAACAACCTCAGCAATATGTTCCCATGTTTTGTATGTTGGCAATACTTGATCTGCAGGTAATACTGATACCGCATTTTCAAAATACAATCTTGCGAAGTTAACTGAACATGTATTTCCACCAAACTTAACATCTTGTATTAAGCCATCAACAAGATAACCTGTATCTCTTTCACAAGCCGCAGTGTCATAATTCAATGATGGATATTCTGCAGCGATATAAGCAGTAGTTTCGGCAATAATAAATTGTCTGTTTAGAATCAGTTGATTACCTGCATCATTATGGTTACTACTTAACGCAGCAGTTGAACCCCATTGTTTTGTACCAATGTTTGCTGGACCATTCTGCATAATATCAATGATCTTATCAAAATGCTGATTTGTTCTTGCTAACGCAACTCCTGTTATTGAAGGATCTGCGGCAACTTGCGCTTTCAGATAATTAACTGCTGCAACTGTTTCAACCAACTGATCGTTGATTACCTTGTTAGCGCCTACAGAACCTGTTCTATATCCCAGCCCCATGAACTGTGAGTTCCAAGTAGAGTTCGTTGCCATATCACGTCTTACTGAATCAAGAATAAATCCTGAATCTCTTGAACATTTTTCTCCATCAAACGTGAAGTATTGTGTATCAAGGTAATTAGAAACATCTTTTGCCAAGTAGTCTTTGTTCTGCTGTAGTTGTTCTCTTGCGTATTGACCTTGAGACTTGTAAGTTACTTTTGATACGCCTTCTTTAATAACATTTACAAAAGTATGAACTCCACCTGCGGATCCAGTGACACCAATATCAACCGTAACATCATCGCCAACGATGGCAGTAATATTCATTGGTTGCATATAGTTAACATCACCTTTTCTTGGGTAGGAATGTTCTGTTGCATTTGAATCTTGATCACAAGTAAACGTAAATGCGTATGGAGCAAACTCAATATAATCTTCGGTAGTTAAATCATGTCCTGGTATTGTTAAAGTACTTAACCCAGAAGCAGGAAGGAACGTTGCCGTAGTTGGAGTATAATGCTTAACATAAGAAGCAGGATCTGTAAAGAACAGACCGTCCGTATCAATTGCCCCAACATCCGCTCTAACGAACGTATGAGTACCACCAGTACCTGTTCCGATGTTCATTGTAATTGTATCAGTGGTAACAGCAGTAAGTCTTACAGGGGTCTTATATGCAGGATGGTGTTTAGCCGGTGCAGCATGTTCTGTGACACCACCATCTAAAGTACAAGTAAAGATAACTGAATTTGGTTTAATAACAATCGTATCACCAGCTTGCAGATTATGTTTTCCGATAGATGCTACAAATACACCAGTTACTGGGTTATACGTTGCATCGTATGGAGTATATGTTGAATTGTACTTAGCAGTTTTAACACTGTCTGATGTAGCAGAAACAAATGTATGAACAGAAGTATCTGAACTTGTTCCTACGTTAACTGTAAACGAAGTTGCTGTTGTTGCCGCAACCACAACTGGCTTCTTGTAAGCAGGGTGAGCATGTTCGCCTTTAATTGCACCAGTGATAGCAGATACAAATGTATGGGTTCCACCGCCGTTAGCAACCGCACCAACATTACAACCAATTACGTTTCCATTCACTGAAGTAATTTTAACTTTCTTCTTATAGAACGGATGATGTGGTTCAGGTGCAGAGTGATTTGTTAAATTGCCATCTAGCAGACAAGTAAATGTAATACCGCGAGTTGCGAATTCAATCTCATCTCCGACAACCATTTTATGAGTACCGATGTTAGCAGTAAATTCGCCGGTTTCTGGTACATAACTTGCAGTTGTTGGAGTAAAGCTTGCGATTGTTGTTGTTGGGTAAGTATGTTGAGTAGCGTTACCGTCAAGTGCACAAGTAAATGTTAAACTGTCAGGCGCAAGTAATACTTCTTCACCAACTTGTAAATCATGAGTACCAACTGTAATAACCGTTAAGCCTGTTACAGGATCATATGTTGCATTAGATGGAGTATAGATTTTATTGCCAGAATTTAATATATTCTTGACTTTATTAATATTCTCTACTGCTCTATGTCTTGATGCTTCGTCAGATAATGCCTTAACTTCTGTAATTGAGTTAGCAGCCGCAGATACAAACGTATGAGCATTTGTTCCACCTTTACCTACATTCATTATAATAGTTGTAGATGTTACTGCTTCAATTGGGCAAGGATGATTGTAATAAGGATGTCCTGCCGCAGGTACAGAATCGTTCTGAACTCCACTTCCTGTATCACAGCTAAATACAATACCGCCTGCTGAGAATCTAACGTACTCTCCAGGTAATAAACTATGTTGACCAATCGTTGCTTCGAACTTTCCTGTTGTAGGATCGTAACTTGCAGTTGTTGGAGTAAACTGATCTCCAGGTACTGTACTAATAAGATCTTGTTTCAATGTTTCCATTGAACCTAAGGTTTGCACTAACTGATTGTTAATAACATTATCAGCAAGTGTAGTACCTGCTCTGTAAGCAATACCTGTTTGAATTGCGTTATAGTTTGAACCTGTTAGAATATCTCTTTCAACCGCAGGCAAAATATATTGAGTTACATCTCGACGACACTTGTTAGAATCATATCTGTAATAAGTATTTTCGATATATCCTTCAATCATGTCTTGAATGAATTCTTTGTTTCTTTGTAATTGCTTTCTTGCATTTCTGTTAGCAGCAGGAATCGCCGTAGCATCACTCCAAGCAATATCATCTCCTAGAGTAGATACAGCGTTAGGTAAAGCAACTACGAAGTTATGCTTATCGACAATTGCCGACTTACCAACATTAATTGTGATTCGATTAGGTGTTGCTCCTAATACCTCAATTGGAGTACCTGCAGCCGGGTCAGAAGCTCGAGGATATCCTGTTCTTGTTTTATTATTATCTCTATCACAAGTAAATATCAAACCACCGGTTTTAAGTAATACATATCGGCCTGCAGATAATCCGTGGCCTGCTGTAATTGCTTGTGGTGTTGCAGAAACAAATGTATGAGGAACCTGTCCTGTACCACCTGTACCAACATTCATACGAATCGTTGTGGTGGTTGTTCCTATAATAGGACAAGGTTTGTTATAGTATGGGTGATGAGCTTGAGGCGAAGTATGATTCGCTACCCCACTTCCCATGTTACAACTGAAGGTAATACTTTCTGGTTTAAACCAAACACTATCACCAACTTCGAGTGTATGTGAACCTACAGTCGCTTCCATGATTCCTGTGGCAGGATCGTAGGTTGCGTTTGATACCGTAAGTCCAGTTTGTGGCTGAAGTGTGATAACTGATAAACCAGTAGATGGATCATAAGTAGCAGCCGTAGGTGTAAACTGTTTTCCTTTATTCTCAAGGATTTCTAAAATATTATCGTAAGCATCATCGAGACGATCTGAAGCAAGGAATGAATCCCCGTCAATCAATTCGTTAGTCTGATCTTTTAATCTCTTATAAGCAGCAACTGTTTCATTGTTCTGATTTTCCATAACAGTTTTTGCAGCAGCCATGTAATATGCACGACCTGCAGTAACAGAGTTATAGTTTGTGTCGAACATCATGTCGTTCTTAACAGCAGGTAGAATATAATCAGATACATCTCTACGACAAGCTTTACTATCGTAAGCATAGAACTCTTCGTTGTTCTCTATCCAATTAATAAGACCATCTGAAATTACTTTTTTGTTGTCTTGTAGAAGTTGTCTGGCTGAGGTATAAGGAACAGAAGTATCTTTCCATATAATCGGGTTGATGTTCTCTTCGCCGTACTCCAGGACATTCAGAAGTTCACTAAAGGACGTTTCGATGCGTTCGTTGATTTCAATATTACCAGTTGCGAATACTCGCTTTGTTTGGTCTCTTAAGTATTCAAGTGCACCTTTTGTCTCTCCAAGCTGTTCACCTGGGACAACATAACTGATTGGTGATCTATAAGTGATACCACCTAAACGACCCCAGTAGTTTGTGTCAAGTGCAATGTCATATCCTGTACCGTCAAGTACAATTCCTGAATCTCTTAAACATTTTTCTGAATCGTATTCTTGGTAACCTAATCCGCCGTTAGCAGTATTAGAAGTCAAGTAATCCACAACATCATCGATAATAGCATCTGCGGCGTAATCAATTGATTCTGCGAACGCAGTATTACCAATAATAGGTACGGACGTTGATTTTGGAGCAAAGAACTGAGTCGTTCCTTTTGCTCGCATTGAGATATCACCGAACTGAGTACCACTGTTGTTCAGCGTCATTTGTCCACCGTTCAGTGCATAGAACGCACAACGAACAAAGATTGACAAAGAACCAATACCGTTAACACCAGCACCGTCTCTAGCAACATATCCTAAACCGTTTTGAGTACGAGGTGTAAAACCAAAACAAAGTACGTAGGTATATAATGAATCGGTATCAAGTACTCTTCTATCTGCAAGTACACAACCACCACCACGACCAACCGCTCTGTTAGGGAAATCGTCGATTCCGATAGAAGCAATTGTTGCTGTACCACCAGATTCTGAAGTTATTGTATCTCCAACTTTAAATCCTTGACCGTTCTTAAGGTTACGAACTCGAATTGTGTTTAACGCGTTTACATCACCAGGAACTACACCTTTCAGTGCATCTAATGAATCATCCCAAGAAAGGTAACCAATAGCACCAGATGAGAATACAACTTCATCATCAATTTTCCATAACGATGTAATTGGGTTTGAAGTATTACCTGTAACTCCTGATAGTACAAATGTTTGACCAAGGTCAGCAAGAGTACCTTTTGAGTTATAAGGATTAAGAGGTGGTTCAACATCTTGACGTAAGAAGTTAGATAACTGAGTACTATCTCTTAAGTAAGGTGAACGTAATAGTTTGGCACCAGGTCGATAAGCAATTGCGAATCCACCTTCTGGGAAGTCAAAGTTATCAACCTTAAAGTTCTGATAACCAAATCCTTGAACGTAACCACCAGAACCAACTAAGATTCCGTTATTGTTTTCGTAGCCAGGAAGTAGTTCAATAACTGTAGCATACTGACCTGCAGTTGAAGTACAAGAACAGTCATCAGGCAACATCAAGTTACCTTTTGTATAATAAGTACCAGGACCTACTGAGATATGAACAGCATTATTAATTGCGTTACGATTTAATTCGCCGCCTGCTTTTTCTAAACAAAGTTCAAATGCTCTTTCCAGTGTTCTTACTGGTTGCATCATTGTACCTGGGTTATCATCGTCACCAGAACCGGCATCTACATTAACTTTGAGTGCCTGTGCTGTTTTCTTTGATACTTCAGAGAATAGTTGTCCGAAGTTAATTTGTTCTGTATCACCTGTCTTTTCGTTACGAATTGCGAAGTAACTTTCATCATCGATTGGAGCCTCAAACTCTTTGCTGAGATTCATATCGAAGTCGACAAGTTGAGATTTATCAACTATGCCTGTAAAGGTTGATCCTGATATTGTTCCATTATCGAACGATGATCCGTTTGCACTCAAGCCTTCAGCAGTTGAACTACCAATTGACATGTTAGTGGCAATAACATTATCCATCGTACCAGTGTATGTACTGCCACTTATGACACTGTCTGTAATAGTTGAATCATCAATCGTTGAATTGGTCAGGACAACATTATTTCCTGTACCTTCATTAAATTCAGATTGTGTTATGACAATATTATTAGCAGTAGAATCTGTAATGACACCATCAGAGAAATCAGAATTAATGATTGTTGCATTATCAATATCACCGTCTGTATAGGTGGCATTAGTAATGTCGGTATTATCCATCGTACCATTAAGAATAGCAGTAGCATCAATCTGGCCAGCATTAAACTCTGAGTCGGTGATGATAGTATTATTTGCGGTAGAATTTATAATCGCTGAGTTATCAATTGTAGAATTGGTCAGGACAACATTATTTCCTGTACCTTCATTGAACTCGGAATTTGTTATGACAACGTTGTTAGCAACACTATCAAATAATCTTGAAGACGTAATCGTTACATTGTTAGCAGTACTATCGAGAAGTTCTGAACTTGTAATGACAAAGTTATTTGCGGTACCATCAAGTAAGTCTGTATTGGTAAAGATATTATTATTACCAGTGCCTGATGAGAAATCAGAGAACGTGATTGTTACGTTGTTTGCTGTACTGTCAAATATTTCGCCGGCTGTAAAAGTTGATGCAGCGATGGCAATATTGTTGGCAACCGAGTTGGTCATTATGGTATCGTCGATCGTACCACGAACAAAGTTAGTATCTTCGATTTCAGAATTATCTATGTCAACGTTGTTTAGGCGTGAATCAGACATTCTCACACCAGAGATAGTTCCTCCAGTGATCGTTATTCTAGAAAAGATTTCATATTGAATTGCTTCAACTAATTCCTTTCTAGTTATATTACTTGTACCGTCGTCACCTTGGACTAGGTTAACAATAACGAACAGGTCTTCTGTTCTGGTATTGGCACCAGTAATCGGAGGTAGTTCTGAAATTTTTGCCATCTTTAGTCTTTTCCTTGTAGTATTACCTTATTATTTATAAGACCAATACATCAATTACTCTTTGTTATTAAGCTTGTTTTCTAAAACATTTACTTTTTCACTTAAATCTTTTATTGCATTTATTAGCAATGGCACTAATTGTTGGTATCTTACTGCTTTATAAGTACCAGCTTCCATTTCAATATCATAGACTACCTCAGGAACTAACTCTTCAATCTCCTGAGCAATAACACCAGGATGCGTATCCTGAGGTCTTTCTTTATAATTAAACGTATATGTTTTTATTTGTTCTAATGTTTCCAAACCTTTTTCAAGAGGCTTTATATTTTCTTTTAATCTTTCGTCTGATGCAGAACCGTTTGTTGTAACGTCACCACCAAATATTGCGTTACCTAATTGATCTATTTTCGCCTTAACAGTACCACTTGAATTCTCTACGGTGATGTTCCCGTGGAATACTGAACCCGCTGTATTACTGTCTGAACCTACACTGAATACACCACCAACACTTAAACTGTTACCAACAGCAAGTCTTGTATTAATTTCTGAATAAGATGTTCCAAAGCGAGCGATAGTCGATAAACCACCCGAGCCAGCAGGTCCAAGTCCAATCTTAATAACAAAGTTACTTTCACCGAGGAAGTTAGAATTTGATTTTTGATCTAATAGTACTACACCTAAACCATCACCGTCTAATCCGCCAGTCGCAGCATCTCCATTCATTGTGATGCTTGTAAGCGAAGGTGTTAAAGAACCAGCGATCGCGCCTGTTCCGCTGTTATATGATATGTTTGTTCCGCCGCTTATGGCACCTCTTGCTCTTGCCGCGGTATAATAAAGATTGGATGAACCTTCTGTTACATCGTCAGTACTTAAACCTGCACCACCTGCACCAATTGTTAAACTACCTACTGTAAGGTTTTCTGTAACTACTGCATTTGGAACTGTTAACGTACCTGCAGTTGATAATGAAAACTTATTAGGTGCAACACCAGTATTAATAATAAAGTTACCAGGATTTGAATTTTCTAATCCTACGTCCCAAGATAAAGAACCGTTTGTGTATCGTGTTTGTGCACCAGCACTATTTAAAAAAGTTGTTGTTAATTGAGCACTACCTGTAACTTTAAAAGCACCGTTAACATTAACCGGAGTATTACTCGAGATTGCTTCAATTGTATTGGTACTTATTTTCGTAGAACCGATTACATTACCCGCGGTAAGGCTCCCTGTAAGAGTTGCACTACCTGTTGTTGTGCTACCGCCAGCAGCCGCAGTCACCACATTGGAAGCCAATAAGTCAACTATATCGTTCGTCTTGTTAAACCAATTTTGAAAGGTTTGCGAAGTTGTTATATTACCTAGATCCTGAGCCATTTATTTTTCTTCCAGTTTTTCTATTCTTTGGTAAATATCAAGAATACTCTTTTTAATATCCACTAAGTCATTTTGTATTCGGTCTACTTTGCGATAATAGTTCCGTTCTATTTTATATTTATTGAGAGCGGCAGCATCGGTACTAAGAATTGCTCCAGTTGTCTTATCTCTATTAATATTCATTATAGTTCCTATGTCAATGCGAGACCGCGATAATCTTTTAGCGTTGGGGCATTGTGTATGTTTGGCGAGAGTAAATCAATACGAATTTGGAATCTCTTGAATCCTTCAAACACTCCGCTTTGTGATGTATAAGTTAGAGGACCACTTACAACACCGCCTGTTTTATTTACGTCTTTAATTCTATATTTAAATTCTCGGTAATCACGCAAGTTTGATATTGTAGAATAAGATCCTACTCCTTCGAACTTTTCTAATTCAGTCCATGATAATCTATCGAAATCATCGAAGTCATATTGATTCTGAGCTTTAATATAAACTTTAATATCTGTTCCTGCTGGACGATATGCAGAAAGGATTAAGTTGAAATCTTCAGCATCAAGATCTTCTGCCAATTCAATTTTCTTACTGATATATTTTGCAGTTGTATCAGAGTCATTTGTAATCTTATATTGATAGGCAATAAGTTTAGATGCTTCAATATCAATGAATGGAGTAGATGTTACGTTACTTCCGTTAGACATTGCTACATCTATTGAGAATGCTTTAACACCGGCAGGATCATTTGATTTACTGTAAAGAACTACGCCTTTCTCTGCGAAATAGTTGTTATCATTAAACTGCATTGGCTTCAAGTAAGTAGTTGATGTATCACTAGGAGGTACAAAAGTTCCTGATAGTGTAGTTCTTGAAGTTGAATCATTAGCCTTCATAATCATAGGTTGGATATAACTTAAATTAATATCGTTAATAGCAGAAACATTTGCTGTTGAAGCACTATCAAGACCAACTAAGTTTGCACTAACACTAAATTGTTTTGATGTAGTTGCAGAAGAATGAGCAATATGACATTCGTAAGGATTTCTTTGAACATCATATAAATCCAATTCACCAGCAACGACAGGCATATGAGTACCTGCTCCAGAGAACGAAGGAGGAGTTTCTAATATAGCCGTAGTGGCATTTGTGATTGAGGCAATCTTATGTATTTGTATTTTAGCAGTAGAAGTATTTACAATTCTTATATAATCACCAGCAGCATAAACTGTATCGAGCGCTTGGCCACCTGTTATTGTTTTAGAACCTGCGGCAGTAGTAATACCAGTATCAGCAGGTGTGGATAATAATTGATAAACTAATTCACCAGGTGTAAACCTTCCTGTAATATTACTTAATGTAAGGAACTCATGATTTGCGTTTGTTAATTTAACAGTACCTGATGAGGAATTAAAGTTATGTCTTCTTATAGTAAATTTAATATCTTCGTCTTGATATGATTTCCAAGCAGAGTTATTAGTTGAAGTAAATAGAACACCGTCGCCCCAATCCTGAGTGATAGCAGAACCTTTTGTTGCTCCGGGTGTTAAATCAATTCCACCAACTTTAGAAGTATAAATTAAGTAATTAGGATCTGATGCATCAGGTTGTACTACAATTGCGTATTCTTTTTCTACATCTAATCTTACAGGCGCCTCAAAGGTAAACGTTGTTGCCGAAGAAGCATCTTCAGAAGTATTTACATCAGCAGGTAATTTATGAACATTTGCGAATGGCAAGATTCTGTTTGTTGGGTAACCATTTACAACTTCTCTGATCTGTAATGATACACCATTTAATGGAGATGAATCATCACTACCTGAACCTGTTTGAGTTGGTTTACGACGGAAGTATACATCAACATTAGATAAGTAAACTGAGTTAGAACCTGCACCCATACCTTTCTTAACAAAGAATGTTTGTGCAAGTGGATCTCTACCTCGAATACGTCGAGCAACGTTTCTTGTTGTTACTGTTGTATTCACATCAAAGTTTGGAGATCTTGTTGAAGTTGTTAAACTTGTTTTCTCAACACTGAAGTTATATGCTCGATAAGTAACAAATCCTTTACTTGTTGAAGCAGAATCAATACTGTTATAAGCAGATACATCGGCAATTTCTAATACTCTATCACCTACATAGAATGTTTCAGCGGGTAAATAGAACACTGCTCTTAATACACCGTTTGCGTCTGTAGTAACTGCAGCACCTTTATCACCGTACCTACCAACTTCTCCAACTGAATCAGCTGTAATTGATCCTGGCATTACGTGGGCATTTACATCAACACCATCAAAGAAGAAGTAATGTCTTTGATTAGGTCTTAATCCTGACATATAAACTTTGATATCTCTCGATGCCATATAAGGTTGGAATCTAAAGTCGGAAACAAATTCACCAACGAACGATTCTGTTGTTCTTGAACTATCAATGGTAATTTCGCTTGATCTTGTTGTAACAGTTGTTACTTCAGTTCCTGCACCACGTCTTCCTCGACGACCAGGATCAGCTTCAAACACTCTTGACGAAGATGTATCGGTCATAGGTAAGAATGCTTGAATCTCATCAATAAATTCTTGGAACGGAGTAGTTAGATCAATATCAATAGAAGCAGGATTAACTGTTGTATCATAAGCAGCATCGTAAGGTGGAGATATAACTCCATCACCTACATACTTATAGAAGTTACTTACGCAGTTTCTAAAGTTCGATGCATACGGTTGATTAATAACCTCAACGTTTGAATTCCTTCCTACAGTTGCTACCTTAGCATCAGAAGTAGATGGGAATATTGAAGAACCTGTTGCTGAATCATATATCAAATCTAATGGGAATGTTTTCAACGAAGGAGTAAGTATCTTTTGATTAAATGGTACCGCAGCATTAAACTGTGGATGACTGATTTCTGATAACTGTAAATTGTTAAAAGGATCTACAACGAAACCATTCTTGAATCTGTTTAAACCATTCTCATCGCGTACAACTAAGTTATCAGTTTCTGATTCTAATTGATTCAATGAAATATAGTATGCCATGTTATCAATCTTCTTTTCAAGATCGTGCATATCTTTCATTGTATAATTCTTAATACCTGTTGCTCTTGGTTTAATTGCATAACCAGGTTTACGAAGAACATCAGCCTGTTTCTTAGACAGCGCAGGATAAGTTGGAACTTCTACATTTGCGATTGCCAACTGGTCTGTTGTAAGCTTTGGTGGTACAGGATTTTTCTGTTCTTCACCTTTAATGATAACAATATCACCATAAGAATCACAAGCAATTGTATCAATTCTTGATAGGTAATGTTCTATACTTGTTTGTAATGATTGCTGTGCAGCAGGAACCAACGCAGCTCCTTTATCACTAAACGATACGGTATTGAAACCAACCTGAGTTGAAATCGTTGGAGCATTACCTGAATTCGCCAAATAGTTTGCACCAGAATCTTTATTAACATGTGGTCTGAAATCAAACGAATCTCTCAAGTTATATACTTGACCTGACTCTGACGTGTAAGAAGGAATATCAAACTTACTTAAAGTATTTGGATAACTATTAATTGTAAAGAAGTATTTACCAGTCGAAGTGTTTACCTCGAAGCATTGTAGATTCACTAGCATTACGCCACTTGGCTCAGGTCGACCTTCAATATATTCTACATAAGATAGATCGTAATAAGTATCTTTCTGATTCTCTTTTAATCTAAAGCTACTTGTAAAATCTTCTCCTGCTGCATCTGTAATACTTACAATTTTAAATACATCTGGGAAACCTAAACTATATTGTGTTTTAACGTTTGAGTAACTAAACTTAACATAAGTATCACGTAATGTTTTAGCATAAGGTGAAATACCACCCGATGAACCAACCTGTCTTTTATTATAAAATACTTCTACTGAACCACTCAAACCACTATCACAAATAATATTAAGTTGTGAATTATTCAAAGCAGTAGTAGTACTTATAACAGGATATGTTGTTCCTGCCAAGTTAACTCGAATATCGTCGTTAAGACAATTAAAATCTTCGCCTGGTCCTGCAGTTAATGTGATCGTGCCTGTTGTCGCAGTTCCTGTATTTTGAAATCTACAAGGAATAAGAGTATTTGATGTTGCGAACGTTCCATTAATACCAGTATCAAAGATTAATGCCTTTCTTCCCGTTTCTTTAATAACAGGTGAACCGATACCGTTTGTTCTTATAGGTACATCACCACTACCATCTGATAATTTGGTAATGTCTTTAATAGCTTGAGCACCGTTATATACAGCAGAGTGAATATAGATTCTTTTGTCTGTTATGTTTTGTACTGCAACTCCACCAACTGAAGCGCTTCCTGATGTTTGCGCATCTGCTGGTGAAAGAATACCTAAATTCAAATAACCTTGTGAATTACTTGTAGTATCAATCTCAAAATAGTTTCCATATTCCATTGAAACGTTTTGGTTATTAACTGTTTCAGTTTGTCCTATTTGATCTATTTGGAATGAACGTTCGCCAGAATTTTCTACTCTGTAACCTTTTACATATGCTATACCAGGTCCGACGACACATTGTACTTCACTATTGGCAGCACCAGTAGGAATACGATCATCAGTAGTTATTGGGAACGTTTCTAAAATGTAATTACCAGATTCTTCGTAGGTACGTCGAGCCATCTCTTCGCCCAATACGTTGTATTGAGAAACGTCTCTTACAGTAATTGCATTACCATTTTGATAACGAGCCAATGTAAAGAAGTCTGAATTCTGAGTTCCTTCTGAAGTTTCCAATACTGTTAATGTAGGAACAAGTTTTAATCTGTCTGCGCCTGGGGCATTTTCATTCTTAGAACCGTTTGCATTATCGTATAGGCTGTTATCTTGTAGGTTATTAATTAATCTTTCTGCTACTAAATAACCAACTGATTTATTATCGGCAACGTTAGTATACTTTTCAACAACTAATCTTTGTTCTGCTGTAAATATAAAATGGCCTTTCTGAAATATAATACCAGGAGCAGCTTCGATACCGAATGCTCTACCAACATGTGGATTTCCTACTGAAGGTGAACCGTATACCGCAAGACCTGTATTAATAACAGTGTCAATAGATAAGGCTTCGTTTGTGGTTCCTCTTAAATATTTGAATCTTGTTACAACTAACGCTTCACCAGCTTGAAATTGAGTTTGACCTGCCAAACCAATGTTAGTGTAGTTAATAAAGAAAGTATTTAGATTTGGTGGTCTTGTTTGAAATCCTTTAGAAGCCTGAACGATTTCTGCTTTCAGTCCGGACGATTGTCCTTTTACCTGATAAACATAGTCAAGTTCTACTTCTTGGCCTGCTAATACTTCAACCGCAGGTGTGCTGATATATGACGCTGCGTTAAATCCAGTAGGACCGTCATTTAGTTTTACAAATTGAAGATCATCAAGTTCTGTAAAGTTACATCCTTTTACAATTGAACCTTCTTTGAAAATATTATCTCCAAATGACTCAACCTGATTTTGAAGCATAGTCTGGAGTTGTGTAAGTTCTCTTGCCTGTATCGCGTACCCAGGCTTGAACATAACTCGATAGAACTGCTTCTCTGCATCATAGTCATCGAAGTATGGTGCTTGGTTTAAGTTTTTATTAATAGGCATCTTTACTTACGTTCCTTAAAATTCCAGTACAAATTTAAATTCTTCTCTTGAGAGGTCGGTTCTTGCTAATGGGAAGAAGTCCTCCATGAAGTACACTTCGCCTGTTCTCTGTTTGTAATCCGAATAGATAACATTATCTGCTATAGGATTATTTATTGTTATTCTCTGGCCAGTATTTGAGGTAATTGCCAGATTTGGATCAAATGATGTATCTCCATTACCAACCAGGGCATTATTTCTATATGGTCCTACGTATTCTGCTAAAAATACTGTATTTGAAGTTTCATCAATCTCGTGTATTTGAGCTTGGAATACAATATCGTTATTTACATTAACTTGCGTGATTGTACTATTTGCGTTTAATCTTCCATAATCATCTGTTATAATCGCAATTCTATTATCGAAGACATCAGGTTCAGTTGCGGTATTTGCTTGTCCGCTTCTCCATGTTGCTATACCTGTCATATCTTTAAATGTTGGACTTCTCACAATACCAATACAGCCGTATGTATTCTTATCACCAATTTTTGTATTGTCTTCTGCAGTAATAAATCCATACATTGAAAAATGTTTACATCTAAATTCATCTAATAAATTATAACCATGGCCACCTTTCGGTTCAATGATAGGTTGAATGGTTGCTCTTACATCTGCTGATTCAGTACCACCTGGGTTGAAATCAATAAGAGGATCCACAACTTCCGCAATAGCGTTATTATATCCTGTGCCTTTATTTAAAAGAATAATTTTATTAATACCACCATTATCAATTTCAGGTACTGCTACCGCCCCATCTCCATCACCGCTTATTTTAACGCGCGGGAAGATTTTAATATTTGCATTAATCGTTGCTGTTGATACCATGAAGTCTGTTAAACCTTTCCATGTACCACCTGACACGTATCCGCCAAAACCAGTACCATCAAGATCTGTTGTTAATAATGCATCTGATTTCAATTGAAATGTATCTGCATTCACAACTTGTACATAAAAAGTAGTTGCGGCAAGTGTGTCTATGTCTGCTTCATTTACAATTAATTCTGACATACCAACAACGTTTCTAAATGTAATTGGTTGACCATTCACTAAGTTATGAGATGTTGATGTAATTACGACAGGAGATGCTTGAGTTGCATTCTCTACATTACCACGCCTTGGATTTGATAATTCTTCGCCAACGGTAATTTCCGCTAGGCCATTGCCTTGAATCAGTTTATAAGCTTTGATTTCAAATAGATTCGTAACGCTTGAACTTGGGTTTGTAGCATAGAAGAATTGACCTGTATAGTAATTTTCTGTTGCTTGCCAATCTTGCTCCTTTGGATCAATTTCTAATTTAACATTACCGTGAGAACTGGGTCCACCAACTCTGCCAGGAATTGACTTTATAAGGCCGTTCTTTTCTTCATATCCATTATTGACAATAGCATTAGTAACTTGAATCTCAGATATACCACCGCCGTAAACCTCCGCTGGATTAACAGTTGCAGTAGGATCAATTGGAATATAACCTAAAGCATTATAGGCCTCGAATTGTAATGTAGTGAGACGATACATATACTTCCATACATAACCGTCGGCAGTTTCATAAATTTGATTTACGTTGGCTGCATCAAAAGTAGGTGGTGCTTGTGAACCAACATCTTCGTTATTATTAAGGCACTTATAAATTCTGTAATCATCAGTGTCGTTATCGTTAGGTCCGACTACTGCATAAAAGTTTAAACCATCAAGATCTACTTTATCATCGTATTCTGCATACACAACACCTCGTTGCCAAGGGTAATACTTTATCATAAAGTTAATATCTTGATTGCGTATCTTTTTAGCAAATAATGTTTTTTCTAGAAACTCATTTTGAGAAGTAGCAGAATCAATTGGCTCTATACCGCCAATGCTAGAAACAAACATATAATAGTCATCGTTAGCCTTTGCGTCAGCTATGAATAACTTATTAATGTCTTGGTTAAAATTGTTTGTTAAAATTTCAGGCATTGTTATATAATTCTCTATATTTTAGTTTATTTATATCCATTGGACTAACCTCTTCTTCTTATTCTTGGCCTTGGATACACCAGTCCACTTGTAGGTCTTGCTTTTGCATTTACTTTTGGAAAACTCGCACCAGATTCTGGTCTTTGATTCTTCCACATTAATATTTTATTTGGGGCGCCTTGTAAACTTTCAAAGTCAGTACTACTATCAGTTCCAGTATCGTACATTTCACCAGTTGTTGCGTTTGCTTCAATCCAAGCATTTGCATCAGCTTGAGTTAACCCTGGATTGCTTTCTGCAAGTAATGCAATAACTCCAGCTACTTGTGGCGCCGCCATACTTGTTCCGCTAATCTTACTGAGATAATACGAACCGTTTCTAGGATCTTGTACACCACCAAAACTACCTGTTAAAGTTGAACTCACAATACCGGCACCAGCCGCAAAAATATCAACTGCATTACCACAAACTGAGCTCCCTCTTTTTTTGTCATTTTTTTCAATATTGAGGCAGCCAACATTTAAAGTGGCCGCTTCAAGACCGATGGTTGAGGACCTATGAGTTGGTTTGGACAAGGCGCTCGTATTTGAGCCGCTTCTGAAATACATGTAATTTTCATAATCTTGATCACCAGACTTGACAGTTTTTTGATATGAATTTCCTGCCGAAGTAACTATAATAATACCATCGGCAATTGCATCAGCAATATCTGCTGCCCAAGAAATCCCTGAGGATGGAAATTTCCAATTACCATCTGCTGGTACATTTATACCTCTTGCTTCTAATTCAGCACTATTTAAATCACTACCCTCATCACCGTACTTATCAAAGGTTACTCCTCTATATTTAAATTGTCCAATTCCATCATAACCAGAGTAACCATTAGAGGGCCCTGAGATGAAAACGTCTTTACTGACAGTAAACCCATAACTGTGATTACTTATTGTAGGATTTCTTCTACCAGTTTCTGAGTTAATTGGTTTTGTATTATGCCATTCGCGAATATAATCCCACATAGTTCCAGACTGTAATCCACTGTAACCATGATTCGTAGTGCCACTTAAGGGAGCTTCTATACTGTAAATATTTGCTTCTCTTGCCCAACCTAAAGTATTTCCTGCTACAGTCCCAGCAACATGAACACCATGATTAGTATCAGTCTGATTACCCATTGTGCCATAATCATAAGTTGCGTTTGGGCCTAATCCTAATTGATTCGCGAGCGAGAACCAATTAAACGGCTGTACTCTACTTCCGCCAGTTCCATCAGCATTAACGGCAAACTCTGGGTGGCCTTGAGCAGTTGTTGTAATATGCCCATCAACAATTAATACATCAACATTTTTTCCTGAAGCGGTAATTGCGAGTGGGTTTGTCGCTACAAAAGAATCTCCATCAGAACCCCAATTTTTTCCTGTAGTAACATAACCTGATGCGCCTGCTTGTGTAGGATCGCCTGAATCACCATCTTGGAATATATTTCGTATTGTTGATAATGAAGGTTTACTAATTACTGGTTTAATGTGTGTGTTATGGAATGCATAACCTAATGGATTGTTTGATTGTATACCAGCTTCGGTACGCATATCATCTGTCCATTCTGGAGAAAGACTTCCACCATCCCATAAAGCTGTATATTCAAACATACAGAAATTCAATAAGTATAAGTATTCTTTGGCTGCTACTTCAAAAGCATCTGAATCTGTTTTCCAGGCATTTGAAGGCGTGTTATAACCTGACGGATCCCATTTTCCAGCATCATATGCTTCTTCCATCGCAGCATATAAATCACCTGAAGCCCAATCACTTGCTAAGTATGCATACAGTTTTATATCGTCTGCTGGTAATCCATGCATATGAAGTGTATGCATTATATGTTCAATAACTTCCCCTGCGTCTAAATCTCCATCACCTTGAGTACCAGATGAATTCAAATACCAAACCATATCGTTAGCAACGTGTGTATCAAATAAGTTTGTTAGGTTCCAACTAATAATTCCTGAGTCAGTTAAGAAGTTTGGACTATAATCACCCCCGCCACCTCTTGCTACTCGTTGTAGTGTTGGTTTCCCTTCGTGCCAGGTACCAGATAAACCTTTTAGATTTCGTATAAGATTCCTTTGGAGTGTATCATTGATTTGTGACTGGTACTGATTTGGTATTAAAAACAATTCATACATTCGAGCTATTTTTTCTATCCACGCGTCAGGCACAGCACTTTGACCACCTACAGCACCAGCCGCCATAATTCTTGTACCATTAACAGTAACTTCACGTTTGAAGAAATCACTACCATCGCCAGTCACATCTGCAATTGAGCCACTATAAAGATCTGTGCTAGGAATATCATCGCCAACCGTATGCCTATATAAACCCCAATTTTTGTCTGTTACGGAAATCGAGTCCCCATTTCTTTTAAATGGCCCAGTGTCAGAATACCCATTTAATTCACATTGTAGAAGATCAAGGAATGCTTTTGATTCTACACCCAATACTCGAGGATCCTTTTCTAATTCAATCACCTCTTCAGGTGTTAACATATAATGAGTATTACGACTTATTGGTCTTCTTAATTCTACATTAACTGCTCTATCAGGAATATAAAGATCGCCACCAGGCGTTTCCATATCATTATAGAAATCGTCTAGGTCTTCCTTATTGTGAAGAGTGATCACATATTCTTGCATTTAATTTAAGCCTCTAATTGTAGTATTTCTATAGCTACTGTAATTGATGCAGCACTACCACTTTTGTTTCTTACTCTAACTGGAATGTTTGTAGTTGGCGTGCTTTCTAAATTATAACCGATTGTTCCAGGAGATAGTTTTACTCTTTGACCACTTGTAGTAATTACCTCTGCAATGACACCAGCATCTGGAGCTGGATCAGTACCTTCGCCTCTTGAAGCATCAGCTGTTCTGGATGCGCCGTCTGTATAGAGTGTTACCCAAGCTGCAGCTGATGTTGTAATTGTATATAATGCATATCCTTTAAATCCAGTAATGTCAAGGTTAGCAGCCGCACCGTTAGCAATTGAAGATGTTCCTTGTGATGGAGAAACACGACTTGGTAATGAGCCGCCGCCGCCGCCGCCACCTGCAGCTGCTTCAACAACAATAGTACCGGTCATGGCACCGTGAGCTTGACATCTATACGCATAGTTGCCTGATATACCTGCTGGTATTTTCCAGAACAGAGCACCGCCTATTCCTGCATTTGCAGCTGAACCTTCGTAATAGACTCCTGAATCAAGTGCTACTAGACCGTCATTGTAATCTGCACCACCCGAAGTTTGAATTACGAATGGGTGAGTTACACCGCCTGCACCAGTTAAATCAAATCCAACTGTCGTTCCTGCCTTTACATAAATTGTTGGGTTATCGGTTGTTCCATATTGGTCAAAACGATATGAAGAAGAACCATTATTAGTAACCTTTAATACTGTTGCAGCATTTTGGAAAGTATTTTCAAATGGTGCTTTATCTGAAATACCGGCCGGCTGTTCATTAATGTCTAAATAAGTTGGAGTGAACGGTACATTTCTCCAAGTATTATCACTACCAAAGAATTTTAAAATATCATCAGATTGTGGGCTTGTAATTGTTGTGTCAGTAACGTCAGTCATAGCAACTGAGCCGCCGCCGCCGCCACCGCTAATTGTAATTGTTTTAGTTGCGCCTGTTCCTGACGCTACAACACCTGAACCTACAAAGTTAATAGTTGTAGCCGCTGTTGCTAATGCTGAACCTTCGTCTTGTATAGTAATAGCAGTACCACCGCTACCTGTTGCATCATCAACCCAAGCAAAGTCAGAACCATTCCAACTTAAGATTTGATCTGCAGATGCACTACTTGTATTAAGGTGGGCAGAAATATCACTTGGATTAACGCCGTCTGCAACCCAAACAAAGTCAGAACCATCCCAACTTAAGATTTGATCTGCAGATGCACTACTTGTATTAAGGTGAGCAGATACATCGGAATCAGCATATGATCCGCCACCGCCACCTGATTGTGCTACCCAGTCATAATCTGTACCGTTCCAACTTAATACTTCGTTAGCACTTGCTGAACCGGTATTTAAATGAGTATCAACATTTGCATCAGCGTATGAACTGCCACCGCCTTCAACCCAACTGTAAGAACCGTTTGCGCTTGTACTTAAAACATAGCCGTTAGTTTCAGTGCCGATAATATTTGTATTATAAACAAACGGAGCAAGAGGATCTACATAATTGAGAATTGCGCCTGCTGAAGCATCGGAAAGCAATCTTCTCCAAGTTCCGTGAGCGTAATACAATGAACCTGTCTCATGAACATGGCCTATAGAACCATGATATGTGCCTGGGTTAACATTATCAAGTTCTAGTTTCGTATCATATAAGAAAGATACTTTGTGTGGTTTACCTAACAAGTCTAAATTGCCGTTAATATCAAATAGATCCACTGGATTATTTGCATCTCCTAACGCAAGATAAAGCTCATTAAAATTATCGTTGGCTTTGTCGAATGCATTTCGTAACGGATCACCTGTACCGTCGTTAGCGGATGCACCGATATTAATTATTTGTTTAGACATTTTATTTTCCTAAAAAATTCTTTATAGTTATATTTATTGCTTATGAAGGCGGTGTTGTAATATCATAATCGTTTTCTAAGTACTGGCCGAGCAAGTGTTTCATATCATCACTGACAACATGAGCAACATCTTCACGGAAGAATATTACATTTCCATAATTATAAATTCTACTTGTTGCGCCATACAGAGGCCCTGTTGTTAATTGAAGTCCTGTATAGCCTTGTGCCTGCGCGAACCTAAATGCAGACTCTGTAGCAGGCAAGAAGTTAACTCCTACGAATGGTCCGCCTGAATAAGGAACAACAGTATCTGCTCTTCCGTTCATTTGAACAATTCTTCTTTGTGGTATTGGAGTCTTCTGCGTTGTATAACCATCCTGTGGCCATTCATCACCTGTATATAAATCATTTAATGGATACCAGAACGCACTATTTCTGTATTGGAAATCGTGCGTTTGTGATAGCATACAGACAATCGTATCAACGGCAAGATCGTTAATTTCAACAGCAGCCCTTAATGCAAGTCCACCACCATTTGATACACCTACAATACGAATCTTAGTATTATCAACGTTTTTATATAGTTTCAGCTTAGTAATAAGTTCTTCCAACATTACAATGTCAGGACCGTTTGAAGTTTCATTTGAAACGTTCCAACTATTTGCATAGCCGTCAACTCCAATACATATATGTCCTGGCAATTCACTAGAGAATTGCGTTATCATTTGTGAACCTGATCCGCCATTGCCATGTAATAAAATAGCAACTGGGAATGGACCTGATCCTGATGGTATAGCTGCCGTTACGCTGTAATCGTGGAAACCTTGATACCAATTCTTTGTAATTGTTAGATCGGAAACATTATCTTGAACTAAAGTTAATCCGCCGGTTCCACCAGGTTCATGGTCGGCTGATACACCTGTATTATCAGCAGTAAAGTTAGTAGTACCTGCATTCAGCTCTGTTATATCAGCAACATCGAACGGAGAACCACCACCTTGGTCGTTGAATCTTCGTAAGAATCTCGGTTTAATTGTTCCGCCTACCTTTGCCTTAAATATAAAGTCACCAAACAGTTTTGAACCTGCCAAGTGAACATTTTCTTTTAATAACTTTTCATAATTCTGTATAGGTAAGCTTGATTTAATTTGATATGAATACTCTTGATAGAAATCACTATCTTGTATTCTTTGTCCTGAATCTAAATATTCTTGGTCGTATACATTAACGTCCGCATCAAATTCCCAAACAAGGTTTTCCTGTGAACTGTACCAAGCTTGTTGTTTCATTGAAGGAACAACAATATCATTCCATCTTGCCGTGATACTTGCAGCTGCACTTCTAGATCTTAGCTGCGTCAACCATATTCCAGTTGCGGCTGAGATTGCCATACCTTGTTTACTTAAATCATATATTGCGTATCCATCTGAAGCAGTACTACTAAACCAAGCTTCGAACGCAGGAGCTAAAGTTGGATAGGTTACTGTTGGATCAAATCCTATAGCTATTCGACTAACTATTAAAGGTAAAGATGCACCGGGTAAATTTGTTTTTGTTGTTGTTACACTATTTTGTTTCCAACCACTTAAGTGAGAATTAGTTCCTGCCCAATATCCACTTGTTACACCTTGAGTATCTGCTTTAATAATACCGTGAGAAACGAATTCATTATTGGCTGTTCTTAATTCACCTAAACCATTTGCGAAATCAGTAATCTCTGAATCATCTACTTCGTATTCCCAATAACCAAAACCAGAATTTAATATATTTACTTCTGAAATTTTCCCTACCGCAAATTCTGTTTCTGATTTAATCACTGCGTTGTCACCAAATCTTGCAGTTCCTAGGAAATCAGTTGCGATACTTAAAACATTTTTTACCTGGTCTGGTGCATTCTCAAATGCAATGTTTTCGTTTTTATTTAATCCATTAATATTAAATGGAGTAATCGTAATAAATCCATCTTGTTGATTAACATCTGTTACGACACCATTTATACCAGAAGTTACACCTCGTATTCTATCTTTCACAGAGAACGAACCTGCATCACCAGCATCAGCAAATAAAACAACTTGATTCTTACGATCTACATTTTTAAGTAATGAATCTTGGGCAATCGCAAATACATCACTCTGATAATCGGAACCAGGATTAATATTATCAAATCCTACAATAGAACCAATTGTTAAATCTTGAATATCGAATGCTTGATCTAAAGGAGTAGTAAGAGTAACTGGCGAAGCAGTACCTGACATTGGAGTAACTGCGCCATAATCAGCAGCATCAAGTGTAACAGATACATAAGGTAATATGACGTCAGTAATAATTGAAGCAATAGATGTATCGTTTAATGATGAAACTTTTACATCGTTTACATTTAACGTATCAGGATAAAGAGGACCTGGAGAAGAACCATTTACTGATACTAATTGATTTGCTGTAAGAGATAAGTTAATTGTTATTTGAGGTACAGGAGTAGATATACCGTTAACGAGAATATTTGGCCTGACTGTTGTAACCGTGGTACTATCAGTGAATCCAGTATTAGCGTATGCCGCGTCAAGTTTAATTCCTATTGAAGATAAATTTTGCCCAATAATAATACCACTACGACCTGCCGTATCTTGTAATGTTTCACCTATAACAAATTCTTGATTAAAACCATTCGCACTGTTATCAAGAATAATAGATTGGTCTGAAACAAGTAATCTTGTATTGTCAATCGTATAACCATAACCACCATTTTCTAAATCGTATTTAATTTGACCTGATGCTGTATCTGTAACTGCCGTGACAATTGCTTTACCTGCATTACCATCTTTCTGAAGTACATTAAGAACTTCACCAATTTCTCTACCTGCGAGATTCTTTCTTCTTGCTCCCACATCTGATCTATCAACAATAGTAAACTTTGAAAGAGATCCATTTGTTTTACCAAACTGTACCACTTCACCGTTTATGTTACAAAGAATATCTTCATACTTGTTAAATGTACCTTGAATACCATCAAGATATATGACAGGTGTTTTAATACCGTTTAGAATAAAGAAGTTAATTGATCTTACCGATGCCTTTGCGCCAGTTACCGAACCTTCAATGTTACGAGCTAATAAATCAAGATACTTGTATTCCTTTCCAGTTTTTGAGGTAAATAAATCATTGTTTGGAAACATCTGTAAATAAGTACCTTGCTTCCATGCAGAGTCAGATACCTTTTGCATCTTTTCAGCGGGATACACAATTTCAATTTCAAACTCTTGATAGAATATAGCAAAGAATAATTCTATACCGCGGGCAGTACCTTTTGCTCGATATAAGTCAAGTATATTTTTAACAATAAATTTAACAAGATCTGCTTTAAGTGGAAGATCAGCAAGAAACTTTTTCTTAAATAGTATAATCATACTATTCATTGTAGTATCAATATCTCTCGTTTCAAATAAACGTCTTGCTTGATAGATATGCTGATTCTCTTGAGTTTCAGACCACCTATAATACTCTTCGACTAATTTAACAAGCTCAGGTCCATCTTCCCTGTAAATAGCGGGGAACTGATTCTTAATGAAAAGCGACAGATTTTTTTGTATATCACCCTGAGGCATAATTCTCTTCTCTTATTAATAACTTGTTGAGTTAACAGACACCGGAGCTATGAACTCATCCAAAGTCAATACTACTTTAACGTCTGTATCTCTTAATATAAACACGCGACCTTTTGGAGCAACAACATCGTTATCTACAGTTTTCGCAGTTACTTTAATCGCACTGCCTGTAAATGTTTCTACCTTAAAGTTTGTTAGTTTCACTTCACCTTTATCATAATCAATTGTACCTGCAGTTGGATTAATAATCTGCGGGTTTGTTGCTTCATCAGTAATGATCATAATATTACCTAAGCCATCATCTTGGAAATATACACAAGTACCATTTATATCAAACGGTGAAGATTTAACAGCAGGCTTAAAGTTTGTGAAACCATTTGCCGCATTGTAAATATAAGGTCTTACTAACGGCGTTTCAAATCTGAATGTTGGGTTTGTATTAAAATTAAGTGGTGGTGAATATTCAATGACAGGCGATACTGTAATCTCACTACTTAATATTCCTACATCTAATGCATCAATAATACCTGATAGTTTAGATCGTCTTAAAGTTTTATCAAATCCTTCAAGGTTATCATCAGAATATTTTTGAATCGCAGCTCTTGCCAACGTTTCTAATTCTGCTTCACCTTTTTCTGTATTCTTTTTGGTGTAATTTATAATTACTTCCATATCACCATAAACGAATTCGGTTTGTTTAAAGATTGGTTCAATACCTAGTGGAGCTCTTTCTTTTAAATAAGCCAAATAAGAATTGGATAAAGTAGAGGATATGATTTGTGTATCATCATTTAAATAAACAGAAACAGCAACTCTACCAAATTGAGGTGGATCTAACTGTTCACCACCGTATGCAGACACTGCGGATATCTCAGGGAATGCTTGTTGTAATAATACTTCGTAATCTTTCGATGTGACTGCTCGTTCTTGTACCTGTAATGCCTTAGGAGCAAAATATCGAATGGATTCCATTGACTCTCTTTCAGCACCACCTGCCGCAGCAGACAATGTATAAGCAGAGATCGTTGCGTTTTCAATAAAAGATCCTGAAAACGAACTGTCTTTACCTGCACCATTTGGCTCAGTTCCTGAACAGATTCTATATCGTACTCTTACATCTTCAAACTCTTGAGGTTGTAAACCAAATTGATTCTTACCAAAGTAAATAGAATACTTATCATCAAGATATGGTTCAAGGTAGAATACTTTATCTTGAGGACTAATACCGTAAATAGTATTTGCTCTTGTAAATACGTTTGCATCATCAGTTGCTTCTGCATCAACAAACACAACAATTGAATCTGTATCTACTTCGTTGTTTGTAAGGAATACTCTAAGTACTCCGTCTGCATCAACAATAAATCCTTCTCTTTGGAAACTTGATAACATTTCACCTTCGTAAACATCAACACTTGCAGCAACAAATGAACCTGATTCAAATACAACACCAGTTTGAGGATTGATGTCAGTTGATAATACTTTTCTGGCCGTATACATTTTATCTGTTACGAATGAAAAACTTTCACCTTGATGATTTACTTTAAATTGAGAATATTTTGGAATTGTAATTGTTGCGTCTTCACGTGTTGGATCTTGAATCACAACATATAGTGTAGCCTTAGCAGACTTACGTGAACGAGGTATATAGTTTAATTCTTTTGCATGGGAAACGATTGAGTTCTTAAGGATGGCAGAGTCAAGAAACATTTCGTTAAGTGCCATGTTTGTATAGAAGTTATTCTGATAACTATTAAACGCAAGAACATCTAACAAGACGCTCATGTTTGAGCCATCAAAGTTATAATCCTTGAATTGCGTTTGTGTTTCTAGATAACTCCTAAGTTGACTTTTTACTGCGCCGAAGTCAAGTTCGGTAATTGGTGTTTTTGGATTTGCCATCTCTATCTATTCCTTTGTAATACAACGTCTAACTGTATTGGCTGTTCAACCTGTCTAATATAAAAAGTAATCCCAACGTAGACTTCACCATCGTCAGGCTTTGAACTTACTGCAACATTAATTAATTGAGCTCTTGGTTCATAGGTCTGAATTGTTGACGTTACTCTATCTTCTATTAATTTTAATGTACCGGGTGTTAAATTTTCAAATAACATTGCTCTGATATTGCCACCCATATAAGGTTGCATTAATCTTTCGCCGCGATCTGTTAATATTAAATTCTTAATTGATTCTTTAACTGCTTCTTCATCTTTTAGAAGCACTACATCAAATGAAACTGGACTCACGAGCAGATCTTTACGAAAATCAGTGTTAAGATTAATCTTTTTCTTTACTGGTGAAATGTAATCTGCAATTGCCATTATAGTATTTCTCTTATATCTAAATGAATCTTATTTAACTCTGGGTAATCCTTAACATATTTAAATCCACCTTTTAATGCATTTTGAATAAAGGCTTCGGGATCTGCCATATCTCTTTTAACATCAATAACCAAACCACTCAAGTGTGAATTGTCTTCAGGTCCGTCTGCCTTTGTGTTATAAGCTTTACTTACCCAGCCTTCTGTTATTATTAAAGGTTTTGCTGAAGACGTTAATTTCTGTAATCTGTGTAGGTATACTTTAACATCAAGGTCAATTCTTGTCCAGGCATATATACCAATACCTTCTTTTTCGTCAAACGAATCTCCTTCGACTCTAAATACATCTGACGATCCTTTAAATACATTACCACATCTTGGAAGGTTTTTATAGTCCTCAGCAGTAATGGGTTTAACATTCTGCGGTATTTTACCTGTGTCAGTCTTTTCATTACCACCAGGAGAAGTCCATCTACCTTGTAATCTATTTATTACCTCTTTCCTAGTCGATGGAGAATACCTTATAGCTCCTGCTCTGATAGCAGATGACTCATTGATTCTTGAGATGTTTTTAAGACGATCTACGATTGTACTGTATCGCCTTGTATAATCATCAAGGGGTTTATTAATGTCCCTTATCAATGATTCTATTGACCCTGCAAGTGCACAGATCCTAGCTACAATGTATTGAATCTCTTCGATACCAGGTGATTCAAATGCAGCTACTGCGTAATCAATTAAACCTTTTATCTTATCTTTAATACCTTTCTTATTCTCTTCAGTAAAGAATGCACACATCTGTTCTCTTGCTGTCATAATACCTTTTACAACTTTTGCATTCACAAATGTTTCTGCATCTGCCACCAGCGCACTCGGATCAAAGTTGTTTATCATATCTTGTACTTCATCAAAGACTTTATTGATTACTTCTTCAATCTTTTCTTTAATTGCTTTAATTAACTTTTTGATTAATTCTTCTGCCGTTAGATCTTTAATACCATCATAACCTCTACTGATCTTATCGGCCAAAGCTAATGCATCGGCTATGATACCATCAACCACTCCAATTAAATCAAAGAACGCATCTACTGATAAAAAGAAACTATCAAAGGCATCGCAGAATCCACCTAAGATAGAAGTATTGAAATCATTCTTATAATATGCATCAAGGTTTCTTGCTAGTTTAGGAGCATTACCATCATTGATTAAATTAGTAGGTGTATAGTTATATGCTTGCATGAAGTCGGCAGTTTCAAGATTTGATATATCACCTCGTTGCCATCTATCAGATAAATCAGGATAACTACTTAAATCACCTATTTGTTGTCTAAGCAAACCATTTAAATAACCAGATGCAGCATATATCTTATCACCGTATTTGTTAACTGCTCTACTTAACGGATTTGTTTCTGCATCTTGGAGTATACTATTAGCAATCTCTTGAGTCACAAGATCAATTTGTCCAAGAGTATATCTTCCTGCGCCATCAATGGCTGGAATTTTATTAATTAATAAAGTATTCTGAGTTACTTGATCGTTACCGTCTACGCATGGATCGACCATTATCTACGTCCTCTTCTTGTTAGAGATTTCGTTTGATCTTTCGCCGAATCATCTAACGCTGAAATATATCCACCAGAATATCCCATCGCAAAATAACCACGAGGAACAATCGATGTTGACTTTTTAGGTGGTTCAGGCATCTTGGCTAAAGTCATTCCCCATGCTCCTAAACCAAGTGGTAAGAAGTCGGCAATAATAGCAGCGAATGCAGAAGCAGGATTTAATACCTTAGCAATAAACTCTGGACTATTACCTGTAGGATACGCCCAGCCTGAAGTTAATCCTGGTAAAGGAGCAACGATTGGAGCAGATATAGCAGGAGGTAATAATGCAGGTACACTTGGTATTGATACACTTACAGCTGGTGGACGATATAAACCATTATATGCAGCTCCTGTTGCTGTCATAAGTGGTGCACCTAAATTAGTAAAGTCACCACTTGTTGCTATTACTGCCGTTGCGACAACTGATGGAGAATTAACAACACTACTTGAAGTAATGATACCTGAGTTAATAGCAGTAGTATTAAATACTCCTGTATGAGAAGTTGATACCGAAGCGATTTGCATTGTTGGTGTAGTTAAACTCCAACCCGGTGTTGGTACAGCAGTTCCTGTTAGAGGAGTAGGCGGTATTTTACCACTTGCTAAACTAATTATGTTTGAAGCTGTATTATGTATATCACCTGGTGTAGATAACTTAATTGCTTTAGTTGAGAATACATCGTAAGTATTTAATGCAGTAGCTTTAATATTTTTGGCAACAAAGTTTAATTGATTTCTTGCTTCAAATTGTATTTCTTTTTTCGCAAATAAAGTAGCAATACCTGCGTTGGCTTCGATCTTAATATCTCCGCCTCTCATTTGAACCTGATCACTTGCATTTAAATTCATTTGACCGCCAACACCAAACTCTGCGTGACCATGCACAAGCAATTTATAATCGCCTTCTATTTCTTCTGTTTTATTTCCTTTTACATAAACATGAGCGTTACCATTAACTGTAACTACACTATGACCTGATGATTCGTGTTTTGTTCCAATATTAATTTCATAACGATCTGCGGCAGCTTTTTCAGAAACTGTACCTTTTGAATCTATTTGAATATATGCACCACTATCGTGATGAATCATAATTCTTTCTGCACCAGGAGAATCATCTAATTCAATACTGTGTCTTCCTGATTTAATTACTCTATTATATGGATATTTGGCTGCGTAAGCTGGTGGAGGTTCAGACCACGTTTCATCTGTATCAGCAATCTTTTGATCATGCGTACGATTGGCTGCTTGTTGTAATAGATAAGTTTCATTTAATAATTCACCGCGAGCTAATCTATCTGGTCCGCCGCCTGCGTTGAAATCATTTGGAGTATAACCTCTTGCTAATAGATCACCATTCTTTTCAGGAATAACACCTTCACCGTCTTTAGTTGGATCTGAGACTGTATTATACATACCAGGTAATAAACCTAATATGATTGGATGTTGTGCCATTCGTCCATCTAAGAACATTCCGTATACATAAGATCCTAATGATGGTGGTGGATTGTTTGGATCGTAATTACCTGCTGCACACATTGCCCAAGGCAAATCTTTTGTTTCAATTTCTTGATTTGTTCCGTGTACGCCAAACGCTCGAACTCTTACTCGACCTTCGTGAGTTTCATCGAGATTGCCTTCAACCATACCGATGAAGAAGAACGGATTACTTATTCCTGTACCATCAATCATATATCACCTTTTTGCCAACCATATTTTATCGCTTCGACTTTAGTACTCAGCGTGTTCATCTCCATTGAATGGTCAACGCTAGCAATTAAATATTTGCCACTCAATCTTTCATTTTGTTTACTTTCTAACGCAATGTTAGGTTCTTGTGTAATTAGATTAATCACATCGCCTGGTACCAAATCTATCCTGCCTTCAATACCCAAAGAAACTGTTGAATTATTTAAATGGTAATTATAAGCAACTCTGTTTTGAATAATCTCAACCATATTTTGTGGTGTACGAAGTACTTGACCTGGTATTGAAGCAACTCCATCAGGTTGCCAATCTCTGTATACCACATATTGCTTTGCGTTTTTGTTTTCGTCTTTAAATGTTTCTTTTATAAATTTATCTGAATGTACTGCACCAACGTTTGATGTTCTTGGTTGTCCTGTCATACCAATGTATTTCTTTTTTGCGTTTTGATAATCAAATTTATAAGAAGTTCTTGTATGATTCACGAAATCAATTTCCATTACCGTGTTCTTATAAGCACCACTATCAATGTCAGCGCCTGTATCAACATGATTCTGATTAGAAAAAGATACAACGTTTCTTACCATTATCTTAGCGTATTGTGAGGCGTCTTGTTCTGAAAAGCTTAAATAGTAAAAGTCTTTAATTTTACTTTCATTCTTTATTGCTCTTTTTAACATCCATTCGTCAGTTACCCAATAGTAACCATCAAAAGTTTCAAAGAAACGATACATGTTCGATGGAGATTGTGATCCTGCTTTTGATTTACTTGCCAAGAAGTTCATTGCTTGGGCTGGAGTATAATCAGGAATGATCGTTCTCATCTGACCATCAGATTCTTCGATATAAAACGCTCTTCCTTTATTTGAAGTTAATTGTAAACCTTCAGAGTTATCAGGCATTTCACCAACTGACGTTGCTGTACTTAATTCTTTATTTGAATTAAAATACTTTTTAAATATTTCTCTAGCAGCATATGATCCTGATATATTTGTAAAGGCAGTTATCACGCTTTGTATTCCTGCTCTAAAGGTTGTTCTGCTTACAAAGTGTAATGTATAAAAATAACCATCGCCTAAATCGTTTTTACTTAAACCATCAATTTTAACTATTTGACCTTTAATGTTTAATTCTGTTTGAAGATCATGTCCTTTAATTATTAATTCTAATTCTTCTTCTGCCCTTAATGGGAAATCGTGTAACGTTCCAACTTGGTCTAAGACCTTAAGTGTTCCAGAAAAAGAAGAGCTATAGATAGATTGCTTTAGATTAAATCCATATATCAAAGCAGTAATAGAAGCGTCTCTATTGTCCACCGATTTAATCATAGCGCTTTCTATAGTACAATGAGAAGGATTAAAAGATTCTGACATTATTCAGTACTTACCGAGTTTTTGAATTCACGTGATAATTGACCTAAGAACGCGTTATCGAATAAAAAGATTTCTTTTTTGTTATCATTGATTTGCTCTTCATATTCAAAGATGCGATAAGGAACCCAATCTTCAGGAATGATTCTTTTAATGATTATCTTCTGTCCACGTTCAGTACGCATAATCACGCGATCTTCTTTACGAAGATAAATTGTTCGGAATGATTCCGGTGCTAAGATAATATTATCAACTGCCATTTGTTATTTCCTAAACTGTTTTAACATAGTATATAATGTTTTCGTCAATTGTTTCATCTTTGGTCCAATCAAGAACATCTTCTCCGATTCTACCAGACTGTGCTTGGTACTTATCAACCATGTAGTCGTTAAAAGTTTGAGTATTCATTGGCCATTCGTAATATGGATCTATGATATTGTTTGCCATGTACACTAACCAAATATAATCTACAGAGCCATAATAATCCAAGGCAATATCTTCTGCCCTCTCGCTTTCTTTAACTGTATAAGAATAATAAAGATAGGGGTTATTTGCGACTGCTCTTGCGAACGAAGGTCTTCGAGATATATCTCTAACCTTTCTACCTTGGTAATCTATAACCGGAAAATGTTCAAAGTATTTAGTTGCCATTATTTTCCATCTCCGTCTTTAGGCTCTGCATAATCTTCAGCCGTTTGTATTTCGAGTTCCTTAAAGCTCATAGAAAGTTTAACACCCTGAGGTACACCACCTTCAGCAATAATAATTTCACCACTTGCTCCATAGTCAATAGTTATATTATCGCACATGCATGGTTTAAATCTAAGGAAATGCGATTCATCAATACCTAATAGATTAATACTAACAACCGCAGGATATGTTAAAAAGGCTCGAGCTAATGTGTTACCTGATAGAGATCCTTCGACCCCCGCCACACCATCTTTGCTGGCACCAGTTACAGATTGTACGGTTGGTAATATGTTTCTTTTTATTGATCTTATGATTTTTTTAATAGCTTCTGCTTCTGCTTTACTTTCAGGATATAGTGTCCAATCAAACGAGAAGGCTCTTAGCTGAACTCCTTCGAAAGAAAGCGTTGATTGAGGGTTAATTGCAGTTCCTCTCGAAGCACCTAATGCTTTACCTAATCCTGATGAAAAACTATTTATAGCATTAGCACCCATGAACGACGCTATCCTAGAAGCTTGACCTGCTACCTTTTCCTGGCCTGGAGTCTTTGCTTTATCTCCAAACACTGTGTCAATTGCACCTTTCATACCAGCTTCACCCAAAGCCATCAGTTCTGAACCAATGTCACTAAAGTTGCCTTCAAACGCAGGAGCCAACGTATCAGCAATAAACGATTCTAAGAAAGATCTTTCAAAGCCATTTATATTAAGACCAGTTGCATCTGTTAATGTACTAGGCATTGGAAGTTCAACAGCCAGTAGACCAGTTTCTGTAGCACTTGTAAAGTCACTCCTTCTACCTGTCTTATTCGCGCCTACGCCTAGTGTTAAGTCTGAATAATCATACTTCTTGAATATTAATTGAATGCCGTGCGGGAATCCACTCGCAGGAAAGAAGAGTCGTTTAGTATCCCCACGATTCCCTTCTCTTAATGTTTGGTCTGGTCTTGCCATTCTTTATTTCCTTTGCTGTCTCCGTCTAATTCTAATAAATATGTATACGGATAATGTAATTATTTATAATAAAAATCGGAAAGTATATTATGGCATATAAGGGTAAATTTAGACCAAAAAATCCGACCAAGTATAAGGGTGACCCTACAAAAATTATTTATAGGTCTTTGTGGGAGTTCAAGGTATTTAAATGGATGGATTCTCACCCAGATGTAATATGGTGGCAATCTGAAGAAGTGATTGTTCCATATAGATCGCCGATTGACGGAAAGATACATAGGTATTACCCGGATGTGGTTGTACATAAAAGAGACGGTACAGGGCAACCTCAAACAATTATGATTGAGATTAAACCAAGCAGTCAATGTAGACCTCCTGATATTAAAAATAAGAACGCGACAAAGACAGGTAGAATATCGAGAAGATATTTAAATGAAGTTAAGACATGGGGTGTTAACGAAGCAAAATGGAAAGCAGCAAAGAACTTTTGCGCTGACCGCGGATGGCAGTGGACAATAATGACAGAAAAACATATACCAGGAGCACGTTAAGTGGCAAGCTTATTCTCAGATATTCTAGTAAAAGGAATAACATCAGGACAAGTGCCTGCTAGAACAAAAGGTGCGAGGGAATGGTACCGTAAACAAGCAACGTTAGCAGTAGGTAAAAGAATTACAGAAGATGAGATTGTAGGTAATACTGATAAAGGAAGAAACAAAGCGCAGTTACGTGGTGATTCTGTTTATGGATCAATGTACTTTTTTAGGTATGATCCTAAACATAAATCTACTTTACCATACTATGACGCCTTCCCTTGCATATTTCCAATAAATAAGGTAAAGGGTGGTATACTTGGATTGAATATGCATTACTTACCACCAAAGATGAGAGCCCAATTAATGGATGCTCTTTATACAACTGTATCAGACAAAAGCTATGATGAGAATACAACATTGAATATAAACTATAAGATTTTAAATAGTGCTGCCAATATGAAGTTCTTTGCACCTTGTGTTAAAATGTATTTGGCAAAACACGTAAGATCTAAGTTTGTTAAAATCAATTCATCGGAATGGGACACTGCGTTATTTTTACCAGTACAAAGTTTCCAGAAAGCCGGGTCAGCGAAAGTTTGGGCAGACTCAAGAAAGCTCATAGCGGGGAATTAATAAATGCCATTTAACATTAGTGAATTTAAAAGTCAGTTCGATAGATATGGCGGGCCAGCTATGGCTAATCTATTTTCTGTTCAAGTAACACTACCACCTCAGCTTCGCGCAAGAATACAACCAGCAGAAAATAATGCTTTTAACATGAGTCATACGTTTACTTTCTTTTGTCATAAGATGGATATACCTGCGATTGGTATTAATACATCTGAAGTATCATATACGGGACAAATGAAAAAGAAACATCCAACAAGAGTTCAGAATCCAGGCCCTATGAGTGCATCTTTCTTTGTTGATTCTGATCATCATGTTTTAAGGTTCTTTCACGCTTGGGCTCAAAACATTATAAATTATAATAAAGGCGATGGTGCATTTGCCGAAGTAGATGGTAAACTTCCACATGAAGTTGGATTTAAGGAAGACTTTGCATGTGATATGATTATTAAACATTATTCAACAGATTCTTATCCTGACGTATATTACGAAACTAAACTACAAGGAGTATGGCCAGTATCTATTGGAGCATTGAGTTTAGATTGGTCAACAAAAACAGCTCTTTCATTAGATGTTCAGTTTACAGTTACTGATATGTCATTCGATGGAGCAAAGTCAGGAAAAACGAATAGCAGATTATCGAGAGCAAGCGGCTTGTTAGATATCCTTGGAGATATCGCAGGCTTCGGAGACGCGGTAAGAGGAACATTAAAAAGCGGGAAACCGACAAGCATACAGGATGCTATCAATAAATTAGATAGACTTGGTAATGCATTTGGAAAAATATAAGTGATACAATTTTAAATTATAGGAGTATAGTATGGCACTACCAAAAATTAACTTACCAATCTCGGAATTGATTTTACCGAGTACAGGTGAAAAAACTAAATATAGACCTTTTTCTGTAGCGGAAGAAAAGATCTTGTTAGTTGCACAAGAAGCGAATGACGCAGAACAAGAAGTATTAGCAATGAAACAAATCATTTCTAATTGCTTAATTGAAAAAGATGTTGAAGAACTTGCATTATTTGATTTTGAATATGTTTATTTAACATTAAGAGCACGTTCAGTCGATAACTTGGCTAAGTTCAAAATTAAAGATCCTGACACGGATGAAGAAATTGAATTAGAACTTGATATGAGAGAGATTGATATTGCTCGAGATGAAGCTCATACAAATGAAATTAAAGTAAACGATGAGTATACTCTGTTTCTAAAGTATCCATCTATTAATGAATTCATAAAGATTGTTGGAATGAATAATGACGATCCTTTAGTTAACTATTTTGTAATGATTTCTTGTTTAGATACATTAGCTTCAGAAGATGAAGTACATAGTTTTAAAGATTATAGTGATGAAGATATTGAGTCCTTTATGGATAGTCTCGGTGGGGATGTTATTCGAGGAATTACTTTATTCTTTGAAACAATGCCGAAGATACGAAAAGAGTTACCATATACGAATAGTGAAGGTAAAGAACAAACGTTTGTCGTGGAGGGCACCCGTAGTTTTTTTATCTAAGCCTTAGCCATATAACGTTAGGGCATTACTATCAAATGATTTTCTCCATGGCACAACACCACAAATGGTCTGTGTCCGAAATTGAGGCTATGATGCCTTTTGAAAGAGATCTTTATTTTAGTATGCTAGTACAATGGATAGAAGAACAGAATGAACAACGAAAACAAGGTTAATATAAATGGCTAAAACAACACCAAAGAGCAAAGAGCTAAGTCCAGAGACTCAGAGTATAGTCAATCGTCTTATCCGTGAAGGAGAGCTTGTAAGGAACGACGGCAAGCATTCGATTAAAGAAATTAGAATTGACCTTGGAAAATTTACCGATGCTTTTGCTGCAATTAAAATAAGCTCTGAACAAACAGCTAAAGTCTTAACGGATTCTTGGGAAGGAAACGAAGCACTACTCAAAAATATTGATGAAAGCTTAGTTGGTTTAAATGACACAGAAAAAGATGCTGAACTGGCAAGAAGAGCTCAGGCTAAAAAGGATTCCATCGCAAATAAAGAAAAAAGTGCTGAAAGTATGTTTGGTGCCAAAGTATTAGAGAAAAACTTAATGCTAGGATTCAAAGGTTTAAAAGATGGATTCATGGCAATAAAGAAAGATCCGTTTGGTTCGTTATTAAACATTGGCAAGTGGGCAATTATAATACCAGTATTAGCCGGAGCGATTAAAGGATTGCTTGATAAGATCTTTGGTGAAGGCGAAATGGCTGCATTCTATAAAGGTTTTAGCGAGAGTGCATTTGGTAAATTTATTAAAAACAACCCGTGGACATCTATTGGTATTGGCATAGCGGCAATGGCCGCGGTTAACTGGGCCAAAATGTATCTAGCTATGATGGCCGCAGCGACAATGTTGGGCACAAGAGGTAAAGGTGGTCTTACTGCATTAGGAGGCAAGGCTAGTACGGCTGCAGCTCCAGCTAAAAATGTTGTATCCAAGCTTGGTAAATTCGCGCTTGGTACAATAAGAGGTAATGCAATTGTTGCTGGTGTTACTACTGCGGGTTTATTAATTTATAATAATATGGACGACGGCGAAAAAACAAACCTTGATACAGAGATGGCGAGAATTGATGCAGAATACTCAGGCAAAGAATTAGAAGCCAAAGACAAAATCTTAACTAATTTTGAAAATGAAAGATCAGGTATAGCTGATATCTTTCTAGGAACGGCTGGCGGCGCTGCTGGCGGCGCTGCTACTGGCCTCCTTTTTGGTGGAGTTGGAGCTATTCCTGGAGCAGTTATGGGTGGCTTAACAGGATTCTTTACTAGTGTTTCACAAGTTGGGATAGAATACATTGATGATTTGAACAACGACATTGATGAAATTCCAAACGAAATGGAAAGGTTGTTAAAGGAAGAACAAAGGAAGAACAAGTTATCATTGATGTACGGAAGAACTGAGAAGGCAGCAGAGTTAACTCGAAAGACAACAGAAGGTATGCAAACTTTTGTTAATGACTTACGAGCCAATATGACTACTGATGCAATATTCGGCGATGCAAATATTGCAGCTCTCGAAGCCGCAAGTAAGAGTGAGATAACAGAGAAAGGACGAAGAAAAAATAAAACTGAATATGTTATGTTCGGCGGAGAACTAGTTAGGTTATCAGAAATTAATGAACGTCTCGAAGAAGCTAAAAAAACAAGAGTAAATAGAGAAAGACAATTAAAAGCATCTGAAAGATTACTTGAATTGAGATTAGGTGAAGTAGAATCTGTTGAAACTTCAGTTGATAGCGCGAATAATTTAAATGCTCAAATTGATGAAGTAGCGGCAAAGGCAGCTGCAGCTAAACCAAATATTCTTCCTGATGTTGAAGAAAGAGATAAAAAACAAACAGTTGCAGCTGGTGGATTTGCTTTAAACGTAACGAATAATTATATTTCTAAAGGCGGAGATACAATGGTACAGAATAAGTCTGATAATCGAGTATCTTCACAGAATAGTACTAATGCTGTTGTCTTTGGTGGTGGCGGTGGAAGATTTGGCGGTGGAACTGGTTTACCGACTGGCGCCATGGCATAAAAAAGGAACTCCGAAGAGTTCCATAAACGGCTCGGCGGCTGTTACTACCACGGAGATTGTTTTTAATTATTTTCCTTTCAAATACTCAAGTACTTTTTCAGGAGCGGTTTCTCCATACGGATCTGTAGCACAATCATCTTCCTTGCCATCTTCTACAAACATCCTTTCAACAGTACCATCGTCTACGACCATAGCATATCTCCAAGATCTTTTACCAAAACCAAGATTGTCTTTTGCGACTAACATATCCATTCCTGCTGTAAATTCACAAGATCCATCCGGAATAAATTTAACATTCTTTACTCTTAGATCTTCTGCCCAAGCATTCATAACGAACGTATCGTTACAAGCAATACAATAAACCTCGTCAACACCATTCTCAATAATTTGATCGTATAGTACGTCAAATCCTGGGACTTGATTATTTGAACAGGTTGGGGTAAATGCGCCGGGTAGAGAAAAAACAACTACTCTTTTATTTTTAAAATAGTCTTCCGTTGTAGGATGGGTCCACTCGAACTCTCCGCTATCGACATTTCTACTTCTTACTTTAAAAGTTACATTAGGTATAGTTTTCATTATATAGTTTCCATTTTATAGATGGGAGGCATTGCGCCTCCCAGTTTGATTATAGATTAACCTTTTAAGAATTCCTTCTTAGTATTCTTAGCATTAATCTTTATTTTACGAGCCTTTTTACTTTCTGGAATTATTCGTTCCAATGCAATTGTTAAAAGACCGTTTTTGAAGTTAGCGTCAATTACTTCAATATCGTCCGCAAGAGTAAAACTCCTGGTGAACTTCTTGAAGGAAATACCACGGTGAACGTATTCGCCGCCGCCGTTAAAGTAATCTCCTGCTTCATCCCATGTGGAACGAACAGTTAAATTATCTTCTTTTACTTCGATTTCTACATCATCAATATCAAGACCTGCTAAAGCAAGATCAATAAAGAACTTTTCGCCTTTGTCGGTTCTGATATTATAAGGCGGGAAGCCTTGAGATTGTTGTTGATGCTGTGGGAACTCCGCCAATCTGTCAAAGACTCTATCGAATCCAAGAGCAAAGGGGTGAAGTTGGTTTATATTTAATCCAGTCATGTTATTCTCCTATTAAGCAAGATTAATTGTTATCTGATGGTTTATACCCATCGGTTAGTTGTAAGACCCTATCGGCATCCTACAAATCTATTTATATTATATTATACAACAATCTTAGAAAAATGTCAACTATTTTTTTCCGATATTGTATTTGACTGTTAGTTCCCAATCGTTCTTTTCTTTAAACGAAATGATTTTAATTTGATTTAGAGAAGCGACTGGATCTGCTGACTTTGAAGGATCCACTATTTTAATAAGTTCCCATTCTTCTAATAAGTTCACAATCGTATTACGACGTGATATATCTTCTTCTGATAACGTATTGTGCTTTCCATCCAAAATAAACAATTCTTTAAAATGCAGAATAGCATACCTACCTTTCTTATGTAGGATATGACATGATTGGTATAACTTCTTTTCTTTACGGCTTGAAATGCCTATACGAGTCAGAGTCTCTTTTACTTTGAGGAAAGAATCCTGCGTGGGTAATTCAACTTCGACACCTACTCCCTTGAAAATATCTGTGTCCATGATTTATATTCACCTGTTAATTATAGTTAGTGGCAATGGTCTACACCATATAAGATTATTTATAATAATCCTGTTTTAGCCACCTTCATTAATTTTATCATGGATAGTTTCAAGCTGTTCTTTGTTCAATACCTTAAGATATTGTTTGGCAACAGTTCGGTTGCATTCATATACTTTCTGTATTGCATCTAGGTTAATATCTTTATCAGCCTTTGGCCATTTAGAGAATCTCTTACGCTTACGAAGTACCGCTTTATAATAATCAAACTGAGCTGCATCAAATAAACCATGACGCATATTCATTTCGTTTGCATGTAAGATGGTGTCCTCAAAATTAGTAAAGCCACGGTTCACTACATAAGGCGTATACATCTTTTCAGTGTGTTCAGGTATATCGCTATTACGAATAAGATCTTCCTTAGAAAAGGACGCAGCGTTCATAAAATCAAATGGTGTTAGATCTTTCATCAATCAGCTCCTCGTATTCTTTTACCATAACGTTAAAATGAGAACCACATTTATCACAAAGAGTAAGTTTAGTTTTACCATCTTCGGTATTCATTTCAACCACATAAGATTTCTTTTTTGAAGTTTTGGTACCGCAGTTAAAACATTCAAGTTTTCCAATCATTATGAGTACTCACATTCAATCATTACTTCTGTTAGGAAGGCAACCATATTAATTTCTTGGTCAGCAACCAAACCGGACTTGTACATATAATCAGCCAATGTAACTATAAATCCTGCTTGTGATTGTAATGTGACTTTGCTTGACATCATATCATAGATACGACGAAACATTTCATTCATATCTTGATCTGAGTTCTTGGCAACCCATTTACGCATATCGGTAAATTGTTTTGCTTTGAGTAAACGAAATAGATCATCAATAGATTCCTGGGCAAGATTAACAAAGATACCTTCATCAATTTTACCAGATGCAGCATACGATTGTAATTCAGTTAATACTCTACGGAAATCTGGAAAATGTTTCTCAATTACTTTAGCAACAACCTTAGGATCGTATTGAACTTCTTCTTGGTCAAGTATTGCCTTAACGCGTTTAAAGAATTCCATTGCCATCTGTGGACGGTCAGCAGTATCAATAGAGAAGTCTATTTCAGACAACCTTGAACGTAATGGACTGATAATACGATTCTTGAAATTACAAGTAAAGATAAAGCCACAATTTGAACTGTATTCTTCAATAAAGTTACGAAGAGCAGGCTGAACGTTTGCTGCGTTCAAATAATCTGCTTCGTCAAAGATAACATACTTACGGCCTGTTCCTGTGAGAGAAACAGCGGAAGCGAAAGTAGAGATGTCGTATCGGAGGGTATCTATATTAACATTAAGAGAACCATTCTTTACGATATAATCGCAACCTAGTTCTTCTAACATGGCTTTCGCAATTGTAGTTTTACCTACACCTGGACCACCAGTTAATAATAGATTTGGAACACTTCCGTCTGATACGAACTTGCGAAAGGATTCTTTTGTCTTGCTTGGTAGAATAGTATCATCAACGATTTGTGGACGGTACTTCTCAACCCATAAGACTTCGTTTGATTTTGCATCAATCATAATTCACCATAAACATAATATAAAATAAAAATTTCGAGAAATCAGCAGGGGTGTTTCCACCCCCACCTCTCGAGAAATGAGCTGTAGTTTAATCTACGAGCTTACCAGCCAATTCGCCTTCAGCACCAGTATCAACATTTACGGCGCCTTCACCAACCCCTTCAGGTTGCTTTGGTCCTTTCTGTCTTAGGAATGCTTCGAGTTTATTTCTTAGCATACCGATACCAGCTAGTTCTTGCCCTTGGAATCCACCGCGAGTACTGACCACGTCAATGATCTGTAGTAGCGTTGAGATATCTCCAAGAGTAATTACGGCTTCTTGCTCTTGCTGTTGGCCTTGTTGCATTGCATCATTCATATTCATTACCTTTTATTATAAGTCGACTTTGAATCAATTGCCACGTAATACGTGACGCCTTCGCCTTTAAATTGTGAGATACCTTTTGAACAAAGCGTAACCTCATAATCTATTGGCATTAGTTTCAAGTTATCAGTTTTAATGATAATCCTGAACTCATCGGCAGTTTCCCCAATTTCAACGCCAAAGTCATCTGCGTTGTCGTTGGCACTGTCGATTGCTTTCAGATAGCATTTGCCGCCTTCGCCTACAAACGCAATCTCCGAAAATTGTAATACCCCTGCCGCCTTCAATACTGAAGACAACGTATCTGCCGTTACATCCACAACAACATCAGCAGTAGGAATATTAATTTCCTTTTCTGGTGGAGTGTGAATCATTGATAGATCTGCAAAGACATACTTGGTACGTCTTTTTCCTTCCGAGATAATAAAGTATTTATCAAAAAACTCCACATCTGGATCATTATATAGAGATAAAATTGAAAGAAAGCGCGATAAGTCGTAAATACAAGCATCAGCTGGTATTTCTTGACCGATATTCGCAATCGCAATCAATGTTTTCTCTGGAGTTATAGTCTTAATAACTGAACCAGCTGACAACAAGATTGACTTGTTGATAGAGGTAAAGCTTTTTAGGACCGTCAAGGTTTCGTTAGAAAATTTCATTATATAAGTTTCTCCATTAGTTTATTGTTGTATATTATAACAGGTTTATTTAGATTTGTCAATAGGATTATAAGACTTTCTGTTAGATGTATTATCTGCAGTTGCCGTAACACCTAATTGACCGAGAGATCCCATGTCACCCTTAAAGATATAAGAACCAACATGGTTGATTTTCATCCAAGGACACATCCATACTGATAGACCAGCTTTACGAGCCATTCTACAGAAGAAGTAGTCTTCAGATAAGTACCTTCTAGATTCTGGGTCAATGACACAATCAAAGAAAGCGTGGATATCACGAGTACCGTCAAATTGTTCTGTCCTAACGTGATCTGGTCTATATGCCAATTCAGGATAAGCATCTCGATATTTTTCTAATGCCTCTCTTGTAATTAGCATAAACCCAGTACCGCCTTCGGCAACTTCAACAGGTTCTGCGAGTTTAAATTGTTTTATATCTCCGACTGGATTAAAAACAAAATCTGATGTAAATTTTTCTAAGTCGAAAGGATTCTCTTTACCTACTCCATGTTGAGCAGCTGCAGCTACCTTTTCCCAAGCAATTGTCTTCTTAGGATACGGTCCACATACAACATCGTATTTTTCTGGATCTGAAACTTGTAACGCAAGTAATGCTAACGCGTCACGTGGATCAAATCCAATGTCTGCATCAATAAACAATAAATGAGTACAATCAGAACGAAGGAATTCATCTACGATATAGTTCCTTGCTCGTTGAATTAAACTTTCGTTGAATAGAAAGTAGTACTTCATTGGAATTTTGTGAGAACTACATAGCATACTTAAATCGTTAGTCGACTTAGTATAGATACCTGTACATTGACCACCATACATAGGTGTACCAATAAAGAGTCTTTGTTTTTGTAGTTCTTCTGTCTTTACTTCTAACTTCATACTGTAATTTGCTCCATATCATTTTCTGCTCTAGTGATTGACTGTAATCTTAATACATCAGCCAATATGTCCCATGCCGAATCGTGTGCTTTAAATACTGAATCCCACTTATCTTCGTTTGCACAAGGAGGGAATCCGTTCTTCTTTAAACCAAAATCAAACTTTGCATCAATAAAGGTTCTTGTATCTCTAACAGACCAATGCTTAAGGTGTGATTGTAGATGACCTACTTTACCTTGAGACTTAAAGAGTCTTTCAAGAATAACAGGATCAAAGGAATTAGATCTTGACCACCAATAGTTAATCTTTGGAGAATCAATCAAAAAGTCGGTAAACTGTTTCACAAAGTCTTCAACCGATAAGTCTGAACTTCTAGGAGCAATATTCTTTCTTACTTCTGAATCCTGTTTAGACCAAAAGTCGAGAGTGCCTTTATCGACTACCCAACCATAGTTCTTTACTTGTTCTGCTACATCCAATTTAAATTTCTTTGCTTTGAATACATCACTTAAGTTATAGGGATTATCAGATGTAAACTTGTCCCACTGAAATACCATTACAGATACATCAATGACTGCGCAGTTATGAACATCTTGTCCCATTGTTTCGAAGTCGATGATTAAATCGTTTCTCATATGTTTACCTTTAATTTAATATACTATTATAACAAACTTTACTAGTCTTGTCAATAGTTTTATGCAAAGAATTCATCTAAGTTTGGAGTTGTGTCTACACCATTCTTGTCATGTTCCATTAATTGCTTATGGTTATTCTGTCGAAGATAGGTTGACTCTGACATATCGAGTTCGCCTGTAAGGAACTTAGCAATTTCACTATGGAGATCAGCAGATGTTGGTACAGGTACGTTTTGAGCGATATGATTCATTTTCTTCAAACCATGTAATAACTCAAAGTTCTCAGGAAAGCCCATCATATGTAAAGCTTCTCGAATTGTTAATGACCTTTCTTCAGTAGGATGCATTGTATCAACCATGTTACGACCAATTACTGCATTCATATATTCGCCAAAGACATGTACTGAACCATCCCATACACCTTTACCATCAGCAAACTTCATAATGGCATGATCTGAGTATTTGGCGCCTTTTTCGTTTCCTGTTCTGTGGAACCATTCGTTGGCTTCTTTCATCCAACCTTTCTTACAAACATAATTCAGAGTTGTCTTAACGTCCTCTTCAACCATAAGCTCTCGAACATCACGATTTGTTTTTGTCTTAATGAAATTGTAATATGGTTCGTCAGGTACATGCTTATTAATAATCAAATCTTGATGTAATGCGTCAACAGGAATCTCTTGTAAGTATTCAGCAAAGTTCTTTCTTGGTTTATTATACCAATTCATTACAGGAGCAGAGTCAGACTTCCAGCCGATCGCAAAGGTCCTGTCGCGTCCTTGAGGAACTCCGTGGAATCTCGTCGATGTTTTATATAGGGACAAAGAATAACCCCTCTCAGCGCAAATTTCGTACAGTCTATTTGCTACAGGACGACCTTTATTTGTAAACAATGCAGGAGCATTCTCAACAATCACTACCTTTGCACCAAGTCTATCAATACCATCTTGAAAGACCATATACATAAATTCGTTCTTAGCACAACCTGCGCCTTTACTCTCTGTAGTTGTTCCTGTATTTAATTGAGATAGAGCAGCACATGGTGGAGTACCAGAGACCACATCAACTTGCGTTAGTCCACTGTTTTCTACTTCATCAAGTTTAATATAAGGAATATCGCGTCCCATTGTATTTTGTTGGTAGTTTACGTAATGACTATCGTTATCCTCAAACCCACCATAAGAGTAGATTGCTGTAGGTGGTTTACCAAACGCTCTTTCTGCGCCTAGCATTTGTCCACCGATAAGCGGAATGAGTGGTGCCCATGTTATTTCTTTTTTGTTCATCCGAAAAAATCCTCAAGTGTTGCAGCTACTTTCTTATCAAATTGCGTTACATCTGGTGCAACATAATCATTATCAATCGCTGTCATAATTTTATTGTTTAAGAATGTACCATCGTAGTATTCAGGTTTACATATAAGTTTACGTAATCCTGTAATTACCGATTCATACTCCTGTTCATTATTTAATAACCTATTCATCCTTTCTTTAAATTCAGCAGGAGTTTTCGGTCTTAAAAAATCTGGTATTGGCAAATGCCCCTGTTCATCATAAGATGGATGCAAGAACGGTATCACACCAGCATGTACCATTTCAATATACTTTGAAGTTACCCAACCTTTTGCGATTGGAATAATAAAAGTAAATTTAACATTATTCATTTTAGCCATTACATCATCAAGATGAATAGATCCTTTGAACCTTGCGTCTGTTTCGGTATTAGGATGTTCCCATTTACCATAGATCTCAACATCATCATGTTCATCTAATACCCAATCCTTTAATAAATTGTATCTTGAAGGTTTAGCTTCGTTTAAGATAACCATAAAAGGAACGTTACGATTTAAGTTGAACTGTTCAGTATGTTGATAGTTAATACAGAAACAAGTTTCCATTCCTGCATATGTTGAAGGCATTGATCTGTCGTAACGATCTTGTTCTTCGTAAGATTTAATACTACTTACTTTATATTCATAATCGTATTGACCTAAAGATATATTTGGTAAATTGAATATGTCTCTTGATTGATTCATAACATACCGAGGATCGTTTACAATTTCAACATAATCAGGATTCTCTTCGTTAATCCAAATCGCAATTGGTGATGTATAATTCTTTGTCATATCAATCACAGAAGCTTTAAGTGTACGATCTTTAACTTGTTCAATTTTGCCTGGGATCGTAACTGTACCAACTTGACCAACCATTAAAACAGTATAGTCTAATTTCATTGACCTACTCTTAAAGTAATCAATCACGTGATTAAAGAATCTATCTTCATCGTTGTTTTTAATACCTTTCCAAATATCAATTACATTATCAAAGGGAAACAACTCCAATGATTCAGACTCATTTAGAGTACTGAAATCAGATCGTCCGATAATGTAAAATGTTTTGTCTGGGTTATTATTTGCGAGTGCAATAAGTACTGTAGACGGCTCGTTGTCTCCACCAATAGGAGAGAAGCGATTCCGCTTAAACTTGACCGATTTACCGATCTTTCCAAATCCAATGTTTTTCATAATATAAAGTTTGCCGTTCTGTTAAATTTATTTATCCGAATTGACCACACGTTGTCTGAGCTCTGACGAACTGAAAGAATGCCTTCTGCGATTATAATGAACAGGACATAAACCTTTTCCAGTATGCTCAACATCTTTGTATTCTTCACCAACAATTCTAATATCAGGATTGATAGTCAAAATCATATCAACCAATTCTTGTTCAGTTGAGAAAGGTATTACCTCGTCTACATATTTACAAGAAGATAACTGTATGTATCTTTCAAATGGAGTCTGAACTGGTTTGTTCTTTGCATTAGGACGATCCACGGTTGGGTCAATCAATAATCCAACAATTAAATAATCGCACAACGTCTTTGCTTCTTGTAGCATTACAATATGACCTGCATGAAACAGATCAAACGTTGAACATGTAAATCCGACCTTACAATCTGCCGGTAATTTTTTCCTATCTAGAAACATTTTCTTCCCTCAAAATTTCTTTAACTCGTTTAGCATACACCGTATAGAGTGGTGTTTTATCAGTTGGTAGATAATGTATATATGCAGGGAAGGTTTTAAAATTTAACACTGCGTCGAGTTTTAGAACCGTAGTCCAAATACGTACGTCACTACCAAACCTGCTTACCTCAAATCCATTCTCTGATAACCATTTATAATAAATTGCATATATGTTTTGTTCTATACACCAAAACTTTCCACCCATAGATCGGTTATTACCTGGAGTTCCATACTTTGGTATAACAGAACCACCATAACCTTTTTTGTTTTTATACTTGTGTACACCTTCCATAATAAGAACATACATATCTTTACAAGCTGCTCTTTTAAAGAACTCAAGATAATGATCGTTTCTTGTATGTACAACCTGACCAGAATTCATACTAAAATAAGGTTTGGTTCTCATTGTAGTAATATCAACCTTATCTTTATAAATTGGATCAAGTACTGCTTCTACAAACTTACCCATAACACCTAATGCAGATTCGTTATAGAATACATAAGGTTCAAAGAAATAGTGGTCAACAGGCTTGAGTAATAACGTATCGTCATCAATCATCATTGCTCTGTTGATGTTTAATATTTCATGTGCATAAGGAAAGACCAACCATTTGATTGCCACTCCATATACATCAAGTATTCGTAACAACCACTCTTCATCAAAGAAATGCTTTACTTTATCAATCACATCAGTTACATAGTGAATTGTTATCTTATCTGATATACTTTCTACGTTATAGGTAGTATGCCGATCATCTAAGATAACATGCAAATTCATATATGTATCTTCGTCGTATACATTATACATCTCAAGAAGGTTTTCAATCCTTGAGATTTTATTGCTTACTATGAATATATCATTCTGCATAGTCGATAATATCCAATAGATCGTTAACACACTGAATGATAAAGTCTTTATCTGGGTGGTACTTGTATACTCGAATCACTTCGGCAGCTGTTAGCGTTAACAACTCATACTTATCTATCCAATGATTATATGCCAACATTGTATTAATCACAAGATCTTGAGTATGACTATCATAACGATTGATTATTAAACTTGCGATAAACTTTGCTATGTCAAGTTCACGACAACCAAATACATTAGGAATAGGATCAATTAAGTACATTGTGTCACTGTCATTAAACAGCATGTTCTTAATACCAAAATCTCCATGACAATAACCATACTCTAATTCAATAGAAGATAGTCTTTCAACAACATCATTAAAAGGTTCAAGGTTAGCATTAGTACAGTGATTTACGATTCTTGCTATATAATCATCAAAGGTTAGAAACTTTGTTTCGATTGGCATATTACCAAAAGCATCAAGAGCTTCTTGAATTAACGCCAATGCTTTATAAGGACTGTCTTCGAAGAAATTAGGATCGTTTTCAATATAATCCATTGTAATCGTATCACCAACCACTCGATGAATCTCAGGTGTACATACTGCCCAACCGGTTTTCTCATACCAAAGTGCGGCTTCATGAGCATTCTTTGCTGTCTTGTGAACAAACTTACCGTCGGTGTAAATGTCAGAGCCTGATAGGCCACCTTCCAATTCACGAATATCAGCCTCTACAAAATCTTCAGGTGTAATACCTTTGTCGTCAATGTAATATGCTGCGAGTGGTTTATTAAAACTGAGTGCATGGTACTTTACGTTATTCTTTTGTAACCACGATTCAATTTGAGGTCCATACTTATCTGCAGCTTCTTCTCTACTCCTACAAGAAATAGATCCACGAGCTGTATATATGTCGATAGTCCAACCTTGATTATATAGTTCATTACACTTTTCAATTAGAGCAACGTTGGGTTTTGCGTTATCCCAATCTCTATTTGATGTAAATGCTAGAGTGTCATCAAAGTCAAGGACTATTCTTTTATGTGACGACATAATTAGTCCTTCTTAAAATAAATGCTACGAGTTAGTCCACCAAAGAGGTAGGTGAAGTATAAGAAGAATGGAGCCGCAATTACGAGTCGTATTGTATCAGAAGTTGCACCAACCAATTCACCGAGACCGATGAGAGCTGAGATTAATCCAATAATTAACACGACGGTTGCTACGCCAAATCCAAAGTCTTTCAATTTTTCTTTCATAATATAGTTTCCTTGTTAATATTTACTATTATAACAAATTTTTGTGCAGTTGTCAATAGTTTATTTAGCCAATCTGAAATCTGTTTCAAATTTACATCCTGACTCAATAAAGAGTTGTTTTGACTTATCATACGATTCTATCCATCTTTGAGGAACATCTTCTGCAGCCATTACAATTCTATTTATGCCAACTTGGATAATTCCTTTTGCACATTCATTACAGACAGGTAAACCCCACACGTATATTGTTGTATCTTTTAACGATACTCCATGAAAGGAGGCATTGAAGATTGCATTCATTTCAGCATGCACAACGAGTTCGTATTTCAGTTCTCTATTGTTATACTTATCTGCTGAATCATCAATACCTTTAGGAAAGCCATTATAACCAGTTGCTAGGATACGTTTATCTTTTACAATAACCGCTCCTATTTGTTTACTTGGATCTTTTGACCAACTTGAAACTTCTCGGGCAACTCGTATAAATCTTTGATCCCATTTATTTTCCTGCATTAATTAACGCCTCAATAAATTCAAAATGTCTTTCATATACATGAAGATTAGTTGCAGTCCAAATCAAGTCACCGACCTCAACTTCGAGATCATAAGCAAGTTGACCTTGAACAAACTTTGCCCAAGCAACATCATTGTTATAACCAAAGACAGCATCGTTAGATCTCATTACATAATGGGATATAAGTTTACCATCTCGAATCATAAACGTATTCGCAAATGTACACATAAAGTCAGACATACCATCACGGTTGAAATCAAGATGCATACTTGGACGATTATAGATCATTGCAGCTCTACGGCTGTTTGGATTAGCTTTCAACTCTCGAAGTACATGTTTATATTGATTACCATTCTCTTCAGAGTAAATACACCAACCATAATTAGAATTGATCTTACCTTCGTTAGAAGATATATCTTTCCAAATCTGTGGTGTCTCTCCAGGAATATCATCAACATATAGTGATTCAGACATATACCACTCAAGTTCACGCTCGATGTACTTATATGCTGGTGTTCTAATCAACCAATTTTCATCAGCAACAAATGATTCACCAAGAACTTCAATAGTCTTAGCGCCTGACTTGTCAATGACATAATCTTCTGCAAGATACTTGTCAATTAGGTCTGCTCGGATATCATTTGTTGTTTTCATTAGATGGATTCCATTAACGCTTCAATATCAGATACTTCTGCAATTAGATCAGAAACATTTTGATTATGGAAAGCTCTTGCGGTTTTCCTTAGGATTGATTTTGGGATCTGAACTTCATCAGCCAAAGCATTGATTGCTTCTTTCTGAAAATCACGTTCTGATTCCATTCGAGTAAACGAATTACTCATTTCTTCCATACAACCACGGATTCGTTTTTTGTCTGCGTCACTTGACGGTATCATTATATTGCTCATTATTTAGTACTCCTGTTAAATACATCTTTAGTTGAATCCTGACCTTTAATACCTTGACGACAGTAAGAGACAAAGAAACTTGAATAGTTAATTAAATCTTTTGCTGAATCTTCAAGGGACTCAAAGTTAGGATCGTAATCATCTGACTGCATTGCTTCCATTACTGATTTCATACGTAGCATTTTTGCATGCATAATATCATGAATGGTTGTAATTCCGTTAGGATAGTAGTCAGCTTGTTGAACAGTCGAGTTTGGATTTTGATAATCTCTCGACTTTTTCAATTGAAGGTCAACACACTCTTGTAGTACATCGACCGAAACTGGGTTGGTTGGTTTTGTCATATAGACTCCATAATAAAAAATATATTATATCAAAGATTCTTGATAATGTCAATGGAAATTTCGTATACTCATCGGTTTTTTTCCATAGCAACGTCTTTGAAGTTGTTATGTTCTATTATACCATACTTTTCTACAGATGTAAATAGTTTTTTCTTACTATTGTAACGAATCCATAAAGAACGATTAACTTTTGGTTTGCCTTCCTTTGTTGTCATCATAGTTTTTACAACAGCTTTTGGTATAAAGAAGTAATGTAATTTTTCTGTGTCAGGGTTAACAACAACCGCTCGGATAGCACCTTTCTTTAAGACACCGTCATGAGATCTTACGCTTGAGAGTTCGGCTGAACTGCTCTTGGCCGATATGTGTAATGTACCCGTTTTGGATTCAGATTCATCTGTGAAGTCTTCGTGGATACCGTCGTTGAATTCGTATAGACCATTTGAGCAGAGAGCGAACGATTGTTCTATTAAATGTTCTAGGTTAAAATCCGCAGGCCGTTGTAGAACAGCCTCACGGAAAGGACTTTCTTTATAGACTGGGTGGTTTTCAACAACGCAGTCTGCCATCAGTTTCAATTTAAGGTTTGTGTTGACCTTTTCATAATATGCCATAATGTAAGTCCATTAATTTAAATTATAGATATATTATAATCTATATCATAAAGAATGTCAATGGTTTATTTCAGTTATTTAGAGAACTTTTCTCCAAACGTTCTGAATTCTGTTCCTTTTCATCATATGATGGAACTTTTTGTATTGTTTTGCTATGTATTTCATGTTTCCTTCCTGTTGCCTACATGTTACAGTAATGTAACATATAAATTTATATATACAAGAACTACTAACAAAATCAATAATTTATACAACTTTTGGTGGAACTGGTAATAGAAACGTTCTTACTGTTGCCAATTTATCTTCGGCTTCGGCAAGTTTTGCGACTTCAGCATCAAGAGTTTCAACTGTACCAGGATGTTCTGCTACTCCAACTCCATTCTCTAAAAATACCGCAATGTTTGCTGTATGTTCTGCAATGGCTGCTTCATACCTTGAAACTAACGCATTAACTAATATTTCTCTAATTGCCATTTTACTCTCCTTTAAGTTTTGGTAGGATACCATGATTGCCTTCATGAGATGGAGCCGTCCATCCTTCAGGTTTCATCAAGTCAGGTAATCCTAGTGGGTTTGGCCGTCCTTCCTTTACTCCAGGTTCTTTGGCCATGTTTGCTTCGAGAACTGCGTCCCAAGCTTTATAAGGATCGACTCCGAAGGCATCAAGAGTACCGATTGCCACTACACAAAGGTCAACTAAACCATCAACGATTTCTTCGGAGTCGATATCTTTTTGAGCTGTTCTTGTTTCTTCGAGTTCTTCTTGTAGGAAGTTAACTCTAAATTCCAAAAACGCTTTCAACTTTTCCACATCTGCGTTTGCTACCCAGTTGTGTGTTTTATATTTTGATTGCATATCAACAATATCTTTTACCCAATCCTTACTCATAATTTATCCCTTAGTTCCATAAATCCACCAATTGCTTCACCATCCATAGTAATCTGTGGAAAGGTTCTTGCAGTTGGAAACTTTTCAAAAAATTCATCTTGTTTGTAATCAACATCCAAGGATTTGTATACGAAGTCCAATCCTTTGGACTCACAAAGTTGCTTTGCCATATTACAGTATCCGCAATTTGGTTTTCCGTATATTTCTATCATACTAGTTTTAAACCACCAGAACCAGGCATGATTAGTCCAGTTGTGGCTTCAATTACTTGCGCTTTCAACTCGTCCATTGGCTCTGCCAAGAACATAACTGAATTTTCGTTTATCACGATTGGTTCACGAGTAGCATAAGGAACGAATGGCACCATTCCAATTTTACCTTCACCAGCTGGGACTAAAAGAATACCATCCGTCAAGGTATAGAATCCTTTATCATATTTTACTTTTGCCACAACTTCTTCACCAGTTGTAAGCCTTACGATTTGTACATCACTCATAATTTTTCCTCATTAATTTGTTATTGTGTATATTATAACACAGTTTGATATAAATGTCAATAGTCTTAACTAAAAAAGTCATCGAGAGTATTAACCTTCTCCGCTGACCATCCAACCGCATCAAGGATTGACTGTATGGGACTCAAGAATACTTTGTCAAACTGAAGTTCAGTATCAACGTAATCGTGTAGTCCAAGTTGTTTTGGCAATAAGCCAGGAACCGATATTGCGTTCTCACGAATAGGATTAGGTACCTTTAAATATAATAACTTGACTTTGTCTCCACCTTGGATAGTTTCAAACTTCTTGTCAAGTCCTTTCTCTTTAAGGAAGTGGTTATACATTAAGGATCCACGAACATGCATTGGAGTACCTTTTCTGTATATAGATCCTTTGTCTTGGTACTTCTTAAGTTCATTAACACCCGAGGTCTTTGCGATGGCCATAGGATCTAATGTACGAAACAGTTCTTTGAAATCTTTAATGAAACCTTGAGTTGTTTCTTCATCAGTATTCATAATGATCTCAAAACATTGCTTGAGTTTATCACGACAGATCTCAGGAGTCGAAGATCTTACTGATTCTAATCCTGTTACCGATACCTTAGGAGTATCGTAGTGAACGCCTTCTGAGTTCAATGTATTTAGAATATATCGTTTCTTAGCAACAAAGATTGCTCGGTTAGTAATCTTTTCACGTTTCATTACCATTGCGTTACGATATGTACCTAGATCAGCAGCAAGCTTTTCATAACCATCTTCGATGACTTGTTCAATTTTAGTTGAACAGATTCTATCAAGGAACTCTTCACCTTTATCTTTATCAATATCAGTCGTACCAAACACTTCTTTAATCAGAGGACCGAAGTCAACATAGATAGAGTCGGTATCAATATAGATGATATAGTCATGGTCAGTTGTACCTAGAGTTCTATTTAAATAATCATTAACCGACTTTTCAGCATAACGAATACCTAACTGACCGCTTGTTGTAATTGCCTCGGCCATTTCATTAATATAGTATAAGAAATATTTGTTAGCAGTAGCACCATACAAACTGTTCATGGCAATCTTAATTGACATTTGTGAATTGTGTAATTGATTGATCTCACGCTTTAGGCGTTTGAGTTCTCTTGGATCTGTCTCAACCTCAAACTGTTGTTCAGCAAGGATCATCTGCTTTTTGATAACAGAACGGTTATTATAGTATTCATCAATAATTTCAGGAATGATTCCTTGCTTCTTATTTGAAAAACAAACACCGTTAGCAGCCACTGATACATTAGGACGATCATTCTTATATTCACGATTCAGTACCATGTCTTGAGTCACGTATTCACGATCATTGGGCATATAGGTTTCTGGTGACATGTTATATTGTAACATTAAGTGAGGGTATAGAGAGTTAAGGTCAAAAGATACAACCCAAGGATGCATTCCAACTTTAGGATCTTTAACATAACCACCAACAAGATCACCAGCAACCATTCCTGGTCCACCTTTAAGTGGAGGAACAATTTTATCTTTCATTAGTTTACGATATATGGTTGATTCCCATATACCAACTGTACCAAACGCATCACCGTAGTTAACACCACCGTCATATGCAACTGTCATAACCAACGCAAGCAATCCTGTCTCTTCTTCGAGACGAGCAATCAGTTGAGTATCTTTTAAATTATAGTCAAGATACAATTGAGGATTCTCTTCCCATAATCCAGTTAACGAACCATATTCAGAGTAATCAATTTTCTTTTCACCAAGGACAGCGTAAGCAATATGATCTAACTTATACGATTCTTGAGGACCGTACTTATAACCAAACTTTTTAAAGCAATCCATATAATCGAGAACAACAACACCCATAATACGATATGTTGATGCAACCTTACCAAAGATCTCTCGAGAGGTTTGTTTTAATGATTTGTGTGGAGATAAACGCTTTGTGGTTTCTTCTCCAAGTAACGCGGTGATACGAGTTACGATGTATTGAATATCAAAGTATTCAACGTTCCAACCAGTTACAACATCAGGATAATCAGTTGTCCATAGTTTCATAAAGTATTGAAGTAAAGCACGTTCACCATCAATACCATCAAACAATACGAACTCAATCTTATCTTGAGGAATATCAGTAACAGTTTTAGTCTTGTCATAATCTTTGCGACCAAGTACATAATATACATCATCTCGAGAACTATGATAAGCAATAGACGTAATCGGTTTATCGGCAGTGTCCATATTTGGATAACCATCACTGATGTCAACCTCAATATCAAACGATACGATATTGACCTGGCTTACGTCATATGTAATCTTACCAGGATACTCTTCTTGAATAAACTGAGTTACATAATTTGTTGAACCAAACGTCTTCATACCGTGAACACCTTTGTATTCTTCGATGAAGTTCTTTGCTTCTCGCATATCACCAAACTTGTGTGGAGATACAGGTAAGTTACCTTCTAACGAATGGAAACCTTCTGCACCAGACTTTGGAGTATGAATGTATAGAGTAGGCTGAAATGGAACGCGGTACGAGAAACGTTTACCATTTTCGTAACCTCGATGTAAAATATTGTTTCCGTATCTTTCAACGGATGTATAGAATTTAGTCAATGCCATAATGCCTTTTTATATTTGAACAACCATTATATACTAGTTGACGGAGAATGTCAATGGTTATTGTACTAACTCCGAGAAGTTCTTGATTTTCTCAAACTTGAGGTTGTTCTCAAACTTTTCAGCGAACTGATCACCACGATGCGATATCACAAAGATGTTGTCATCGTTATTCAATCCATGTAGTGTTTCAATCAAACTTTCAATACCAACTCCATCCAATGCACCATCGAGTGTTTCGTCAAGTATCAATAGGTTAGTTGAAACGGAGGATCTCAGTTTAGCAACTGATCTCCAAGCCAACATGATTGATAGTGTGATACGTAGTTTCTCACCTTCGGAAAAACTAGCATAGGTGAACTTGTCTCTGAACCTTGAACGTATTACTTCATTAAACTCTTCGTCAAGTTGAAAGTCAACGAACAGATCAAACGCAGCAAGATACTTGTTGATAAGTTTATTAATTACAGGAATGTACTGAGAAATAATCTTTGCCTTGATACCACCGTCTCTCAATATCAATTGAACAATATTGAGTACCTCATGTTCATCAAGAAGTTCAGTACGACTTGCAGTTAGCTTATCTATTCTCTTTTGTAGATTCTCAAGTTTAGAAGTATCAATTTCAGCAACTTCCTTTTGAGCATTATCAAGTTCCTTTTTATAACTCATTAGAGCATTCTTGGACATTTTGATTTCAGCTCGGATCTCAGAGATCTTAAAGTTAACTGATTGAATCTGTTCTTCGATTTTTGAGATAGAACCTAAACGAGTCTGATGTTTTGTAAGTACGTCTGCTATTTCAACAAGACCTTTCTCAATCTTAGCCTTCTGTTGATTCTTATCTATAATTTGTTCTTGTTTAAAGTCGTGGGCAATACCCTGCTTACATGTTGGGCAATCATCATTGTGTTCGTAGAACGATAGTTCCTTTTCAAACGCAACACGAGATCTTTCAAGTTCAGCTCTCTTTTCGGTTGCATCAGAGAACTTTTTCTTTTCTTCAGGTTTATCAGAGATATCGTCGTAGAGTACTTTTATAATCTCATCTTGAGAATCAATAGTACTATTCTTAGTTTCTATATCATCGATATGACCACTCATCTTTTCTTTGATCTTATCAACTTCAATAGATTTTAGATTACGTATTGCTTCATCGCTTTCTTCTTGAGATACGATTTTGCTCTCAACCATTTCTATTTCGTATTTGTTTTCGTTAATATCAGTCTTGATACTTGACATACGTTCTTTTGCCAATGTACCCATAACAGAGAATACTTGAATATCCAATAGGTCTTCGATAATCTCTCGACGTTGATATGCTCTCAATTCCATAAAAGGAATATAAGTAGCAGAACCAAGTACTACGATTTGATTGAATGCTTTAAAGTTGATACCTAGAATATCGTCTTCGAGGAATCCTTGATAGTCTCGAATAGATGCATCTTTATTAATCATTGCACCATTCTTCCATATCTCAAAGAGATTAGGTTTGATACCACGAAGGATTTTGTACTTATCACCACCTGCTGTAAAGTATAATTCTATAATGAGTTCTTTATTATTAATAGAGTTAACAAGCTGTGCTTTGTTGATATTACGAAAAGGTCGGCCGTATAGACCAAATACAATTGCATCAAGCAATGTACTTTTACCTGAACCATTTGATCCTGCGATCAATGTACTAGGAACTTGATTTAGTTCAACTGTTGTAAATACGTTTCCTGTCGATAGTATGTTTTTATATTTAACCTTCTCAAAGTTAATTCTCATAAACTAAGTGCCTCATGATATAAATCATCCAATACAGTTTTTACTTTAACCTTATCAATTGTAGTCTCAAGACCATCAATGTATTGTGATAATATTTCTGTCGTATCTTTTGTTTCGTCAAGTATCTCATCAACACCTGCTGCGTCTAAATTTAAATGGTCATCAACGGCTCTAACATCTACCGCACCACATTCAGACATACGACCCATAAACATATCATAAAGATATGCGTTAGTTCTATTCTGTACGATTACCTTAACGAACTTGTCTCGATATTGTTCTACATCGTAATTCGCAACATCATCAACAGTCCAACCCTCATCGTCATAGAATACTTTATAGAATACACGATTAGGATTCTCAATCTTAACCATCTCTCTCGTTTCAGTATCAAATACATGAAAGCCTCGACTACCTTTATAATCAGACCATGTCATTTCATAAGGTGATCCAAGGTATTCAACATTACCATATCTTGAAGGATGGTGGAAATGACCAGAGAACGCAGATTCAAAATTCTTAAACACGTTCATATCAATACCATGGGTACACAATGCACCTTTCATCATCTCGAAACCTTGCACTTCAAGATGTCCCATCAATATATTAGCATTAGAATTCTTTACGATTTCTAGATTCTTTTCGCCGTTCTCTTTATTCAACCAAGGTAGCATAAGGAATTTAGTTGAACCAATTTCCAATTCTACTCCGTCGTCTTGATATAAAGTAAACTGCGGATACTCTTTGGTCAATAGATTCATACTATTGATTTCGTTAGTACTCGCATAGTAAGTATCATGATTACCAACAAGCGCGTGGAAATCTATGTTACGTTTTGCTAAATTGTCAAAGAAGAATGATTTACCTGCCGATAGTGACGCATAATTAATATACTTACGACGGTCGAATGTATCCCCAAGATCAAACACGGTTGTGATACCATGTTCATCAATATATGGAAAGAATAATTCTTCGAAAAACTTTCTTTGAACTTCGTGGAATACTTTGCTATCTCCACGGACACCGATGTGAATATCGGTAACGATCGCGATCTTCATATTACTCCTGGGTGGCAGATTTTTCTTGTTCGGCTTTTGCGTTGTCTATTGCTGCTTGGGCGCGTGCGATATAAGCTGTCATTTGGTTTCTTTGCTTTGTAATTTTTTTCTTCTTCTTTAATGCTCTATCCCATTTGAGTTGAGATACTTTCTGAGAAAATACAACTCCATGTAGGTGGTCAAATTCATGTAAGAAACATCTTGCGGTATAACCTTCAAAGTTTCCGGTTTGTGGATTACCATCTTCATCATACCACGAAGCTTCAACGGATGTTGGTCGATGCATTTTGAGAAACACATCAGGGTAGGTAAGACATCCTTCAAAGTCAAGTTCTGTTTCTTCCGAGACAGATAGGACTTTAGGATTAACGAACATCATTGTATTCTCTTTGTCTTCACCGATAATAAACACTTTATAATCAATACCAACTTGAGAAGCAGATAACCCTAGACCTCTTTTGGAGACCATCAGCTCTACCATATCTTCCTTGGTTTGCTTTAAATCAATCTGTGGATTTTTGATGTCAACATCTTGTAATTCTTTAAATAGAATTGGATCCTTTGTAGATACTAATTTCATAATTTACCTTCTTCTCTCAATGATTGTCTAATTTCACTTGACATAATATAATCTTTAGACGGTTTCATATCATAGTTAGATATTCCATTACCAAGTCCGTTGAGGGACCCAACAATATTTGGAGTACATACTATAACATAATGCTGTCCATCATAGAAGCCTTCTCTTTCTAGTGCTATCGTTATAGAATTGATAACATCTATCTCACCGAATGGAGCGTCTTCTCCTTCCGATTTATATACTTCTTTGACTATTATAACAACTTGTCCTGTGAATGTCAAGGCCTTTTTAAATAAATTTGTATGACCTGCATGCCAGGGTTGCCATTTACCTACAATTTGAATAGAAGGTTTCTTCCAATCAAATGGGTTATCATAATCTAACATAACTTTTACTCAGCTGCGTTGTTCTTTTTTTCTTCTGCGTCAGCATCGTTCTTTACTTTTGCCGCTTTAAGCTTGCCTTCAAAATCATCAATGAATTCATTAATGTAATCAGGTAATATATTAGCGGACACAGCTTCACCAGTAGAATCAAATACTTCATTCTCAAGCGTTTGTCTTTGTGATGCTTTAAATTTAATATACATCTGCTTCTTCTCTTTCGAGATTCTGCGTAGGAATGCATACCAAATGATTTGCGTAAAATAAGCAAATGGGTTTTGAGATTTCTCTGGATTAAAGTTATGTATATATTGTAGACAGTTCTCTATTCCGTCTGAGACCATTTCCTCTTTATACATGTATCCACTGAAATTTGGTCGTGTTGCTAATCGTTGGGCAATTAACATAATGCACTTGCCGATGTAATCAGGCACTTGTGGATTCTTCTCTCCACTTTCTTCTGCCTCGACGCACTTACTCTTATATTCGATTAATGCGGCAAGGAGATCTTTATTGTTTACGTAGTTCTTTTTCTTAGCCATTTCAAATACAAACTCCTTTGTTTAAATATTGTAGTTATTATAATCTATTTACTCTTGCATGTCAATGGTTTAAATTTATTTTCACAAATATGAAAAAAACTATTGACATTTACCAAAAGTCCTTGTATAATAAGACTATCGGCTTTAAGGTATATAGTATGATTAGATATCAATTGTAAAGATCTTAAATGCAAACTCCTCTGAAGAGTAGATTTCGATTCTCGACTTAAAATGTTTTAATGTATAGTTTTCGTAACTTCCCACCGACAAATCATCAGCGATATCATAGAGGACCGCTTTCTGCGAGTCCTCAGCTTTACGCAAACTTCTACCAATTGATTGTAATACTTTAATCTCAGATTTACTCGAAGAAGCAAAGATTACATTATCAAGTCGTTTAATATTAACACCAGTACTAAAGACTCCATAGGATGCGAGTATATCATGTTTCTTATCAGGGTCGTTCTCAACCAAATGTCGAATGCGTTCACGTTCTTCTCCTTTCGTAGCACCGTAAATAAAATGTAGTTCACGTCCTTCTTTATGAAGCATAGGTTCAAGTATCTTGCCGTGTTTCTCAACCAAGTCAAATAGAATTAAGTTATTCTGATCTTTTAAAGAATGTACAAGGTTCTTAATAAAATTGTTTCTACCTGTATGATTCACTATGAATTCACGTTCAGCAGGCCACTTCTTAACAGATTCTTTTACCTGTCCCATTGCCTTTTTAAACGCAGCCTTCGCTTCGTTACTATGATTCAATACAATAGCCTTTACTTCAAAATCAGCAACCGTACCTTCGTCCATTAATTTCTTTGTAGATACGATTCTTTTTACTTCTCCGAAACAACCTTCGAGTACTAATCTATGAGTTTTACTTTCAGCAGACTTTAGAGTACCAGTAAATCCATGACGGAATTCGCAATGTTCAAGTTTATGCATAATAGTTGTTAATGACTTTGCTTGGAAGGTATGAGCTTCATCTCCCATCACACAACCAAATTGACCAAACCAATCCTTATCTTGTTTGACCAAAGATTGCCAAGTAGAGATTACTATCGGTGCTTTCGTATTCTTATCAACACCACCTTGTATTTTATAGATAGAGTTCTCATCACAACCGTAATCAACAAAGTCACCAGCCATCTGATGTACCAAAGATATCGTAGGAACAATAATCAATGTTCTTAAACCGAGTGCTTGATAGTAATGTTGTTGTATCAGGTAAATAATTAAAGACTTACCAGATGATGTCGGTGATAGAGATAAAGATCTACGGTTACGCAGAGCGTTATTGATGTACTCAATTTGATAGTCTCTTGGTTTAAACTTACAATTAATTTCTTCAGCCAACTCTTCAACGTAGCCATCTTCGATATTCTCCCGTTCTGCTATTGACGCTGGTGCCTCTAAAATATAATCTCTTTGTTCACAAAACTTTTTTAGATGCGGATATAGACCAACATACAATACAGGACGCATTGCTTGAAACAACCGAATGGTTCCATCCCATACTCTTGCTTTGTATTTTGGACTGAACTGATAACCTTCTGGTTTAAACGCAAAGAAATCAGACAACTCTGTTTTTAATCCAGCATCCGCTTTAATGCGCATATATACTGAATCAATTAATTCTACTTCTATTCTTTCACTCATAATTGCTCTTTAAGCCATCCTGCTTCTTCTTTTCCACATTTAAATGCAAACCCTACAGATTGAAACATACCCTTTGGTACTTGTCTCCATAGGTCTTCGGGTTGTTTTGAATAATTTTCCTTAGATGTTGCTAATACACAACAATCACGTTCTAAAAAGAAATCCCAAAAATCAGTATATGTCCAATACTTCGAAAATAGAATCTCTGCTGTTTCTTTTCTTGAATAGATATGTGCACGATTGATTTTCTTTGGTCTTTTATATTCGTTCTCTTGAATACGTAATGCAGCTGCTTCAGTAATACCAATCACTGCCCAACCATGTTCTTTTAACATACCAGTTAATGCAAGTAACATACCTTGTTGAGTTCTTAATGGTATTCCTTTGATTTCCTGAATAGAACAAAAGCCATTATAAATGGTTCTTTTTAATTCTTCAGATATATCTGCTGCGTATGGATTCATAATTTAATTGCCAATAATAAAAGTATTGAGATTAATAATATGTTAGTGAAAAAGATACCTATTGCTAATATTGTATGGTACCAAATCCATCTTGTCTTATATGCGTTTTCAATTGTTAGTTCTTCAGGGTCAACATCGTCCTTCATCATGTCTATGACAAGAGTTTCTCGCTGTTGAACCTCAGGCTTGCTCCAAAACTTTGTGAACCAGTTCATTTAGTAATCTCCAGACTGAAACTTCAATATATCAATCATATTCTTAACAATGAAGTTTCTACTGTGTATTGTTTTAATAATATCTTCGAGGTAGTTTGCGTTTGCCGTATGGAAATCAATCGTAAGACTTAATTTAATAACATCTTTGTCTGCTTGAATATGTTTATCCAAATCGTTTCTTATTACCTTTCTTTGAAACGGCTTCCATCCTTTTTCTCTCAGATCTTCTTCGGCCATAGAACCATCGTACCAATTACGTTTGTCCATTTCCAATTCTTTATATTCTGCCTTTAACTTTTTAACACGCAAGACTTCCCTATAATAAAGATTATAGTACTTACTGTGTAACGATGGGATTCTTTTACTTTCACCTAGGAGGTTGGTTTCATCTATTGGCGAGTCAGCTGCCCATATTGCTGCTATATCATTCGTATCCATAATCTATTCCATAAACTTTAAATTCATTACAATTATAACAGGTTTCACTGTGAATGTCAATGGTTATTTACACAAAGGACTTTGTAAGATTGAGTTCTCTTCTCCAACTCCACGTCTTGCTACTGTATAACCAAGATCACAGTATTTACGAATCGTATCGTCTACCGTTTCTTTTGGTGTTAAGATGTTTGTTTCAAATTCAATCCATGAAGGCCAACGTTCTTTTTCATTAGATTCAAGAAAAGGAAGAAACGAATTTAATATAAAACAATCTCCGCCTTCTGTATCAATTTTTAATATAGTAAGTGTATCAACATTATGCTGTTCAAAGATGTCACCTAAAGGTATCGTATCAACATCAATTGTTTCTACAACTGATTGAAGATTATTCTTTTTGTGTTGATAGTGATAGTCACCTATTGAATTACAGCCGCGAATCCAAAGAGGCATGTTGTGTTTCTGAATTGTCTCAAGAGGAATATAATAAACTTTATCACGACCTACTTTTCCATCAAAAGAAATCGCAGAATTGATTTTCTTAACGTTTGGTTTGTTTGGTAGTCGATCTAAATAGAACTTGATTGGTTCAATGCACAGACCAATACATTGATCGGTTGCGTCTTGTATAAGGGTATCAAAATCAGATGTACCCACTTCAATAAAATCATAATTCATAATAAAAGGTTTATCTTATAGTTGTTCCATCGTAAAGGTATCGTATCTCCAGGTAACTGTCGTTGTTGCATATGCTACATCAGTAACATTAACATCAAGAGAAACACCACCCAAAGAGGTTGGGAAGCAATTCTTAAATACGAATCTTATGTTTGGATTTTTGTGAGAGTTGGTAATGGTCGCAATGATATCGGACTCATGACCAGTTGCGGTGTATATTTTGTTTTGTTTCGAGGATTCTGGGGAAGCATAGCCTTCTATCCAATTGAGAATTTCTTTATAGTTATTCATATTCTCATCGAGGATCATGGTAGTCGTCAACTCAGCGTACTCAATACGATCCCCGTATTCGTATATGTTTGCTAAAGGAGTACCTAACGTTGTAGGAGTTACAGTGACATCTGGAATTTGCAGCTTCTGTGTAAAGAATTCTACATTAGGGAGTTTCTCTATACTAATCGTAAAATTAGTTGGAGATAAGTAATTGTTAATAATTTCTGGCATCGGCTCAATCCTATTTGTATATTTCTATTTATTAGAATTGAGTCGGCAAGAATTATTCGTTGGTGATGTATACCATGAATGCACAACACTGATCCCAATTACCTTCGTTTAACCATCGGTCATTGTAGGCTAAGGCTTCGTGTTTCTTATCCATCCATCGTACTTTTTTGAATTGCGGCAATAACGTATCTCTGACCTTCATCCATTGTTTTGCAGCTCCACCATAACAGCTTAAGTGAAACTCTACTGCCATGTGTTTAACATTTGTAGTTAGATATTCCATATTGATTTCAGTGAATACACCGTACTCTCCACCTTCACAATCTATTTTGAGGTAATCAATTTTTGGTATATTATAATCAACCACAAGATCGAGAAAAGACATTCTTTTAAACTCTCGATATTCTGAAAAGACATTATTAAAATGGTTTGACGTTGATCCTATGCCTGCTTCGATAGGAATGACAGGAGTAGTACTATTGTCAATATAATGATCCGAAATATTTTGGATAAGAGTTTTGAGATGAGGCCTAGAAGGTTCGATAGCAAATATACGAGAAGCTTTACGGTCAAGAGCATGACAGACAAAGAAACCAACACAGGCACCAATATCAACAACCACATCACCTTCTTCAACATCTCTCCACCACTTGTAATCCATTCTGTGAAAGAATTCAATAAATTGCGCGTTAACATCTGGTAGAGGTAACCCGTCCGTTTTTAAATTCAAATTAAGATACTTGTTAGTATCCATTCTTTCGTAATCTTCTTTTCTACTCATCACCAATGCCTTATTGTATTTGCCATAATAAAGAAACACGTTAAAAAGTTTACACCAACAATAATCGTTCGTAGCAACATAACATAATCGTCATAGGGCTCTGTCTTATCGTCAGAGAAACCACCTAATGCGTATTTCCATATCAATTTAAGTTTATTCATTATTATTTATTCCTGCGCGAAATATTTTGAATTAGGCTTAGGATCCGCTCCATTATCAGATCGTCAAGCATATTGTAATCGGCAACCCTGAGAGCCTCGCATAGAAGGAAGCTCGAAAGGACAGTCGAGATTTAGATAGACCGTGGTGTGATTGTACCACGGGTAGTTTAAGAGTGTAACAAGCAGCAACGGGTAGTTTAAGAGTGTAACAAGCAGCATTAGCATTACTTATTCCTTATGTTCGGATGCGTAATCTTCAAGCATGTTCCGTGCATACTTTGCCATCTGCTCGAGTTTAATAACTAAAAGTTCTGCATCAGGAATATCTATAGGTCGAATCATATCACCTATTGTATAACCTTCAAAATAGTTCTCAATCAATGTTTCAAAATCGAAGATTGTTTCAATAGAAGGTTCACATGCGTTTGCACCAATATAGATAGAAACTTCAACGCCTCTCTCATCTATGTGTGCTGATGTATCAATTTCTAATTGAGTAGTATTACTTGCCATTATATGTTCTCCAAGTCTGCTATGAATTGTTCTTGTGGTGAGGTTGTATGCCAGAAGCTTAATGTCTCAGTAGCGTCAGCAATCTGTTTCTTAAGGTTTACAATTTCCTCTTTTGTACAATTTAAGAAACTTAATGCGAGCAATCGGTTTGTGTCACCTCCTAGTGCCGATGTCTCTTGCATTATTTGTTTAACGACCTGTGCTTTATTATTATTCTTAAACACAATACGATCGTCAACATTTGCTTGAACGAACTCCATTTTGACATTAAGCCATCGAACTTGTTCTGTGAATTCATTTACTCTAGCGTCAATTCTCTGCTGTAGGATACCATTGCGGTAGTCACAAAAGTCCTTTACAAGTTGTTTAGCGGACGAGTATTCGCGGAGTTTACCATCAAAATCAATAACTGTTAGGTTTTGAGAGAATGGCTTACTTAGCTTGAATTTGGCAATGAGTTTAGAATCGTTCCATTTAACCGAAGATTGTTTGAGTTTAACATCAAAGTGAAACCCATCTTTATTACATTTGTCTTCGTAAGATACGATATCACCTTCTTCTTCTAACTTATCGAGAACCTTTACATATCCTTCTCGGTCAAAGCCGTATGGTACTTCCGTAATAGATACCGCAGTTTTACCAGAACGTTTAAAGGTACCATACGAAATATATTTAGTCGGGTCTTCTTCACTCTGTTCAACCTTACCAGTATAATCAGGAAACTTAATTCCTAATGGTGTTTGTATTTTACCATTCTTAATGTATTGTAAACAAGCCTTCTTGAGATCATTAGGGTTATGTGGAAGGATGTTTGTCGCGAATCCTGTAGCAATACCTTTGGTTCCATTTACAAGTACCATAGGGATGATTGGCAAATAGAACGCAGGCGGTTCGTGTTCAGGATCTTCGTGAATAGGACTCAGATCAATATCTTTAACGTACTTACTGAAATTATCGTGAACTCTTGAGTAGACATAACGAGCAGCACCAGCTTCTTGAACAAGTCGAGTACCAAATGATCCTCTACCTTCAATAAGACATATGTTGTTATTCCAAGTGGCTGCCATTAATTGACCTGCACCAGCAGCAGAAGATTCTCCGTGGTTATAACCGTAGTCAGAAATAATACCAGAAACTGCAGATACCTTTTTAAAATCCTTCTTGCTATTAATTAATGAGGAATAGAGATAGAACCTTTGAACTGGTTTTAGACCATCAATCATATTAGGAATTGCTCGACTCTCAACGGTATACATTGCGAATGATTTCCATTCGTTAGCAGCTACCTTTGAGATTGGATAGTTATTGCCTTTCAGCTCTTCAGTAAACATTTCTAAATTCATGCGAACATATACTCCTTTCTTAAACTTGAATCTTTTCCGAACATCATCTGAAATACAGAAGCATCATCAACTGTAACAGTGTCATACATTGGTTTATTAATAATGACATGATATTCATCTTCGGTTAAAGAACCTAGACCTTTAATGTATCTATGTTTATAACCATCTTTCTTTTTGAACTCTGCTGCATCTTCATAAGTATAGATCCATTTGACTTCAGAACCTTTCGTACTAATCATAATTGGTGTTCTTGTAATTTGAACACGATTCTCTAATAACAGTCGAGGCCAAAATTTGTAAAAGAATGCAATTAGCAATGGTGATATATGTCCTATACCGTCATGGTCAGCATCAGTTAATGTGGCAATATATTTGTATGTCATATTGTCTACACTGTCCTGATCGTTAATATCCAATCCTAGAACCGCTACTAATTCTGATAGTTCCTTGTTCTTTAATACTTCCGCAGGTTTCATATCCCAGGTATTCATAATCACACCTCGAAGTGGAAACGCTCCAACTGTATCAGGATCACGTACCTTTAATAAGAATCCCATTGCAGAATCTCCTTCCACAATTTTCAGAGTAGCATTGTCTTTATTAGCAGAGATATGTTTCGCAACTTTTACCTTACGAAGTTTCTTTTGTGCTAATGTTGCAGCTCTTCGATCCGCGGCTAGCTTCTTTGCTAGTTGAGCTTCAATAATGGGATCAATTATATCAGGAGTATTTAATATCTTGTTCGCAAGCCACTCAGCATCACGTACCTGACAGATATCTAGGTGTTCCTTAATATTACCAATTGGATTAGTTAGACGTTCTTTTGTTTGAGAATCAAATTTAGGATTCACAAAGTTCCTGGCAAACATAACGAATGTAATACCACTCTTGATCGTTGTCTTTAATACTTCGACCTTATGACGTCTTTTAATTTTGACAGTTAACGAATCAATAATAGTATTCATAAAGTGGTCAACATAAGTACCACCCTGTCTTGTATTCACACCGTTAACATAACTGTTAGTTCTGAACCCATCTTCCGAAGAAGCAATGAAGTAGGAAAGATTATTTGTCTTTTCCATAATTACCGTATCAGAGAACAGAGCAGCGTACTTTTTAAAATCGTTAACCATGATCTTCTTTTTATTAAAGGAAAACTGAATCTCAGGAAATGCCATCTGCAAACTGACGAGTCGATCTTCTATTAATATAATTGTATCAAGTTGGTCCAATGAGTTAACTTCAAACAACTCAAAGTCAGGAACAAATGATACCTCAGTACCGTTTCCTACTTTACTGCCTGCCTTTACTTTCACGGTATCAGCACCATCTGTACAGTCAAGTTGAATTGACTTTCCGTTAGACCATGTTTTACCAGTGAATGATTTAGATAGGAAGTTGGTTGCAGCTGAACCGACACCGTTAGTACCGATCGTTACTCGTTCGTCATCAAACGAAGTACCTGCATTAACCTTAGTCCATGCCGCGACAGGTCTCAGAATATTTTCATTTGTTGTTTCGTCAAAGATCTTGTCTTGAGGAATACCTCGACCATTATCAGTGACGGTAACTTCGTTGTTATTAATAGATACATTAATCTTGTTAGCAAACTTGAAGTTAGTACGGATTGCTTCATCAATTGAGTTGTCGAGTATTTCGTCAACCATTTTTGATAGTGCAGGTACGTATGTGGCCTTCTTCCATTCTCCAAGGATAAATCTTTCGATCTCCTCTTTTGAACTTGAACCCATGTACATACCGATCCTCTCTCGAACGTGCTGTCGAGCTGTGAGGATTCTGAACTGTTCGTTTTGTTTAGTCAAATCATTATTCTCCATATCAACCACCATTATAACACAGTTTGCTATCGATGTCAATAGTTATTTAAATTAACTTCAAGGCTACATCCTTCCGAATCATGCTTTACAACCTTCTCAGTCAATTCGTTATGATACCATTATACAATAGTTCTTTATGAATGTCAACCATTATTTTCGTGGTACCTCAACTATCTATATATTGTATAAGGAGTCGTTTCCTGAAAATAATTTCAGAAAACCATTGACATATGCAGTCGAGCTGTTTATAATAGATATATCATCTCTAATACCACAATAGAGTTTAACATAAAAAGGAGTACATTATGGGATTAACACATGAACAGATAACATTGCTTGCGAAGCAATCCACCGTAGGTGGCAAACAAAGGTATACTGAATCACAAATCAGGGATATGGTCGGAGCACCATCAATTGAGGAAGATCAGATCTGCGGTTGCGGAGACAACATCAATAATTGTCCTGAAGCCTACGAACACATGACTCACGGAGTCTAATATTCAGTTTGGTTATAACCATATAACTAAATGATCTAAATAAACCATTGACATTTGTTATGAAACCGTTTATAATAACTATATTAAATAATTGAAAAGGAATAGGAACATGGTTGAAGTATTGGTTAGAATTACAGTCGCAATCGCATCCTTTATTATTATTGCTGCAATTGCAGTGACGGTTTCAACATTTATCATAACTTTATGAAAATAAATGAAAATAACTATTGACATCGTAAGGAAACTGTGTTATAATTGTTGTATAAATTAAATCAATGGGAGTTGTTATGAATTTAGAAAACTATAAAATCAAACCACGGTCGGAGTTCGTTTCGACTAGTCTTCAAGGCTATATCACGTGTTCTTACGCAGAACTGGTTAAAGTCTTCGGCGAACCAACATGTACAGAAACCTCAGGTGACGGCAAAGTCGACATCGAGTGGGAAATGCAAGTTGAGGATTTCGATCACAATGCAATCCGTCCTTTTACCATTTATAATTGGAAAGACTATGACGGAGGATTTGATGCAAGATCCAATCCTATTTACAGATGGCATATTGGTGGTACCTCTGGTATCGTCTCTGCTTATGTAACTGAATACTTTAATAATACATTAAATTACTCGGAGGCGGTGTAATGAAAAAGTTAAGTTCTTACGAAGTGATCATGCGTGAATTGACCAAAATGAAAAAGAAGTACGAAAAGGAAGAAGCTAACAAAGAACGCAGAGAAGCAGCAAAGAATGAACGTGCTGCCAACAAGTTAGCCAAGATGAAAGATTTTGCGTTGTATTCAGATGATAAGTTTGATGCAACCACGGAGTTAAATTTGACTCCTAGTTATGATGAGGGTAGTTTTGATTCCACATGGAATTAGCAATCCTCTTCTACTTATTTTTAATGGTTGTGATATTTTTCGCGGCTATTAAAATTTTGTTAGGAACATTGGAATTTGTTTGGAACAACGTTTGGTTGTTATTGATTCTAATGTGTATCGTTTTTGTCGCAGTAATATAGGTATATTAATATGACAACGTTTTTCTCGGGTCCACGTGACGGACAATTAGACAAGAATCTACAGGCCGCGGCACTGATGGCAGTTAACTTCTTTAGTAAGAAACTGAATATCCATCGACTCCGTACCAACATTCATGTCAAGTTCCATCATAATCTATACGTAGACAACTCCCACAGTGAAGGACTTTGCGAGTCCGTGGATCCGAGATCTTTTATTATAGACATCGCGTTGTATGGGAATTGGATGTCGACCTTGGCTCATGAGTTAGTTCATGTGAAACAGTTTGCTCGAGGTGAACTTAGTGATAACTTACAATATTGGAAAGGTAAAGATTGTTCCGATACAGATTATTGGAAACAGCCATGGGAGAAAGAAGCTCGAAGGTTACAGAAGAAACTCATGAATGATTATATGAATCAATTTGAGCAAGGTTAAGTATATCTGATAATGCGCTTGTAGCTCAGCTGGATAGAGCATCGGTCTTCTAAACCGAGGGTCGCAGGTTCGAATCCTGCCAGGCGCGCCAGATATAAATAGCTTTACGGATGGAGAACTGATATGAAGAAAGAAAGAATACCGTTAAAAGGTGGAGATGAATTTGATGCCTTTACCATGCGAAAATGGTACATATATCTAACTCGTTCAGGTGTTGCGAAGTCAATTAAGAAAAAGTATAACAAAAGGTTTAGGAGAAATGGAAAAGATAAAGTCAAATCCAGTTGCGAAGAACTGTAACAAGTTCAATAAACCAGCCACGCATGTGGACCGTAAGAAAGCGGCAGCACGTGGATACGACAAATATAAACGTTGCATTGAGGAATGATAATGGATATTCAAGAATTTTTTAAATTGTTAGAAAACCATGATTGGTACTATCAATATTCAGATGATCATCGAGCCTGGACCAAAGGTCGTAACGAAGGTCAGAGACTTCAGTCAATCATTCAAGAAGTTCCTTTATATACTACAATGTATTTGGCAATGAGTGATTATATGTTTAAGCCTTTGGAAGAAAGAAAAGATTTAGTGAAACCAAAATTGGAAGACTATCTCAATTAATAAGTATGAGTGATTTGGCAAAAGAAATAAAGCAGGAGATCAAGGAACAGTACAAAGATAGTGCTATGTCTAAAACTGGTCGTCTTGCGATGGAGCTGTCTGCAGAGAAGGCTCGATTAAGACAAGAGATGGCAGAGCTTCAAGTACAGGTAGAAGACTTAACACCGGTTACTCCTGAAGGTACACTTGATAGTTACGTTAAATGGGGAGCAACGATACTTGCGGTGTTTGGAGTATTTACTCAAAGCGCAGGTTTTATTTTTATGGGTAAAATTGCATATGCTTTAAGTTCTATTGCATGGACTTATGTAGGACATTGTTGGAATGACAAAGCAATTATGATCGGTAGTGCAATTACAGGAACTGCCGTTCTATTAAATTTAACGGAATATATTAGATGAAAGAAGTATTTGTATTTGACGTAGACGGAACATTAACAGATTCTCGCCAGCCAATGAATCCAGAGTTCAAAGAGTTTATGTTGAAATTCATGGAGAACAAAGATGTATTCCTCGTTACAGGATCCGATCGTCTCAAGACCTATGAACAATTAGGATTTGAATTTTACGAGGCCTGTAAAGGTGTATGGCAATGCAACGGTAACGAATTTTGGGAAGGATCGCAACGTGGTCCAAAGAATGACTTTGTAGTTGACTACGAGTTCAAAAAGTTTCTTACGAATCACGTTAACTCAAGTAGATATCCAATTAAGACAGGATCTCATATTGAGGAAAGAACTGGCATGTTAAACTTTTCTACAATAGGACGCGGTGCAACTTTACAGCAGAGAGAAGAGTATTACAAGTGGGATCTAAAATACCACGAACGTATATTACTTTGCGAACAGATCAACCACGAATACCCAAAGCTATTAGCTTCAGTAGGTGGGCAGATTAGTATTGATATCGCACCGAGATCAAATAATAAGTCTCAAATCGCAGATATCCTAAATAAACAATACGACCATATTCATTTCTACGGAGATAAGATGGAGTATGGTGGCAACGATTACCCTCTTGCTACAACAATAACAATTGGTAATATGGGAACAGCATACCCAGTTGAAAATTACAAACAAACCTGGGAGGTTTTAAAACAACTATGAAAAAGAGATATACATATACACACGAAACAGACGCCGATAGAACATTAGAAGTAGTCGGCCGACCACTAGTAGCAGCAGCCGGCGAATTTGACGACCCTGATAGAACATACGTTATGAGAATTGACGACTATGTTATTGATTTTCCAACTGCTAATATTTTAACGGAAACGGTAATCCCTGAATAATATGATACGAAGTGAAAGGGGTGAAAAGAAATTAGATTGGTATGTTAAGTGGGCAGCATCTGTCCTTGTACTATCAGCAATCATATTCCGTTCTGCGGGTGGAGAGTACCATTTACTTGATTTATATTTTAGTGCAATCGGCCTTGCATTGTGGTTATGGGTATCTTTGTTGTGGGAAGACCGTGCATTGATACTATTAAATGGAGTGGGATTTACAACGCTGTGTATTGGTATTGTTAAATTACATGGAAGTTATTGGATGGCTTATTGGTCATCTATATTTTCATCTATATTTTAAGGCAAGCGGCTGTAGTTCAGCTGGATAGAATATCGGTCTACGAAACCGAAGGTCATAGGTTCGACTCCTATCAGCCGCGCCACTGTGAAAGAAAACTATTGACAAGTGATAAGAAGTTTGTTATAATAGACAATTGAAACCCAAATTAGGAATATATATTATGGAAGTATCTGAAAAAGCAACATTACTTAACGCACTTAAAGAAGGTGTAGTTACAGTAACATTTAAAAAGATTGGTACGGATGAGATTCGTATTATGCCTTGTACTATCAATGAGCAAACGTTGGCTGATGCAGGTGTTAAACCAATGGTGAAAGATATTGATTTAGACACAGAACACTTCGCGGCTTGGGCAATTGATAAAGAAGCTTGGAGAAGTTTTCGTTTAGACACTGTAGTTAGCTGGGCAGTAGGCAATGTAGCATGAAGCTTAGAATAAAGTTAAGAAAGTATCTATGTCCTGAATCACTCAAAGGAACGAAGGTAAATTTATATGCCTAAATGGCCAGAAAGCAAACCTCACCACGACGGTGAGAGAAAAGAATTTAACTTTGATAACGGATATACAATTTCGTTAGTCAAGTTTACAGGTTCTTACGGATACAAAAAAGGTCTGTGGGAATTGGCGATCATAAATCAGGATGGTGATTTTACAGACACCACTGATTATGGTTTATTAACAATCTTGGAAGATTATTCACCTAAGAAGGGAGACCCAGGAGTCTATGGATTTCTTAGAGATCCTGACGCCGATAGAATCATCCAATACGTGGGGAAAATGAAATATGCCGGTTAAATTTAAAGAAAATCAAGTAGTCATAGATAAGGCTACTGGTAAGAAACATGTTCAAAGGTTTCATATGAACGCAACTGCGTTAAAGGAATTACTTGATACATTTACGAGGGGTAGTACAACTCCTAAACTTAGAGCAAAGATACGTAACGAATTGGTTCGAAGAAACGTTGAAATTCCTACATTGGAATCCTAATGAATCGACTTGATAAGTTCTTAGACGATCTTGCCTATTATTCAATACAGAGTATACTTTGGGTTGGAATAGCGTTCTGGGTTGTTGTATTAGGCATTGTATTTTATAATGCTTTAAACGAGGATCCGGTGATTGGAACAACTGATCATGGAATCATTATTCGCGAAAGCGATTTGGAGAAAGAAGATGAATAGAGCAGCAAGTGTTAGAAAGGTACCTTGTTCAGGAGTTACAAATGAAAGTAGCGGTCCTGATACAATGTACATAGTTGACCTAATTGAAAATGGGCAGGTTGTAGAATCAAGAAAACTTCCTGGTAAAAGTATGTCGTATGTAAATGACGTCTGTGAAAATTGGAATAACGGTATCATTCAGCTCCTAGTTGATTAATAAATAGTTAATTATACTAAGGCGAGAATATAAATGGGTAGAATAAAATCATCAGGCTCAATTTCGATTAATGATATTCGTAATGAATTTGGTGCAACGGGTGAGCCTGATTTGGCTGAATACCGTAGAGGTGGAGTAAACGCAACGAGAGTTCATAGTTATGGTTCTGGCCATAACACTAACATTGGTACTAGTCAGGTTAGTCTTTCTCAATTTTATAACGCGCATAGAGGTTGGCATCTAACATGCGGGGCTAGTAGTAATGGCAGCTTTGAATGGCGAGGATACTCGAACGGCCAAAATATAGCCGCGATTGGAAGTATTAACCCAACAAATTATCGTGGCGCTACTCTTAGAGCAATGTACAGAACCCAATTCACCTTTAAAGGTAATACCACCCGTCAACAGATTATCATATTATCTGGCTACCGCGCAAGAAATTGGTTTAATCGCTATGTAGACCCAAATGGTACTTATTATACAGCCTCCGCTACTTGGTCGCCTAACAGTACAAATACAATTTGGTCTTGGGATGTTCCCAATTGGGGCTCATATGCTAATGGTGCAGTACTTTCACCAGAAACTCCACAATAGGTTTATATAATGGCAATAAGATTTGATTTAATAACTGAAATTGACGATACAGAATTCTCACGAATGTTTGATGATTGTGTTGACGCATTAAATGGTGGTTCCTATCCTTGGGAAATGACACCAGTAGCATCAGGAACAAACGAAGAGAAAAAGGCATACCAAAAAACATGTTTCCAAGAGTTTATTAATGCAGACGATGGAGTTGTATTTGTATGTTCTGAAGATGGGTATGCTCTAACAATAAGTGCAGGTAATGTCGTCAACGAAACTCACTTCCTTGGTACAATGGTATTAATTGGTCGTAATCAAGCAGGTAGCAAATCATATATGCATGCTGAAGAATATCACCAAGCAAGAGAAGCGTTTTGGGATGAAGTAAATTTTGTTACCTGGGACTTTCAAACAATGGGACCAGGCACATCATTCTTTGATCATATATCAAAAGTATATACCGAAACCGTAACAAACAATCCAGAATGGATTCAAAATGCTCGAAGTAACCGCCTAGTAGAAGGTGATATGGCAGGAGAACTTGTCGCCACCTCGGTTGGGTTGTCAGGCGTTCCAAATGCAAATACGGAAATTAAGCAACTTCAAGAAATCTTCGAAAACGAACTCGGTAACTCTGGTCTTAAAATGACAGCAGGAGTAGTTTTCCCAGTCGTGACTGAAGGAGAGTTTGAAGATGAAGAAGACGAAGAAAGATTACAATGGGCAGCAGGTACGCACCCAGACCAACAACAAACAGAAGAATAGGAATATATTATGGTAGACTACAAAGGAAGTAACGTTGAGACACTAACTCATTCAAAAAAGTTTATGTTAGACAGAGCAAACAAACCCTACACTGCATTGAACGACGGACCATTCAGAACGTCACTAGATAAAATGGATGGAGTATTTCGCAAGGAAGTTATTTCCTATCGAGTACACAATGGATTCCTATATAAAGAAACAGCCGTTCGGCATTTCAGTGATGGTGATTATAACGATACCGTCACAACTGAAACTCTACACTCCGTAGAGTAATAAAGAATTTGGTCGGAAACGACCAATATGCGATTGCCAATGATGGTGATCTAATTTACTATGTTAATAATAAGGAGAATTATATTATGAAAAACATATTCGCAGCATTTCTATTAATGCTATCAACAACTGCATTCGCAGACCTCAGTGGTTCAGCCACTATCACAAACGATTACGTATGGAGAGGAATGACTCAAGGCGCAGAGAATGCACTTCAAGTCGGAATCGACTACAACGACGACAAAGGATTTTATATTGGTGCATGGACATCAGATGTAGATTTCGGTGGAGAAGTTGACCGTGAAGTGGATCTATATGCAGGGTGGAGTGGAGCTCTTGTAGACGGAGTACTTGATGTAACTGTTGGTTATATTAAATACGACTATCAAGGTGATGCTTTTGATTTCGAAGAGTATTTGGTTGGATTTAGTAGTAATGGTTTCACAGTAAACTATTATGATACACTTGATTCAGATGTATACACAATCGAAGCAATCTACGCAGTACCATTTATTACTGTTGTAGACGTTGAACTAATTGGCTATGAGATTGGTGGAGAAGGTACGGAAGTATTCGGAAAATTCCAAGACTCAGTTGGTCTTAGATTAACAAAGGAACTAAATGATAAGTTCTCTGTAGGTTTTTATGTTGGCCAAGATTTAGTGGCTGACAGTAATTACTATGCCTTTAGCGTAAGCGCAAGTCTGTAATTATAACCAAACAAATCGGGGACCGAAAGGTCCCCTTTTTTGTCTCTTTTATTTCTTGGAGTAAGCCTGTGCACCAAAGAAGGCAGCAACAATACCAGCAACAGCAACAAAGTAAGTAGGAGCCATTGAACCCAAAGTCTTTTGAGCTTCATCAAGTCCAACCAACGACGCAAGTACTACTGCAAACGGATATAACAATAATCCACCTAAAGCAAACCATGTCATTTTACGTTGTGCATCTCGCATAGCATCTGCATCATCGAGTTCTTTTCGTTTAAACTCTAAGTACATTGCTTGTTCTTCTTTAGATACCTTACCGTCTCCGTTAGTATCAGCAGGATGATGGATCTTTTCTAATTCGTCACTCATTAGTCTTCCTTCTTCCATATAGTCCATGCACCGTATGCAATAAGACCCCAACCAATTAAACTCGTTGGTATTAATATCATAACAATACCACCGCCAATAGCTACCACTCCATCTAATGAAGTTCTTTCCTTCAATCTATCTTTAATAAAATCCACTTGATCACCTCCTTTTCTTTTTGTTTATAATTCTTTTTTGAAACCGACAGAAACACCACAACCGCATTGAGTTTCCTCTAATGGATTAATAATTTTAAACTGTTCGGTTAAACCAACCTTTATAAAATCTAATGTGGCATTTTTAAAGTAAGGTTGACTTTCCTTATCTATTACAATACTGAAATTAGAAAATTCTTTTATATAATCTTCGACAGTAACTGTATCGTCCCAATCAAAAGTATACTCATAACCGTTACAGCCACTAGGCTTAACACCAATTCGTATAAGTGTTTCGCCATCTGCCTCTGCTTTCTTAGTCGCTTGAGATATTGCTGCATCAGTTAAGTTCACTTCCGTTTCTTTTCAATTTTATCAAGTCTTTCATTGATACCATTGATTAATTCCTTAAGTTCAGTAGCACCACCTTCCGCAACTGGAGCATGAGCAATTGATTCTAGAAATGTGATTCTTGTTTCTAAACTATCAATCTTAGCAACAACCTTAGGGTATTTCTTTCTCCATAGATCTGGGTCAGTTTGTAACCATGTCCATCCCCAGCGAATTGCTAACATCTCTAAAAAAGAATCAAACTTGGCAACTCCCCATTGAGCAGCTCTTGTATCTTTGAACCAGAATAGAAACGCAGCACCAGTTATTGACCCAAGGATTGCTGTATAGATCCATAGCGTATCGTCCGTTAGTCTCTCTAATATGTCCATTAGTTTTCCTTAGTATATTTTGTATAGTTATCCATTGAGTGGTCAGTAAGGCCGTCAAAAGGCTTTAGTTTAATCCACGAAGTAACGATACCTCTTAATTTGTCTTTCAGTTTTCTCCACCAAGCAAGGTTCTTAATAATACCATTATAATTAAAATACATAACTTGCCCATGATGGCGGTATCCCATAAACCAAGGTGGTATAACAGTTACGAGGTCATTGTTATTTACAAAACGATAATGTTCAAGATCAGCGCATTCTTTTACAAATTTTCCGTTACCGACTCTTGGTGATCCAAAAGTATATAGAACGGGTTTGTATTCCATTAATCGAGACCCAGCAATTGTTGCCATGGCTCCACCTAATGAATGTCCACATATACTTAATCTTTTGGTTTTGAGTTGTTTACCGATTACCTTTAATACGTCTTCCCAGATATCATCGATTTCTGTTTGGAATCCATTATGTACCCAACCACCAACCTGCGCTTTATCAGGCCAGATGTTAAGGTCTGCTTTGAGATCGTTGATTTCTGTTGGTTCGGTTCCTCTACAGCATAAAACAAATTCTTCTTTGTTCCATACACAATGAGCTTGTGCACCGTCGTGGTCAATAAAGATATGACCAGTATATCCAAGAGCTTTAAAATCTCTTTTTGCTATAGGTCCGTCTTCGTAGGCAATCTTTGCCATTTCTGCTTTAAGAATGGCTTCACTTTTTACATCACAAAATTGTACTTCTTTTTTCATATGAGCTCCATGTGGATATATACAATTGAGTTATGCAATTATTTATAAATAGTTTCGTATACTACTAACAGATTTATTATTTAAACAAAGGTGAAAGAATGTCAAACAACTTAAAAGAACTAACCCGCGCTCATCATGATAACGCAGAAAGAACAGAATTTGCAGATTTGTTATTAAGCGGTGAGATTAGTCCTAAACTATACCAAGAATACCTGCATGCTCAACTGCAGAACTATAGAGCTTTAGAAGGTGCGGTTTCTGTACCTATGGAACTAGAGCCTATCTTTAGATCAACCGCAATAGAAGAAGATCTCCAAGAAATCGAATCTCTATATGATTTAGAAGAAATCGAAGATGATCTTCAGTCAACCAGAGAATACGTTAAACACATTCATACTTTATCAGAAGACGGAAATAACGATGGCCTGATTGCCCATTTATATGTTCGTCATTTCGGTGATGCACATGGTGGTCAAATTATTAAACGTAATGTTCCTGGGTCAGGTCTTATGTATGAATTTGAAGATCGTAGAGAACTCATTGCATTAACGAGAGAACTGTTACACGACGGTATGGAAGCAGAAGCAAAGAACTGCTTTGAATACGCAGAGAGATTGTTCCACGAATTAATTGAAAGGTTCCATAACAATCCAGAAGAATACGAATCAGAGAATTACGCTTTGGCTCGAAAGATGGGTACCTTCGAGGAAGAGTAATGATTGTTGATTCGGAACTATTCGACCAGTTAAGAAACCTTGCCGCAACGTTAATTAACGACTTTGACTCCTCAATGGATCGAGTTGAGAACAAAAACCATACGGCTGACCTTGAAGGCTGGAAAGATTACTTTTGGGAAAGCGATACGATTCGTAAAGCCCATCTTAAAACAATTGAACCTGTTGGAAAGAATAAGTTATGGTTAATGCATATCAATATCTTTCCAAGGGAACATGTTGATCTGCCTATCTTCGGATTAGATATTGTTGCGAATCCTAAAAAGATTAGCGGTTGCTTTTGTGACTACTCTCCAATAGATGTTCTTCACAATGATAAACATCCGTATATGATTAAGTTTAGAACTGCGACCGAAGGCCTTGAATGGAAGAAAGAAAGAGTAATGCCAGATTGGGCGTTAGAGATCTTTTCGGAAAACATTGTAGGTGCTGGTGCAATTCGTTCTGGTGAAGAAACGGAACAACTTGTTAACATGGCTTTGGAACTATCAAGATTCTATACAATGGAGATGGACAATCCTCAATACACTAAGAGATGGATTAATACTCTTGAACGACAGAATAAGTATTGTGAAAAACAAAAACTTAATAGAATGCTTCATAGTTCAATTTTGGCAATGGGAATAACCGAGGAACGTAAGAATCAATACGTAGAAAACGTACTCTTTCAGGAAGTCTAACCTATAACGAAATGTAATATAATCTATTACTAAATATAATATAAATTTATAGTGGTTTTTTCTTCAACTCTGTATATATATTTTCTGTTACAGACGGTAACATAAATTTGTTTAATATATACCTCAAGAAGGAGAGAAATGACCACTTATGCATTGATTGCTGGTTACGAAAGATTAAAAGAAAATGAAAAAGTATGTAAATTTTGTGAGATCACAAAAGCCTTGTCGCTGATTACATTCCCCATCGTCCTACCGTTCTTCATCATTATAATGTCGACATATTCTTAATAAATAGATTGACATCTGACTAAAAACTTGTTATAATAGATCTGTTCAACAATAAAAGGGAAACCTTTGTGTTGAGCGGATTTATTTACACAAAACAAAAATAACCATTGACATACACAGCAAACTGTTGTATAATAGTCTAACAAATCAAATACAACATTTTAAAAATTAACAAAAAAACTATTGACATATCCTGGCAACTAGTATATAATATAAGGTATACATGACTAAAAAAGAAACTAAGGAAAAACTTGATATGTCCGTTGTTGCTTTAACACCAGATAAAATCCACCACGAAATAAGTATACACATCTCGAATGGCGTACCATATATTGATGCGCTTGTTGATTACTCTGAGAAGAATGGTATTGAAATTGAGACTATCGCACAAATCGTAAAGAAGAGTTCGGTGTTGAAAGAAAAGATACGGACTGAGGCAGTTAGTTTAAGAATGGTGAAGAAAGAAGATGAACAAGATATCACAGACTTTAGTAAGTGATGATTCGTTTAACGCGTACGTTAAATTTCTGGCACTAAAGAAACATTTTACGACGGAGAGTTACGATTACTTTAAATATAATGGCAAAGTACGAGCAAACCGCGAAACCTTTATGGCTCGCAACGATGCTTATTCTTTTGCTAAATTGGCAAAGAAAGATGATTACATTAATTTAATTATGAGTAATCTTTTAATAAATAAAAATATCTGGGTTCGAGATCTACTCGACAGTGAAGGAGAAGCCAGATACACGAATTGGAGGAAGAGGGTAGAATCGTTAGGTTATATCTTCAAATCCGAGCTTGCTCATCTTGATGATGAATACAAGCGAAACTTTATATCAAGAGATGGACAACATCCTTTGTTAATGACATTGTTGTTACAAAAGAAGATTAGTTTGGAAACATTTACTATTCTTGCTCACAGTGCGAATATATTTTCATACTGGCAAGAAAAAGTAGTTGACAAACACGTATCTTTTGATATAATAAACAAATCTAAAAAGTATAAACCCTTTTTGGATTTTAACGCAGATCGGTTTAAGAAAATAATCAAAGACCGTTTTGTATTGTAATATTACGCAAATAAATCGCTATATAACAGGAGAACTAATTATGGCACTAACAGACTTTTCTTCACTCAAGAAGAACCGCTCGAAGACTCTCGACAAGTTGAATTCACAACTCGAAAAGATTTCTTCAAAATCATACTCAGATCCGAACGCAGGAAAATTTTGGAAACCAACAAGAGATAAGGCAGGTAATGGCTTCGCAGTCATTAGATTCCTACCAGCCTCTAAAGGTGAAGAAATGCCTTTCGTACGAATTTGGGATCACGGTTTCCAAGGACCAACAGGCCTTTGGTATATCGAGAACTCGTTAACCACCTTAAATCAGGATGACCCAGTATCAGAGTTTAACTCTAAGCTATGGAACTCTGGTGTTGAAGCTGATAAAGAACAAGCACGTAAACAGAAGCGCAGGCTGAAGTATACTGCTAACGTCTATATCGTTAAAGACCCAGGCAATCCTGAGAACGAAGGTAAAGTATTCATGTATCAGTTCGGTAAGAAGATCTTTGATAAATTGAATGATCTAATGAATCCGACGTTTGAAGACGAAGAACCAACCAACCCGTTTGATTTATGGGAAGGTGCAAACTTTCGTCTAAAGATTCGTCAATTCGAAGGTTACCCGAACTACGATAAATCTGAATTTGATCCATCCACTCCATTGTCAGACGATGATGAAGTATTGGAAAGAGTTTGGGGAGAACAACATTCTCTACAGGAATTAGTATCAGAAAGTAATTTCAAATCTTACACTGATCTAAGAACTAAATTGTATCGAGTACTTGATTTACAAAATGATGCACCGACTGCTTCGGCACCGGTTACTGAAACGGCAGATGAATTGGATTTATCCAGTATGTCTAACGATACGTCTGAGCCAACAATGGCAACGGCAGAACCTTCAGTAGGCTCAACCGCTAGTGATGATGATGATGACCTTAGTATTTTTAAGGAATTGGCACGTAGTTAAACAACTGCCGGGGATCGCAAGGTCCCCTTTTTTTAAGGAGGTCTTATGACTATTGAAAAAGAAACTACAATCCTTGATTTCGATTTTGGTTTTACAGCTGTTGACGCCGATGAATTAGAAGTTGTTCAACAAGCAAAGGAAGCAGTTACTACAACCGCTGCGTCTGCTAATGCGAGCGCTGCTAAGGCCCAATTATTATATGATGCGGTAGTACCGCTATTGAATAACTTAAAAGCAAACCCCGAAAAGGATTACATCTATTGGCCAAACCGATATGAGAAACTCGATGCGTTCGCCGATAAGTTATATACAATTCTAAGTGGAGAATAAAATATGAGTTTACTCGATAAAATGTTGAAGGCAGGTTCGGTCAAAGGATCTTCGGTTCTTTCCAAATCTAACTTCTTCCAAGCAAAGGATCCTATTAAAACAGATCTTCCTATCATTAATATTGCCTTTAGTGGTAGCCTTAACGGTGGTTTGATTCCTGGGTTAACAGTCCTAGCTGGTGTATCTAAAAGTTTCAAAACGCTTTTGGGTTTATATTGTATGAAGGCATACCTTGATAAGTATAAGGATGGCGTTGCTATTCTATATGATTCAGAATATGGTATTACGCCTGATTATTTAGAAAGTTTTGACATTGACATTGACCGTGTTATTCACGTGCCATTAGAAGATGTTGAGCAGTTAAAGTTTGATTTAACAAAACGTCTTGATGAAGTTAGTAAAGGCGATCATGTTATGATTCTGATTGACTCAATTGGTAACCTTGCTTCGAAGAAAGAAGTCGAAGATGCCATGTCTGAGAAATCAGTTGCTGATATGTCGCGTGCAAAACAGATCAAGTCATTGTTCCGTATTGTTACACCTAAGCTGACTACACGTGATATTCCTTGTATCGCTATTAACCATGTATATCAGGAGATGGGATTATTTCCAAAAGCTGTTGTATCTGGTGGTACAGGTATTATGTATAGTGCAAACCAAGTATTCATTATTGGTAAAGCTCAGCAAAAGGATGGCAAAGATCTAGAAGGTTTCAAGTTTACTATTAATATTGAAAAGTCAAGATACGTTAAGGAAAAATCAAAACTTCCTTTCACTGTATTATTTGATAAAGGTATTCAGAAATGGTCATCGTTAATGGAATTGGCTTTGGAGTCAGGACATCTTGATTCTAAAACTCAAGGCTGGTATAACGAAATCAATATGGATACTGGTGAAGTACTTGAACCTAAACGCAGAGCTAAGGATATTGAAAAGGACGATGCATTCTTTGAACGTCTAATTGCATGTCCAAAGTTTAATGAATACGTAGAACGCAAGTTTAAATTAAATGCAGCAGTAATGGGAGATAATAATGTTAGAGAAGACGATCTTATCGAATCTGATACTGAATGAGGATTTTTGCCGTAAGGTATTTCCATATTTAAAAGATGATTATTTCGATGATTTAGTTCTTCGTAGCGTATTTGAAACGGCTTCGGACTACTTGGAAAAGTACAAGGAGCCACCTTCATTAGAAGCTCTCAAGATTGCTGTTGATAAAAGAAAGGATCTATCGGAAGATACGTATCAGGGTGTACACCAATTAGTTGACAGTATGTCAATTGATACGGACACTCAATTAGATTTCTTACTTGATGAAACTGAAAAGTTCTGTCAGGACAAAGATCTATATAATAGTATACGTAAATCCATTATGATCCTTGATGGCCAAGACTCTGAACTTGGCAAAGGAGAAATTCCAAAACTGTTATCCGATTCGTTGGGTATCAGTTTTGACTCTTCTGTCGGTCATGACTTCCTTGAAGATGTTGACGATCGTTATGAGCATTATCATCGCAAAGAAGAACGCATTCCGTTCGATATAGAAATCTTAAACAAAATTACAAAAGGTGGCATACCTCGTAAATCTATGACTGTCTTGTTGGCAACAACAGGTGGTGGTAAGTCTTTACTTAAATGTCACATGGCAGCAAATCATTTGATGTTTGGTAAGAACGTATTATACATTACAATGGAAATGGCTGCAGAAGAAATCGGTCGTCGTATTGACGCAAACATTATGGATATTACACTCGACGAAGTTGCTGAAATACCTCGTGATGTATTTGAAAAACGAATGGCTCGATTAAAAGGCAAGACAACAGGCAAACTCATTGTGAAGGAGTTTCCAACAGGTTCTGCTCATAGCGGTCACTTCCGCCATCTGCTTAACGAATTGAAACTCAAAAAGAACTTTTCTCCTGATATTATCTTTCTTGATTACTTGAACATCTGTTCATCTGCTCGAGTTAAAGGTGCAGCTGCAGCAAATAGTTATACTTTAGTAAAATCAATTGCAGAAGAAGTACGTGGATTGGCAATGGAATACAATTGTGCAATCGTTACCTCTTCTCAGTATAATCGTGATGCGTATGGTAACTCTGACGTTGATCTAACAAATACATCTGAGTCAATGGGTATTACTCATACTGCTGACTGTATATTAGGTTTGGTCAGTTCTGAATATCTTGACGAAATGAATCAACTTATGATTAAACAGTTGAAGAATCGTTGGGGAGACATCAGTTACTACCGTCGATTCCTTGTAGGTATTGAACGAGCAAAGATGAAGATCTATGAACTCGAAGAATCTGCCCAAGAGAATATTAATCTCGAGTCTCCATCTGGGGGTGGTGGGCAACATGCAAAAAAGAACTGGGATGATAGTTCGCCAGTCTTTGATAAGACCGACATTGGTATGAGACTGAACAAACGCAAACCAGGCCAGAAAGTTTTTGGAGATGTTGCTTTAACTTAAGTATCTGTATAAATAACTCTATAGATTAATTTTAATAGGTAACAGATGAAGAGTTTCAATTCATATATAAAAGAAGCTAGTTTCTTAAAGCCTGACTACGTTATAGGACACAAAGTCGCTTTTAACGGAAAAGGCTTTAGGGAATTAGATGCTTTAGGTTATAAACCCGGTGATCACTTTGAGATTATAGCACCAACCAAAGCTGACTATACTTATGGTGATGGTCCTGCAGAAAAGTATCTAAAAGCACCAAACGGTAAAGTGATACATATGAAAGGAGCAACCGGTTTTAAATCGAGTTCCTTTACTCATGTTAAAGCTTCAGGTTCTCCACCAACAGGCGCGGAATGGGAAGATGTTATTGTTTACGCTTACAATAAACTCAACGGTAAATCAACAGACCCAGCAACAGTTGAAGTAGCAGAAAAGTTTAGTGACTATGCAGATGTTGCTAATAAAATCGCAACCAACTTCAATAACCAATTAAAAGCAAACCAGTTAGTGCAAACTGGTCGCGGCATGGGAGCTATTAGTTTAGGACCTATATGGAAAGAATCAGGTGCTAAGAACAAAACACCAAAGACTGATATTGCCTCCGCTGATTTCAAAGAAAAGATATCATTAAAGAAAGCAGGCGGATCTCAGCTTGCCTCACCAACCAAAGCAGAAGCTATCGCAATCGTTAAAGCAGCAATGTCGGAAATGGGCGAAGACAGAGCAATGGCAGCTAAACTTGTTAGTACAATGGAAACTAATATGTCATCTCTAATATCGAGAGAGGCTGCTGGTGATTTGCGTAAACAATCAAAAGCTGGTGTAAAGACTGACGCAGTGATTGATTTTCAAGCAAAGGATAAAGGTAATAAAGAATTAACTAAAATGCTCGAAGGCCTTATTAATCAAGATACAGCAGTCAATGCTTTATTTAGTAAACATATTGTACTTGAGGCAGCAACCGGTAATCATAAGTTTGGTGGTGCAGGTTCTCCTGCCGCAGCTAACCTATTAGGTAAGTTCAGTCTAACAGGTGCTATTGAAGTTCAGCCTATCAATAGTATTAATGATCCTGTTATTGTTAAATATGCACAAACAGTCAAACCTGTCGTTTCATTTAAATCAGGTGGCGGGGGTGCTCCTGCCTATTCAGCATTGCGTTTAGGTATTAAAGAATCAGAAACACTAAGAGGTATTGTGTTATCTGAAATGGAACAACTCGACGGTTTAATGTTAACCGAAGACTTTATTTCAGAAGGACCACTTGATATGTTAAAGAAAGCAGGTGATTGGGCAAAGGAAAAAGGTCAGGCGTTTGTAAATAAAGTTAAAGCCGCAGTTGCCAACGTTCTTGCTAAGATGAAAGCAATACTAACAAAGATCGCAAAGATGGGAAAGAAAATGTTTGCGAGTTTAATGAAGTTCTTCGGAGTAGAAGTAAGTTCAGCAACAGGCATACCAGGAAATATTTCTTTATGAAGGATTTTAAAACATTTGTTGACGAAGGTGCAAACGATCCTGCGATATTCAAAGCAATCTTTTTGGCAGGTGGCCCTGGCTCAGGTAAATCATATGTCGTTGGAAAAACTGCATTACCTATTCTTGGGTTCAAAGTTGTGAATTCAGATGATGCATTTGAAGCAGCAATGAATAAAGCTGGTTTAACAATGGATGCTGATACTATCTTTTCAACTCAAGGACAAGAGATTCGAGATAAAGCAAAGAAAGTAACAGACATGAGGATGACTGGTTATTTACGTGGTCGTTTAGGATTAGTTATTGATGGAACAGGTAAGAACGCTGCTAAGATTCAAAAACAAGCAAAAGAGTTAAGAAGCTTGGGATATGATGTAGGGATGATATATGTTAATACGGATTTAGATACTGCGATTGCTCGTAACGATGCAAGGCCAAGATCACTACCTATTCAACAAGTTACCGCATTATGGAAAGATGTTCAAAAGAACATTGGCGGATATCAGAAAATGTTTGGTCGTGACTTTATTATTATTGATAATTCAGAAGGCGCAAGTATCGAATCTAATATTACAGATGGTTATAAGTGGGCAACTAAATTTTCTAAGTCTGCTATTGAAAATCCTAAAGCAAAGAAATGGATTCAGTCTTACACAGAAGAATACCTGCCTGAAGCTGATCTTGCTATGGCCTATGATGGCGTTATTGATTTAATACTTAAAGATCTTAAGAATAGGTTATCGCAAGATGTACGACGCAAAGACGTTAAGCTAGTTAACAATATAGCAGGAATTGTAAAAAAGAAAGTAGAATTAGATTTTAAACATAAAGGTTACCTGAGGTTGAAAGACAAATGAAATCGTATAACCAATACCTTGCGGAAGCGGACGCAAACCTGCACATGACGCATCTTGAGGACGCTGTTCTCGATGGCGGTGTAAAAGGAACAAGAAACGTAATTAATTATATTCGTAATATTCGCGATATGCTATCAGGTAATACTAAGGCTCCTGTTAATATTACAACAAAGTGGGACGGAGCTCCTGCGATTTTTGCTGGTGTTGATCCTGCCGATGGTAAGTTCTTCGTAGCAAAGAAAGGAGTATTCAATAAAACTCCAAAGCTATATAAAACAGAAGCAGAAATAGATAATGATCTGAGCGGTGAACTCAATAGCAAATTTAAAGTTGCTTTGAAAGAATTCGCTAAACTCGGAATAAGTGGAGTAGTACAAGGTGATTTCTTATATACGGATGACGATCTTAAAACGGAAGATATTGATGGAGAATCGTGTGTTACTTTCCATCCTAATACCATTGTTTACGCGGTACCTAAAGCATCAGGACTCGGTAAGACAATTTCAGGATCAAAGATTGGTGTGGTCTGGCACACAACATACGCAGGATCAACTCTTGAAACAATGTCTGCAAGTTTTGGTATTGCGATCTCAACAAAACTTAACAAGGTTAAATCGGTCTGGCACGTAGACGCAACGTTTGAAGATAAGTCAGGTACAGCAACATTTACCGACGCAGAGAACAAAGCCCTAACTGCTCAGTTAAGTCAAGCAGGAGCATTGTTTAGAACAATAGATGCTAAGGTTCTAGGCGAACTCGGAACAAACGCAGATTTAAATCAAAAGGTAAATACTTTTATTAATACAAAGGTACGCGATGGTCAACGTATTGGCGCGGTCAAACCTTTCGTTAAAGATTTACAAAAATACATACAAGAATATTATAAGAAAGAAGCAGATAAGCGTAAGACTCCTGCTGGCAAGAAAACTCAAATGGATAAAGCAACGTTAGCATTACAAATCTTTGCGGCTCCAGGTAATACGAAAAAACTCGAAGCTATATTTACTCTATATGATTTGATGGTCGATATGAAATATGTTATCATAGACAAATTAAATAAAGTTGGTGGTATTAAAACACTACTCAAAACAGCAAAAGGATTCGAAGTAACGGGTCAAGAAGGATTTGTTGCGATTGACCATTATGGAAAGAATGCATTGAAGATTGTGGATCGTATGGGATTCAGTCTTGCTAACTTCTCAGATCAATATATCAAAGGTTGGCAGAAATAAGTATTGACATTGCGTCTTAATTTTGTTATAATATAACTTCTATAATATGAATAAGGTGATCCTTAATGAAAGACGTGACAGTCATAAACTTCTACGGCGGACCAGGCTCAGGTAAATCTACCGCTGCGGCCGGTTTATTCTATCAAATGAAAATCGCAGGCTATAATGTCGAACTGACAGATGAGTTTGCTAAAGAGTGCGTATGGGAAGGTAACATACCAATGTTGGCAGATCAACTTTGGGTACTCGGTCATCAACACAGAAAAATATTACGATTATCCGATAAGGTAGATTATATCATTACCGATAGTCCTGTACTCTTAAGTCCAATATATCGTGAACGTTACGGCAAGGCAATCTATTCAGATCTAATTGACCAAATGGCATTTGAATGTTATAAGCTATATAATCACAATATCAATTTTATGTTAACAAGACCTGAAGGTTTTGACCAACAAGGTAGAGCACAGGATATAGATGAGTGTATTTTAATTGATGAAGCAATCATGGAACAATTTGACCGACTTGATATTGGATATATAAATTTAGATTCTAACGACAACGCATCGGCTGCAATGAGATATATTAAGAGACTATGGACATAAGTATTGAAAAGAAGATGACCCACATTTGGATAGGACCTAATCCTGCTCCATTGAAGTGGATGAATACTTGGCCAGAGAAAATGCCTGACTGGGAGTATTCAGTATTCACAGACGATATGTTACATAAACGCAAATGGTATAACCAACATTTAATTGAAGAGTATTATAGACAAAAGTGTTGGGCAGGAGTTGCTGATTTAATTCGTTATGAGTTAATATACGAGAGAGGTGGCTTTTGGCCTGAAGCAGATTCAGAATGTTATCACGACGTTAGTGAACTATTCGTTGAAGATCCAAACTTAGCATATACTGTATTTGAAAAGGAAGATGTAATACCGAGATCTATATCTCCAATCATGGCAGCAAACCCAGGCAATAAATTCCTTGATGTTATATTGAGAAAACTCCATACATTAAGACCTGGTGATTTAGATCCAAAGCCACACGAATCAACAGGAAACTTCTTCTTAGCAAGATTACTTGATGGCACTCGTCACTTACTACATATCTTTCCTTCTTACACATTTATACCTCAATGGTTTCGTCCTGGGTATCCAAGGTATGATGGGCCAGGTAAAATATACGCAGAACAACATTGGGGTTCAACTGCAACTGATTTAGGTCTCCCAGACACAACAAAACAATATAATGAAGGCATAGAGTGATTCACGTAGAAATATTAGGCTTAGGACATCCAAGGACAGGAACTGGTTATACAAGTAAAGTATTATCAGATTGGGGTTTCGATGTTGGCCATGAAGTAATGGGTAAGCAAGGTATTGTATCTTGGTTATTAGTTAAACCAAAAGGACCCTATTTGTGGCAGAAGGGATTTGATAGAAGACCAACATATGACCATTTAGTATATAATACACGAGACCCAAAAACCTCTCTTGCTTCAATTGTATATACTGAAACACCACCCTGTGATAAAGATGGAACTAGTTGGTGTGGTACAAAGTATTACCAAAACTTCAACTATTCAAATTTTGATTACGACTCGACATACTTTCGTAAACAATTTATTGGATTAAATAGTGACAACCCAATAGAAAACGCAATTGATAGTATATGTCAGTTCCATGAAATGATTCTACGCTGTCGCCCAAATGTACAATATAGAATTGAGAACGAAGAACAGAAATTATTTAATTACTTTAAATCTTTCTATCCAAGCATTGAATATATAGAACACCCAAATAAAGAAAACACTCGAAAGCATAAATCGTTTGAACAGATGGCAGAGGAATTTCCAACACCATCTAAACAACACATAGACAGAATTAACCATTACGCAATGGCGTGTGGGTATGATAAGGTAGAATTTTGAAAGCTTATATATTAACACATGACCATCCAACATCTCGAGAATACGCAAAGACTTGTTCTGATTCTTGCGATCTTGTTGGTTTAGATTGGGAGTACTTTGAAGGTTGGTCTCATTGTACTGGTCGTATGGCGTGGTGTGAAACCGGAATCAAAATGAAATTCCACGAACCTATGCTTTACGTTCCTGAACCAAACATGCATCACAAAGCAAACACATGTTCTGCAGGTCACGCTGCTATTTGGAAAAAGATCGCCGAAGGTGAAGATAACGTTGGTATTGTATTAGAACACGATGCTATTATGTATTATAAACCAGACATCAAAATACCGGATAACTATTTAATTACGTTAGGATATAAATTATCAGAATTACGTTATGATTATAAAGAAGGTAATAAACAACCACGGAAATTGATTAATATAGATGGTCATGAAGGTGCCCATGCTTATATGATGACAAAAAGAACAGCCCAAAACTTAATTCACGAAATAGAAGAGCAAGGTATATTAGGAGCAGTTGATAACGCATACTTTATTCGTGGACAGAGAAGAACCAAGATACCACTTGTGATTATGTCTCCAACCCCTGCTGTAGGATATTTAAGAGATTCTACGATATGGGATGAGTCAGCGCACGTTAACTACGAATTTATAGACAGCTTCGCTAATTATTATAAATAAAAACATTAGCAAACTAAAAATTAGGAAATACTTACATGGATCGCTTAAACGAAGCAGATGATACATCGATTGCGGCTGGATCTGTAAAGGATTACACAGATACCGACAAAATAAAAGATTCTTCTAATAAAGATATCAAGAAGCGTAAAGATAAGAAAAAAGATCAAGACGAAAACGATATCATTCAGAAAGATACCAAACGTACTTTTGATGCAACAAAGTATATTGATACTGAACCGCGCATTAACGAAGCTGTTACAGCAACAGCAGTTGCCACATTTGGTCGTATGAATCCGCCAACAGTCGGTCATGAAAAATTAGTTAATGCGATTATCAAAAAAGCAATCTCGGTTAAAGGTACTCCATTAGTATACCTATCAAAAACGCAAGATGCCAAAAAGAATCCATTATCGTATGATGATAAGATTAAGTTTGGTCAAGCTCTATTCGGTAAAAGGATGATTGTTAAATCAAACGCAAAAACAATTATACAAGTTGCACAAGAATTACAAAAGAAAGGCTATAAGGATTTAGTTTTAGTTGTTGGTTCAGATAGAGTTAAAGAATTTGATACATTGCTAAACAAATATAACGGTAAAGATTATACGTTTGATAGTATTGAAGTTGTTTCTGCTGGTGAACGTGATCCTGACTCTGATGGTGTTGATGGAATGTCAGCAAGCAAGATGAGAGCATTGGCAGCAGATGGTAATTTTGACGAATTCGTTAAAGGAATTCCAACAAGAAACGATAAAATAAGGTTAGACTTATATACAGCGGTTCGTGATGGATTGGGTATTAACGAACAAACCAATTTTGCGGTAAGTCAGTTTCTTGCAGAAAGAGTTAAGGCAGGTAAGGTTGATCCTTTATCAGCAATGGGTAAACAAAAACTAACAGGCGCTGAAGTTGCCAGTTATTATAAATCAAACCCAACTGCAAAATCTGCGGCTAATCGAGACAAGAATGTTAAATTAGCAATTGAACTTGCGTTGGATTTATCAGGTAATATGAATTACGCAGTTAAAGAAATTGATAAACTCAAACGCAATCTATCAAAACATCCTGAAGTTCAAAAGGCTTTAAGATCTGCAAATGAATCCTCCAACATTGACTTATATCGAGCAGCTTCTATTCAAGAAAGAATGCAGAAAGAAGCCGATAAAGAATCCAAACAACAAAAACAACAACCTGGGTATTATAAAGATCTAGGTGGTTCTACTAAAGATAAACGTCAAGCACATTTCAATAAAAAGTCAAAGATGGACGACGACAATCCTGATGCTTATGATAAGGCACCTGGTGATGCAGAAGCTAAAACAAAACCATCTAAGCATTCAAACAAGTTTAAGAAAATGTTTGGCGAAGCAGTAGATCGTAATATGGAACGTGCAGGTTTAAAAAGACCACATCAACTATTAAGACAAGACAACACTGTTAACTTCGATTATAGATTCAAGATGTATCGTTCTGCCAAAGAAGCAGAAGCATTAGAGAAACAACGAGCAGTGATTGAATCAGAGATTACAGACCAAAGAATAGACGAGTTAGAACAGTTGATTGAACAAGTAGAATTCGTATCAGAAAAATCAAACCCTGAAAAATCATTAAAGGATAAAGCTGAGAAATCAGGAATGCCTTATGGTATATTAAAGAAAGTATTTGATAGAGGTGTTGCTGCTTGGAGAACAGGCCATCGTCCTGGTACAACTCCAGTACAATGGGGATTGGCAAGAGTAAATAGTTTTGCTACAAAATCACCAGGTACATGGGGTAAAGCTGATAAAGATTTGGCCGACAAAGTTAAATAATGGATCGTATAAATAATATTAAAGAAGCCGGCGGAGCTGGTGATTGGGGAACCGATAAAGCTCGAGCAAGACTTCAAAAAGATACGCCTGGTCAAGAGATCGCGCGCAAAAAGAAATTAAAAACTTTTAAAGAATTTAAGGACCAGGAAACCAAATGAAAAATTTTAGACAAGTATTGGAAGGCGTTGATGTAATCAGCGAGAACCTTTCTAAATCATCAAAGGAGTTGGCAAAAGAAATTGATACTGCTGCCAAGAAAGAATCAGGTGCAGATAAGGCAGATTATCAAACTGTTGCTAAACTTATATCCCAAAACAAACTTGACGACGCTAAAAAGATTATTGCTAAATTAGACACCGTCGTACTTGAAGATTTGATTACCTTTATAATGGGCCATGAGGATGTATTCAAAGCAATGTATCCTAGAGCTCGTCCTGGTCAATACGCCGCTTCATTCGCAAGAAAGGAAAGTGTTGAGGAAGGTAAATTACCACCTGCTCTTCAAGCCTATCAAGATAAGAAGAATGGCAAGAAGCCTCAGGATGATGTTGAAGAAGCAATGTCACCAGCTGATAAGGCAAAACGTCTTAAGATGATTAGGCAAGCTGTTGAAAAGATGAATAAGTCTAATATGGAAAGAGCAAAGAAAGATGCTCTCAAGATGATGAAAGATTCTGGTATGTTTGACGAAGAACTTGAAGAAGCCGCACCTAAAATGAAGAAGCTTGGTTTCTACGGATCTGAGATCGGTGGTCTTAGACAAGGCAACAAATATTATTCAGCAAAACCTGTAGAAGTTCAAGGTAAAGTTGGATTCAGAGTAACCGATGAGTTTGGTGGTTTTGAAACAATTGATCTCAAAACATTTGCGAAGAGATTCGGATAATGTCAAAATTATTTGAAGCAATGGCCGAGATCAAGTTAACTACTGAAAACATTCAGAAAGTTATTAAAATGTTTCCAAGAGATAACGATTGGAAGAACCTGATAACCAAACATCGTAGAGATATTGATGCTCTTCGAAGAGGTAAAGATTTACCAAAGAAAGTCGAAGACGAACTAATGCAATGGGCATTGGACAACGGCGAAATCAAAACTGACGACGTCGAAGAATTAGAAGATTTCATTGATAGTATTATGAATGAAGGTACCGATAAACAGATTGCTGAAGGTTTACCAAATCAAAAACAATTAGAAAAAGATATCATGGACTTTATGAAAGATGGTCGTTCTGATGGTATTACTGGTTTGATGGGTGTCTCTAAAAGTTTAGAACAGAAATATAAAGTTGGTCCTGCAGTCGCAAGAACAGCAGTTAAAAAATTATTAAGTGATATCGTCAACGGAACATACAAAGGTTAATTATGTTATCTTATAACCAATTCGTCACTGAAAAGTGCTGGGACGGATACAAACAAGTTGGAATGAAAAAGAAGAACGGCAAAGACGTTCCAAATTGTGTACCCGAATCCAAGGAGTTGGAAGAATTGACTACTTCACAGTTAATTAAGAAGTTAGCAGCTGATACGATATTCAAAAAGAAATACGGCCAAGCGGTCGCCAAAGTAAAAGAAATCATGTTTAAACATGGTGACAAACCTCGACATGGTAAAGAATATTACGCAGGCAAGATTGCGAATCAGTTTGGTCTTGATCCTCACGTCCTTGCTATAATGATTGATGAACAGTTATCAGAAGGTTCAGAATCATGGGATGACGGATATAAACGCCGAGTTGTTAAAACAACAAAACCAGAACACAAAGAACAAGGTTATAATTGGCGCATCAAAGGCAAAGATAAAGATAACCTATCAATCAAACTATATAAAACTAAACCAGATCAAGCAGAATTTGAAAAACAAATGAAGCGGGTCGCTGGACATGAATTCGGAGGATAAAATGTCAAAGGAATTAACAAGGCAAGAAAGATTAGATGCAGAGATCAAAAAAAGTCTTGATGCAAGAACAAAAGAATTTAAAGAAAAAATCCAAAAGCTAACTTATGAAAAAATTAAGCAAGCTTTAGTGCCTTCAAAGGAACCATTAAAAGGTTATCCGCATAACGAAAGTATGCTCGAGGCTTCCGATCCTTGGCAGGATGATATAGATTACCTTAGCAAATTAGATAAGACTGATCCTAAAAAGGCAGCAGCGTTTAGAAAAAGAACTAAAGCACTTAAGAAGGGCGGTGGCTGGAATTTAGCAGGAAAGCCAACTCCTGAACAAAAGAAGATTATGCAACAAATGGATAGGGATGCCAAGAAAAAGCACCCCAATTTATATAGAGAAGAAGTTACTATTTCAATAGACGAATCCGTTAACGAAGCTCTTAAAGCTGGTAAAGGAAAAGGACTTGCTGATATTGATTACGTAGGTGATAGAAAGTTAACTCAGAAAATCGAAAAGATGTTCAACATTAAGATCAAGCAGACAGGTAATACTACTGCTGATGTTACTGGAGAAAAGAAAGATATTTTAAACTTTTTACAGAAACATTACTATTACGATAATTTAGACGTTATGGAGCTACATCCTGAGATCGTTGAAGATATTGAAGAAGTAAAAGTTCCTGCTAACTATGCTGCTATGATGGCCAAGAAAAAGGCTGCTGCTGCAAAGGCTGCTGCTGCAGATAAGCGTAAAAAATAGTTGACATTTAGTCACAGAGTTGATATAATAATATAATGAAAACCATATCTGAATACAGAATATCCCCGCTCGAAGAGGAAGCAGAAATTGTTCCTTATAACGAGCTGCATATTGTTGTATTAGGTACAGGAGATGGTGACGGTACTTTTGCTGATATTGTTGAAGAAGTTTCTGTTAAGAGAGATATTAAATACGATTTCGTTGATATAACAAAATCGTGGATTGCTGACTCTGATATTGACATCGGAACTGTAAAGCTTCGTAATGTTGATGGCAAAGATAAAGATATTGAGATTGAAACACATAACTCAATTGTATTTGTAAGAGCAGGAGCAATCGGTACGCTTTCCTCTCAAGCGTTTGTATCCTCTTTACAAGATATTGGCTTTTTGCTTGTTAACGATTTAGAATCTATGTTAGTCTGTGATAACAAAATGTCCAACGCATTATTGTTAGGTCGTAACAATATACCGATTCCAAGAACATCATCTATACCCAACGAACAATCTATCGAAGACGCTCATAAACGAGTAGGTGGAAAGTTCCCTGTTATTATTAAAACACTTAAAGGAACTCAAGGTGTTGGTGTAATGAAGATTGATAGTATGTCATCTTTAACAGGTGTATGTCAATCGTTATGGAAATACGATGCTGATTTGTTAATACAAGAATTCTTTGAAATGAAATCAGATGTACGTACTCTACTTGTAGGTGGTAAGATCATTGCTGCGGCAGAAAGAATACGAGCACCAGATAACAAAGACTTTAGAAACAATGTTCACCAAGGTGCAACAACAGAACCATACGATTTATCAAAGAAAGAGATCGCAGTAATTAAAGCAGCCGCAAGAGCAACAGGCGCAGTTTATTGTGGTGTAGATCATTTCGTTGACGATAAAGGCAATCCTTATATTATCGAAGTAAACGGTTCTCCAGGAATTCGTTCTCACTTTGAAGGATACGATCCTTGGACAGAAGAAAAGACAGGTAAGATTTCTGATAAAGAAGTAGTTGAGCTCGTTATACAATTCTTTTCTAAAGATGTTAATAGGCGACCAATCTTTAGACAAGAAGCGGGATATCTTGAGACGATTATATTTACGGGAATGGAAAAGAATCCTGTTCGTGCAAAGTTTGACACAGGTAACAGTGCAAAGGCAAGTATGTTACATGTTGATTCCATGGATGTTAAAAATGGAAAAGTTACTTGGACAAAGAACGGATATAAGTTCGAAGATAAATTATTGTATATCTCAAAACCAATGAGAGGTCAAAAACCATTTGATGAAAGACCTGTAATAGAACATGAGATACACTTTAACAACAAAACTTATATTGCTGAAATTGCGTTATCAGTGAAAGATACTGCATCAGAAATGTTAGTGAATAGAAAGTTAATGACTAAGTTTAAAATTGCGGTGAATCCTAACAGACGATTCATACTGTCAAACAAAACAGAAAGAAACGACAAATCGGATCACTAATGAAAAAATTTACAGAGTGGAAACATGAAGGTTTCGGATTATATGAAGGAGTTACTGTTCCTTTAGAAAGTCCTATGATTGAATTAGAAGAAGAACCAGAATTGAATTCACCTAAACGGTCAAGTGGAGATAAGAAGTATGTTGTCTATGTTAGAAACCCTGACACAGGTAATATCAAAAAGATTGAGTTCGGTGATGAGAAAGGCGGACTTACAGCTAAGATTAATGACAGAGAAGCCGCTAAGAATTTCGCAAGTCGACACAATTGCGATACTAAAACAGATAAAATGTCTGCAGGATACTGGGCCTGTAGATTACCTAAATATGCAAAAGGTCTTGGCCTCAAGGGAGGTGGTAGTTATTTCTGGTAAACCATATACGGATCTTGATGATATTCGTACATTTGATATTAATGAAGATCAGTCGGAGTTTGTTTGGCACAGAGATAAAGAAGACCGTTTAGTTGAAGTAATATCAGGAAATGGTTGGCAATTTCAACCAGAAAATTGTTTACCATTGTTATTACAACCAGGGATAAAGTTTAAGATCAAAGAAGGTGAATACCATCGTTTGATTAAAGGTATTGATAATTTACAGATTCGGATAACGAAACTGTTATAAATAAACATAGAACATATAAATTAGCTTAAAAAGTTTTAAGGGAGAAAGAAATGAGTTGGAAAGAAATTATCGAGAGTAAAATTGACACTAAGATGTCAGCTGCTATTCAAAAGAAAATTGGAGTGGTTAGTGAAAGAACTGTTGAAGAAGAAAACGAATATCAGAAATTCTTTCAAAAGGCGCTTAAAAAGTTTGGAATCGAATCACCAGCAGAGCTAGAAGACGACGCAGCGAAGAAGAAATTCTTTGATTACGTTGATGCAAACTGGAAAGGAGATGACGAAAAGGCAGAGGGTACTGAAGCTCAGGATTCTATCAAGCCTTCAAAGAAAAAGGATTTGGCTGCTAGCAATTGCGGCGGTTAATCCATTATATTATAGGAGTAAATTATGTTTTTGATTGAATGGATTAAAGGCTTATTTTCTAAAGACGAAGTCACTCCTGCTAAAGTAGACCCAGTGAAGGAGCCAAAGAAGGCTGCTACTGCAAAAGGTCCTCAAGTTACTAAAGCTGCGTTAGGTAAACTAACAAAAGCTGGACTTGAAGAAGCTGGTCGTAAAGCAGGTATTGAACTCGATAAAAGAAAAAAGAAAGCCGATTTAGTTAATGAACTTTATAAAGTTTTAAAATAATAAAAATAAAATTAGGAGAATAACAATGGCACTATGGGGAAAAACAGACGCGGCAGCAAGCGTACCAAAGTGGCTCGAAACCGCAGCAGGAAATACTAATAAGTCTAATGATGAAGACAACGCAGTCTTTGTTGACTTAACAGAAGCAGGTGTCGCAGCAAACAGAGCCAAAGGTCTTACCGGTCCAGGTTGGTGGTTGTATCATACAGCAGGTGGAAGACACCACGCTGAGTGTTTAGTACCAATGAAAGTTACAGCAGTTGCTGCTGGTGACTTAGGTGTTGATGGTACAGGTGACGATGCAGTTGTAGCTGACGCTTAATCTAAAAACATTGCCTTTATTGTTATGAATTTGACTGAATCAACCTTTCTGCTATACGCGATGAAACACTATGACAACCCTCAGTGTACTGAGATGTCAGAGTTCGAAGAGGATATTAAGAGATTTCAATATCTCCGTAAACTCTTTAGTCGATATAGACAAGATGGAGATCTGAAGGAAAGGTTAATTCTAAACCATCTCATTGTTATATTCAATGTGTTTGGTCCGCAGGCAACAAATATGTTATTCATGAGATTACATGAGTATCACGAATATTTAAAACCATTCGTACTATATTTGAATTATATGCCAGAACTGTTAGTATACGATGATATGGCGGTAAACGCAGACTCCATTAATGGTGATCTGTTTATCGAAACAAGGCTTAGGGAAATTTAAATGGTAGTAGATTTATTCTTAGTGTACTCATTTATCAAAAGGCTAGTTATGCCCTTTGAAAAGTGGGAGGCATATAAGGAAGGAATTATTGATGAGAAGGGAAATCTCCTAATCAAACGTAAAGACTTCGTAAAGAATAGTCAGAAATCTGCGTTTGGTATTTTTGACCAAATGATATTGAATCTGAAGAAACTATTAGGTAAACTTCCTGGTGGGCAAACTAAACTTGCGTCTTACGCTTCAGCCTTATGGTTGATACGTGAACAGCAAAGAATCGAAGCTACTAACTATTTAACAGAGGAATCTGTTGAAGAAGATTTAGAAATTGCGCTAGAAAGGTTTCTATCTGAAAACGAAACGTTAATTGCTGAAGCAGCAAAACGCGAGATTGACGAAGAACCTGCTAATGCAGTCGGTGGTGGTAACATTGCCGGTTTAGGAATAGGACCTGATGGCGAACCAGGTGTTTCTAAAAAGAATCAAAAGAAACATAAGAAACGTATTCGAGATATTATGGGTACGGTCAAAATGGAAGATGCGGTTGCTGCAGCTAATCTTAAAGCAAGACAGGCAGGCGAACTTGATACTATGAAAGATCGTCAAGATAAAGATAAAGAAAGAATTAAATTAAAACATGCTGCTGAAGTCGAAAGACAGAAGACTCAAGACGAAGTCGAAAAGGAGCGTGAGAAACGTAAACAAGAACGTGATAAAGAACGTGCAGCCGCTAAACAATCAATGGGATCTTCTGCAGGTTAACAAAGGAAAACAAAAATGAAATCGTTTAACCAATACTCATCTGAACAAGAACAACTAGAAGAAGGCAAAGTTTCAATTGCCAAACTAAAAGTTGGCCTAGCTATGACTCCTATGTGGACAGGTCGTAGTGCAAAAAACTACGGTATCGCAGGACAGGCTGTTTATGACGGAAAAGTAAAGGTTCTAGGAATGGGAATTGTACCTTTTGGTAAAAAAGCAGAAAAGAGACATATAATCGCAAAAGATTACAAAGACGCTCAAACCAAGTATAATGATGTTTGGAATACAGAAGAAATTAAATATGGTCGTTTTTGGAATGCTCAACACCGTATGAAAACTTTCTTTGGCAAAATTGCAGATTCTGATAAGAAAATTGAAAACGGTTTCGTATGTTGGATTTGGGAAGTAGTAGACGGACCATCTAAAGGTACAGTACATTATTGCTTTATTGACTCTGATGAGAAATGGGCAATTAGTTATTTAAATAAATCTGCTGAATTTGAAATGATTACCTAATGCCTACATACGATAAGCAATTAGAATTAGTTGAAGTATTAAAAATTGATACGGATAACACCGTTAAGAAAGTTACCATAAGCGTTAAAACTTATGATGAAGCCGTTGGAACTTCTGTATTTTCTAAACAGCCTATGATTGCTGTATTGAGTGCAGAAGATTATGCTAATAGCTCAGTAACAAAAGTTACAACAGCAAACACCGCGGTTGATATTACATTATGGGGATATGCATATGCAGGTGGTGATAATTACTATGCAAATAATATTCAGGGTTACGCAGAGAGTCAAGTTGAGTCCTTATTACAGTTTCAAGGAACAACTTCAGTAGATATATCTACGTTATCATAGAGAGGAAAAGAAATGTTTTTTAAAGATACGAAATTAGACCGTGAAGCGGTATTTGAACAATTGAAGATTGATGAGGGTGTCGTATATGAAGTTTATAAAGACCATCTTGGGTATCCAACCTTCGGAGTGGGACACCTCGTTTTGGACTCAGATCCAGAATACGGCGCTGAAGTTGGAACTCCAGTTACGGAAGAACGAGTTAAAGAATGCTTCGATAGAGATATCGAGATTGCAGTCTCCGAGTGTGATCGCCTATACGAAGACGGGGTGTTTGGAGACTTACCCGACGAAGTCCAGCAGATACTGGTCAACATGATGTTTAACATGGGTCGTACTCGTTTAAGCAAATTCAAGAAAATGCACGCAGCCATTCTCGAAGGAGATTGGAAAGAAGCCGCTGTTGAGGGTAGAGATTCTCAATGGCACAAACAAGTTACTAACCGAGCCGAGAGATTAATGGTTCGTTTAGAAAATGTATAAATAAATTTACTAACAATATAATATGGAGAATACAACATGCCAGTAAATGACATCATCCAACAAGCGTTTGACAATAACCCGCTTAACCTTAAGAAAGCTTTTGACGACGAAATGACAAGTCGTGTAAGAGCAGCTTTAAATCAGAAATATCAAGATATGACTGATGAGCATCCTGAAGTTGCCGAAGTCGAAGCAATGGGTTCTGAAGATACTTTTGACGAAGTCGAAGAGTCAGTAGAAACACCAGAAGAAGACTGATATGTTTAACCAATTGTTCATAGGAATCATATTGGTACTCAGTCTTGGTGGCTATTGGTTATATTCAGAAAACCAAACTCTTAAAGCAAACAACGTTAAATTAGAAGGCGCAGTGGCAGAACAGAAAGCTGCCATTGAAGCCATCACTGAAAACTTTGAGAGACAAACAAAATCTTTAGTCAACCTTCAACGTAATTATAATCAAATAGAACAAGAGAAAGATCAGTACCTTGCTATATTTGCTAAACATAACTTTGATAAACTTGCCATTGCTAAACCTGGTCTAATGGAAAAAAGATTCAACGACGGTACAGCAGCAGTATTTGGAGACATAGAGAATGACAGCAAAGCTATTAGCCAGCTTGACGCTCCTGACGTTCCTTAGCGGTTGTAGTACCCTTCAGAACGTCTTTGGCTCTAAAGAAATTGAGATCGTAACAAAACCAGTTAAGATTGAGATAATCCAACCTTCCTTACCACGTCCTATAGATCTACAAGATCCAAAGTGGTATGTTGTCTCAGAAGCAATCATCACCAATCCATGTAAAGGACTACCTACGGGTGAGATAGATGACGATGGAAAACCTAAAACCAAAAGGCCGAAGGATTGTACCTTAGAAGAAAGAGACCATCCAGATTGGCCTGTGGGATACACCTACCTCGACAAGTTCTTAGATGAAATGAAAAAGAAAAACAACGGAGACATAGTCTTTGTGGCAATGACCGTTGGTGACTATCAAATGATGGCTAAGAACACTCAAGAACTCCGTAGATACATTCGTGAATTGGGCGAAGTCATTGTATATTATAGAAATGTAACGATTGACGACGAACCTGCTGCTGGTCTTGCAGTAGAGAAAAAATAAACTCTATTTAACTCTGAATAGTAGTGAATAGTAGGATATCGACCCTAACCTATTGATAAATAACTATTGACATAACATGCTTAATGTGTTATAATAACAATTAAGGAATAGACTGATGGCCGATGAATTAAACGCTGTAAAGACTGACGTCGCGTTAATTAAAAAAGATATAAATCAGATCGGTCGATTTTTCGACAGGGTCGATAATGCAGTAGACGCAATGGCAGGCATACAAAAGACATTGGCAGTTCAAAATCAGATCATTATGAACTTTAATGATAAGCTTGAAGATCAAGCAGAGTTGATTGAAGAGAATAAAAGACTAGACAAAGAACGTTCTGCTGTATTAGGCGATAGAATGGAAGTATATCGTAAGTCGTCAAAAGAAGATCATCAACGTATACATGATCAGAATCAACTTCATCGTAAAGAACGTAACGAAGAAATCATAAAAGAGTTAAAATCTATTGATAACAGGTTTAGTGAACGTCTTACGATAATTGAAACGAAGTTAGCTAGTGTTGAGAGGTGGAAGTATTACATGATGGGTATATCTGCTGCCATTATCTTCATCATATCAAAATTGGATATTACCTCATTTATTAGTTGACAGCGTGCTAAAAATTTGTTATAATAGATTTTAATAACAGATATTTCGGATTTTATATATTATGCTTGACTTTGTTGATATCCAGTACGCCCAACATTTGGCGGGGCGACTCGACCGATATCGTATCAAAAACACAAACCCTTACAAGATCAACTTTCGTTGTCCTTTATGCGGCGACTCGAAAAAGAACAAATCAAAAGCCCGTGGTTGGCTACTTGAACGCGAGAACAAGTTGTTCTATTTCTGTCATAACTGTGGTGCAAGCCATATCTTCGGCAATTTCCTTAAGGTTGTCGACCCATTAGCTTATAATGATTACGTTGCCGAAAAATTCATTGGCAAGGCAAATAATACTCCGGAAACAGCAACATCAACTCTAGAGTCAACCAAATTTACCCAACCAAATTTCTCTCATGGAGAACCATTAAAAAAGTTAAAAAAAATCAGCCAGCTTGAACATTCCCACCCAGTAAAGAAATATATAGATAAAAGGTCTATTCCTTCTAAGCACCATTACCGACTCTACTTTGCACCTAAGTTTAAGGAATGGATAAATGGAATAGTACCAGGTAAGTTTGAGAACGTCAAGTATGATGAATCTCGACTCGTAATACCGTTCTTAGATAAAGACGGCAAATGTTTCGGTGTATCGGCAAGGTCAATGGATCCTAATGCGTTTCTTCGTTATATTACTATTATGTTTGATGAAGTACCTAAACTGTATGGACTCGACAAAGTAAACTTTAACGAAAGGTATTATGTCGTTGAAGGCGCTCTTGATAGTATGTTTCTATCAAACGCAATCGCAATGAACGGAGCAGATGGAAATACTAATTCGCTCGAAAGGGTGGATAATGCAGTCTTCGTCTTTGATGCTGAACCTCGTAATTTAGAGATTCACAAAAGAATGGAGAAGATTATCGATGCAGGGCACAGTGTGGTTATATGGCCACATAATATACCTGGCAAAGATATTAATGAAATGGTTCTCGATGGAAGTATATCCTGCGTTGAGAGTTTGATGAGAACAATTACATATAAAGGTTTAGAGGCTAAATTAAAATTTCAACAATGGAAAAGGACATAAGTATATAATGAAAGTTAAATTGATTTCCCACAGTCAAGTACAAGATCTTGTTGGATCCCCAAAAGAAGATCTTAAAAATGATTCGTCACTGTTAGGTTTAGTGGCTTATTGCGCAAGAGTAAGTAATCCTAGTAATCAAAACAATACAGCAACAAACAGCAAGCTTGTCAATTATTTGGTAAAGCATAAACATTGGTCACCTTTAGAAATGGTTAGTGTTTGTTTAGAAATAGAAACGACAAGAGATATCGCTCGTCAATTGCTAAGGCACCGTAGTTTCTCCTTTCAAGAATTTAGTCAACGATACGCAAACCCTCTCGAAGATTTAGAGATGGTAACTCGTGAGGCAAGATTCCAAGATCTAAAGAATCGTCAGAATAGTGTCGCAATTGATCCTACAGATGAAAAGCAAAGAAGAATAGCAGAAGATTGGAATATGAAACAAATGGCGTTCATTAAACAATCAAAAGATTTATACCAATGGGCAATTAACTCGGGTATAGCAAAAGAACAGGCAAGGGCTGTTTTACCAGAAGGTAATACAGTTTCAAGATTATATGTTAACGGTACATTGAGATCATGGATTCATTATATTGAATTACGATCTGGAAATGGAACTCAGCTTGAACACATGGAAGTTGCACGCCGTGTTGGTGAAGTAATTACTAACGTCTTTCCCTTAGCAGAAAATTACATACAAGAATAATAACGGAGTAGAGAATGCAACATTTAGGAATTGAAATCCAAACAAAGAGGGATAAGACATTATCAGAACAATCATTTAAATTGTTAAAAGATTATTATTGTCGTGATGAAGAGAAGTCTCCGCAGATGGCTTTTGCCAGAGCTGCAGTTGCATTTTGTGGTGGTAACATGAAACTTGCCCAACGTATATATGATTATGTATCTCAAGGTTGGTTTATGTATTCATCTCCTGTACTGTCTAATGCAGTCTTAAAAGGAGAAAAAGTAAAATCGTTGCCAATTAGTTGTTTCTTAACTTATGTACCTGATACTTTAGACGGATTGATTGACCATACTGCAGAGTTGCGATGGTTGTCTGTTAAAGGTGGCGGAGTAGGTGGTCATTGGTCAGACGTACGAGCCGTATCAAAGAAAGCTCCAGGACCGATGCCGTTTCTACATACAGTTGATGCTGATATGGTTGCGTACCGTCAAGGCAGAACAAGAAAAGGTTCTTATGCAGCTTATATGGATATTGACCATCCGGATATTGTAGAATTTATTAATATGCGTATTCCAACAGGAGACGTAAATCGAAAGAATTTAAACCTTCATCATGCAGTGAATTGTACTGATGCGTTTATGGAAGCAGTAAAAGAAGGAAAGCAATGGGGTTTATTAGATCCTAATGACCAAACAGTTCGTGAAATGGTTGATGCTCGTAAGCTATGGGAATTAGTATTAGAAACAAGATATCGTACAGGTGAACCGTATATTAACTTTATTGATACTGCCAATGCAGCATTACCTCAATCTCAAAAGGACTTAGGTTTATCAATCAAAGGATCTAACTTATGTAATGAGATACACCTTGTGACCAACGAAGAAAGAACAGCGGTATGTTGTTTGTCTTCAGTTAATTTAGAAACATATAATGAATGGAAAGATACCAATATGGTTAAAGACCTTATTGTGTTCTTGGACAATGTATTACAGTTCTTTATTGATAATGCAGGTGATGAAATTAGCAAAGCAAGATATAGTGCAACACAGGAAAGATCTTTAGGTCTGGGTGCAATGGGATTACATTCCTATTTACAGAAAATGAATATTGCATTTAATAGTCAAGAAGCTGTTGATGCTAACGAAGAGATCTTTAGTACCATTAAACGAAAGGCAGATGAAGCAACATTAGAAATGGGCAAGAGACGTGGCGAGGCTCCTGATATGAAAGGAACTGGTCGTCGTAATGCTCATATGTTAGCAATTGCTCCTAATGCAAATAGTTCTATGATAGTTAATACATCGCCTTCTATTGAACCTTGGAAAGCAAATGCGTTTACTTCAAGAACAAGAGTGGGTAGTCACTTAAATAAAAATCCATACCTAGAAAAAGTATTGGCAGATTTAGGCAAGAATACAGATGCGGTATGGTCAACTATTATTACAAGTGGTGGCTCAGTTCAACATCTAGACTTTCTAGATGATCATGTAAAGAACGTTTTTAGAACGGCAATAGAATTGGATCAACACTATTTAATTAAGCTAGCAGGAGATCGACAAAAGTATTTATGTCAAGGACAAAGCTTGAATATCTTTTTCCCAGCTGGCGCAGAAAAGAAATATTTGCATTCAGTCCATTTTCAAGCGTGGGCACAAGGATGTAAAGGATTATATTATTTAAGAACAGAGTCATCAAGCAAGGCAGAAAACGTTTCTCAGAAAGTAGAACGCGAAAAGTTAGATGATATTATTAACCCAAACTCAATTAAGTTCAGTAATGGCTCGGAGGAACAACAAGATGAGTGTATCGCCTGTGAAGGATGATAGAAAAGTAGGAAGAAAAATGGAAGTATTAATTTATACTAAATCAAATTGCCCATTTTGCGAAAAGGCAAAAGCATGGTTTACACAACATGGATTTGGATATACACAGGTTGTGTTAGATGATGAAGAACAGAGACTCGCGTTTTATCAAAGAATCTCTAATGGTAAGGAAGTAAGATCCGTACCGCAAATCTTCATTGACGACAAACATATAGGTACGTATAACGACCTTATGGCAATCTCTGATACGTTAATTAAAAAACAAGGTGGTCTAATGGAATTCAGTGAGACGTATAAACCGTTTCATTATCCTTGGGCTGTTGAAATTACAACAAGACATGAGAAAGCGCATTGGATCGAAGACGAATTGGATTTGTCTGAAGATGTTGCTGATTGGAAAGGCGGTAAGATTACGCAAATTGAGAAAGACTATATTACAAACATTCTAAGATTGTTTACACAGTCTGATGTTGCTGTTGGTCAGAACTATTTTGACCAGTTTATTCCTAAGTTTAAGAATAACGAAATTCGTAATATGTTAGGATCGTTTGCAGCAAGAGAAGGCATTCATCAGCGTGCTTATGCGTTATTGAATGAAACGTTAGGTTTACCTGATAGTGAATATCATGCATTCTTAGATTATTCTGAAATGGCTAATAAGATTGACTATATGCGTAAAGCAGATACCAATACTCTACGCGGCCTAGGGTTGTCAATTGCTAAATCTGTATTTAACGAAGGTGTTGCTTTATTTGCTTCTTTCGTTATGTTACTTAACTTTCAACGTTTCGGTAAAATGAAAGGTATGGGTAAAGTAGTAGAATGGTCAATTCGTGATGAATCAATTCACGTTGAAGGTAACTCTAAATTGTTCAAGGCGTTTATTAAAGAACATAGTCGTGTTGTAGATGATGAGTTCAAAAAAGAGATCTACGAAATGTCAAAAGATATTGTAGATCTCGAAGATAAGTTCATTGATCTTGCCTACGCAATGGGAAACATTGAAGGTCTGGAAAAATCAGAAGTAAAAGAATATATAAAATATATAACAGACAGAAGATTATTACAGCTAGGCATGAAACCGAACTTTAAGGTAAAAGACAATCCATTACCTTGGTTAGAATGGGTACTCAACGGAGCAGACCATACAAACTTCTTCGAAAATCGTGTAACCGAATATGAGGTTGCTGGTTTAGAAGGAACTTGGGACGATGCCTACGCAAGCTAACTAGGCGTAGAATATGATTAATAAACAACCTTTCCAAAATGTGGTTGACAAATTAAAGGAAGAAGGTAAGTACAGGGTATTTAACGATATCGTTCGTGATAAAGGAAACTTTCCTAAAGCGACTTGGTACTCACCTTATTCTCCAAAGACAATTGTCAATTGGTGCTCAAATGATTATTTGGGAATGGGACAAAACAAGTATGTAATTGACGCAATGCAAACCGCATTGTTAAAGACAGGAAGTGGTAGTGGTGGTACTCGCAATATTGGCGGTACCTCTCATTATCATGTTACACTTGAAAATGTAATTGCGAAATTGCATCAAAAAGAAAGTGGTTTATTATTTACTTCTGCTTATGTAGCAAACGAATGGGCGTTAATTGCGCTATCTCGTATCATTCCTGATATATGTTTTGTTTCGGACAACAAGAATCATGCCTCAATGATTATGGGTATGAAACATAGTCGTGCTCCTAAACATGTATTTGAACATAATGATATGGAATCGTTAGAAGAATGTTTACAAGTTACAGTTGAAGCTGGTTATGTACCATGTATTGTATTTGAATCAGTATATAGTATGGATGGAGATGTTGCTCCTATCGAAGAGATTTGCGATTTAGCAGATCAGTATGGTGCAATCACATATATCGACGAAGTACATGCAGTTGGTCTCTATGGAGATACAGGTGCAGGATATTGCGAAAAGGAAGGCTTACAAGACAGAGTTGATATTATCAATGGAACTTTAGGAAAGGCCTTTGGTTGTCACGGTGGTTATATTGCTGGTGACAGTATTGTTCTTGATGCAATTAGATCTGTGGCAAGTGGATTTATATTTACAACAAGTATGAGTCCTGTAATGGCAGCAGGAGCAATTGCTTCTATTCGTTATTTAATGGATCACAATGAATTAAGAGAACTACACCAAGAACGAGCTGCAACATTAAGACAACTATTTATAGAGAACAATATCGAAATACATCCAAACAGTTGCACTCATATATTACCAGTGATGGTTAGAGATGCAAAGAAATGCAAACTAATGTCAGACAGGTTATTGAACGAACATGGATTATATGTGCAACCAATTAATTATCCAACAGTCGATGTTGGTAAAGAGCGGCTTAGAATTACACCTACTCCCTTACATACTAATGGTATGATGGAAGACTTGGTCGCAGGACTACAGGAAACGTTTAAACACGTTCATTAATATTATGAAAATGAAATGGTTAACTCTCGGAACATCGCTTACTCTTGCTGCTACGGCTGCCTATTTTAGTATCGTTGGGTTAATGACGATCTTCAGTGGTGCTGTTGTTGGTATTGCGATTATGGCAACAGTGTTAGAGATTGGCAAACTTGTATCCGCAGCATGGTTACATTATGAATGGGATCGTATTAATAATTTAGTACGAGGTTATTTTACAGCAGCTGTTATAGTCCTAATGTTAATTACAAGTATGGGTATATTTGGATTCCTTTCCAAAGCTCATATTGATTCTGCTTTAACTGGAGATACCTATTCTCTCGAAGCAAGTATCATTGATACAAGAATAGCCGCAGAACAATCCAAACTCAAAGCCGCACAAGATCGAATCGAAGGATTGGATTATGTATTACAAACTTCACAACCTAAAGATCGTAACTATGTGAACGGCCGTCAAACAGAAGAAAGAAATAATTTAGCAATTACTATTGACAATGCAGTAGATAGTATTGTACAATATAACGAACAGAAGTTACCTATACAGAGACTTCAGTTAGAACAAGAATCAGAACTCGGTCCTGTTAAATATATCGCTGATATGATATACGGATCTGAGGCAAAAGAATATTATGACAATGCTGTCAGATGGATTATACTTATAATTATATTCGTATTTGATCCTTTGGCAATAATGTTATTAATTGTAAGTACGGCAGCATTTAAACGCGATCGTGAAACTCCTGCTAAACCATTAGTTGATAATAGTCAAGTAATGAACATGGAGATAAAAGAAAAAGAAAGTGGCTTATCTGTTGAAATAGAAGAAAATAAAAGTGGCTTGGTTAAGACAGGTTTAACCACTACATTGAGAAGAAGGAAAATATAATGAGTATTGAAATGTTAGGAGACCAAGTATTAATTGCTGCGGTCAAAAAAGAAGAAAAGACGGCAGGTGGTATTATTCTATCAGCTGATGTTAAAAAGAACGCATCAGAACCTGGTGTAGTTCTATCAGTAGGTTCGGAAGCAAACGGTAAACTAAAAACTGGTGATAAGGTATTCTTAGATTGGAATGAATCTTTACCAGTAGAAATTGAAGGTCAACAAGCCGTCATTATTAGTTCAGAACATATTAAGGCGATCCTATCGTGAATATGAAAAAATTAATGTGGGGTGGATTGGGTTTCCTTTCATTAGGTGTTGCTTATATTGGAGTTATCCTACCGGGTATTCCTTTTAGCATTCCTGCTGTATTTGCGGCTTATTGTTTCGCAAAGAGTTCAGACAGAATGCACAATTGGTTATACGGACATAAATTGTTTGGACCATTTTTAACTAACTGGGAAACAAAGAAAGTGTTTCCACAAAAGGCAAAGTATATGATGTTAGGCATGATGGCTTTTGCTTTATTGTGTATGATTGTATTTACAGGAAATTGGAAAGCAGTTGCGTATTCTGGTACCTTTATGGCATTAGGCGCAGCGTGGGGTTGGAGATATCCTTCAACACCAGAAGAATATGATCGTCGTAAAAAAGCAGGCGAGAAAATTGGTTTATTTAAATAAATAGTATTATGGACGATCAAAAAGACAACCCTTTTAACGAAGACAGCAACGTTGACTACCACAAGTGGTTACGTATGAACGCATTCCTTAAAAAGTTGCATGATGAGTTTTATATAGAGCAAGTTAAGAAACAACATCGTGAAGAAATAGCGTGGTTAGCAAGAAGAGATGAAATGCTCTGCGACTTAGCTATCATTGACGAAGTGATTGAAATGATGGATGAATATCCAGAAGCTGACTATTTGATTAACAAAATTAACCGTAGGTTGGATAATGACAAAAAATATTAAAGTTAATGAAGCAACTCCAGCTGAATTAAAAGCATGGGCAGAGACCGATTACTTTATGTCAGGAAATTTTGATCCTATGACATTATTTGTCGTGATCCCTGCAGTAGTACAGATTGTAGTATTCGGTGGAATGCTATTATCTTTTTATATAATTGGGAAGGTATTCTAATGGAAGAAACAAAAAAGTATATTTACGAAAGTCCTGATAAAGGCAAAACAGTTTATGCAAGAGAACTTGGTCAACCAATCTCTGAACGTAAACTAATTAAGGAGACGAAAGATGAAAAGTGATTATGTGGTAGTTGATACGATTTCTGTATTCAAACAGAGATACATTATTCCACGTGAAGAAGTTCAACGCTTTAATGAAGAAGTGAAGTTAACAGATAAGCTCGCAAAGCTCTGGGCTCAAGAATCTGTAGAATCAGAAGAAGTAAAAGAATTCAGTCAAAGATGGTTAGGCGAAACAGTAACTAATGTCGATTTTGCGGGTACAGAAAAAGTATTACAATTTTTTAAAGAAGATAACGAACAGTTATCTGAAGAGTGGTCTCAGGCTCAACAGCTTGACTATATCAATGATTGGAAAGATAAAACACCGAAGAGATGATCTACATCTATGGTACCAAAGGGTGCCAGTTTTGTGAGAAGGCAAAACATAAAGCAAATGATATGTATGGTGAGTATAAATTCCTTGACATTGGACTCACTTTATATTATAATAAACTAAAAGAATTAAACGTAAGTACAAACGTATTACCTCAGATCTTTGAGGACGAACGATATGTTGGTACTTTTTACCATTTCGTAAAGGAATGTCAATTGAAAATGAGTGAGGAATAAATTACACAATGTTAGATGAAAGAATCAATAAGATTTACCAAAAAGAACTATCACGCCAAAAATTAACCGTCGAGTTAATTGCATCAGAAAACTTTGCTTCTAAAGCCGTAATGAAAATGTGCGGTTCAGAGTTTACAAACAAATACGCAGAAGGATATCCTGGAGCCCGTTATTATAATGGTTGTGAATTCATGGATGAAGTTGAACAACTTGCTATTGACCAACTAAAAGAAATATACGGTTGCGGATTTGCTAATGTTCAGCCACACAGTGGAGCCAATGCAAACCTTGCGATTATGAAAGCCTTTCTAAATCCAGGTGATACTATTCTCGGTATGGATTTAGCAAGCGGTGGACATCTAACTCATGGAGCTCCTGTTACTATTTCAGGTAAATGGTTTGATGCTCATACGTTTGGTGTTGGTGACGATGGTTTAATTAATTATGATGATGTTGCTTTAATGGCAGAAGCTCATAAACCTAAACTTATTATTGCCGGTGCAAGTGCATACCCAAGACAAATTGATTGGAAACGATTTAGAGAGATTGCTGATTCAGTAGGCGCAATGCTTATGGTTGACATGGCTCACTATGCTGGTTTGATTGCTGGTCATGCATACGACAGTCCTATTCCTTATGCCGATGTAGTTACTTCTACAACTCATAAAACATTACGTGGTCCTCGTGGTGGAATTATATTGTGGAACAATCCTGATTATACAAGAAAGATTAATGGAGCCATATTCCCAGGTACTCAAGGCGGACCTTTAATGAATACGATTGCGGCAAAAGCTCAAGCATTCATTGAAGCCAATACAACAGAGTTTAAAGCATATGCTCATCAGGTTGTTATTAACGCACAGTCCTTTGCTGAAACATTAAATAAAGCAAAAACATTAGATGTACTAACAGGTGGTACTGATTCTCATATTATTTTAATTAGTTTAGTTAATTCTGAATTGAGTGGAAGACAAGCAGCTGATATCTTAGAGAAACATCGTATCACTGTAAACAAGAATGGTATTCCAAACGATCCTCGAAACTTTAAAGAAACATCTGGTATTCGATTAGGTACTGCAGCTGAAACAACTCGAGGTTGGAAACAACAAGACTTTGTTGAACTAGGTGAAAGAATTATTAATATATTAGAAGATCCTACCCAATGGTAGCTCTTATATTAGGCAACGGAGAATCACGACTAGGTGTTAACTATCGTGAAGAATATCCAGGTGCCTTTGTGTATGGCTGTAATGGAGCTTATAAAGAAAGTCCTGATGCTTTAATTTGCAGTGACATTTATATGCAGCATATTATTTACAAAACAGGATACTGCAAAGACAATCTTTGTTACTTTAGTGAATGGGCTCCAGTACCTTCTGGAGCTGCTGAACATATAATCATGGCTTTAAAAGAAAATGGTTTGCCAGTCATTGAGAATAGAAAAGATACGACATTCGGCCTAACAAGAACTCAGGCAGTCATATCTGGCTCTGCGAATGCAAATTATGTTACTTGGGTTGACGATAAAGATATGGTCAAGTCAATTGAACAAATGGAAGTAAGTTCTGGCTCAAGAGCGTTATTAACAGCTTGCGAGTCAGGACAGTATAAAGAAATAGTTCTATTAGGATTTGATGGTATGAACGCTTCAAATGTATATCAGAACGATGAAGGATACGAAAGATCTACCCCTCGCAATGAGTGGGTTCAAGAAAGACAAGATATTATGGATAAGTTTCCAAATATAAAATTCAATGTTGTATAATAGGTTAGCATCAGCATCTTACGGTGAAGGCCGTAGGTATTTTAAATGGTGGTTAAACGTATGGTGTAATCGTTAAGTATTTGTATAAATATACTTTATGGCTTATTCTAAAAAGTTTTAGACAGAAAGGATTTTATAAGATATGAAAAGTTTCAATGAATTCATGACAGAACAAAAAAAGGTTAAATGGAATAAAGTTCCAGATGGCTATGATGGCAAAAAGAAAGTGTTCAAACATGTTACCTCTGATGGTAAGTTTGAGATTCGTTTGTCAGGTATGGACTCTATGAAAATGAATAAAGACGGTAGTCAGAAAGTGATGCCGACGGTCTTCGATAAGAGTGGAAACACCCCAAAACACCCTGTAATTGCATATAGTAATGTTGATAAGGCCAAGGCAGAAGTCCAAAGATGGATAGATGATCATTAAGTATTTGTATAAATATACTTTATGGCTTATTCTAAAAAAGTTTTAGACAGATTCGAAGCAGTAACTAATAATCCTGCCGCGCATGGAGTTGGAAGGTTTGATCCTAACGACCCTAATGTTGCTACAGGAATGACAGGTGCACCTGCTTGTGGAGATGTAATGAAACTCGATCTCAAATTAAATCCTGAGACCGAAGAAATCGTTGATGTTAAATTTAAAACTTATGGTTGCGGTTCAGCAATCGCAAGTTCATCAATGTTCGTTGAGATGTTGGTTGGTAAAACAATAGAAGAAGCAAAACTAATAAAAGATAGCGAAATCGCAGAAGCTTTAGAATTACCGTCAATCAAAATACATTGTTCTGTTTTAGCGGAAGATAGTATTAAGAAAGCAATTGAAGATTGGGAAGAGAAAAAAGCAGGTCGTAATGAATCGTGGATTGAGCGTCATACTAAAAGGACATAACAATGTACGAGTATAGAACAAATTTAATTAAAGTCGTTGATGGTGATACAGTAGATGTAGACATCGATCTAGGCTTTGGAATCTGGTTGAGAAATGAAAGAGTCCGTATTATGGGCATCGATACACCAGAATCAAGAACAAGCGATAAAGTAGAAAAACTATTCGGTAAAGCTGCAAGTCGTCGATTAAAAGAACTCCTTGGTAAATCACCAACATTGAGAACTCAGGTTGCTCGAAACGGCGAAGATATGAAAGGTAAGTTCGGTCGTATCCTTGGAGACTTTGATGTATATTGCGCAGTCACTGATGCTTGGAGACCAGTTACTTCGGTAATGTCAGAAGAAGGTCATTGTGTACCTTACTACGGTGGATCCAAAGAAGATACTCAAGCCCAACACATGGCAAATCGAGTTAAACTTCTAGAGAACGGTTACGTAGATCAAAAGGCATATAATAAAGAAATTGCCAAACAAGAAAAAGATGCAGCTAAAAATAAATCGTAAAAACTATTGACATCTTTACCAAAACTTGATATAATATACAAATGAATTACAATAAAAAGAATGGCGGAAGATCAGTTGATCTAACCCCACAAAAAAGACATCCTAAAGATAAAAGACCACCATCAGCAATGCCGTTTGATATTGGTCTAAGAAAGTTCAGAAAGAACGTCGAATCTGCAGGAATTATAAAAGAACTGAGAGCAAGAGAATTTTACGAAAAGCCAACAAGCAAACGTAAAAGGAAAAAAGCTGAAGCTATTAAAAGGCACCAAAAGAAAATTGCGATGGAGTTTCAAACAACCAACGCAAGAGGCCAAAGAAATTACAGATAAACTTAAAAAACTATTGACATTTGGAAAATAGTTTGTTATAATTATATTTGAAACGGTGGGATAAACCACGACGGCGAGATGGAATCACGGAGTTAATAGCTCTACCATTTAGGACCCATGACGGAGAACTGCCTTCGGGAGCAACACCTGAACTACCGACATACTGAGTAGGAACGGAACGCCAAAGAAGCAACCACTGTTTCACCCTTTTTGACGGAGTTTATATTATGGCATTAGCAAGAGGTCTATCAACGATTTCCACTCGGAAACGTAAAGTTAAAATCACTAAAGCTAAAATGGCTCAATACGAGCTTAATCGGCGACTGCACAACAAAGCAATGAAACGTAGTGGTATGCATGATCTAAGGTACGACACTGTTGATGAATATATAAATTATTGTTTAGGTAAAGTAAAACCTAGCAAAGAGTTTAAACCATTTGTACCAACCGATACATTTCGTAGAGAAGTACCAGAATATCCTTCTTGTCATTCTACAGGTGGCGGTGGTCATGGAACTAAAAAGGAATCGCCCAAATACACGGGTACACTCGTAAAAGGTATTGCTACGATGCATAAATCAAATGCAGTTCCAATTATGAATCAAAAAGAAGCAACAGAAATAAGTGAGATGGCAAGATGATGTATGTTGACTATAAATTTGAAATAACTCCACAGGGTTTAGTTATGCTCGATAAACCAGACCCTGATGAGAAGTATATGATTCAACTAAAGAACACTCCATTTGAAGTTGGAGATAAATTCACGTTGGAAACAACAGAAGACGGTCGTATGTTTTTTAAGAAAGACGGACCAGCACAATTGAACCTGGAAATATAATGGCAACAAAGAACGACATAACTGGTGATTCTCTCAGAAGCAAAGCATCTACTAAATCGTATGATGATGGCTGGGATCGAATCTTTGGTAAAAAGGATGACGCTGATTTAGGTCTTGAAGGAGATACTCGAATGACTAGTAAAGAACGGCACGAAGCTGAATTTAATACCGTACATCCTGCGGAAACAAGGTATCCTCATTTGAAGGATAGTAACTTCAAGTACAAAAAGGAGGGTGAGTGATGAAAGAAATCACTGACGAAGAACATGAACTGTTCACCAAGCTGAAAAAGATTTGGTTTCATACTCAGCCGGATAAGACAGGCTCATTCTTTATATGTGGTGAAGCTGGTAACAGTGATGAGCATGGATTACCGGAGTTTATTTTAGTATGCCCGCAAATGGGCACAAACACCACAGCAGTGTATAAACGAGATCTTGTTGGGAGAAGTGGACAGTGAAGAAACGATTGGTAGTTTGGTATGCTGTGGTGAAGATCTCACAAATAGCTGAAAAAAGTGAAAATAACCATTGACATTCTTTATGATACTGTATATAATGGTTGTATAAATTGAATAAAGGAATATATTATGAGTACTGAATTGAGAAATGTTCCAAACACTGATTTGTCCCAAACACGATTTTACGGCGGTTCAAAGCGTGGAACGTGTGTACAGGTTACTAGCAGTGATGGCAAGCAATTCCTTCAATTAACTCGTGAACAGGCTGATCAGCTTTCTCGAGAATTAGCGTTGTTTGCTAATGCAGAAGAAGTTGTTTATGAAGCTGATGGTGAAGCTATCTGCGAGGCACTTTGTTCATGAATATGGAACCATGGAAAATAATACAGTTACTTGAGAGAGATAACAGTCGACTATATAAAGAAGATATGTTGTCTCAATATATTGATGATGAAGGTCTAGTCAAAGGTTTATTATATTGTCTTAATAATATGATTACCTTTGGTGTGGCTGATGTACCAACAAGTCAAAACGACGGTCCTGGTCTATTACCTGAGGATTTCTATATTCTCGCAGATCAATTAAAGAATCGTGAATTAACAGGCCATGCTGCTCGAGACGCAATCGTAGTCGCAAGAGAAGCAGCAACATCAGAACAATGGAATGATTGGTACCGTAGAATCTTAATTAAAGACCTTAGATGCGGTGTATCTCTCAAGACAGTTAATAACGTTAAGAAAGGAACCATCCCTGTATTCACTTGTATGCTTGCCCACAGTGGTGACAACAATCCTAAAAAGATTACAGGAGACTGCGTTGTAGAATATAAGTATGATGGTGTAAGAGCAATCATAATCGTTCAAAACGGTAATGCAGTCATCTATTCTAGAAATGGTAAACTACTTACCAACTTCCCACATATCGAAAAAGCGTTTAGTAAAAAGATCTTTGATGACTTAGTCTTTGATGGTGAAGTTATGTCGAAAGATTTCCAATCATTAATGAAACAAGTTCATCGTAAAGAAGGAGCTCAGACTGAAGATGCATACTTTGCATTGTTTGACTTTTTACCTATTGACGAATTCCAAACAGGTAGTGGTACATTACCTCTAATCAACAGAAAAGAATTATTAAAAGGATTTCAAAGTTCTGAGTACTTTGATGATTGTGTTGTTGTTACGAAATACGATGTTCTTAATATCGAAGATGATGCTGATAAGTTCAAAGGAATTAATAATACAGCAATAGAAGAAGGTTATGAAGGTATCATGGTCAAACCTATCAACGGTCTTTATGAATGTAAACGATCTTACGGTTGGCTAAAAATGAAACCTTACATTGAAGTTACATTAAAGGTTATTGACATTGAAGAAGGAACAGGTAAAAATGAAGGAAGCACAGGAGCACTTGTATGCGAAGGCACCGACGAAGGTAAACATATCAAAGTTAATGTTGGGACAGGTCTTAGCGATGCTAACCGGGATGATATTTGGAATAGTGTTGACACTGTCATTGGTCAGTTAGTTGAAATAAGAGCTGATGCAATTACTATCAGTCAAGACTCAGATGAACTGTACAGTTTAAGATTCCCACGATTTAAATGTTTTAGAGGTTTTGAACCAGGAGAGAAACTATGACACAATATACTAAAATGGTTGAAGATTTTGCCATAATGGAAGAGGCTCTTGAATGGTCTCGTGGTGTTGGTTGCATCCATTCACATTCTATGGATTCTATGTACTACGATGATCGTCCTGACGATACTGCTAATATGACTAAGAGTGTAACTGACATTGAATACAATGCTGGTTATATCGAACGTTTTCAGAATGGTAAACTTATTCATACGTTCGGAAAGAAAATGTCCGACGAAGAATTGCTTAATGCATATTGTGTTACGAGACAAGCATGAGAACCTTTAATAAAATTGGGTTTTTAGCTCTAGCGTTAATGGTCGGAATGATTTTTGGTACGGCAAAGGTTCAAGGTACTGCGATTGATTATGATATGCATGGAGATTCATTTCAAATGACTCGTGATACATATTGTATGGCATTAAACATTTACCACGAAAGTAGATCTGAGAATCTTGCTGGTAAATTTGCAGTTGCTGATGTAGTATTAAATCGTGTTAATGATCGTAGATACCCTGATGAGATATGTGGTGTAATCTACCAAGCAGAACTCAAACCTTCTTGGAAGGATCCTACTATAGAGGTACCTGTAAGGAATCGTTGTCAGTTCAGTTGGTACTGTGATGGCAAGTCAGATGAACCTACAGAAATAGATGCATGGAACGAATCTGTTTTAGTTGCACACCAAGCAATATACGAAGGTCGTATGAATGGATTAACGGAAGGTGCAACTCATTACCATACAGTTTACATTGAACCTTATTGGGCAAGTTCTTTAGATTTAATTGGACATGTAGGTTCTCATATCTTTTACCGAGAAAACTAATAAATAATTCTATAATTTAAATTATGGAGTTAGGTATGAGAGTCGCTGGTGTTGACTACAGTTTAAGTAGTCCAGCAATTTGTGTTCATGAAGGTGAAGAATGGAGTTACGATAACTGTACTTTTTATTATTATGTAAAGCAAAAGAAATTGCTAATTGGAGAGAAAGGACAGTATCAAGCAACAATGTATCCTGACAATTGGTTTAACGATCAAGAACGATATGATATCATTGGATCTTGGTCTCAGGAAAAATGTTTTGAATGTGACTTTGTTGGAATTGAAGGATACGCATTTGGAGCAGTCGGTAGAGTATTTCAGATAGCAGAGAACTGTGGTTTATTTAAACATAAACTATGGGAACGAAGAATACCTTACGATGTATATCCACCAACAATGATTAAAAAGTTTGGTTGCGGAAAAGGTAATGCTGGTAAAGATTTAATGATTGAAGCCTTTGAGAAAGAAACTTCTATTGACATTCGCGAAAAATGTGGTATAATAAACAAATCGTGGAATCCTATTACTGATATTGTAGATGCCTACTATATTTGTAAATACGGTTTTACTCAACTTACAGAGAAGAAAGATGATAGTAATATTTAACGGACCACCAGCTTCAGGTAAGGATGAAGCAGCAAGTTTATATAAAGAAAAGTACGGATTTGGTAATCTGTCTTTCAAGTATCAATTATTTAAAGAAACGATTAAGCACTTTGATGTTGATGAAAGATGGTTCATGGAAGGCTATAACGATAGGACTCAAAAAGAAAAGTCAGAGTTTGCCTTACAAGGTATGTCAAGACGTGAAGCAATGATTCATGTATCAGAAGATATTATTAAGCCAAAGAAAGGTTTAGATTATTTTGGTAAATCAGTTGCTGAAGAAATCTTTGAAGATAAAAACTATGCGTTAGCAGATGGTGGATTTGTTGAAGAACTTGAACCTATTATTGAAAAGGTTGGAGCAGAGAATATTGTCATCGTTCAATTAACAAGAGAAGGTTGTGATTATTCTTCTGATAGTAGAAAATATTTTAATGGTCGACTAATTAACGAATGGACAGTCGGATCCAAAACAGCAATAGACAAAGCGTACGTTCTCAAAGAAGAGATGGATATTAAAACGTATCGCGTACATAATAATGGTTCACTGCATAACTTACACGATGCGTTAGACCAAATACATAATGAAATTAATGGAGAACTAAAATGAGTTGCATTTATAAAGGTGTAGTGATTGATTCAGAACTCTCTGCCAATTCAAAAGGCGGAAGTGAAATGATGAGACAACGATTGATTGATAACATGGATGCGGAAGTACTTGAAAAGGTTGCTATCCATTTATCGAGACCAAGAGAATTATATGATGATGTACCAAATATCTTTTGGTGTCATGATCTATCGGAAGATCCAGAAAATCAAGTTTTAAAAGATGAAGGTTGGCAGAAGTTTGCTCACTTTGTTTTTGTCACTTCATGGCAAAGAGATCAGTACATTATGCGATATGGTATTCCTTATGGTAGATGTTCTGTTATTCATAATGCTGTTGAAGTAAAGTATGACCCACAGGAAAAAGATATGGAAACAATTCGTTTCGTATATCATACAACTCCGCATCGTGGATTAGAACTACTTGTACCAATCTTTGCTTCATTGGCAAAAGAGTTTGATAATATTCATCTTGATGTCTATTCAGGATTTGAAATTTATGGATGGAAAAATCGAGACGAAGCATATAAGCCATTATATGAACAGATTGAAGCGCATCCTAATATGACTTATCATGGAGTTAAATCAAATGATGAAGTATTAGCAGCATTAAAGAAATCTCATATTTTCCTATATCCTAATATATGGAAAGAGACATCTTGTATTGCATTACTTGAAGCAATTAAATCTCAAATGATTTGTATTCATCCAAACTATGGAGCATTGCCTGAGACTGGTGCTAATGCAACCATTATGTATGATTGGAATGAAGATATGAATCATCACGCAAATTATGCGTATTCAGTAGCAAAACAAATTCTAATTGCGATGAAGAACGATCCTAATTACTTTAATGGATTTACCTTCTCTGATAGATTTAATTTGGCAAGAAATAATATACAATCATTTACCACAATGTGGAACACTTTATTAAGGAATATTGGAGATGTCTACCAACTCGAAGGGTAAATTAATACCATTTCCAAAGATACATTCTAATCCTCCAATTGATGAGGTAAGTGTTGGCGAAAGGATTCGTGAATATAAGGAATCTTATTCAAGCGAACTTGCAGAAATTATTTGGGAAAACGTACTAGGTGAGATGGCAAGAGCAGGATGTGATTTTGAAGATAACATGGAATTATACTTTCCATCTATGATACTTATCTTTGAATCTATTCGTTCTTTACATCTACAAACAATGAACGAAGAACATCAGTTACAAGCATATGCTGCAAATAATGTTATCGTGGATGCAGATGAAAATGCTATATCTGGTGGATTAAAAAAGAATTTAGAAGAAACCATTGACATTGATGAAGATGTTTGATATAATATAATCTGTAAATTTAAATAATGGATAAATTATGATATTAGTTGACTATAACCAAGTTATGCTCGCGAGTCTTTTCGCAGGTATTGGTAATCACACAAACATGGAAGTTGATGAAAATCTTCTTCGTCACATGTTTCTCAATTCAATCAGATTCAATCGCAAAAAGTTTTCGAGAGAATACGGTGAGATTGTGATCTGCGCTGATAACACAAACGTATGGAGAAAGGATTACTATCCATACTATAAAGCAAATCGTAAAAAGAACAGAGATGATTCTGATCTTGATTGGAATGCGCTGTTTGATGTTATTCATCAGATCCGTAGAGAAATTGAAGAGTTCTTTCCTTACAAGGTAGTATATGTTGACCGCTGTGAAGCTGACGATATTATCGCAACACTCTGTATGGAACATGGTACTGAATTAAATAATGGTTCTGAAAAGATTCTGATTCTATCTGGTGACAAGGACTTTATTCAATTACAAAAATTCGCAAACGTTGACCAATACAATCCCGTCCTTAAGAAATGGGTGAGACATGCGAATCCTCAGCAATATATAACAGAACACGTTCTTCGCGGTGATACTGGTGACGGTGTACCAAACATATTAAGTCCTGATAATTGTCTTGCTATTGGTGAAAGACAAAAGCCAATGACTAAGAAGCGTATTGAGTTGTTTAGCAAAGATCCAGACGCAATGGATGAAGAAACAAAATTAAGGTTTAATCGTAATAAACAAATGATTGATCTTACAATGATACCTCAGGAGTTTGTTGATAATATTCTTGAGGCTTATAATAACCAAGAAGAGGTGGGAAGGTCTCACTTATTCAATTACTTCGTCAAACAAAAGTTGAAAAACTTGATTGGCGATTTACAGGATTTTTAATATGTTAAGAATATCAATAGCAGATATCATCAATGGTGCTGCAAAAGAAAAAAGTGTAAAAGGAAAAGTCGAGCACTTACAAAAACACGACACCGTTCCATTAAGACAGGTTCTTCGTTTGATTTATGATGAAGATATCGAGTTCTTACTACCAGATACTCCACCTCCGTTTAAAGAGAACGAACTCGTTGACCTTGATACTATGTTATATAGAGAAGCAAGACGTTTACGAATATTCTTTAAAGGTGGCGGATACGACAACCTCAATAAGAATAGAAGAGAAGCATTGTTTATTCAGTTGCTTGAAGATTTGAATCCATCTGATTCAAGAATGCTTGCAGAGAATATGATTAGTCATACTCCTATTAAAGGAATAACTAAGAAAACATTAGAAGCAGCTTTTCCAACACTATTCACTGATCCACTCAACTTTAGATAATAAGGAAAATTGCTATGCCTCGGCAGCGCAAATCAACCATTCATTCTGATGATTGGTATGAACCGAAGATACAAGATCGGAAACAAAAGAAAAAGAAAAATCAGGCAAGAAAAGACCTTCAAAAGCAGAAATTTTCTGATAAAAGAGCTTTTCTTTCATAAAACTATTGACAAGATCCTATAACTGTGTTATAATATCTATATAAATTAATAATGAACAGGAATAATATGGATCACAGAGCAGAAAAGCTAATCCTTGTAGATTGCGATGGAGTACTCCTTGATTGGAAGTATGCATTCTATAAGTACATGAATGAAAACGGATATACCGTTATTGAAGAAGGTCATTACGACGTAGCACAAACCTTTGGTATTACAAAGGAACAATCAAGACAACTTGTAAGACAGTTTAACGAGTCTGCAAGAATCGGATTTTTACCAGGCCTCAGGGATGCAATTAAATATGTCAAGAAACTCCATAGTGAAGGTTATGTTTTTCATTGTATTACTAGTCTCAGTACTGATTACTATGCCGGTAAACTAAGAGAACAGAATCTCGAAAGATTGTTTGGTAAAGATGTATTTGAGAGAGTGGTATGTTTGGATTGTGGAGCCGATAAGGACGACGGTCTATTACCTTATAAAGATAGTGGATGTATTTGGGTTGAAGACAAACCTTCTAATGCTGAATGCGGACTCGATATGGGACTTAGATCTATTCTGATTGAACATGACTTTAACAAAGATTACGAAAATAATAATTTGGTAAAAGTTAAGAATTGGAAAGAAATCTACGAATCTATCGTATAAATACTATTATGGAATATAAGATTGGAAACTAATGCCTACATATACCTTTGAAGATACAAAAACTGGTGAGCAATTCGAGAAATTCATGTCGATGTCTGCGATAGACCAGTTCAAAAAAGACAACCCCCATTTAAAATCTATCATTCTTAGCGGACAGCCCGTGATTGAGTCTGCGCGTCTTGGACGGATGAAACCGGATCAAGGCTTTCGTGATATACTTACATCAATGAAAGAAAACAAATCATACACTGGAAACAAAATCAACGATTGGAAGTAATTTCAATTGCTTCTTACATCTGTTGATGCAAAGGAGAGTTTTATGTCAAGAGCACGTCGTATAACAGCAAAGGATAAAAAAATGTCGCGGAGGGAAAAGGAAGGTTCAAGAATGGATACTAAATTCAGTATGAATCAGATTAGTCCTTTAACCGATAACCAAGCTCATTTTTTCGATAGTTATAACGCAGGTTATAATATAGCTGCAATTGGTACAGCAGGAACGGGAAAAACAATGTGTGGTCTTTATCTAGGCTTATGTGATATACTAAGCAACGATAATTATCATCAAGTTATTATTGTACGTTCTGCAGTCCAAACAAGAGAGCAAGGTTTTATGCCTGGGACTCTGCAGCAGAAAGAAGCAGTTTATTCTTTACCTTATGCTGATATAGTTAATGATTTATTTGGCCGAGGAGACGCATGGAGTATCTTATCTCAAAAGTCTTCAGTCAAATTTATGACGTCATCGTTCGTTAGAGGTTTAACATTCGATAATTCTATTATTATTGTAGACGAATGCCAAAGTATGACTTATCACGAACTCGATAGTATTATTACTCGAGTCGGAGATTCGTCACGAATCATATTCTGTGGTGATACTGCCCAGGATGATCTTGCTGGAACTAGACACAAACATGACAACTCAGGACTTCAGGATTTTCTCAAAGTCCTATCTCGTATGGACCATTCCTTTAGGGTAGTTCAATTTGGAATTGAAGATATCGTAAGAAGTGGTTTAGTTAAAGAATACATTATAGCAAAGGAGAGAACCGAACTCAAGCCTCGTATGGTGGCTTAAATCGAGGGGGTGGTCGCAAGGCCACCCTTTCAACTTAACTTATTGGATTATATTATGAAATTATTTGAACACAACTCAGAGGCTCCCGTCCTCGAAAAATTAACAAGAGCTTCAGTGGATGGTAAACGTATTTACCAAACTCCATCAGGCAAAGGTTATCCATCAGTCACTACTGTATTAGGTATTCTTGGAAAAGAAGATATACAGAAATGGCGTGATCGCGTTGGCCATGCAGAAGCAAACAAAATATCTACTCAAGCCGCTCGACGTGGTACCGCAGTTCATAAACTTTGTGAAGACTATTTGGATAACGATCCAGATTACGGCAAGAAGCATATGCCTGCTAATCTTCATATGTTTAATACAATGAAACCCATTCTTGATGAACGAATAAATAATATTTGGTACCAGGAGTGTTTCTTATATTCCAATGAATTAGAAACAGCAGGTCAAGTTGACTGTATTGCTGAATGGGATGGAGAACTTGCGGTCGTTGATTTTAAAACATCAAAGAGACCAAAGAAAGAAGAATGGATTCTAAACTATTATATGCAAGTATCCTTCTACGCAAAAGCATTTGAAGAAATGACTGGTCATAAAGTAAAGAAAGGAGTGATATTCATTGGAGTTGATGGCAGTGAACCTCAAGTGTTTGAGTTTGAGCCTGCTGATTACAATGATCATTTTAAAGCTGTAAGGTCAACATATAAAGAGCTCTATGAAAAAGATACGGTACATAATAACGGATGAAAACATGGGTGTATTCTTAGGAACCTATAATGGATATGACCTAGGAATGGAAGATGATGGTAGAGTATATGCATGTTTTGCGGCCAACAACCCATTTGGTTTAACTACGGCTTGTTCGTTTAAAACTGAAAGGACTGCTCAGAATTATATAACAGATCTATTCCCACCCAAGAAACAAAGACAGTTGTCTACACTGACAGTTGAAACAGAAACAGAATTTCCGACCGTCGTTGATTTAATAAAGTCAGGACACGGCGACCAAACATTTGATATGATAGATGGGTTAGTTGCGGAAGGAAGTCAACTAATACATTAATAGGATATGATTATGAATTACAATACGCTAAACAAAAATATGGACATGGGTTTTCTCGACATGGATCATGTAGCAAACATGAGAAAAGAATTCTTTATTAATAAGGATTATGAATGGTGGGGCCAAGTAAAAGAAGGTGATGTCGTAGTTGATGTTGGTACTTGTGTTGGTATGTTTAGTTGTCATGCTCTCGATTCTGGTGCAAGTAAAGTCTATATGATTGAACCAAATCAGCATCTATTAAAAACGGCAATAAACAATACTCTTCCTTATGTTATTAATGAAGTTGAATCTAAAGTAGTTCCATGCCATGCTGCTATTATGAATACTGACGATCATATTACTCATATCTATGATGGTGACAGTTCTGGAGATTTTAAACGTTTTCGCTTTAAAGAATTCATTGAACATTATGGTATCGAAAAAATCGACTTTCTCAAAATTGATTGTGAAGGTGGAGAGTACGATATCTTAACAGAAGAAAACTTTGATTGGATCTACAATAACGTTGGTCATATTGCAGTTGAAGTACATCGTCGTCATGCGGATTCAGGTAATCGTGATATGATTAAGTTCCGTAATGAATTCCTTAAAAAGTATGAAGATGAAGGTCGTTTGAAATATCAAAACGAAGATCATCGTAAAGGAATGTGGAACGACGAACTTATTCTTGCTAGTGATTGGTGGAACTTACCATCAGAATTCATGGCATATTTTATCAAAAAGTAGTTGACAAGTCTTTCATAATGGTATATAATTAACTCATGACAGATAAACAATTAATACAAGACGCGTTAATGTTAGCTATTAAAGCTCACGACGGTCAAAGACGAAAGTATACCGGAGAACCTTACTCTGCCCATCCTATTGGAGTTTCAAAGATAATTGAAACAATTCCCGACCATACACCAGAGATGGTTGCAGCTGCGTTATTACATGACGTCGTTGAAGATACACCGGTAACGCTTTCAGAAATAAAAGAAGCATTTGGTACGACTGTTGCTGAGTACGTTCATTTCTGTTCTAACGTTTCTGAACAATCTGACGGCAATCGTGCGTTTCGTAAAAAGATGGATGCTGATCATTTTGCGATGGGACCTGCAGAAGCTCAGACAATAAAGGTTGCTGATTTAATACATAACAGTGAAACCATCATACCTCACGATCCTAAGTTCTTTCACAAAGCTTACAAGTACGAAAAACAGTACCTATTGGATGTTTTAATTAAAGCAAACCCAATACTCAGAAGTCATGCTCAATCGATGCTTGACAAAACGTGGGATCCGTCTTAATCGGCGGATTTCATTTCTATATTCCTTCCAGTTCTATCCATATTCCTATTTGATCTAAAAAAAGTTAGTTTATTTTCATAAAACCATTGACATTCTTTATGAAACCGTTTATAATAACTGTATAAATTAAACAAATGGATCAAATATGAAAAATACCTATATCGTTAAACAAGTTGCCATTCCTAAGGAAGAACGAGAACTGCCTAACCAAAAAGGATGGGATGGAGCAATTGCAGAGTCTGATCATTGGAGAGTCAAGATGGACTACATGCACGGTTTAAGAAAGGTAGGTTTCAAATCAGAAGATCTCAAATACTTTACCGATACTTACAAGGTTGAAGCTGACTGTTTGGAAAGTGTATTTAGAATCACTAACTTATGGGAAGAAGACGAATCTGTTGAGAGATTCAGAATGGGTCATTCTACTTCTGTTGGAGATCTTATCGAAGATACCTCTACAGGAAAAATTCATATGGTTGATAGCTTCGGCTTTCAGGAGGTAGTAGCATAATGGCATTTTATAACCACACGGTAGCACCAATAGGTTGTTTTACTGAAAAGGAAGTAGGTAACTACTTTGAATACAGTGTTAATGACACTGGCATGTTTCCTGAGTATCCACATAAGGTGTGGGTTGGCAACACACTCTGCGGAGATCAAGGTTTTCGTTTTGCTAAAGTAAAGAAGACCGTTGCGTATATCCTCACTGATGAAGACACGCTTGAAAGATGGTTTTTAAAATCAAATATGGAGTATGCAGTATGATTACTTGGGAAGATTACAAAGCGCCTTACTCATTCCCTAAAACGTGGGAAGACACATCATGGGGTAACGATGAGTTGCCTTCATTTGAGTTCAACGGATATCGCATCTGGGTCAATTCTCCAGATGAAGACGAAAGGTTAGAAACTGGTACAGAAGATTGGATCTTTGCTGTCACATATTGCTCGGAAATGGGAGCTGATGAAGACCTACTGACCACCATGGACTTCGACGAAGTGGTAGTTTTTGTTAATAGTATGCATTCTACTCAATTAAAACGAAAATAAATGAAATTTTTATCATAAAACTATTGACATTCTTTATGATATGGTTTATAATATATCTATATTAAACAATAAGGAAAGGAATTGATTATGGCTACTAAATTTAACAAAGAAGATTTTACTTGGGATGGAATGTATCTAATGTATCGTGGAGATTTTAACGGATCTCGTAAGATGCTTGATGTCCACCCTGATGCTCATCCTTCATGGAAAGGTATGAACAAGCCTGCATTCGTTGCTAGGTTCAAGTACGGTTACAAGCCTTGGAAAGCTTGGGTTAATTTCTTAGTCAAAAATGCTACTGTTGAAAAATACATGGAACTTTCAAGTCATGACAATAAGTACTTTAACGAAAGGTACGGTTATGAAACTTGTGGTTCACCAGTTGCAGCAATGGAACAGTTAGGTTATAAGGGGAAGGTGTAATGTCTAACACTTATTGGAATGGAAACGGAACTTATCAAGGTTTCATCGACAAGCTTTCAGAAGAGATCCCATTAGAAGGAGCTTGTGAAGACAAAGCAATAGATCGTTTACGTAGAGCAATCAATGCTTACTATGACATCTATAATAATGGTGGATGTAATTCTGTAAGTCGCAAGGTTTCTTACTTCTTTCCTGGAGTTATGAAACATCTGCAATATGGTAGAAGCTATCGAGATGATTGGGAGTCAGTTGAGAAAATCACTGAGCCAAAGATGGATGCTATCATACTCAAAGTAGCTAAAGCTAAAGGTCTTATAGTATAGAACTTTATGAAAATAAATGAAAATAACTATTGACATTCTTTATGATATGGTTTATAATATCTATATTAAATAATTAAATATCAGGAAATATATTATGAAATTTGACTTAAACGGAAAACAACGTACTGACGCTTACCAAGGTACCTTTGATACTTTTTGTGCTGAAGATATGCTGAGTGTTGAGACTATCAAGACTTACGTGAAAAGCATGAACAAAGAACTTAAATATGCTGGTGCTGTCGATAGACGTGGATCACCATTGAGATACAGAGTTTGTGTTAAAGCAAGAAAGCCAATCCACAAAGTTCTTAATAAGAGAACAGGAAATATGATTGGTCATACTTTCCATGGAGATGTTATCGGTGGAATGGGTAATGCTGCCGCTGTTGATGTTTATATCCAAAGAAGGTGTATGCTGTAATGTTGAAAGAATTTAAAATTAATTATGTAAAAACAGGAGATATAAATTATGCATGAATTAGAAATAGTAAATGGTGAAGCGGCAATGGCTTATCGTCAATCGTCAGGAGTACCATGGCATGGTCTTGGAGTTCCGGTTGAAGACAACATGACACCAATCGAAATGATGAAGGCTGCGAATCTGGATTGGAAAGTATCCAAGCAACCATCCTTTGTAGAAATTAATGGAGAAAAGGTACTTACAGGTCAAGAAGCATTGGTTAGAGAAACTGATGGTAAGATTTTGACTAACGTATCTGGTAATTGGAAACCATGTCAAAACGAAGATGCATTTAACTTCTTCAACGATTTTGTTGGTGCAGGTGATATGCAGATGGATACAGCTGGTAGTCTTAAGGACGGTCAAATCGTTTTTGCTGCTGCTGATGTTAAAGACGGTTTTACCCTCGCAGGTGGAGATGAAGTAAAAGGTTACCTTCTATTTTCTAATCCTCATGTATATGGTAAGTCCATCGATGTTAAATTCATTATGACAAGAGTTGTTTGTAATAATACATTGTCTATGGCTTTAACTGAACGTGGTCAACCTGCAGTTAGGTTATCACACAGAAACCACTTTAATCCAGAAATGGTTAAAGAGTTGTTAGGTATCTCTCACAATCGTGTAGAGCAATTCAAAGAAGCCGCAGAATTCCTTTCATCGAAAAGATACTCTGATAAAGCTTTCAAGTTATTCCTATCGCAAGTATTCGGTACTTCAAATCAAGAAGGCAAGATCCTCTCAAGGACTGCTGAACGTGCATTGGAAATCGTTGATACACAACCTGGAGCTGATATGGCAAGAGGAACGTGGTGGAATGCTTACAACGCAGTAACATATATGACTGACCATGAAATGGGAAGGTCCGCTGATACAAGAGCTACAGCTGCTTGGTTCGGACATAACGCAAAAAGAAAGCTTGATGCTCTCGATACGGCAGTTAAAATGGCGGAGGTGGCGTAAGCCCCTCCTTTAAGGAAGAAGTATGAAAATTAAAATTGAAATAGAACTTGATACGGAAAGAGATGCACAAGAAATCAGTGACTTGATGGAAATTGCTAATCGTATTAGGAATAACGTTGACGAGGCGGATGACTACGAGGTGGGTGAGTATGAGTAAAGTTCTTATAACTGGTGGTTGCGGATTTGTAGGTACAAATCTTCTTCCACTATTGAAAGCCGAAGGTCATGATGTAGTGATCGTCGATAATCTTTCGCAATCTGTATATGTATCAGAGTTCCATGATCGAGCCAAGTTCTACGAAGAAGACATACGTAATGCTAAAGAGTTACAAGATATCTTCAATATAGAAAAGCCTGATGTTGTATTCCATTTTGGTGGTTTAGTGTCTATCTATGATTGCCACAATCATCCTGTAGAGGCTGCAACTAATAACATTGTTGGTTCTATTAACGTATTTGAAGCTGCCTTACAAGCAGGCTGTGAGAGAGTTATCTTTTCTGAAACTTCTGCGGTATATGAAAACGTTGATTTACCTGAAGATGGTTATAAAGAAGATACTTCAGATCCTACAACATTCTATGCTGCTTCTAAAGCATCCGTTGCTTTGATTGCTGATAGCTTCGCAAGAACAAGAGGCTTGAAGTATACTGCATTGAGATACTTTAATATCGCAGGACCAATTCAAGACTATAAGAGAACAGTGCCTCCATTATTTGCTGGTTTTGCTCTAAGGCTATTGGGTGGTAATAATCCAATCGTATTTGGAGACGGTACTCGAAGGCGTGATTTTATTCATGTTGACGACGTAAACAGGTTTCACTTACAATGCTTAACAGACGATAGAACAGTCAATGAAACTTTCAATCTTGGTATGGCAAGTAGTCATTCACTACATGAAATTGGTACGATCATCTTCGAATACTTAAGAGACGAGGTTACCTTGGATTACCTTGAGTATGACCAAATGGACGAAATCAATGGAGAAGCCCATACGATATTTGCTAATATTGAAAAAGCTAAAGCCATCGGTTGGGTTCCTGAGAAGACGATACAGGATGCCATATTTGATACGATAGATTACCTGAAGAAGGAAATTGAGTCAGGCAACGTTAACCCTAGTGACTTTATGAAGGACCTAGACACATCAAAGGTAAAAATATAATGAATAACAGATATGCAGAATCGGACGGAAGAAAGCGCGGTGGTAAAGGTGATAGGAACTTCGATAAAGAAGCTACTGAACTATTAAAAGGGTTATCAGAAAGACAACTCTATCAGCTATTTGAGATCGCTCACACTGAGTCAAAACGACCATGCTCTGACGAAAGAATGATGGAATTAGAGGCTGTTAAGAAAGCCATTAAGAAATCTCCTTTAGTTGAACTGTATAGGTTCAGTCGTATCATCGACGGTTATCAATCAGAGATGGCAAGAACTGGTAATCCAAAGGATGGTCAATATAAACCAATTAAGAAAAAGGCATAATCGTTATAACCATATAACGAAAAGTTCTAAATAAAATGATTTATTTTCATAAAACTATTGACATTCTTTATGAAACCATATATAATGGTTGTATAAATTGAAAAAAGGAACAAAGATATGAAATTAGTAATTCACACACAATATAAAGAAAACTACTCAGCTCACAATGATGACTGGACTGGTCCTTCTGAAAACGACCATTGGAAATTCAAAGGTGGTTCCACTTACGTGGTTGCTGACATTCAGTCTTCTGTTCTGTATACCGGCAGTGTATCTGCTAATGCTCTATATGAGATCGTTGATTCTGTTAGAGAATTGATCTGTTACTCAAATGGTGCTTCTGAGGAGTATATCATTGATTGGGAAGTAATGAATGACGGTGCTACCGTTTGTGAACATTGGGAAACACCAGTTCAGTTATGCTTCAAAGATAATCAGTGGACAGCCATGAAGGTTTCTGATAATAGAGGAGAAAGTGGTCATATGAGAAAGGAGATTCTCGAAGCCACTGAGACTTGGGTTCTTGAAAAAGACAATGAAAGGACTGATTATAAGTCTGAGTATTTGATGGAAGATGGAGACATCGTTTCATACCAAGAGTTAAGCAAGTGGTTTGAAGATCATAAGGAGGTAGCGTAATATGAATAAGTTTCCTTTACAAGCAACTGCTGGGTATGTCATGGGTGTTATTGCACTCGTCGCTGTGTTCTTCGCTTTAACAACCGCTCTTGATATTCCTGATGTATACGTATCGCATTCTACTGATGAGTGTGTTACGGTCATTAACTATACCGACGAGGATATTTACTCTTGTGAGAATATGCCTACGAAGTATAACAAAGTTTGGGTGAAGTAATTATGGAAATATTAGAAAACTTAGTTGGATTCATTTTTGTCTCTGTATTTTTTATATTCAGTTATATAGGAATACATATGTCGTTTGAGAAAGATGCAAAGAAAAGCATTCCTTTAATTTGGGAGAAAGGTGGAATCCTCCACAAGTTTCTAAAACCGCAAGAATATACGGACGGTGTTTTTGATAAGTCTAAAATTAAATATCGAGATGGAGACAATACATAAATGAGACCATTAATTGAATACTATAATTCTGCAGCAGACTCTGTTGTATCGTATTTTAAGTCGGTTGATTGGGTAAGAGTAGGTAAGTTAATAATTTGTGTTCCTATAGCAGTCGTTTGGACACCAACGTTCTTTGTAATAGAAAATGTATACAAAGGCTGTAGTTGGTTCAATGTATTTGGTGGTGAAATTATGGAGAGGTTTTTAAATGATTGAGATATTAAAAGAAGTTACCGATTGGGGCGATCACACGATCACTAATGGTTTCTATCACGTAAATGGTCAAACACAACTTGTGGCTTATCAAGCTCCAGGTGGAGAACTCAAAGTCTTTAATTCACCAATGAAACAATTCTCAAAATCAAGACGTAAGTTTGTAAAGGTCGGAGACTATCAAGAGAAAGGATCTCTCGGTGGTACGGCAGTAAAAGGAAGTAACGGTAGTACCTATTATATCACGAATGGTAAATGTTCTTGTAAAGGATTTACCTTCCGTGGTGACTGTAAACACATAAAACAATTAGAGGTGGCATAATGGAACAGAAAGACGCGATCATTGAAAACAAAGTAAGGGATTACTTCGAAGCTTTTGGAAATAAGGATGAACAGACTCTATGTAAGATGTTTGACTCCGATATCCATTTAACCGATAGTCACGTTGACTGTAAAGGTATCGTAGAGGTACTTCAAGCCAACGAAACTATCTTTAATAACTGTTTAAGGATTACTCCTATTATTGATGATATCATCATTGATGGTAATAATGTATGTGCAGTGATTGACATTGAAATCATGACTGAAGGTACTGATCCTATAAACGATTATGCCGAGAATCATGTAACCTTAAAGGTAGTTGATCTTATTCAGTTTAATGATGAAGGATTAATTACACGAATATCTGCATATAAGCAGTAGGAGAAATTATGGATGAAAGAGTCCTAAAAGAAATTCAGTTAGCACGTAATCTCGCAAGAGAGATTCAATGGGTTATAGATTCTGGTGGTGTAATGCCTGTTCAGATCCGTAAGCAATATGATCCTCTTAAAAAGTTTTACGACGAATGTTTGGCTGAAGAAAACTCGATCTTTTATTGAGAGTGAGTGTTTGTATAAATAGCTGTGGAATCGTTTATCGGTTTCGTGAAAATAACTTCAAATGTAAGGAATCTTAAATGAAAGCAATCATCAACCGATTGCGTTTCAGTAGTGACATTTGTATTGAGTGTATTATATTTTCGGTCTTTATCGGAACGACATTATTTAGCTTGAGTACTATTGCCTAGCCTGGTGCAATCAAATAAGAACTTTAGGGATCCGCAAGGGTCCCTTTTTTTATCTCCCTTATTTAGAAGTGGCAATGAACACACCATTCCAGTCTTTAGGTAGATCTTGAGTCTTCATATATTCACAACGCTCAATCCACATTGTATAATAACCTTTCATCTGTCCTTCGAAGCATTCCATTAAATCATTACATATTTTAATTGCTTTATCAAAGTTTTGTTTCTGATAATTCATATACATGGCTTCATGCATTTCAATAGGTTTAAGATACTTATCTTTATTTAAATCAAGTACAGTATGTATTCCTACACCAACCGTCTTACCTTTTACTGCAAGATCATCTACTTTTAAGAAAAGGAATTCTTCAGGATTACATCTGTTAACTGTTTCTTCTCCTACTAATAATAGGCATCCATATTCTTTACATTTAGATTCGATCCTTGCAGCAGTTGATACTGCATCTCCAAGTATATCGTAACTGTGTCGTGATGTACTTCCCATTTCACCAATATAACCAAGACCGCTATTAATGCCAGCACCCATACCAATAGGTGGTCGTCCTTCTTTAACAATCTTATCATTAAACTTCTCCACTGCTCTTAACATACGTATACCTGTTCTTACCGCAGATTTTGCGTGGTCTTCGTCTTCCATTGGAGCATTATGTATATGCATACTTGCGTCTCCAATGTACTTGATTATCATTCCATTCGCATCTAAGACAGGTTGCGTGATAGCGTCCATATAACCATTCATAAGATCAGTCAGTCCTCTAACATCATCTCCAAAGGATTCGCCTAATGGTGTAAACCCTCTCAGATCTGAAAAGACAATACTTACATCTTTTTTCATTCCTTCCTTGACAAGTCCTGGGTTTTGTTGTAAAATAGTAACAACTTCAGGAGAACAGTAACCAGCGAATTGTTTCATGATTTCGCGTTTTTCTAAAAATGTTAAATAGTATTTGTTAAAAGAAGATTGTGCAAACACCACTAAGGATCCCAATGAAATCAAAGTTGCGTCAACAAATGTTAAAGAAGCAGTCCAAAGGTAATGACTCACTCCGTATGCAGAACCGACGAGAGCAAGAGACGTTACCACCCCAAGACCTATGGGTAAAATATAGACCGCTGCAAGGATACCTAGACTCACTAAAACCAGAAAGGCAAGCTCGAATATTGCAGACCAGTCGGGAATGCGTATTTCGTATCCTGAAAGCAAGGTCTGAATCAACTGAGCTTGAACTTCGTGGGGATACATTGCACCCGTTGGGGTTGCGACTGGATTAGAATAGCCTTCGGCGGTTATTCCAAAGACAAGTACTTTTCCTGCTGGTAATGGATCAGTGATACTTACTTGTTTGAATTGATTCCAAAAGGCAATAGGTACTTCAGCATTACTATTTGTTGTAATAGGATCTTGACGACCCATACGAATCCATTCCACTCCTTGTGGACCTACCTTCATTTGATAGGAAGACTCTCCAGAGAAGACCCGCAAAGTTTCAAGAGCGAGACTGGGATATTGATTTCCTGCTGCATTGACAACAAGTGGGCTTCTTCGCACAATCCCAGTTGGTTCGTCAGGTACTGCAAGTACACCGCCAATGCCAAAGGCAAAACTAGAAAGGTCATCAATGGGATAAAGTAAGCCCGGAATATTGTAGAGCCAGTTTGCATCTTGGTCACCAAATGTAGCAACACCGACAAAGTTGCCTACACCTCCGCTTGTTTGTTGAGTTGGAGCAGAAGCCAATACAACAGCCTTGGTTGCCATTGCTTCCTGTAATAAATGATCTTCTTTGAATCTATCTGCTTCTGAATAAATTACATTGAGTATATAAAGAGAATCGTCAGGCCCAGACTCAATATACTTAGCCACAGAACCACGAGGCCAAGGATATTGACCTTCGGCGGAGATTGCGGCTTCGTCGATGTTGACGAGGACCACGTCTTCAATAATCTCTTTTTCTTTAGCCTGCTGTAACGAGTCATAGTAAGCGTATTCTATACTTTGTATAATGTCCGGGTTAGATACTGACAGAACTCCAAATCCTGCGATAGTAAGTAATACCGTCCACCATTGGGTTAACGTTTTAAACATTCTTTCTGAATTCTTTTACTGTATTAATTAGATTCCTTACATTCTCAACTGGAGTTGTTTTATCAATACCATGAGCAAGGTTTACAATGTAAGGTCTATCTTTCATCTTTTCGAGAACAGGAGTAATATCTTCTCCTTTAATTAATCTCTTAACAGATATGCCACCCTGAATTACTTCACCATTAATTTCGTCAACTGGTAAATCATCACTAATATTAATTGCATCAGGATTTACTTGTTCAATATAATCATTAATTAATGGACCTACTAATCGTGGGAATGCGATAATACATACTTCAGGATACCAAACTCTTACTACATCAACTATTGTTTTTGTTGGTGTAATTACAAATTCTTGAAAGTCCTCATTAGATATTTCACCTGCATGAGAATCAAAGATTTGTACTGTATCACAACCTGCTTCTATTTGGTGTAATAAGTGATTAATAATATATGGTATTAGTTTTTGTACGACATCTAATTTTTGTTCACCATCACACATGTATTTACATAATGTCCATGGAGCTGCCGCAAATCCAATTAGAGATTTACTGTCGTCAAGTTCTTCTCTTACCTTTCTTATTGCTTCATAAACGGGTTCACACCTTTCTAAAAAAGTATCAAGTGGAGTATCGAAGAATGATTCTTTATATGGACCTAAGTCAGGGGAAGGATTATAATCGAGTTCTTGGCCGAGTGCGTAATTAATTACAAGTATATCACTAAAGATAATTGCTGCATCCATATCAAATTCTAATATAGGTTGCATTGTGATTTCAGCTGCCTTCCATGGAGTCATTGCCATGTCTAAGAAACCATTCGATTTTGCTTTCATTGCCATATACTCTGGCATGTATCGACCTGCTTGTCTCATTAACCAAACTGGGTATAGGTTTGTTTCTTTATCTTGTATGACTCTTTGTAATAGTGTTTTCATAATATACTCTTTGTTGAAATTAATTTAAGAAATCCATTGACAGATTGCTATAGTTGTGTTATAATAGATTTATCAAATCGTTAATACTACAATAGATTCAGTCTTGTGTTACCGATGTTGAGCAACCACCAACAGTCATACAGTTAACTGATACTGAATATGTTTGATTTGTATCACTCATTTGAATCAAAGTAAGATCCGTTCCATATAGACCATCAAGTGTTATCGTTGCGTTGTGAGTTGCACCAGTACCTTTCTGACGAACGAATACATCGTTATAGTCATTGTAAATTGTTAAATCAGTATTCTTTCTTCCATTACTTTGTTGTTTAATTTTAACTTCATTACTATCACCTGCTAAATGTAAATCAAAATTATGTCCATCGCTCGAACCTGTTTGGTTCGTTTGTTGAACTGCTAATTGATTGTTGTCTCCATACATTGTGATTCCAATATCATGTCCACCCGATTCATAAAGATCACCATACCAAGTTAAATCTGTATCAGAATCTAATGTAGTCCACGCAACACCTTGTGCAAGTTTCATTTGATTACCTGAACCACTTACTTCGTCGAATATAATCGTATTCGTCATTGCAGATGGATTGGTATTGTACTGAACCAAATACATATCTAAACTTGATGCTGTAATGTATGACTGAGTACCAAACATACTGACTTCATTAGCGTGACCATATTGATCTATACCTAATTGAAAAGTATCACCAGTTTGTTCCATTGTAATTAAGTTATCGGCGTTAGCGGCTAATGGTAGCACAACAAGTACGCCTATGAAAAATCCAACACAGAACCATACCGCCAAATCCTTGCCTGTCCAGATATGTGGCCCAACTGATTTGCGGAACATCTCCCAAGCTCGTTCCTCATTTGTATCTTTATATTTCATATTTTTATTTATCCACCCTGTCTTAAATTAATAATGGTATCTTCACCACCGTTTAATATGATAGTTCCGATATATCCGTCTACCGACGTTGTTATGGCAGCATTAGAATCAACACTTAATATGATCTGAATTGTTTCGTTTACACTACGATAAAAATAGATCTTCCCATCTGACTCATAAATGTTAAATTGTGAGTCCTGATTGAATCCAAGGGCAGCGCCTTTTAATTCAATTCCTAAAGAACTGCCATCTAATTTATTTGATAGAGAAGCGGTTGTTCTTACAAGTTCTTCGACTACTGATAAGGCATCTGTTAAAAAATCAACGTCTAAATAATCTATATCAAGTTCAGTAAATTCTAATGCATCGTCTTCAAGATAATCATATTCTAATTCGTTAAATGCCAAAAAGTCAAAATCAAGTAATCCTTGATCCTGATTGGCTTCATCAAGTAATGTTTCGTCTAACGCTTCTTTTACCTCAGGAGGTGGAGAAACGATAAACATATTATCAATCATTGGTGTTGTAATACCTCTTAATTCTATTTTCTTCGTTGGAGGAGTATCGAGTGATGAAACCATTGTAGCAGCGAATGCTTCGTTAAGTACAATTGTCCCACCCTTATTAGATACTGTTATTTCACCAGAAGAGTTTCCGAATTCATCAGGTAGTAATATAACGAGAGATCTTCCGAGTTCATCTATCGTTGTTGTAAAATCTGTTCCACGAACCGCGATTGAGGCCGTGGGAGTTTGAATGTCAATGTTATTCTTATTAACCATTCCTAATCGTCCAGACGCAAACCGTGCGGTGCCTAATGCCATACGCATTGCCATTTTTGATTTACTTGGATCTGGGTCGTAGTATACTTTGTCTATGTATACCTTCGTGTTTTCTGTGAGTGATAGTTCTGCCTCATCCAAGAACTGAATAAGCATACGACCATTGCCTGTCTCTGCCGTATCGTTTAGATTAACATCAGGAACGAAACCGATTTCAACATCGACTTCGTTCCCAGCTTCTCTAACTAATTTAGTTTCACCCTTAAACTCGGTTATCTCTCCAATAGACGTAGCGCTAACATTAAGTGAGAATACTAATGCAACTCCTATTAGGAAAGTATTAACTGTCGCCTGGGCTATCTTTCTGATTGATTTGAATCGTAGCATTGTCTGAAGTCACATCTAATGTTATGATACCGTTACAAGTAGTAACACCCGTAGCACAAGTACCGCTCATTTGGTTAATATCAATGTCTGCAGAATCACCGGTCAAAGTCACGTTGATTTCCTGTTCTCCACCATCTTTTTGCATAGTGTTGATATTGTTTGATGCACCTGTAATATCGAAATTCCAAATGGCGTCATCTACGTCGATGTCAACATCAAAAATATTTGTGTTACCTAATACTGTTAAATCCAAATCTAATCTTTCAGCACTTGCGTTATAACCTTGGTCAAAGTCCATTACATTACTGTCACCAGTGATATCTACATCTATTGCAGATGCATCACTTGATCCAATATATCCAATGTTCCAATCCCATGAATTACTATCTCCTGTGAAAAGAAGATTGTAAGTCGAGCTATCAGCAGCTATTGTACCAAAAAGTAAATTTTCATTACCTACTTGGTCAATATTAATGTTTAACGAAGTACCAGTAACAGACATAGGACTCGATGAACTTGAGAAGTCATCTAATCCAATCTTGTTACCATAACCGTACTGGTCGATGAACAATGTTAATGTATCACCAGTTTGGTTAATGTTAATTTCGTTATCATCAGTTGCTTGCGCAGCTGCATTGAAAGAAAACATACATAACAAAGATATACCTATAATTTTATGTTTCATGTTTTTCCTTTTTTAATTTTTCATCGACGCTATGCTTTTCGTTTGTTCCCATATGATCTTTCTGATGGGGGTGACGATGCCCAGCTTCGATTTCCCAGAAGCCTCTATCATGGCCCTGGTATACCATCTCTAGTACCGCAGCTTCAATTGCTGTACGTACCGCGTAAGTCACTGATTCATTATTACCAACTCCGTCTTCATACTCTAACAACTGAGTCCCTGCTTCTATAAAGCGAAAGACATCTCCACCTGAACCGTAGCTCAGGATCGTTTTTCGAGTTTGAACATTCAATAATATTTCACCTGTTAATACAGAGACTGCGCGTATGGATACTGTCACTACATCCTGTCTGTAACTCCTACTGAACCCGATACCCAAAGTACGAGCTCCGCGTCCACCTGTCTTTATATTACTATCATAACCAATTATACCACCTTCTATAAGCATTCCCGCGAACAGCAAAGGCCCAACACCTGGAGATTCTTTATTCAATTTCTTTGAAGCTTCATCTCTTGCTGATCTTATAATCTGTCTTTCACGAACAAGAGCATCAATACCTTCTCGTTCGACTACTCTAAACCACTTGCCATTTGCAGCTGTTTTTAAAGCATCAATTAATAATTCTGTTCCACCTTGAGTTACCGCAGTGGAGAAACTTTGTCCGCTTTGCGAATCTTTTCTCTGTCCTGTTTTATCTGCAAATCTATATACTGCAACAACTGGCATTGTTGTTGCAGCTGGCAAAGCAAGCAAGTCAATATACGAAGGCAGCTTAATAACTTCAGGACCTTCTACGCAAATCTGTTTGCTTTCCTGATATTGTCTTACACCCGTGTATAGATCTTTGCTCCATCCTTCCTTATACTCCCCTTGGCCGTATTCACACTTTGCTGGTCCTTCTGACCATTGTGGCATCTGTGCACAACCTGTAAGGAGTATTAGAAATAAACTAACCGCCGTCTGACGAATCATCGCTACTCCCAAAATTTCCCGATCCTATAGGGATCTCGATAACAGTAGTAGATCCATCTTCGCCTACAATTGTCATCTTTATAAATTCAGTACCATCATCACCTGTAATTACTTCGTATGTAACAGTTGAACCTTCAAGTATGAATGATCCAAAACGAACTGGGTTATCGTTACTGAACATATTGTCCACTAACTGTTTTGATAGTTGAGCATAAATACGCGATTCCAAGTTTCTAATGAATTTGGCTAATGTTGTATTTTCTTCAGCTCGTTCTGCTGCTCTCTGTGCCGCGTCTAACGCATCTTTAATTGCTTTCTTTCTACCGTGTTCCTGATTCTCAACAGTTAAGTAATGAGCTCCAGTTCCTATTCCGCTGAAAGACGGATTTTTAAAACCATGAACAATAGGCTCTGCACAAGCATGAGCTGTAAAATAGAAGCCTATTACTAATAATCCTAAATGTGTACCATTAATTTTCATTTGCCTTCTTTCTCCTCTTCCCTTCCTCTTTCAATTTTTCCATTTCTTTATATTTCAGAACAACATCTACTTTTTGCTGTAAACGAATTAAATCCTGGTCAAGCATTCTCATACGGTCAATGAGTTTGATTAGAGCAATATGTTGCTTATCAATTTCTGGCTGTAACTTCTCATTCACAAACTTCCAAACAAAGAATACAAAATAACCAAGGCCAACCACCATGACAGTAGGAAACCCGTACTCATTAACTAAATTCGCAATATCCATTCTAATCTCTTCTTACGTCTATTTTCCCATCCTCTACAAAATTCTCGGCTCGGGCCACTCTGCCGATATCTGGGGTTAATCCTAATGCACTCGAAACAAGGAGATCAATCTTGATCATTTCGTTCGACATAGTTCTTGCTCTATTTTCTAATGATTCTGCAAACATTGTTAGCGTCGCTATATTCTCAACGATTCCTTCGAATATTTGCTTAATGATAATAAAAATAAAGAAGCCCATTGTCACTGCGCCGGCAATAGGTAATCCTACATCGCTTATAAGCTTAAAAATATCTTCCATACCGTTATTTATACAGATAAGGGTGTTCAATACACTAATACCAGGGTCTTATATCGTCACTCTAGAGGACTTTAACCAGTCAATGGTATCAATATATGGAGAAACTGTAGGTCGTCTGGCTGAGGATAATCTGTTATAACTTCTGGTTCTATCCATATAACTAAATGTTCTAACCAGACTGAAAAAAGTTGTTTACATTCTTTATGAAACCGTTTATAATTGTTCTATAAATTGAGAAAAGGAAACAAGAATGGATCGTATTGACATGAAGAAGAAATTTGCATTAGGATACTTTGATACTAAAGCAAATGATGATACTTGGGTAAGATTAGGTTCTTTCTCTAAGCTTCAGGTCTGGGTTGATAATTCGATGCAAAAAGAAGGTTACCTTGAGGTAACGGTAGTAGATACCAGCGTGGTTCATGGAAGAAGCCCTCAGCGAGTTAAAATCGTCCTTGAGATCAACCTATCAACAGAATGCTTCAAAGATGCTTTCCATATCAACATGACTCGACTTGATCATCGTTATGGTGGTCGTGGTATTGCTGCTAAAGCTTACCGTTATATCATTAAGAAAATGGGAATTACTTTACAAGCTGGTACGGCTCAGTCGAAAGGCGGTCGAAAGGTTTGGTTTGATCTTGCACAAGCTAATGATCTTGAAGTATATACTAGGTCAAAACGTGGTATGCCTTTCGTCGTTGGTATTGACGAAGAGGAACGCGAAATATGGCATCCTACTAAAGAAATATACGATGGGATGAAGGAGATGTTTGTCTTCGCTCGAGCTGCATAATATATCAAAAAGTTATATGGATATAACAAAAAGTTCTATCCAGACTGAAAAAAGTTGTTGACTTTTGTTATGAAACCGTTTATAATATCTATATTAAATAATTGAAAAGGAACGAAAAAATGCAAGTAGAAATCATCGCAGTAGATCTTAATACTTTCAGTGGTACCATTCCTTCAGGATTCGATCTTGTAGAATATGAGAAAGGAACTGATCCTCTTGATGGTTGTGTATTGATGGGCTTTGACGAAGTTGGCATGTTCTTTCCGAGAGGAATTCATTGCTTTATAGAAAGGAACTAAAATAACTATTGACATCATAAAGAAACTGTTGTATAATAGTTGTATAAATTAAATTAAATCGTAAAGGAAATAAATTATGAAATTATCAAAATCTGAAATGACTAAGTTAGAAACTTTAATCAACAAAGCTGAAGGTACCGATATTGGTGTCATCATCGAGCTGATTAAAATGAAGCAGAGATCTGAACAGTTTAAAGCTGCTCGTGAATTTACTGTTGGTCAAGCAGTTTCGTTTACCACAAGCCGCGGACAGAGTATCGTCGGTGAAGTAATCAAAGTCAATACCAAGAACATCAAGGTAAGGACTCCTCAAGGTAACTGGAACGTTACTGCTTCGCTATTGTCCGCTGCATAAACACATCAGGAAAATGTGTCGACGTTTTAGTTAAATGTCGACATATTAAAATTAACTTGTAGAGGAGTTTTACAATGCACGGCAAGAATTGTCCAAGTTGTAACACTGATTGGGAAGAAGAAGAAACAATCACACAGTACTTCGAGAGTCAAGGTTACTCTCGCGAGAAGGCAGTACAAACCGGAGCGATGTATGGATGTACTCCTAAGTCACCAAAGCATTTTGGTAAGAACGTAGTTGGAATAGAAATCCAAGGTAAATACGATGGCGTCAGTTATTGGAAATGTACTGAATGTGAAACAGTCTTCGACCGATGGACAATGGAAGTAGCGGATGACGCCTATGACAATGCCTAATGAACGTCGTAATGCAGTCAATTATACTCGTCAGTTCTTAGTTGATCTGATGGATCCTAAAAAGACTCCACGTGTTCCTAAGGAAATTCGTAAACGAGCATATAGTTGTTTGAAACATTACCCAGGTGAATACTATATGGAAGAAGCAGCTGAACAGGCACCTAACATATTTGGAGAGTGGAACAGTGGATTATAGTCCAGACAGTTGGGTAGTATTAAAAGTTAAGGCAGGCAAAGGCACATTTCCTTTCTATAAAGTTCTAGCAGGATGGGGTGGTGGTTACTTAGATGGTGACAGTTGGCGTATGAACAGTGGCATTACAAAGGTAGAAGAGGACAAAGAGTTCTACTACTTCTCTGGTTCTAGTGGGTCAGTCTACAGATGTCCTAAAGGAGCTTACGGACTTAGAATGAGTACTGCTGGTATCTATAATCAGTTGATAGAAAACCAGCAGTTTGAAGGTCAAATTCAAATGATGCCCGAAGATACAGATTGGTCTGAGGTAAAGTATTAGTGCAACTATTACTCGCAAGAATACTTCTAATCCTGTGGTTAGCTTTTGCAGTAAAACAAGATGATGATCTGTATGGTACATTGATGAGTATAAGACGATTGAATGAATGTAAAAAAGTTGTCACGACCTATTGACATTTTACTTAAACTGTTGTATAATATCTAATCTAAACAAAGGAAAGAACTATGAGTAATGTAATTCAGTTCCCAATGGACCGAGTACGTTTGAGCCCAACTGCTGAAGATATCTTTTTTGACGAAATCTTACAGCAAGCATTTGACTTGGAGCAAGAGTCATTACAAGTACTCGCTCAGGCAAAGGCTATTGAAGAACAATCAAGGCGTGTTCTTGACCTTATGACAGATTTAGAAAACTATTAAATTATGAATATTTTTATCTTAGACAACGACCCAGTCAAAGCAGCCCAAGATCAGTGCGACAAGCATGTCGTAAAAATGATTATTGAGTCTGCTCAAATGCTATCAACCGTTCATCGTATGTTGGACGGCAAAATGGAACGCAGACCTTCTAAGTCCGGTTCTATGTTAAAATATTATTACCTTGAAGACAGTCGCGAAGATACACTCTACAAAGCCTGTCATCACAATCATCCATCTACTGTATGGACGAGAGAATCAAAAGCCAACTATGATTGGCACTATAAACACTTTGTTGCGTTATGTGATGAATATACTTATCGTTATGGTAAGACCCATATGACAGATACTAAATTAAGAAATGCATTAAAACAAATTCCAAATAATATACCGGATTTAGGACCAACTAAATTTAAGTTAGCTATGGGTTCTAATCCTGAGTGTATATTTGAGGATGCCGTTAAATCGTATCGCGCTTTTTACCATACTAAAGAAGATAGATTCAAATTGGTGTGGAGTAAAAGACCGATTCCTGACTGGTGGCAAGGTCAGAGATTAGCTTAATTATAATTAATAGTAACCAGGAGTGTTATATGGAAAAGTTAGCAGAGCAATTACTTGCGGATGCAAATAAAAGGTTTATTGATAAAAATGAACTTTTGCGTGCGTGTCTATCAACTTTAACTGCCGACCAATTGTATGAAATGGCAATTCGACATGGATTCCTCCTAACGAAGGAAGATGTAAGTGCTGAATTATTAGATCGTTCAAAGTCATCTCAGGAAAAGATTATTGACGCAGTCTTAGCAAGACACGGAGAATAATATGGAACTGTGGATGTTTTTAACAACCGCAATAGTATTTACCGCCATGGGATGGTTTATGCGAAGTGATAATTTGTCGTTTAAGCAATCAAAAGAAAACACTCAACAAGTTATTGATACTCTTATCGCAATGGGTTATGTTAAAGTTGTTGGTTCAGGTGATCAAGCAGAAATGATTCGTTGGCCTGACGATGACGACATTATATTTCTAGAAGAGGAAGAAGAGAATGATACCTGAAGTAGCAGAAGTATCAGCAAACTACAATGTCCCATACACACCTCCTGTAATGGAGTACCGACAGCAAACTGTTAAACATGTTGTCACTGTGAATGGTTCATTTCAATCCGAAACATTGTACACGTATGATAAGTATGGTCGTTTAATTACAACCGAAGTGCGGACTCATCAGATAGGACTCGTATGAGTAATCATTTTGAGTTAGTAAATGTTTATATAATCAATCCTTCTACAATGGAAAGAATTGACCAAGGACAAATGCGTAATAGAGAAGCCAAACTATTCGTTGAGAAAATGGATAAGCAAGGAATTCCAGTTCTCGTCCAAGGTGTAGAAGGCGACACAACTAATTTCCAAGAATACCTTCTTGATAATTTAGATACATGATTCTTCTCGTCGGAACAAGAAAATCAAAGTTAGCAATTGCCTATACTCAAAAAGCCCAAAAGCAAATTCCCTTTGAAACATCTACCTTTCTTATTGATTCTAAAGCAGATCTAAACCCAACAACATCTATTGAAGAAATGGGTGGTAAAGGAGTCTTCTGTAAGGAGATAGAACAGGCTTTAATAAATGGCTCGATAGATATTGCAGTACATGCCTTTAAGGATCTAACAAGAGATAACGATGACTTGTTAGAGATTCCGTGCGTACTTTCAAGAAATGATTTCCGAGATTGTTTGATTGGTAATAATAACAACCCAAGAACAATAGGTACAAGCAGTCCACGCAGAATAGCGCAGCTAAAAGACTTATATCCTGCTTCTCAGATCATTCCAATACGTGGCAATATAGATACTCGGATCCAGAAACAAGAGAATGGAGAGTATGACGCGATCGTTCTAGCAAAGGCTGGAGTAGACGAACTTGGATATACTCACAAAGTTTCAAGAATATTTGGAACTGCTGATATGTTACCTGCACCAGGACAGGGCGTAATCGCAATACAGATGAGAAAAGACAACCGTATGAAAGGTGCTTTATCTAATGTTAACCATTGGGATACTTGGTATACCTGTATGGCTGAAAAAGAAATGTTAAGAGTTATAGATGGAGATTGTCATACTGCCATTGGTGTTCTATCATACGTTGAGGGTAATACATTACACATGGTTGCGAAAAACTTTGAGACTGAAAAGTTATCAATACAACAAGGACCTAAAACAGAATACATAATGATTGGTTCTGAAGTTGGGCTAAACTTATTATGAACCTTGGAGAAACTGCCTGCATAAAAAAGGCAACCCTTGAGTTGCCAATTCTATTTACCATCCGCTTTTGATTTTCGTATCAAAGTAATACTGTTTACATTCGCGAACAGTTTCTGAAATTTCTTGTTCTACTTCTATTTTGCATTTCTTATTCAATTCGATCGTGTTATTCGTTGCACTGATAGTTCCTACGGCAAGAATAACCCAAAATACAATAGTCATGATTTACATTCTCCAAGAGATAAAAAAAGGCAACCCCCGAAGAGGTTGCCCAAAGAATGTCTAATTAAAATTAGATTCTTATTATTTTAACAAGGTTTAGAACAAGTTAGCAATTGTAACTTTTCTGTAATACACGTTTGCGTTAGCAGTAAGTGCACCAGAACCTTGAGCCGCGCCATTTGCGAATGGATTAGATACCATACCATAACGGGTTTTGAAACCAATTTTTGGTTGGAAGCTATTCTCACCAACAGCACGAACCATTTGTAATGGAACGTATGGGCAATAGAATAAACCTGCGTCGAATGCAGATGAACCCTTATAACCAACTACTAGGTAGTTAGCGCCTGCGAATGGATCAACATAAACACGGAATCTTCCGTTAAGAACACCAGCAAAAGTATTGCCACTGTCATCAACTTCTAGAGTGTTGCTGTTTAGAGCAGGAGTGTAATCCAATACACCAGCCATTTGTAAAGCAGAGGCTACGTCAGAAGAACAGATAACGATGTTACCTTTACCACGACGAGTTCCTTTAGCAATTGCGTTAGCTTCTTGCTCGATTTGGAACATTAGACCTTTGAACTTCTCAACAGACCAACGACCGTTTGCATCAACGTCCAGATCAAAAGTACCTGGGGTTGCAGCACCAGCAGCACCAGCGACAGCAACTGCGTGGATTGTTCTAATAACTTCACGATTGATTTCTGAAAGGATTTCAGTCTGAAGAATATTAGCCAATTCAGTTTCAGCGTCGAGGCCGTGAACAGCTTTAAGATCCTGAGCAAGCTCAGTAGTGTATTCTGCTTTCAAAGCACGAGTCTTAGCAGATACAGTTACTTTCTCAATTGAGAAGGCCATTTCTGCGTAGTTAGATCCACCACCGTCGCCTAAGGCTTCAGCAGCTCCAGTTGCCATACCAGTACCAGTAGTAGCAGCTCCGCCAACAGCAGGAAGGCCGTTTGCGTGAGCACCAGCACCAGAGAAGTCGGTATCGGATTCGTTGTAAAATGCTTCTGCACCGGCTTGAGTACCATATCTTGCGCGCATTGCGAAGATGAGGCCTGTAGGACCAGTCATAGGCTGAACACCACAGATGTCATATGCAATCATGTTAGGAACCGCACGTCTTACCAATGAGATAAGAATCGGATCGTAACCAGCAACAGGACCTGCTGCAGTTGAGGCACCACTAAAACCACCAGTTCCGGCAGCGTTAACAGGAGCTTCTGACAATAGTGAAGTCATGTTTGCAGAAAGATCACCAGTTTCAGCTAGTGCGCGTTCTGTGTTCTCAAGGATAGTAGCAGTAACTGCTTTCCTATGAGAATCCTTAATTGGTGAAAAAGAATCGTGCCCTAGAATTGGCTCCCACTTTTCCACTAGTCTTGTATAGTTATCCATTATGGATCTCCTTTATATTTAATTAAAATTAAGTTAAATAAACCAAATAATTAATTATTCTTTACTTCTTAGCGTTGAAAGCTTCAACTAGAGAATTAATAGAGGCGTAATCGGAAGATGGTTTAATTACTTCCTGTTCCTCTAGAATAATTTCGTCAGACTCAGATTGAACATCATGTTTTTCAACAAGAGGCTTATCACTAAAGAATGACTCCTTGATTACTGTTAGATTTTCTGCATAAGCATCAAGATCTACAACGTCAAGCTTTTCAGACAATACTTTCAAACGTTCTACCTGGTTTGCAGATAGTCCTTCTGATAGTTCGTCAAATTTTTGTCCTGCTTTGAAAGTGGCGATTTCTTTTTGTAATTCGATATTCTCGTTTACAAGATCATTAGCTTTCTCTTCCAACTCAGCTACATTTGTTTCTAAGTTTGCGACAACATCAACAGTTTCTTCTGAAACAGTAACATTGTGTTCAACAAACAAGTTCTTAAGACCTGTCATTAATGACTCAGCCATCTCAACCTTAATACCGGATTCGATTGCGATCTCATTCTCTGACATCCATTCTGAAACAACGTAATCTAAATACTTATCGACATTTTCAGTAATAGTATCCAATTTCTCAGTTACTGCTTCTTCCAATGACTCTTCCAAAGACTTAGTTAGTTCTTCGCGGATTGTTTCGGTTCTTTTGTTAACTTCTTCATTTAAAGCGGCTTCAAATACAAGACTAATCTTGCCTTTGAATTCTTCAGATAAATCTTCGCCTTCGATGATAGATTCAATTGAAGATTCGATAACGATTTCTTCAACTACTTCTACTTCTGCATCAACTTCAACTTCTTCAGTTGCTGGTGTTTTAACTTTCTCTCCAGCTCCTTTAGGCTCATCAGTTGTGGTTTTCTTTAGCTTATCCTTTTTGCCTTCACCACCCTCGGGGGTTACTGCAGCAGGTACACTAGAGACGCCATCATCAGATACGAATGCTTCGTTATTTACGTCTGACATAATTTTCTCCTTTTTTAATTTGTTTTTCTACAAATAATAAATTTTTTGTATTCGACTGTTTTATTTATAAAAGATTAATTTTTCAAAGTACGGATAAAGTTCTGGAACATTCCAGCAGCCGCGGCTTCGTCAATAGTCTTTGTTACAGTCCTATATTGTTTTTCTACCTTCTGCTGGATTTCTTCGACCATTTGAGTGGCTCTCCAATTTCCAGAAGCAATATCGTAGTAATACTCTACGTTCTCCATGATTCCATTTACGAACGCATTTGGTGCAGAAGGGTCAGTAACAATATCAACAGTAGAGAGGTGAAAGTCTTTTTGAACTTCCATTACTCCATCTCTACCTGCCTTGACTGAACCAAGACCACGTGTCGAAACACCGATCTTAACGCCTTCATCTAATAGGCTTTTAACGATTTCCCCCATAGGTGTCGATAAGATTTTAGCCTTACCGTAAAAATCGTTATCTTCACGTCTCATTTCTGTAATCAGATGTGAAACGCGATCTCCGTTGATCTGGGGACCATCAGGATGACCTAATTCTCCAAGAGCACGCTTAGTTTGAATGAATTCTTTGTTGTATCTATTCATTTCATTTTCTAACGTGGCACTTGGATAAATTCTTCCATTGCGATTTTTTAGATCGCCTTGCATGAAAATTCCTTCAATAAAGTAATTCTTTTTACCGTCTTCTTTAGCTTCGGTAATTACTTCTACGGAATCTTCCCTATATTCTGTTATTAAGTTTAAATTCATAATAGTTTCCTTTATGTGTAGTGAGCAACGCCAACCATTAATACTGAAGTGGCGGCGGTTAAGGTATCTGTTGAATCTTTCTTAACAAACGATTGCCCAGAACCAGCAGTAAATGTACCAAGAACATCTCCGCCAACATTCTTATGAGTAATAAGTATACCTGCAGCAGTTGCGTTAAACAATCTAACGAGAGTTGCTGAACCAATATTATCAGCGGTTGTTACTGCAGCTTCAGTACCTTTAACTTTAATTATACTTGGCATTATACGTTCTCCTTCGCAAATTCGAGGATTTCATTGTAGCCTGCTTCATCAGCAACCAATACACTATACATTTCTTTTGTATTTGTTTCTGTTAGTTCACTGAACATTTTATTTAAAACAGTTGCATCTTCTTCTGATACTTCCATTACTGTTTCGTTTTGTAATTCAAATGATCCTGCTTCAATTGATTCGTATTGCTTTGACGCTTTATACATCTTTGAAGCTGATAGAGGTTTACTGTTAACCATTTGATCGCCTTTAGCATAAGCATATAATGATTTAACATTTGAGAATACTTCAGCTAATTTATTCTGCCACCATTCTTCAGGATCTTGTCCTGAAGTTTTAAGGTAATCTCCAATCTCTTCAGAAGCATAAGTAATGAAGTGTAGCTGTTTCATCATCATAGGAATTTCTTGCTGGGGACTCTCAAGCAATTCTTCCTCTGTTGAAACTTTACTTAACATTTCTTTAAATGTCATTGATAGAGTTTTACCATTACTGTCTTTGATAGTAACTTGTGTTGGTGAAGGTTTAGGCTTATTAATTGGCTTTGCTTCAGGTTCTAAAGAATCCTTATTATCCTTTGCATCAACTTTATCTTCTTTAGTTGTTGCTTTCGCAATAGGTTTCTTTTCTGCCTTTATTGTACTCTCTGCAACGTTACAGTCACAATGTGGACAATCAGATTCGCAAACGCAATCTTCAGCTTTAACATCAGAACCACAACACTTGTCTGAACAAAAACCAGCAGCTTCTTCCATATCTTCGCTGTCATCTTTCTTGGCTTCTTTCTTTTTATTGACTCCAAGTATTTCAGTAATGGATTTCTTAACGATATCTTTTTCTTCATTCTTTACATCGTCAATATCTTTGCCATCACCTGTACCGCGTTGAGGTAGTGTTTGCGCTGTTTTCTTTTTATAAGCCTTATCGTAGTTTTCATCGCCTTTCTGGTCAGCTGGTCTTGCAGCCTCTCCTTTACCAGGTATCTCTCCAGTGAAAACGTGATCAGGCGCAACAGGATGAGGGATTACCTCGATCGTATGTTGATCCTTAAATCGTTTTTCTTCTGGAGCCACTGGTTGGGCAACTTCCGAAACTAGATCTTTAAAATTTTTCATATTTAGTCCCTAATTTAATTTACTCTATACTTTATTTATATTCAGTAAGAATCATCTTCTGCGTGTCCGCCAAGTGCCTTTTCGTCAGATATTTGTTGTTCCATATCTGAAGCTTGTTCTTCGGTCATTTGTAACACGTTTGTCGTAATCCACTGATGAGAGAAATACTTGCCTGTATAATCAGTTATATCTCTGAGAGTATTTAATCGTTCTCTCAAAATCTCAGCTTCCTTCAACTCTTCAAAGTAATTATCCTTAACAAAGTCGTAACGAAGATCATTTCTAATTTCGTTAAACTCTTCAGGTGTTAAAATACCTTTGAGTATCAATTGCTTTTCCAGTACCATACTGAATATCCAAGAAAAGCGATTACGGATCCTTCTAATAAATTTACCAAACTTCAGTTCATCTCGAGTAATCTCAGATGTTCTACCAAAGCTTGCCATGGCCTCCGGCTCTAAACGAGATAAGGGTACTTTCAACGCTTTAAATAATTTTCGTTGAAAATACTCTAAGTTTTCGTTACTGCTCAATCCTGGTGCAGAACCTCCTGCGAGAGTATCAACTTCTGTTGATCTTTCTCCACCACGACGAGGAAACCAAAAATCTTCTGTCATTGTTAACATTTTTCTTGAATCAGTAATTTGTCCTGACTCTGAGTTGTATTGTAACTTGTTCTTATGTCGAGCCATCATATCTCTAAGATATTGCTCTGCCTTGTTCTTTGGCAAGTTACCTACATCTATATAAAAAATTCTTCTTTCCGGTGCTCTTGTTAATGTATAAATTACAACAGCATCTTCTAACATTCTTAACTGGTTTAAAGCTTTACTTGCTGGATGCAAATGAGATAGAACTAAACTATTGTTCTCATTCATCAATCCCGAAGTAACTCGAGCAATAGAATCCTTTGATATCTTAATTCCAGTTGTACTACTGCCACTTGCTCCTGTACTTGTATTCTGAAACCCTGATTCTGAATACATGTAATACTCATTCTTAATCTTCTTAACAGATATTCCTGAATGAGGATCTTTTTGCTTCTTATCAACTTCTCGTATTAACTTTAACTTACGAGGGTCAACGTATCTTAATTCTATTATACCCTTCTTAACATCTTCAGGGTCAATTATAATATGATAGTTTAATCTTCCATCAACATAAAACTTTTGAAACATGTCATACGAGTTATTCGTAAAATCAAATAATGCAAGTACATTATCAAATTCCTTTACGATAGATTTTTTAATCTTATCTGATAGATCTGTTTCTCCTAACGAGATATCAACAACTCTATCATTCGTATCAACACTAATTGCTTCATTCACAACGTCATCAATTGCCTGACTAATTTCAGGCTGCATTGCCATTGAACGATATTTAGTAATAAGGTCGGATTCCGTTTTAGCGGAACCTTCCATATCTAATATCGTATTATAAAAACCACCAAGAGCATTACCAACGGTAATCGCTCCATCATCATTAGAGGGTTCGGCGAAACTAACTGGTAATGTAGTCTCCTCCTCAGCCCTCTTTATATCAAATCCAAAAATTTTCAAAATATCATCCTATATTATAATTAACTAGTAGGAATTCCGGTGCTACCCTCTACCATCCAAAGATCGTAGCTAAACGTAACATCGAATGTTTGTATCCCATCAGTATCCCAATCCATTGTTTGAGCAGCAACACTAGTAGGGAATAAACCTTCAAACTTGTAAGTACGTAATGGTTCACCATTTTTACTATACTGCGTAATTAACGCGTTTGATTTATAATCCTGTGGCAAGCCACTCAAGTTACTATCATGTGAAACAATACCATTCATCCAAGCTTCCATTGCATTTCTGACTAAGAAATCTTCGTCGTTAATGATTGTAACTGTCCAACTGTCAAATGATCTTGCTCCCGCATACTTAACAGCACGACCGAAGTAATTAATTGTGTCAATTGACGCAATAGTACTAGCAGGTAGCGAAGAAGCCTTTGCCATAAATGGAACTTTGAAATCAGCTGTAGAATCAACAGGGTTTAAGATTTGCACTTGGAAAAGATTGCTACGAGCGCCACCACCAGTTAACTGGGATTTGAACTCATTTATATTAAATGCCATTCTTTTTCTCCTTTATTTAAAATTATTTATTAAGTTAGTGATCCAACAATTTCTTCGAACTCAACACCCGATCTTGTAGCAACAAAGGTTAACTCAATCACATTGATTGAACGTGCAGGCTTAATAAAGATATTAGCCCTGAACTTACCTGAGTCAATTACTGATGGAGTATTAACTGTTGTATCAGAAACAACTCTGAAATCAACGATTCCTCGCTTACCTTGAATGTCTCTTAAGAATGGTTCAACGATTCCTTTGAATTGCGCTTGAGTAAACTCGTCGTTCAATTCAAACAAGAATGATTCTGCAGCATTGGCAATTGCCTTTTCTACTGCAATAAACAATCTTCGAACATTGATACTATCAAAAGCACTGTTGCCGCCTAATCCTGTCTTATCACCGAATAGGACAACTCCTCTTCCTGATTGAGCCATTACTGGGTTAACTTCATTGCTATATAGTTGATCTCTCTGAGCCTTATTAGGATTAAAGGCAAGTTTGACAACGTTCTTAATAACACCCTTACGGAAACCAGCTGGAGATTCAAAAGGTTCAACTCTTGAAGCAAGACCTGCTATATCACCGTTAAGTGGAGTATATCTATATACATCGTTATATCTGTCGTATCTGTACTTATAACCTGAATCAATTACAGAGTAAGAAGAATTTGGTAATCCATTCTTAAACGCAATTATATTAGCAAGTTTAGCTTCAGATTTGCTTTCGTCAACAACATCTGATTTAGCAGGACTGATAAATGCAATTGCGTCTTTTCTGTATTCAGCAATATTTGAGATCAGATATGTACCTAGGTTACCGGTATCATCAGATTTACCACCAAGTACGAATGAAACATCAATTTCGTTAGATGCCTTAAACAAATCGTAACCAGGTGCAAGATCCGCTAGAGTTGCTAGTGATTCAGATCTTCCGTCTGTACCGACGTTTGAACTTGTTATTGCTGTATTACCTGAAACACCCAAGTTAGTACCCAGTCTTTCATATGTACTTGCCTGAGCAGAAGCTTCGAAGTGAGCGGTATTTGCTACCTTAACCCACGAAGACTCTTGTTCAATTGCTTCTTTGTAGTAATTTGTTTTACCACTTGGTAGCTTAGCTGATGGGCTAACTGATACATCGCTGTATAATTCTAATACCGATCCAGCTGTACCACTGATTGCGCCATCTGCATCAAGAACTGCAATATGATAGTTTGCAGCTGCAGGTGCTTTTCCGAATAAATTGCCATAAGCCCATTTTCTTGTAATGGAAAGCTTATTTAAATTAGTTTCAGCCAATAGGTATTTACCACCTAAGGATAATGTATGATGAATTGCAGTTGTAAGAACTGTGTTTGCTGTTGGATCTCCCAAGGAATCTCTTGATTCTTTGGTTACTGCATTAACAACAATTTCTTGATATCCTACTGAATCGTTACCGATAGTAATGATATCACCGCTTTCTATTGATGTTATTTCGTTTGATGGTAGGACTTCGAATGCAACATTTGCTGAGTTAAAACTAACTGTTTGAGATGTTGCTTGCTGTACGACACTGCCAGTAATTCTCGTAGCAGGAATTTCTCCTACTGTAATTTCTGTATTGGTAAAGTTGCTACCCTTAACATATGCTATTTCTAATGAATTACCTAATGCACCTGGGTACAAGGCATCGAATGCTCCGTACGTAGTAAATGTTGGGTTAATGTCGTTATTTGCATATCTCTGAATATCGGTTGAGGAAGCGGTGACTGCTCCGTTATCAACTCTTGCTACATATAATGCATTTGCGTATGAAAGGTAATCTGCTCCGACAAAAAATGTTTCATAGTTATCAGCGCCTGGAGTACCAAACCTTGAAACTAATTCATTTTCTGATGAAACGAGAACTGCTTCACCTACAGGACCCCATCTAAACACACCGGCCATTGCTGCAGGTGGTGTCGCGATGGCAGGAACCGATGCTGATGCGTCCACCTCTCTAACAATTACGGAAGGACTTACGGAAAAAGCCATATTATTCTCCTTTAATATTATCTAATTAAATCTTTTGTTACTAATTAATAGTTATCACAGTTTTATTTATAAAAGTTTCTATATCTAAAAACTACTGCTATCAGTCCGATACGTGATCCACCCCTGTTCGTCAGGGATATCGTCTCCAGTATCTATAAAGCCGAACGGTAATAATTCTTCGTCAAGCTGTTGTTCTGTTTTTTCTTTCAATGCCGCTAAGGTATTGATGTCTGTTAATTCCCTAAAGAATCGTTGGTCTGATAACCACGCAAATAATACCAAGGTCATGACCAAATCATCATTATGACCTGACTCTGCTTCGTATGAATTGCCTTTTTTACTAAATCGTGATAACTCCTGTATTGTGTTATAATCCTGTAGTATTAACTGATTTTGTTCAATTAATAGTTTCAATATAGAACAACCTTTTGATTTTACGCTTTTGGTTGTTCGTATTCCATGATCTGATCTCTTCCCTCCAAAATTTGATACTTGTTTCCCGGCTCTGCCGTGGTTTTCAGTAAAGAGAAGATTTTCATAGCCGTAATCCATAAAGAGTATATCAGCAACTTGTTCACCAATATCGTTAATTTCAATTAACACTGCACTCTCATTGTACATCAGCCCTATTCTATATATAACGGAGGCAAAGTCTACCGGACTTATGGTATTATCTTTGTATACGCATACTTGTTTGTATGGCATTTCCGTTGTATCAATTATATTAAAAGCAGAATAATCGAGTCCTTTACCTCTCGATACATCAACTACCATTACATATGCATGTTCTTGTTGTACTGCTTCATATTGTGTAATACCTTCAGCCTCATGTAATGGCCTAGACGGTGCAAGTTCTTTGAGTTTGGCACCGCTTATTAGTGTACCTGAGCTTCCTAAGAACTGACAACAGTATTCTTGATTAAATTTTTCTATATCGAAATCTAACGCTTCGAGAGTTTCATCTTTCCACGCATCATCTCGACCAGGTACATCGTACCACATAACCTCAACGTATTCATAACCATTTGTACCTTCTTTAGCACCCTTACATGTTTTCCAAAAGTGGTTCAACCCATTAGGTGTGGAGGTCATTAATAATTTTGTTGTTTTACCAGAAGATATCGTTGGATATACTGAAGCAAAGAATTCATCAAATCCTTCAATAAATGCAACCTCATCAAGATATAGAAACGATATAGATTTACCACGAATAGCAGAAGATGTTGTAGTACCTGCATAGATCTTACAACCATTCTCTAACGTGATGTTACCTTTATTCCATTCTTCAATACCTTGCTGCATCCACTTAGGTAATGCTTCATAAGCTAACTGAACTCGGCCTAGAACCTCTCGAGCAGCATCTCCTTTGTTTGCCAATATGGCTACAGTCTTGAATTCATTAAAGAGGATGTAGTGTAATATAACGGCTACTGCTGTAGTTGTTTTACCAGCCTGCCTTGATGTTAATACTGCAACTCTTCTTGAGTCAGTAATCTTACGTGTAATATCTTTTTGGTAGTCATACATGTCCATTGGAATTAATCCATGGTCAACATGCACAATCTTAATATATTGCTCTGCAAAATAAACTGGGTCATCAGCACACTTCATATACTCTTTAAGCATCTCAGGAGTAAATTCTATCTGTTCTCCAATCTTTTTAAGATATGAGTTGCCTAAGTAGCCACGATCCATTACTTATCTTCACCTTTAATCATTTTCAGTAAATCAGCCGTTGATACAATAAGGTTATTATTTGTAACGTTTGTACTCTTATCAGCCGAAGGATCTTCTTCTTTAGCGTATCTTCTCTTTGTTGACATCTCAACGTAATCTTTGTTTGCGTCAAGTAATGTTTTCATTAAAGTAGATACAACTTCAAATGCTCGAGGAGATTCAGACTGTTTTGCGATCTCAGTCATTTCTCTAACAGCGTCGTCACCGAGATTAATAATGTTTTCGATATTCGCTTTAGCCAATTCAATATCTTTTAAATTCTCTTTGGCAGTATCACTCATAACAGCTGGTAGGCCGGCTACACTTTCTTGCGGCAAATTCTTTAAAGAATCTACACTTTTCTGCAGTTCACCGTCCATTGCGACTTCGTTTGTTGAAAAAGAGTTAACTGGTAAGTCAGATACTTTCACATCTAATTTATCCAAACCTTCTTGAGTATCTTGGAGCGGTCTCATATTTAACTTTTGCGCTATAGTATCTTCATTCATAATATTATTTATCCGTAACCTTCCAGTCACCATCTTTGTTTACCCAAGCGCAGCTTTGACGAAGCTTTGATGTACTAAACCGATGATCGCGTTTATTAAAGAAAAGTTCAATATCACGTTTACGACAAATGTCCTTTCCTGTAAATTCTTTATCTCTATACTCTGTCCCTAAGATACGAACATTAATTGTATACAGTTCAAGTATATCTTCAAGATCTTGTTCTGTTGAATAAGGAATAATTTCGTCAACGTAACTCACCGCTTTAAGTTGACTGTATCTTTCAACAATTGTTTGGATTGGTTGATTCTTTTCTTTAGGACGATCTACAGCAGGATCCATTTGTAATCCTACAATTAAATAATCACATTGTTCTTTTGCTTCTCTTAGCATCTGAACGTGCCCAGCATGAAGCAGGTCAAAGCTGCTACAAGTAAATCCAATCTTCATAATAAATGTTCCTTCTTAACTAGGTTCTGTATCAGAGCTTTGCCCTAAGTATGCCCAGTTGTCGTCAAATTCAATCAAGCTATAATCAATAGTTTGTGTTATATCAGTGGTTGCTACATTATTTGCTGTAGAACCTGGTTGTCCAGTTTGGAATGTTTCAAACTCCGTATCAGCTGGTGTATCAGTTGCCACTCTTGCATCAACAAACTTAATAACTGCCTTATCCTTCTCAGGACCGAAGAACCAACCTTTCATTGTAAAGTTTAATGTATATAGTATACTTCTTCTTTGCGTAAATGCTTCTTCATAAAGATCTTCTGACGCCACGTCATTTAATATGAGAGGAATATCAATTGCTTCTAATCCTGGTATCAGATTCACAGTGCTTGTAAATTCTGGATTAAAGAACGGTAATATTTGTTCTAAACATTTAACCGCGTCTTCGTTATATTTTGCCATGATGTATAAACTGAATCCCATATTATATGGAGTTCCTGAATATACAAATCGTCTGCCGCCGTTATCTACATCTACAGCGGTCTTTCTTAATTTTCTTGTTGGTGCAACTTTTCGTTCTGGGTCATATGTAAAACTATTTAATTCAAAAGCCATACGAGGCAATGTCATTGCGAATGGTTGTCCTGCAGTTGGCTTTCCAAATGCGTCTTGCGTTGCTCCGCCTTGTAATGTAGGATCTTGTTCAAGTCTTGCTAAAATCTTTTGATATGGTCCATAAGAAATAGGTACTATCTGTCTCTGATTAAGAGTCCCATCAGTACTTGTTCTGCGAACTTCTAATTGATTAAAATATGTACCAAATAAAGCAACATATTTGCGAATCGTAGAATTATAAAAATAATTTGCTATTGCCATTAGGTATCACTTATAGATATGTTTTCACTGAAAGGATCTACCTCTGAGAAATCAATAATACCATCGGCTTCTATTTCAAAGTCAAGGTTCATTGAGTTATCATCAGTTGCAGCAAGTGCCGACAACGTTGCATTATTTGCATCAACAATTATGTCTGTATTATATGCAGCAAAGTAATCATCAATATTCGAACGACCAGTATTAAACCTTTGATTTGAATATTCTAACAATTCGCATTGCATATCATATACTTGTGTTTGTCCCATTTGATAAAATATGCTTTCGTGTTCAACATATTTAATTTCAAACATCTTTTCGTTTAATGGGAAGTAAATTAAATCGCCTTCTCTTGGTCGAGTGAGTTCAACAACTTCTCGAGTTACGTATCTTTCAAATGTTCTATTCGCAACTGTAAGCGTTAATGTATCTCTTATTTCTAAACCAAACTTAGATAAGAAATCGCCTTCTCCTTCAAAACCTTCCATACTCTTAACATAAGTTTCAAATTCAAATGTTTCGTTGTATTCTGGAAAGTCATCTTCGTTAAAGATCTTATCTCGACCTTTAATTGCTCTACTAATATAAATGACATCAACACCATAAATCTTAATTGACTCAATAACTAAATCGTCAATTAAAGATTGTTCTTGGACTTGAGCATAATTATTAAAGAATGTATTCGTAGCCATTTAGCTTACCCAATAAATCCATAGGAAAGAGGTTGCAGATTCTGTATTGCTTCTTCCTCCAATATTTTCCTTTCTTCTCTGGCATCAGCAAGTATCTGTTCTCCGTTGAAAGATACTCCACCAACAAGTTGCATTCCGGTAAATTTAGTTAGGTTCGATCCCCACTGTTCTTTAATTAACGCAGCTGCGTAATTTTGTAAGAAACGATCACCCCATACATCTGCATATGTTGTTCCGTCAATTACATCATACGCCTCAATAATAATATATTCGCCGACAGGCATTGTGTCTGCCCCAGAATCAATCCATAATTTATTTACATGTTTATTATAACGGACCATTGGTTTTCCAACAAGCATTTCCTGTAAGAATTCCATATGTTGCATTGACATAAAATAGTTTGTGATATTATAACCAGTAATGTCTTCAAGATTATTTAGAACAAATTGGTACTGAACATTAAATATACCACCGCCTGTAGAAATACTTGACTGCATATTAAAGATGCCTGATATACCAAGTATCGTTGTAGGTAAAGTTACATAACCGTTATCTTTATCTTCTTGTGTAATCTGGTGTTTCAAATAAACAAGTTGACTTCCATTATAATGATAGTCTCTCCAGAAATCTACAGCTTCATCAACACGATCGTCAATCTGTTCATCAGACACGTTAATATCAATCACAGGAGCTCCTAGTTTACGGAGTATCCAGCCTTTGAATTGTTCTCTTGTTGTTGGTTGTGCCATTAGTTTATTCTCTTTTGTTTATTTATTATGTAAACACACAAGTTGTTGTCCCACCAGTATTACCAAAAGGATCCTCTGTACCGTTATTATCAGTGCCATCGTACCAAGTCCAATATGTATTACCACCAGAACCGTTGTAAGTTGCGCTCGTTCTTTGATACGCCGTACTGCCTATAGTTAAAGTAGTCCAGCCACTATTTGCCCGGTTGGTGCCAGCGATGATGAGGGTGACTCCGGAGGTCGGATAATAAGTATCCCACTGATACATAATCTGTAAGATTGAGGCGCCACTATAAAGATTGCTTGTTCCATCAGAGATAGAACCGCCAGCACCGCTAATTAAGAAGCCTCTACGAACGGTTGAGCCTGTGGGCAATCCGCTACCGCCGGTTGCGCTGGTTGCTTGCCCAACAGTAACTACTTGACTATCTAAGTTACTACCGCCGCCCCCGCCGCCACCGCTACCCGTGCCTGCTGATACTATTCCTGCGTTACTAATAATATTCATTACATGTGATAGTGCCATTTTATTTCCTATGCGCCTCCGAAGTACTCGACTTTATAATAGCCTGTTGCTAATACTGGTGATCCACTACTATTCGCTGATATTTCTATTTTCATAACACAATCTTCATCGGCATAAGTACTGTAGCCTCTATTATCATATACCACGAATTCTCTTGTTGTGTTTAAAGGTATCCATGTGTTGAGCGTAGAACTTTGGGCTACGTTTAAGTTAACTGATCCTGAGTAATTGGACGCTTTTATATAATATGTTTGCGATGGAGTAATGTTATTCCAAGTTGTGGTAGAAAATAAAGTTTCGCCGCTACCGCCTACATTATTTGGATGCTCCCATGTATATACATTACCATCTGCTTTAAATCTCCAGCCTGCTTCAAACGGTACTACTCCAGTAGCGTCAAAAATTGTTGAGCCCGCCTGACTAGACGTGGATCCGTCTAAAGTAATGGCTTCTGTTGGTGAAGATCCTGCATATCCTACAGCAGACCCCGTCTGATAAGTTCCTCTTGAAAGAAGTGTTATTTGCCAATATCTTCGAGTGGACCAAGTTGGTTCTGCACCTACCCACTTTATACTAGAAGGAAATGTTGGAGTGTGACCAGAAGATGTTGTATCTAATAGTAACGCAGTTGTTCTACCTTCTTCTCCGCCACTTATAGTAAATGTTTGGTTTCCAGTCATAATACAAGTCTGAATAGAATTAGACATACTAATGTTTGAAGTAACAGAAGATGGAGAAGCGTGTAAGTCTCCATACGTGCCAGTACAAGACTGAACATTTACAAAAGCTCTATTATTATCTATAATAGTAGAGTTTGATATTTTAATTGCCATTTTTAGTTTCCTCTATTACTATTCGGCAAGATCTTCGATTATCTCATCTGCACTACCTTTAGCAGATGCCTGAGATGCAGCAGTATCTATATTGCCTTCGCTGTCGTATATAGATGGTGCCTCAACATAAATTTGTGCTGGGTGTTCTAATACTCTGCACGTAGTCCATACATGATCTTCACCGTCTATATTTTCAATTCTTGTATTAAATTCGTATTCGTAGTCCATTTTTATTTCTCTTTAGGTAAACGTCATTTTTACTGTGCCACCGCCTGTCTGGCCAAGGAAGGGATTTCGTGGTGAATCACCGCCGCTTGAACCTGAGCCGCTATAAGTTCTTTTCCACTGTGTTACATAAACACCGCTGGATAGAAAAGTTGAATATGTTGAGGAGGATCTTGACTGAACCTGTACTCCGTTAATACTATCGCTATCAGTATCCCAGGTTAAAGTAGACCATCCAGTTCCATCACCTGAAGACGTTGGAGCCTGATTTGGATAATAGGAACTGTTGTTTTGCAGCTGCAACCAAAACTCATCATCTTGCTGACTACTCTGATAAAGATATCCATCTCTAAAAGTCATTGATCGTACAGTACCGGCAGGTGATGAATATATTCCAGTAGGAACTGCATTAGTATCCAATGAACCAAATGCCGAAGCGCCATACGGACTTCCAGTACCACCATTATTTTTACCGTAAAGCGCCGTTGCTGTATAACCGACGTTACCAACGGTCATTGTAAATTCCATATCATTAGCAGGAGTACCTGATCCTGCGCCCCAGCCTGTTGCTGTTGCTCTAATAGTAGTGCTATCCCAACAAGTAAAACCAACTAACCAATGTTGTACTCCAGTTGCATCCCAATCTGGTTCAGTACCATCTCCTGGCCATTGTATTGAAGAAGGCCAAGTTGGAAGATGTCCGCTTGCAGATACATCTAGCATAAGTATAGAACATTTTCCTGTGGCGATATTAGTCGCAGTAAATGTAGTAGGTGCAGATAAAGTCCGCCTCATGATTGGTTTAGACATGTCTAAGACTGTCGTTATTATTGTTGCTGCGCCGTGGAACTGACTGTACTTACCTTCAATATCGCTCATGTTAACCACTTCACGAGAATCGTTTATGACTGGTAGCCCGCCTATTTTAATTGCCATTTATATTATCCTTATGGTTCCTGTCCAGGCCACGATCGTGCGAAGCATGACCCGCTGCTTTGCGTAAATTCGCATGTTGAATATAAAGTTCCCTGATCGCATACAACTTTGATTCTAAAGTCTGGATCGGCAGTATTTAAACTGAATGATGTTTGTGCCAGGCCTGTGCTGGCCACCCTAGCCATCCACCCAAACTGCCGGCCGCCAGGTGAATTAGGAACACTATAATAAGTGCCTGAAGCATATCCATCATCTGCTGGAGTTGGGCCAAAGGCATAACCGGAAGGACTGCCAGGACCTGATTGCGAGCTAACGTTATATTGACATTCTATTGAAGTAATATTAGTGCAACCTGATGTATCAATATATGTATGATAAACTGTTGCTATAGCCGCGTTTGTTCCACCAACATATGCAACATCTATTCTATCGTTAGCAGTGTCGTTTGAAAATGTTACTTTCGCAAACGCCTCAGCGGCGGCGCCGAATTCAACGCTCCGCGTCTGAATATGGCCCCAACCTGGTATTGTAAACGAACTTTGTAGTGCTGGTGCAGCAGGTGTATCGTCATATCCTGCAGCAGATGCGTAAATATCATTTGGACCAAAACATACAGTAGTAATTATCCAATATCTATTAGACGACCAGTTAGGAGTAGACTGAAACGACCAATCGCCAGGAAATGTAGGCACATGATTTGAAGTAGATATATCTAATAGCAATACTGCAGTTCTACCAGTAGCGCCGTTAATATAAGTAAATGTTGTTGCTGCCGAAAGAGTCTTAGATAACATTGTCTGTGACAAGTCTATCACAGTTCCAGAAATAGCTTGAACGTGTGGGTGAAATGACGTATACGTACCGTCCATACCACTAATCGATGCCAGCGCACGATAATCGTTAATGACGGTTGTGCCGCCGATCTTAATTGCCATCTTCGTCCTCCAGACTATTAGCGTTTAAGTTATATAGTTATTTATACTTAATCTCTTCTTTCAATATCAGATTCTTCTAGTTTATCTCCAAGCCATACTTCAATTACTTTAGCAGGTCCTGAACCAACGTTAGTTGCTTTATGCCAAACACCTTTTGGTATATCAATACTTTGACCTTCCCAATAGATACGAGATTCTGTTAAACGATTACCATGGTCAAGTTCCATTAATATAGAACCTTTTACAACATGCCAATGTTCAGATCTATGCTCGTGTTTTTGGTCGCTTAGTGATTGTCCTTCGTCAAAACTTAGTTCTTTAACTCGCCATGAACCATTTGAATCTAATACTTTATATGTTCCCCATTTACGTTGAGTTGTAGGTTGAGACCATTCTTTGAGTATCCAACTTGATGAATTCTTTTTATCTTCTCCACCAATTCCAAACTCAAACTCAATACCCTCTACTGCCATCTCAGGGATGTTATCTGATGTTCTATCACCACCGTTTACAAATATAATAGTATCTGAAGGATATAAAAGTTTAACTTGTTCTAAGCAATGTATCGCGCTTCCATCCGAATCGTCAAATGAAATTACTTTATCAACGCAAGCAAGTTCTGAAACAATAGCTGCTCTTTCTTCAAACGGCATAAAGAATTTTCCTTTCTTTCTTATAAGCCATTCATCTGAATTTACACCAACAATTAATTGAGTACCACTTAGAGAAGCATCTTTTAAATATTGAATGTGTCCTGAATGAATTGGATCAAAGCCACCTGTGGCAACTATTGTAATCATTATGCTTCCTCTTTAATAGGTCCCATCATATAGTCAAATACAAAATTAGTATCTTTCTTTGCTATCATTTCTTTTGGAATATCAACAACGTCTGGGTGATAATACCAATCTTCGTAAGGGTAACCAACTTCATGGAAACCAATGTTTGAAACAGCAAGTTTATACCCAGCTCCTTCAAGAATCTTTTTAGCGGCAAACTTTTTATCAGTACCTAAACGATAAGAATCGTGTTCAAAAGTAATAACACCAAATTTAAATTTATCAAGTGGTAGCCTTTCTAATACAGCCATCGAATAATCGTCACAATCAATTTGTAAGTAATCAATAACTGGATCTACACAATGTAACTTAAACAACTCTTCATAATCAATTGCTGTTGCATCCGTACAAATAACGGTATTATTTCTTGCTTCTTTAAATGCATAACATAGACCATCGTCAATATCAATTGAGATACCTTTCCAACCAAACTTGGTTTCAAGCAGTGCAGTATTATTATGAATAAAAGGACCACCTGATCCAATCTCTAAATAAGAACCTTGTCTTTTACCTTTATGTGCAGATAATACAAACATATCTTGGAAGTGTTTAGAATGATTAATTTTAATATCTTCAATACCATCAAACTTGTACTTAAATCTATCAAGATCAGTTTCAACATAGGGAATAATATCAGGATAGAAAATCCAACCTAACGCCTTTTCAATTTTTTCTAATAAGTAAGGTTTAAGGTTTTGTTTGTGTTTTAGATTGAAGAACAACTGCTTACCATCTTGTTGACCTGTAATAGACCATTTAGATAATGCTTGATAGTATTCTAAATCTTGAGTACCAGGATATAGAAGTTCTTCATTTTCTGCCGCGACATGTTGAGTGGCCAATCCTAAATTTGCGTGTAATAAACATCTTTTCCAAGCTCTCATTTTTTCGTAAATAGTACATAAGTGATAATGAGCTTCAGGTCTTTCTGGTAATAACGCGGCCGCGTCAAGGAAAGCACCTTCAGATGTATGGTTCCTATCTCTTTGTCTATCGTAACAGAGACCAATACCAATTAATGATTTGTATTGAAGATTTTTGTCTTCAGTGATATCAGCTGCTTTAAGATATAAAGATACACCCATAGCACCATTTTCTAATTTATCATATTCTTTTGCCAAATCGTAAATCTTAAAAGGATTCTTTGAATCTAAAATATGAGCTTCTAGTTTTTGTTGTAAATTCATAATTAACACCTGTTCACAAAGTCAAAGAAAACATCTTGAGGAATTTTTAATAAGAACGTACCATTGTCTTGATAACCAAAAGCAATAATAATATTACCTTCATAGAATATCATTCCTGTGGCAAACTCAATATTATATTCACTTCCTGTTGTTGGATCAATTTGACTACCTAAGAAATTAAAGTCAGATGTCCATTTTTCTAAATTCCAATCTTTATCCCATATAAGTACTCTATGATTATAATGACCATCTTTGCGTCCAAAGGCATCTTTATTTAAATCAACCTCGTGAGTTAATGTCATTCTTCTACCTTCACCAATTGGCCATACCTGAGTACCGCCACGAAGATCTCTATATATTTCTGTCCTAGAAACAACATTTGATTCTGGTGTTAAATGAACTGTTGTTGTCGTTTTTGTTTTAATATCAAATTTAACGACTTCACAAGGATTACACCATTTAACAAAGTGCCATGGCATATCAACTATAGGCATCCAATTCTTTTCACAATATGTACCATCATCGCCTGGAGCAGGAATAGGATAACGAGCAACTTCTTTCCAGATGCCATTAATATATTCTATTTCTTGTAGCTCCATTCTGCCTTTACCTTTATCGTCATAACAATCTCGACGAACTCCACAAAGGAATAGACGCCCTTCCCAATTGAATAAACGACCATCTTCAAGACCGATAAAATTCCATGTAGGTTTTGTATCAAGTTCTGAAGTATCAATCCTACTTGCATGAATAACCTCTAAGTCACCATTTAACTCGGTCATGATATTGTAAGTAGTTAAACTTATATCGTTTTCTGGGTGGATGTATTGTAAGGGACCCCAGACATGAGGCCACTTTTTACCTTCTGAATGATAAAGAGTATAATTAACATGACGGACATTCAAAAGAATCCTTCCTTCGTGTAGAAAGATGGAAGGATTCATTATCCCTGTCTCGCCAGTTAACTCTTTGGGTAGTGTAATTGGGTGTATGCTTCCGCCACGTTTTAGCGCGTAGTGCACCAAGCCGTGATGACGTAAATCATGCATGTTGACTCCATTATATAGATCAAAATTTTATTTATTCATTTAAGACCAAGGAATTGCTCTTGAACCAGCGCCTTGTCTATCTATCTTATCCTGAATAGCTGTATTATAAGAATTCATCAGTTCAGTAGATATACCTGCTTCTAGCCAGCCAACAACAGTTGCTTCAGTTAAATCAGAAAAGCCAACAAAGTCTGCTTCTCCAACAGAGGCTGCTGTAAGTTTATGAAACCCCACAACGCTGCCTTTTTTACCGTCGTCTGCTGTGCCAGTTTTAACCCACTGTATTTTAACAACTGCGTTAGATAAAGTTACACCGTCACCGTTAACTTGGTCGATGGTTTCTAAATTAACTATTGTCCAAGAATAGATCATTTTTTATAACCTTATTCTGGGTCAGCTGCTGGATCTTCGCCAGGTACTGGTGTAACAACTTCAACTGCAGGTGCCCAAGGCATAACGCCTTCTTCAATACTGGCTTCGTCAATCTGTTTTCCAACTCTTTCAGAGATATGATCTGCATATCCTTGATCGCCGTTTACGACAGCTTGAATCCAACCTAAAACAGTTGCTTCTGTTAATTCTTCGAATGGTGCAAAAGAACCTGCTGGTACGTTAACTGCAGTGAAAGGTGTAGCTCCTGAGAACTCTCCTTCGTTACCGCTGCTATCTACTCCAACAACTTTCCAATATGTTTGAACTACAGCGCCGGCAAGCGTTGCACCTTCAGTGTTAACTTGATCCCTTTTCTTAAGGGAAGTCACACTCCAAGTCCACGTATAATCTGTGCTAAGTGCCATTTTATTTTCTCCTATTAATAACTTAATGTTATATTTCTATTTATAATTTATTTCTATTATATCAAAAACTAGTTCATATGTCAACTAATTTATGAAAGTTTTTCAACCAACTTTGAAACCATGTCTTTCAAGTCATTAATTTCTTGTTGCTGATTATTTATAATGGTTCGTTGTTCTTTGATTGCCTTTGCTAACTCTACTGCCGAAGCCAATGCCGCTCCACCATAGTTAACTGATAAAGTTCCCATTTCGTCTTGTGCAGTTATAATTGCTTCTGGTAAAAGCACTTGGAGGGATTGAGCTGATACACCAACCTGCGTGAGTTGTTCCCCATCAGTACGATCGTAAATACCTACACGAACTTCTGATAAACGAGAAACAAAGTTATCAGGCATTGGTTTCCAGTTTGTTTTTAATCGCTCATCCGAATAAGCAGTAACGTTACCACTTGCTTTTATTGAATAAGACATGGAAGAACCATACTGGCCATTAATCAACACTAACAAACCGTGGCTATCTAGGTTTCCTGCAGCTCCACCGGCATTTGGATGCGACCAGGCCATTCCATAAAGATTACCAGTTGTAGTACCATTAGCAGGTAATCTATAAGAGGTACCCATTGAGAATACATTCTGATATCTTGTTGATGTATATACACCAACGAGTCCATAGCCATAGTTACCATCAACAATAATATCACCGTAGAATCTAGCAGATGTCCCTGCAGTTGCATCAACATAATAATTTGTATTATCAGAATCGTAGAATACATTAGCGCGAAGATCACCACTTCCGCCGCCGCCATACATAGCGAATTCTTTCCAACCAGATGTAGATGTACTCCACTTACCTCTTGCCCAATACCTATTGGCGGTTGCGTTCGTAGCACCTACCATCATCCAACCGTATGATCGACTACCGTCACTTAGTGCATAGTGTTGTCCAGATACAATACCTTGTGCGTGAATATATCCACCACCTTGTGGATGGTCAGTACCGCCTCCCCAAATATCCCAACCAGAGAAACCACCTTTCCAAGCGTTGGCCCAGGTACCAGCACCAGTTCCCCAACCAAAAGTACCTGTGTGATAGTTAGTATCACTAGTGTAGTCAGATCGAGGAGTAATCCAATGGTGAGCATTACCCATTCTAACGTGAGCAGCATTAGTCCATTTATTTGTATTTGAAGTACCGTCCGGATCTATATAAAAACCAGTGTTATTTGTATCGTAGAAGATTGGCGCTCTGTGAGAACCACCAGCAGTCACAACTCCCGTAAAATACGCGCCTTCAGATGCGAACGAGATTCTATGGTATGTACTACCATTATTTTTTAGTGCAAGGTGATGGCCGTAACCACTTCCATATGAATATGCCAATCCGTACATATTACCAATTGGCCATGATTCACCAATTGTCCAAATGACCTTTTCAGCAGTACCGGTAGCATTGTAACTACCCATCATTCCGCCGTTGCCTCTAGAAACAACGTAATCAGAGAACCACATTCTTCCGGCGAAGTTGCCTTGGTTAAAGTTAGAATATGAATGAGGATCAGCATAGTAACCAGTGTTATTAGCATCGTAATAAATGCCAGCGTACATTGCACCTTCGTTACCGTTATTAACATTGAGTACTGGTATTGTATTCCAACCGCTCCAACCTGCCCATGCGTTACGGAAACGAAGGTTCGGAATTGGACCACCAACCATCTGCCAACCAAGGTTATACGTAGGAGAGGCATTGTAGTGGTACGCTTGCATTCCAACCCAGTGAGATGTACCCGATGGTTGGTTGGCTGGGTTGCCCCAAGAATCAATGAAACCCGATCCCCAAGTACCAACAGTGTTCATATCAATCGTGCCCCAACCCATTGAACCGGTCCAATAGTTGGTATCGCCTGTGATGCGAGGTCTTGCTGAATAGTATTCAGCGGAATTATATGTCTTACCAGCAAGACCCATCATCGCCTTAGTTCTATTACTTACACCTTCAAATCGTGTTGAGTTAACTGATGCGCCATCGAAGTAGTAAGCAGTATTATCTCTGTCATATAGGATATTGGCCTGAATAGAACTAGCATACAAGGTACGATATACTTCAGCGTTTCCATTGCCCGGCTCCATTCTAAAGCCCCAGTTACCTGAACTGTTTAATAGACCGAAACCTGAACCATCGTAATAGAGGTAACCACGACGACCTGTACCCGATCCCTGCGATGGTTGATGTCGATCGTATATAATCAAACCACCAGAACCAGCTGCACCGTCTAAGTGCCAATAGGAAGAACCTGGACTGTAGAAGTGACGGCCTGTTGCTTGGTTATATAAACCAGTTCCTGAATTATAGTTACGGAACCAACCATCGGTATAAGCTTCGGACATTCTTGTTGTATTAAATCTTGAATCACCAGAGCCTGAACCAAAGTAGAAAGCAGTATTTTCTCTATCGTAAAAAATGTTAGCTCTTACATCATTCATATACGAAGTAGAAGCAAAGTCACCATAATAATTAGTATCGTTTCTATCGTAATAAATGTCAGCTTGCAGCGCGCCGTTAAGATAAGTTGTTCCACCTACATACCATTGTAAGTATAGGCTATTACCTGAACGAGAATCTAAGTGTAAGTTACCGTTTGTAGTCGCAACTGAAGCTTCGTTATTATATCGACCATTTGTACCAACAGCAAGGTATCTGCCCCAACTTGGATTAGGTCCGTGTAATGCGCCACCTCTAATTCTTAAAGCAGCATCAGAAGTTGAATTAGGATCTAGATAATAAGTAGTATCATTATTGTCGTAGAATATTGGAGCACGAGCTGAAGCAGTGTGGAATGAGTTACCACTGTTATCCATTCGTAACGACCAACTACCACCGCTATTTAAGAAACCAATATTGTTACTGTTATCAGCATATGCATAACCGCGAGGGGTGTCGCCTGCAGTTGTAAATAGAATCTGTGAAGTACTACTTGTTGAATACAATCTGAATCTTGAAGAGTTATCAGAGTACCAATGCATTGCAGTACCTTGGTTATATAGACCAGTGCCGGGCGAATCGTTACGGAACCAGCCACGAGCATAGAATTCATTTGTTCTTAGATCTTGAGCCAGATTTGAAGAACCGTTAGGATCTAGATAATAACCTGTGTTATTATAATCGTAGAATTGTGTACCACGAACATCATTTGAGAATACCGCTCTACTTGATATAGCAGCTCTGAATGTTCCGTTATTAATAATCAACAAACCGTGATCGTTTAGATTGTTTGCACCACCAAGACCGCCTGCATTTGGATGTGACCAATATAAACCGTAAGCATTCTGCGTTGCAGTACCTGCGGCATTAATCGAATACTGATCATCCATATTAAAGATTGTTTGTAATCTTGTAGATGCGTAAGTACCTGTCATACCTAATCCATAATTCATGAATCTTACGGTTCCATTAATCTGAACCGTATTCATGTTGGATGTAGAGGCAAAGTCTCCGAAGTAACCAGTATCATTCTGATCGTAGAATATTGGAGCACGAACACTAACAGTGTTAAAGAAATCTGTTGTAGATGTTGCTACCTGTCTCCAACCTGGGCTGTAACCAGCACTTTGGTTGTTGTAAATATAAACTGAACCGCCGCCATTACCAGTTGTAGGTCTAATGACTAAAGATGTATAATAAGAACCATCATGCCAAGTAGCAATCGCAGTACCAGCCATCTCAATATTCTGAATACCTGTATTTACATCAGAGTTACCAGCGTATGACCATGGAACCTTCTGAGCTGTAAAGCCTACTGCTAACGCTTCGTTATCTCCTAGGTCCTGAATAAAGTTATCGGTTGAAGTACCGTTATTAAAGTATCCTGTACTCCATCTGAACCTACCAAAGTTATCAGGATAGAAACCATTTAACCTGTCGTTAATTGTTAAGTTTCTTAATACTGAATTTCCATTAGGATCTACACGATAAGTTGTATCGTTATAGTCATAGAAGATTGGAGCTCTAAGGTCGTAGAACGCGTAGAAGATGCGGTCAGTATCTAATCTTGCTGCCTCGACTTGACCAGGCGCAAACATTCTTGTTCTACGACCAGAATAATAGTTGAGGTATATATCATTGCCGCCTTGAGCATCAATGTGTAAGTTACCACCAAGATAAATTCTACCAGCACCATTTACGGATTCAATTGTTACACCATTTTCAACTCTAATGTTATTAGTTCTAACATCACGGAATCTTGCATCACCTTGGCTTGAACCAAAGTAGTAAGCAGTATTTTCGCGGTCGTAGAATATATTTGCTTGTACAGAATTCATATACGAAGTAGAAGCAAAGTCACCATAATAATTAGTATCGTTTCTATCGTAGTATCTATCTGAGTACATATTACCGATGTTGTATGTTTGGCCACCAACATAGTTATTCAAGTATATACTATAACCAGATTTTGCGTCGAGATGCAAGTTACCGTTTGTAACAGCAACTGATGCAGTTCCAGTTCCTACCCAACCGTTTGTGCCAACGTATAAGTATTCACCCCAAGTTGTATTAGGTCCGTGGAATGTACCACCACGTTGTCTTATTGAACTATTACTTGTGCTGTTAGGATCTACATAATAACCAGTATCATTTGAATCGTAGAAGATCGGTGCTCTTAATGAATCGCCTGCTTGTAAGTTGTAGTTTACATATACGTTATTTCCACCTAATGGATCTGAACCATTATTGATTGACATGACCTGAGTTGCCATGGTATAATCATTATAGAAACGCATACCGTTATAGCTAGCATTTGCACCAAACTTAATACCTGTATGGAAAGCAATTCTTAAATCAGGATATGGATAAGACCAAGCACCGCCTTCTTTATAGATAGCGTATGCCGTACTTCTACCTGACGCAAAGTATAAACCAAACGTAGAAGCATCTGAAACATCAGCTGTATGAGAGAAGTAGTTAGCTTGCTGAATATTATGTCTAGATGTACTTGCCTGATCTGTATAGTAAGATGTATCATTTGAATCATAAAATATTGGAGCTCTTAACGAAGCACCCGCACTTAGAATCTGATTAGCATACACGTTGCCATCTGGTTGCCATTGCATTGTGCTATAACGAGTACCACTTGTATTCGTATTATAGAAATAGATATGACCGTCAGTCGAGAATCGCATGTATCCTTGACCACGAGTAGTATTTGGTCGACCAAAGTAATATACGTTAGTACCACTATTGAGATTATTATCAACGTTATAACCGAATCCGCCCCAGTCCCAAGTATTACCCGGTTCTGAAACCCACATCTGTAATGCAAGTTCACCAGTACCTGCACCGTTATTACCAGCAGGAAGTGCCAATCTTATTGCCGTATTACCGTGATCACCAGTTACATCTAATCTCTTACCACCTGCACGATAACCAATACCTAATTGTAGCATACGACCGTTAGAGTTTGGATCCAAGTAGTAAGCAGTATCATTTCTGTCATACATTAACGTAGGACGAATATCACCTACGAATTCAGATCTGCCTGCATATGTTCTTTGTTGCCAATCATTAACTCGACGAGTTTCTAATCTATCAGAGTATCCTAAGATTGAAGTAGCAGGTGCACCTGCAGTTCCTGTAGCACTAAATGCGATTACTGATACACCGTTTGATGCATTAAATAGACGAATGTTTTCGTTGTAAGAGTTAACATTGTCGCCATCGTTAATCCAAACAGACGGATTTTGAATCTCGCCACGAACAAGTAATGATGTACCTGTTGAAGCAGGATCTACATAATAAGCAGTGTTGCCACGGTCTCTAAATATATTTGCATCAATAACATCGGCAGTAATATCATCAACTGTTAAGTCACCAGTAATAAACGCATTACCATCAACATTCAGTTGATCCTGTACTCTTAAATCATCAACTAATAAATTAGATTCAGCATTACGTCTCTTCAACATAATACCGCCGTACTCTCTTAAAGCACCGCCACTGTTATAGTTAAGTAATATTCTAATTCTTACATAATGACAACCTAAACCATCTGATCCATTATAAGGTGTATGAGATGTTGGAATTGTTGTATGATTTCTTAATGTTTCCCAAGCAGTACTTGTTCTGTTTGAACCACCAACAACAAAATATGTTGTACCTGTATTACCTGCGATTGGATTCTTATCTTTATCGAATCTCTCAACACCGTAGTATAATAAACCGCCTGAACCTGAAATAAGCCGAGTTGAAATTTCACCGTAAATATCTTCGCCAGGAGTAACAGGAATATAGTTTGAATAGAAGTTTCTATACGCAGCTGTTCGTAATACCATTCCACCTGCGAAAGGACCATCTCCTGATTTAACATATTCACTAGTTGTTCCTGTAAGGT
>Ga0209652_1000007_pt1 | contig 184731 bp, 169 predicted proteins | sample SaaInl74LU_5_DNA_FD_184641 | JGI IMG/M metagenome (GOLD analysis project Ga0209652, IMG submission 184641) | Marine microbial communities from expanding oxygen minimum zones in the Saanich Inlet - ESP_74LU_5_DNA (SPAdes) (version 2) | ecosystem: Environmental > Aquatic > Marine > Intertidal...
AAAAAACATCTCGAGTACCTCAATGACAAATTCCATTGGAGTGTAGTCGTCATTCAGAAGTACCACTTTGAATAATGGCGGTCGCTTGAGCTTGGGTTTCGCAGGGGAAACTGCCAACCCGCCTTCAAAGCCGCCTTCATGCTCAGTAGATTGGTTACGCAATGGCTGCGTGTGTCGCTTGACCGACACCTTTCTCGGATTAGTCTTCATTGGGTTAGTATAGTTCAAACTACGCGACTTTCAGCCTTACATTTAATAGGGAGATAGCATGAATGTGGTAAATGAACTGCGACAACTTCTAGGCGAGAACGCAGTATTAGATGCCAATAGTCTCCGTGAGCGCGCAGCGGGCATATGGCGTGCCACTGAGCCCTTAGCAGGACAAGCATTAATTCGCCCGACCACCACAGAAGACGTTTCAAAGGCTCTCGTCTGGTGTGCTGAGCGCGGTTTAAAGGTCGTCACCCAGGGCGGTCTCACTGGTCTCGTTCATGGTGCAGACACTGATCCAGACTGCATCATTCTCTCGTTAGAGCGCATGAACGCTATTGAATCAATCGACGCTTCTCAGCGCTGCGCGGTGGTGCAAGCGGGCGTAACCTTGCAAACCCTTCAAGAAGCTGCTGCTCCACATGGGTTGATGTTTCCATTGGATCTAGGCGCCCGAGGTAGCGCCACCCTGGGAGGTAATGCAGCCACAAACGCTGGAGGAAATCGCGTTATTCGATACGGAATGATGCGTGAGATGGTGTTGGGCGCCGAAGCGGTTTTAGCTGATGGCACTGTCATTAATAGTTTGAGCCCCCTAATTAAAAACAATGCAGGGTATGACCTTAAGCACTTATTTGTGGGCTCAGAGGGTACGTTGGGCGTCGTAACGCGCCTATCGTTACGCCTGCGCGAGGCGCCCGTCAGCCGCGACATGGCCTTTGTCGCTCTGGATTCCTTCGACCATGTGAAAGCGCTGCTTCGGCACATGGATCAACAATTAGGCGGCGGTTTATCTGCCTTTGAAACGCTGTGGAGTGATTACTATCAACTGGTGACGACTAAGCCTGCTCAAAGCCGGCCACCGGTGCCCCACGGCCATGATTTTTATGTGCTTTTGGAGGCGCAAGGCGCTGATGCAGAACTGGACAAACAGCGTTTTAAGATGGCTCTCGAGAGTGCATTCGAGCAGGGTCTACTCGTGGACGCAGCGGTTTCCCAGTCGGAAGCAGATTGCCACGCTTTCTGGCAAATCCGCGATGACGTGCAGCAAATTTTTCAGCTAGGCACCCCGCTCTTTTTCGATGTCTCTCTCCCTATCGACAGGATGAGTGCCTATGTTGATGATGTGCGCAGTAGTCTGGCGACAACAGAGGCATTAGCCGTCTATGTTTTTGGGCACTTGGGCGATGGCAATTTGCATTTCGGCATTCCGCTGCCCAGCGAACGGGCCGCCGCCCTTCGCCCGCAAATAGAGGCCTGCGTATATAGTCCGCTGGCGGCATTTAAAGGGTCTGTTTCCGCCGAGCATGGGATTGGATTGGAAAAAAAGCCGTGGCTTAGTGTCAGCCGAAGTCCCGAGGAAATCGCCTTGATGAAAACACTCAAACGCGCGCTCGATCCGCACAATATGTTAAACCCAGGTAAGATTTTTGATGTGTGACTAGCACTCATGGCACCACTACCCACCCCGAGCATTTTAACCCCACAAAAAAAGCCCGCTTTAAGCGGGCTTTTTCTTAAGGCCGGCACCTCTCGACGAGGGGCGCTTTGGACTCATGCGATCACATTTTGGCGATGATAGCCTTACCAAAGTCTGAGCATGACAGCAGTGTTGCATCATCCATTAAACGCTCGAAGTCGTAGGTGACTGTCTTAGCTTGAATAGCACCATTCATGCCATCAATGATGAGGTCCGCGGCTTCATTCCAGCCAAGGTGACGGAGCATCATTTCCGCTGACAGAATCAGTGAACCGGGGTTCACTTTATCCTGCCCCGCGTACTTCGGTGCAGTTCCATGCGTGGCTTCGAACAGGGCTACGGTGTCCGATAGATTCGCACCCGGCGCGATACCAATACCACCCACCTGCGCTGCGAGCGCGTCAGACAAGTAGTCGCCGTTCAAATTCAATGTGGCAACCACGCTGTAGTCTTTAGGCCGAGTCAGGATTTGCTGTAGCATCGCGTCGGCGATGACATCCTTAATCACAATGGGTTTGCCCGTATTGGGGTTTGTAATCTCTACCCACGGACCACCGTCAAGCAACTGACCGCCAAATTCTTCCATGGCGAGGCCGTAACCCCAATCACGGAACGCACCTTCGGTGAATTTCATGATGTTGCCCTTGTGCACTAGCGTGACCGAAGGCAGGTCTTGGTCAATGGCGTATTGAATCGCTTTGCGAACCAATCGCTCGGTACCCTCTTTCGATACGGGCTTGATACCTATACCTACATTGTTTGGGAACCGGATCTTCGTTGCGCCCATTTCGTTAATGATAAAATCCACAACTTTCTGCGCTTCCTTTGTGCCCGCTTGATACTCAATGCCGGCGTAAATGTCTTCCGAATTCTCTCGGAAGATCACCATGTTGCAATCACCAGGCTTTTTCACGGGTGAAGGAACACCCTCAAACCATCGAACAGGGCGTTGGCAGGTATACAGATCGAGTTCTTGACGCAGAGCAACGTTTAGCGAGCGAAAGCCACCACCCACAGGTGTCGTCAATGGCCCCTTGATTGCAACGGAATAGGTTTTAATGGCATCGAGTGTCTCTTCGGGGAACCAGTCGCCTTCATAGAGTTCCGCGGCCTTTTCTCCCGTATAAATTTCCATCCACGAAATCTTTTTACTGCCGCCGTAAGCTTTTTCGACTGCGGCATCAACAACATCAATCATGACAGGACTGATATCAACACCAATACCATCGCCTTCAATATAGGGGATAATGGGGTTGTTCGGTACTGTGAGGCTGTAGTCGGCGTTAACTGCGATGATTTCGCCAGTCTCGGGTACCTTGATATGCTTATAGGCCATAGTGTCAGGATCCTTTCAGGTTAGGTAAGGTTGCTATTGTTAGTCTTTATTAGACTCCGCTCACTCTTATTCTCGCCGGGTTTGTGGCGCACCGCTCGTGGAGTTTGGATGGCTTTTGACCATCTCGGGCGCGAATTTTAACACCAAACTAAAGGAAAGGGTTTGCCAGACGTCATCATTTTCAATAAACCTTTTAGGGTTCTTTGCCAGTTCTCTGACAATGACGCGACCGACGATGGTGCACGCCAAACCCTGGCCGACTATTTAACGCTACCTGAGTATCGCGCTGCCGGCCGCTTAGACTTTGATTCTGAAGGCTTAGTCGTTCTGACAGACGATGGACGCCTGCAGCAGCATATCGCTCACCCACAATACAAAAGCTGGAAAACGTACTGGGTGCAAGTAGAGGGGGTCGTTCACGACGAAGCGATTGCCGCGTTGACGCATGGCGTGGAACTGAAAGATGGAACCACGCTGCCCGCGCGAGTACGGCGTCTCATTGATCCCAAACTGTGGGATCGCAGCCCGCCTATTCGTTACCGCCCATCTGTCCCCGACAGCTGGTTAGAAATTTCGTTGTGTGAAGGCCGAAATCGACAAGTAAGACGTATGACGGCGGCCGTTGGTTTCCCAACCCTGCGTCTAGTCCGCGTCGCCGTGGGCGATTGGGCGCTCGACGGATTACAGCCAGGGCAATTTAGAAAGGTAAAGGTCCCGAGCCAGCCGGTAAATACGCACCGGCGGTCAACACATTCGCATCGAAACAGGCCGCGCAGCTGATCAGAACGAAAGGCTGACGCACGGATGTGAATGCGGTTAACTTTAAGAGACAGTAATGACATTTACAGGAACTTTATGCAGCCATCTAACCGCTGGTGTCCACACGCTACTGTTGCAACAGTCGTTGTGGATCAAGATCGCTATCTTATGGTTCAGGAAATTGACCGTGTATCGGGAGCCGTTGTTTACAACCAGCCCGCGGGTCACCTTGAACCCGGTGAATCTCTTACTGAGGCGGCGCGGCGGGAGGTCTTAGAGGAAACGGCTTGGTGCGTCGACCTGATCGGCTATCTGGGAGTCGCTCGATTGGTTGGCGCAGACGGTATAACGTATCTGCGCCATAGCTTTCTCGCGACACCCTCCTATGAAGTTAGCAACCAGACCCTCGATGACGGTATCATTGCCGCTCACTGGCTCACACGCGACGAGATTATTGCACTAAGCTCGCAACTCCGGAGTTCTCTCGTCATGAGCGTTATCGAATTACACCGACAGGGAAACGTAGCTCCCCTGTCACTGGTTTTGGACTCATGACCGTAAACAAGCAAACCAAAGTCATTGTTGGCATGTCTGGAGGCGTGGATTCCTCAGTCTCAGCCCTATTGCTGCAACAGCAAGGGTATTCGGTTGAAGGTCTGTTCATGAAGAACTGGGAGGAAGATGACGGCACCGAATATTGCACGGCAAAACAAGATTTCGCAGATGCCCAAGCGGTAGCACAGCGGCTGGGTATAAAGCTGCATGGCGCGAACTTTGCTGCCGAGTATTGGGACAATGTATTCGAACACTTTTTAGCCGAGTACAAAGCGGGACGCACACCCAATCCCGACATCTTGTGTAACCGTGAAATCAAGTTCAAAGCTTTTCTGGAATACGCGACGCACTTGGGCGCAGATTATATTGCCACAGGACACTACGTTCGCACTGAGCAACGTGATGGCGCCGCAGTGCTCCTAAAAGGACTTGATGGCAATAAAGACCAGAGCTACTTCTTACATCAAGTCGGGCATCGCGAACTAAGTCGCACGCTGTTTCCAATTGGGCATTTAGACAAACCACAGGTGCGTGCTATTGCAGAATCAGCTGGTTTGGCTACTGCAGAAAAGAAAGATTCAACGGGTATTTGCTTTATTGGTGAGCGACGTTTCACCGATTTTCTTCAACAGTATTTGCCGGCGCAGCCCGGTGATATTGAAAGTTTAAACGGTGAGCGACTTGGCGAGCATCAGGGACTTATGTATCACACAATGGGTCAACGCCAAGGGTTAGGCATTGGCGGTCTCGCAAATCATGAACACGCTCCTTGGTACGTTGTCGAAAAAGATTTAGCGCGCAACGTATTGTTGGTAGCGCAAGGAAAAGACCATCCTGCTTTGTTTAAATCAACGCTCTTTGCCAACGATATATTCTGGATTTCAGGGGAAGAACCCATTCTACCTATGCAAGTTCGTGCAAAAGTTCGATATCGCCAAGCCGATCAGTTGTGTTCTGTCGAGCGTCACGCTGAAGGCTACCGCGTTGTGTTTGACGAACCGCAGCGCGCAATTACGCCGGGGCAATCTGTTGTTTTTTATCAAGACGAATTGTGCCTAGGTGGCGGCGTCATCGAGGGTGCGTTGTGAAAGATCGTAGCAGTTTGGAAAACCAAACGATCGCTTTAGCGGGTGTCGCACAAAGCGCTCGTATTGTTGATCAAATTTCCCGCACGGGTAGCTATCCGCTTGAGTTTCTCGAAGCCTCCATTCATTCCCTTTTTAGCTTCGATGTCCCCAATGTTGACTCGGTATTTGGTAACGTCCAAGGAGTGAAGTTAGGTCTGCAAAATCTGTCGTCCGGGTTGACAACCGGCGGTGATGAAACAACGGCCAGCATGATGCGTTACCTATTTTCAATTTTGCATTTAGAGCGAAAATTCGCTGCACGGCCCGACTTACAGCAAGTCGTTCAAAACCGGCTGCAGCACGCAAGCTTCAAAGCAACACACTTTGCGTCGCATGTGAATGAGACCTGCCACAGTGTCGCCGCGATTTACTCTGATACTCTGAGTACGCTGTCCTACAGAGTTAAAATTTCCGGAAGTGCGCAGCATTTGCAGAACGACGCGAACGCTGAAATTATCCGAGCATTGTTATTGGCTGGTGTTCGTTCAGCATTTCTATGGCGGCAACTGGGTGGAAGACGGTGGAAGATGATTTTTAATCGCAATCAGATCCGTTCAGTTGCCATTGATCTATCTCGGGAACTGGGGATTCGTTAGCCTTTCACTTCCTTTTTATTAAATCTATTAGTCTCATTACTGGAGTCAGCATGGAACTCTCTGCCCTCACTGCAATATCACCTCTCGACGGCCGCTACGGCAGCAAGGTGGCTGCCCTGCGTGACGTTTTTAGTGAATTTGGTCTTATTAAACGCCGCGTTGAGGTCGAAGTTCGCTGGTTACAGTGTCTTGCTAACCTCCCCGGCATTACTGAAGTACCACCACTTTCGGACGGTGCAACCACGCGGCTTAATCGCATTGTCGATGAGTTCTCCATTGAAGATGCTGAGCGCGTTAAAGCGATCGAGGCAACGACAAATCACGATGTCAAAGCGGTCGAGTATTTTTTGAAGGAACAAGTCGCAACTGATATTGAGCTCGCGGCCATTAGTGAGTTTATTCACTTCGCGTGCACATCGGAAGACATCAATAACCTGTCCCATGGTTTAATGCTTAAAGATGGTTTGCTCGCTATCCGTCCGGCCATGGAGAGAATTATTGCCGCGTTGAAGGCCTTGGCAGACGTTGAAGCAAACCAGCCCATGTTATCGCGTACCCACGGACAAACAGCAAGCCCCACGACGCTCGGCAAGGAAATAGCTAACGTCGTCGCGCGACTCGAGCGCCAATTGGTGCAAATTCAGCGTGTAGAGCCAATGGGCAAGATTAATGGTGCAGTCGGAAACTACAATGCCCACCTCGTGACCTACCCTGACGTCGATTGGCAAAGTAACGCAGAAACATTTGTCCAATCCCTCGGGCTTCAGTGGAATCCTTACACGACACAAATTGAACCCCATGACTACATGGCTGAACTGTTCGACGCCCTCGCTCGCTTTAATACGGTGCTTATCGATTTCAATCGCGACGTCTGGGGCTACATCAGCCTAGGCTATTTCAAACAGAAAACAATCGCGGGCGAAGTGGGTTCTTCGACCATGCCCCACAAAGTAAACCCCATCGATTTTGAGAATTCCGAAGGTAATTTGGGTCTTGCTAATGCGGTATTGTCGCATCTCGCACAGAAACTCCCGATCAGCCGGTGGCAGCGTGATCTCACCGATAGTACCGTGTTGCGAAATATGGGCGTGGGCCTCGCTTATTCTCTACTGGCGTATGAGTCTGCATTGAAGGGCATCGGCAAGTTGCAGACGAATGCGTCTCACCTCGACAGTGATCTAGACGCTAGCTGGGAGGTGCTCGCCGAACCGATTCAAACTGTTATGCGCCGTTACGGAATCCCAGAGCCCTACGAAAAACTCAAGGCGCTCACACGAGGCCAAGCGATTACTGCAGACACTTTGGGCGAATTTATTGAGACGCTCGACTTGCCCGATACGGTCAAGCGGGAACTGAGAGAGCTATCCCCCAGAACGTACATTGGTAATGCCGCTCTGCAAGCCAAAGCCATCACTGATTACCAGGCGTAACTGTTTTGGCGCACCGCTTTAGATTGGACGAAGCACTGTTCCTTGAGCGGTATTGGCAGCGTGAGCCCCTGCTTATCAGGAACGCTTTACCCGGTTTTGTGAGCCCGCTCTCACCTGAGGAGCTAGCGGGACTGAGCATGGAGCCATCCGTCCAGAGCAGAATCATTAGCGTCCACAATGATAGCTGGCGTCTTGAGCACGGACCCTTCGATGACGTTGATTTTCAGCGTAATGATCAATGGACGCTCTTGGTTCAGCAGGTCGACCAACTCCTTCCGAGTGTGGAAGCACTAAAGACATGCGTAGGGTTTTTACCGACGTGGCGATTAGACGATGTAATGGTGAGCTATGCCGTAGACGGCGGTAGCGTGGGCCCGCATTTCGATCGCTACGACGTATTTTTAGTTCAAGGCATTGGGCGGCGTCGGTGGTTTCTCGGCGACTTTTGTGACGATAACACTCCTCGATTGGAACATGATGACCTGCACTTACTCAAATCATTTACCGCAACGCAGGACTATCTTCTAGAGCCTGGCGATGTGCTTTACGTACCTCCGGGGTTGGCTCATTGGGGGGTCGCAGAGGGTGAATGCATGACGTACTCACTGGGCTTCCGGGCACCTAAGATGGCCGATTTACTAGCGCGAATGACTGACACCGTGCTCGAGCGTCTAACACCTGAGCTGTTGCTCGAGGATGCGCATGCGTCGGAAGCGGGTGCACCTGGAGAGGTCACTCCCGCACATATCCAGAACGCTCGCTCTGCCCTCATTAACGCAATAAATGCGCTAGATGATGGATCGTGGCTCGCGGAAGTAGTGAGCGAAGGCAGTACGATCGATGATGAAATGACGTTGATTGATCCCTTGTTACCGGGTGCTGTTCGATTACTGCCGGGCTGCGTGCTAACGTGGATTCGTCGGCAAGAGCAACTCGAGATATTTGTTGCTAATGAATCGCTGTTACTGGATGCAGATGTTGAGCCATTGCTGGCTGATTTGTGCAGTGCTCGTGCGGTGAGTCAGGAATCCACCGTTGATAGCGAGCAGCTGCTGCTCAATTTTTTGATCGAGCGGGGATTATTGGTGAACGAAGATGTTTGAGACCGCTGATGAGTGCCGACATGTACTGTGCGCACAGATTGAAGCGTCGTCTCGGTATGTGGATATAGTCAGCGATGATTTACTCCCCAGCGTATTGAACAATGACGATGTCGTGACTGCCTTCACGCGGCTTGCTAGACGAGGCCGTCAAACACGTATTCGTTTGCTGCTTAAAGACTTCCACACTGAGCGCCTGGTGGGTCATAAGCTAATAGGGCTCGCCCGTCGCCTAACGACCGCCCTCGAGATACATGTGTTATCGGGTCACCCCGAGTGGCCCGGATCAACGTGGATACTTTGCGATCGCAGCGAGGGCCTTAGCGTCAAATCAGTCAGCCCGCCAGAGGGCTCAGTTCTCAGTCACCCCGAGGCAAAACGCCTGAGTGAGACATTTGATAGGCTCTGGCTTGCGAGCCATGAAACCCCTGAGCTCAGGGCAATTATCTAGTACTCGTCTAACGCTGCTCTTTAGCGCGGCGAGCGGCGAGCGGCGAAGAAGAGTCAGTCATTGTCATGAATCATGACGCCGATCTCGTTACCTTCATAAACGGGTTCAAGGCGCGATAAGTCATTGCACAGGCCCTCTCTGTTCACACCAGTCAAAAGATCGAAACCGTACTGATGCAGGGCGCAAACAATTATCCCACCACTGATCGGCGCGCCGAGTAGCGAGTGTTGCTGGTGGGGACAGCGACTTTCGATGACGAAGCACTGGCCTTGTTCCTGGAGGAGTATTACATCGAGCTGATCGATTTTTAAGTGTTTGCGATAGCCGTCGTAGAGATTGATCAACTTATCAATGGGCTGGAAACGCGCAGGCATTGCTAGGTGTGCCCGAGGCGCACGATTTCGGTCGCGGCTGCAAGCGGTGTAATTGAAGCTTCGCGAACACTGTTTTCAAGCACAGGCAGCGCCGTTTTTACCTCAGGGTGCTCGCGGATGCGCGCGCGTAGCAACTCATCAATAAGCTGGCGCATCCACGCCAGATTCTGATCCGAACGCTTGCTCTCAATAAAACCACGTGTAAGCGCCTCTTTCTGGAATTCTAGAACCATTGCCCATACGGCATCGATGCCTTGGTTCTTTAGGGCAGAACACGTCTTAACGTCAGGCTGCCAGAAGCCCGGATGCTTGAGTAACGATAGCGCGCCCGCGTAGTGTCTTTGGGTGATGTTAGCGAGACTTTCACTGGCGCCATCGGCCTTATTAATAACGATGGCATCAGCGAGCTCGATAATACCTTTCTTAATGCCTTGAAGCTCATCGCCACCACCCGGAAGCATCAGCACTAAGAAAAAGTCGACCATGGCTGCGACTTGATGCTCAGACTGACCTACCCCAACGGTCTCAACCAATACCACATCGAAACCCGCCGCTTCACATAGCAGCATTGATTCACGGGTTTTTAGCGCGACCCCACCCAGAGCACTCCCTGCGGGGGATGGTCTAATAAACGCGTTATCCTGACGACTCAGCTCCTCCATACGGGTTTTATCCCCAAGAATGGAGCCACCCGCAATGGGTGAGCTTGGATCTACCGCGAGCACCGCGACACGATGGCCTTGCTCAAGGAGATAAAGACCAAAGGCTTCAATAAACGTTGATTTACCGACGCCGGGAACGCCCGTGATTCCAATGCGGATACTTCGACCCGTGTGCGGTAACAAGGTATTCAACAGGCTTTGACTGGCCTCTCGATCCTCGGGACGCTGACTTTCAACCAACGTAATGGCTTTTGCCAAAGCTCTCCGCTGGCCTGCTCGAATGGCGTCTGGGTCAACGTGGCTCAAGACACTAGCCCCTAGTCTGCGCGCGCGTTAACAGCATCGAGTACCTTACGAGCCGCCTCGGGTATAGCGGTGCCTGGCCCAAAGATCAGTGTAACCCCTGCGCCGTAAAGAAAATCGTAATCTTGCTGAGGAATGACCCCTCCAGCGATCACAATAATATCGTCGGCACCCTGCTTCTTAAGCTCTTCGATTAACGAGGGCACTAGGGTTTTGTGCCCCGCAGCTAGGCTCGACGCCCCCACCACATGCACATCATTCTCAATGGCTTGACGAGCAACCTCGGCTGGCGTGGAAAACATGGGTGATAAATCGACATCAAAGCCGACGTCGGCAAACGCAGTGGCGACAACTTTCGCGCCACGATCGTGGCCGTCTTGCCCCATCTTTGCAACTAACATTCGCGGTCGGCGGCCATGCTTGTCTACGAAGCCGTTAATATCCATTTCGATCTTCTTCCAGTCCTCATCGTTCTCATAGGCCGCGCCATAAACTCCAGAGACGGTTTGAGCGTGAGCCACGTAACGACCATATTCTTTCTCAAGCGCATCGGAGATTTCGCCAACGGTGGCGCGCCGACGGGTGGCCTCTATGGCCAGTTCGAGCAAATTACCCTCACCGGAAGCCGCCGCTTGCGTTAATTGCGCCAAAATCTCATCGACCGACGACTGATCGCGATTGACGCGGACCGAAGCGAGACGCTTCAACTGTGCTTCACGGACTTGCTCATTATCGATTTCTAACACGTCGACAGCGTCATTGGAGTCAACGCGGTATTTGTTGACGCCCACAATTACATCTTCCCCGCGGTCGATCCTTGCTTGTTTCTTTGCGGCAGCCTCTTCGATTCTCAGTTTGGGAACGCCACTTTCAATAGCTTTGGCCATGCCGCCTAACTCATCAATCTCAGCAATCAGCTCTCGTGCCTTATCGGCTATTTCTTTGGTTAGGCTCTCCATCATATAGGAGCCGCCCCACGGGTCGATAACCTGACCAATGCCGGTTTCTTCTTGAAGAATCAACTGGGTATTTCGAGCAATACGCGCCGCGAAATCAGACGGTAAAGCGATAGCCTCATCCAGTGCATTGGTGTGCAACGATTGCGTGCCACCGAAAACGGCCGCCATAGCCTCAATAGTTGTTCTCACAATATTATTGTAAGGATCTTGCTCAGTTAAAGACCACCCAGACGTTTGGCAATGAGTGCGCAGCATCGAGCTTTTCGGATTAGCGGGTGAAAATGCCTCGACAATTTCAGCCCATAGCAGGCGAGCCGCACGCATTTTCGCGATTTCCATGTAGAAGTTCATACTGACGCCCCAGAAGAATGAGAGCCGGGGCGCGAACTGATCGATGCTTAAGCCCGCATCAATCGCGGTCTTGATATATTCCTTGCCATCCGCGAGGGTATAAGCCAACTCTAAGCTAGCGTTGGCGCCCGCTTCTTGCATGTGATAGCCGGATATAGAGATGGTATTGAAGCGCGGCATATTGCTCGAACAGTACGCAATAATGTCGCCGATAATGCGCATGCTCGATGTCGGTGGATAGATATAGGTGTTACGAACCATGAACTCTTTGAGGATATCGTTCTGAATGGTTCCCGAGAGCTGGTCTTGGCTAACCCCTTGCTCTTCCGCCGCAACCACGTATCCGGCGAGTACGGGCAGCACCGCCCCATTCATTGTCATAGACACCGATACTTTATCGAGCGGGATGTCATCGAACAAAATCTTCATATCTTCGACTGAATCGATGGCAACACCCGCTTTGCCTACATCACCCTCTACGCGGGGATGATCCGAATCATAGCCACGGTGTGTCGCAAGATCGAATGCGACTGAAACTCCTTGCCCACCCGCTGCAAGAGCCTTTCGGTAGAAGGCGTTTGATTCCTCAGCGGTGGAAAACCCTGCGTATTGCCTGATCGTCCAGCGTCGGCCTGCATACATGGTGGCCATTGGACCACGAATGTAGGGCGAAATGCCCGGCAGGGTATCCGTATACTCCAGACCCTCGGTATCCTCAGCGGTGTAGAGGACCTTGAGAGGAATGCCCTCGGGGGTCTCCCAAGTGAGGTCGGACGGTTTCAGGCCTTTGCTTTGACGTTCAACCAGTGCTGACCAATTCTCGAGGCTAGCCTCTCCCTTATCATAAATGGGCACATTTATTCCTTAATATCAGTTATTTAGAGGGCATATTGAAAGTAATTAATGATCTTCGCTTGGCTGATTGATCTCAATAAGCACGCCGTCGCAGCTCTTAGGGTGTATGAAAATAACCTGTGAATCATGGGCTCCAGGACTCGGGCTATCACTTAAGAACTCGTAGCCCTTAGCCTTCAACCGTGCCACATCTTCGAGGATGTTATCACTGCGGAAGCACAGATGGTGAATACCTCCGCCCCGTTTCTCGATGTATTTTGCTATGGGCCCATCACCATTGAGGGGATGAACCAATTCGATGCTCGTTGCCGGGAGCGGAAAAAATGCCGTTTTCGTTTTCGCTGCTAAGACGTCCTCGGTTCCCTCAAAGGGCAATCCAAAGTCCTCCATGAAACGTTTTATTGCAGCTTCAAAGTTGGGCACGGCTATCGCGATATGGTCGAGTGCAGTAATCATGTAAAGCTCCTGAGTCCCAATCTCGCTTAGAGGAACATTTTCATTAATTGCTCTGTATGCGCTCTGCGCGTGTTGGCGAGCACATCAGCAGGCACAATAACCACCTGTTCGTCTGGCGTCACTTTAAAGAGACATTGCCCCTTGCTAATAATGACACCATCACCATCGACGAGTACCTCATCAACCGTACCCGAAAACGGCGCATAGACTTTGTTGAACATCTTCATGACCTCAACAATATACAGCGGATCGCCCGTATTAAAGTGGTCTCCCTTCTGCACGTAAAGTGGCACATCGGGCGCTTCACGTCCGTAGAACATACCGCCACTCACGGCAACGATCTCATCGGACTTGGCGGTAGGCGGTGGCGCCAATGCTTTGGACATCGCCGTTTGATGGTCGCTATCTAACAATCGCTCGGGTATGTGGATACTCAGATCCGAATTCACCGATAAATCATAGAAACCTGTAAAGCGGGCCATTGCGGGCAATAGCTCCAGAATTTCAGTGCCACTTTGAAATCCGCGGTGTGCCGATTGTATGGCGAGCCATTGGTCGGCCGAGAAGCTCTCCGGCGCCTCGCCCGCGAGCGCATGCGTCAAATCTGACCAAGTCTCTACATTCAACTGCTGTTCGAGATCGCGATAAAAATCTTCCGCGTTAGAAAGAATGGCCTCGTCATGGTCCCATATAACATTAGCGGCGGGTGAATCAGGTGACCAATCGAGCTTTAAGTAATGATATGTGTCGCTGAGCACATCGATCGGATTTTCTGCCCATTCGATGCGGTCATTGGTCACCGTAAAGGCAGCTTTGTTCATGCTAAGCCAACCTGAGAGCAAGTGAGGAGCGTCCATCAAGATCTGCAAAGGACGCAGTAACAAGGTTTGCTTCATCTCTAAGACATCAGCCAGTGACTTGCGTGCTGCTTCGTCTGCTGCGGCAAGCAGTTCTTTGGAAAGAATACGCCATGCAACAGCCAAGTCGACCCGAGACGCTTCCTCAATAAGCTCTCCCACCGCTGTTAGATAAGGCACAATAAATTTCGTTGTTGGGCGCGCGTTAATATTGTTTCCCAGGAACCAGTTTACCAATCCATAGTGGAACTCGAGGTTCGTGTGCAGATCACGCCCTCGCATGCTCGTCGCTCGCAAAACATCTGCCATCGCGCTATAGGTCGACTCGCGGCTATCGCCTACGGTCAGCAACAGCGCAATATTTGAATCATAAGCACCCGCCAGGGTGTAATTCATGAACACATCAGTATCGGGATTGTGCAGACTGATACCTTGATCATCGCGAATCTCGCCCTCAATGGCGTCTGACCAATATTCAATTTGCCCACCGGCATTGGGTTGCAGCGCGTGGTTGGTCGCATTTAGGCGAGCTTCCACACTGTCATTGAATCGAGGAAGTCGCTCGGGCTTTGGTAACTGCGGGCCGTGAGCGGCCAGTAGAACCATCGCCTCAACCAGCGATTCAACGGTGAAATACTCTTCAGGATTCTCTGGATTAGAAAACTTCATGGCGTAGCAGAGCTCGCTTACCCGGTGCTCTACCTGAATACGCGTATTCATCTCCATAAAAAAGTGCCGATCACGATCGACGATACACTCAAATGTTGACACCGAATCAAGCCCTACTGCAGCGCCAAAGCGCGCAGCTTCATCTTCCATGGCGTCGAGGGTTTTTACATCCTGCGCTAATACTGCAGCCTCCTCAGTGCGGCCTTCGCGCTCGGCCGCTGCCTGCGCGTTAAGTAGAGACTCACGCGTTACGGAGACCTCGAGAAGTTTCTGCTCGTGCATTTGAAGGGAGCAGTCGCGCCCTCCTAGCGTGATCGCCCAATGACCGTTACCCACTACCTGGATTTCCTGGTGGCGCGTAGTTTCGATATTTAACTCGACGAGAACGTTCTTGTTGTCACCCACGCCAGTCGTTTTGACTTCATTAAGAATCTCGCGAACCAGTTCGGGCGTACGATGGCCTTCACCCAGACCAAGAATGCGCTGACCCTTACCGCCGCCTCCACCAATTGCTTTTAGACGCACGCGATTCTGTGGGTACTCGGCATTAATCGTTGCCACGGCTTCGGTGAGTGCCGCTGAAAGCTCATCAACGGTGTAGAGATCAATCCCCTTACTATAGCTTGCTGCTAATACGATGTCGGCGAGCGTTTCGAGATCAGTGTTTCCGTCAAAGGCATCATTAGGCACCTCTAGCTTTTCAGTGACGCAGAGCGTTTCTAGATCAGTAATCGTCGGGTATTTCTTAAGCAGGGTTAATGCTGTGCCGTTGTCGATCCCCGGCGTTACTGAAACCCCCGTTTTCAACGCCGTGCGCTTGGCTTCATCTTTCAAGCCAGCTTGGTGAACAGTGCGTGAACAAGGTCCAATGAAGTTGAGTCCTGCGTTCTCCATGGCAGCTACCATGGTTTCGTCCTCGGCCATAAAACCGTAACCGGTGAAAATGGCGTTATAACCACCCTCCTTCGCGATCGCGATGATCTCTTCAATACGTTGAAGACGCTCTTCTTTGGTTGCACCCGTGTAGTCAGGTACACGATGTATTCGTTCTGGATCGGTCAGCGCTCTAAGCTCGGGCGCCAGCGCTCTTGGATAAACAATCGAATCCTTCTCGGATAGCAAGATGCCGTAATGCTCGATGCCCATTTCACTGAAGACATCCATTGCCTCCTTTCGGATAGGGCCGCGACAGATAATTAGCGGCTTTACATGCGTGCAATCAAACTGGCGTACCCAGTTTGACGGATGCAGACCCAATCGACGATCGGCGTGAATAAGCGGGTTGTTCAAATAAAAAAGATTGGACACGGAGTTTCTCCTACAGAGCGCCGATTAGTGGAATTCACGCTGCACCGATTGCAGCGGGCCCGGTTCGTAATGCCGCAAACAAAACTCTAGGTGCTCTGTGAGTGCTCGCCGCAAATCGTCAGGCATCACAATTTGCGAAATAGATCCAAGGCTAAGCGCTTCCTCAGGGTTCATTATCTCTCGTTCGTAACGTTGAGCTAAGTCAGTCTCCTGCTGCTTGGCCCAGGCATTGACGAGTTCTTCGGCTGCCTGCTGCGCATCATCAGTGCTCAACCCCTGCGCTTGCTGCGCCTGGGCTTCATTCTCGATGCGCTCCCTCAAACTACCGCGAATCTTCTTAAGCTCATCCTTGTAAACATACTCCACACCGGCTGGCCCCATAACCGCAACGCGAGTCGTGGGTAACGCAATGACAAAATCGGCGCCCGTTGGATAGTTATTGTAACTGGCGTAGGCACCACCAAAAGCGTTACGCACTAAGACGAGGAACCGCGGCGTCCGAAGATCAACAATAGCATCGAGCATAGCCCTGCCCGCCTGCACAATGCCGCGGTGCTCCTGCTCGCTGCCAGGCAGGAAGCCTGTAGTATCTTCTAAAAACATAACAGGGATGTTGTAGAGGTTGCAGAAACGAATGAACCTCGCATTTTTATAGGCTGCGCCGATATCAATTTGCCCCGAGGCAACCGCTGAGTTGTTCGCCACAAAGCCCACCACATTGCCGCCCATTCTGCCGAACGCCGTGATGGTATTTCGGGCTCGCTCAGCTTGAACCTCAAGGTAATCGCCATGATCACAGAGTTGCTGAATAAGAATGGTGATATCAACGGGCGTGTTAAAACCCGACGGCGAGTTAAATGCTTTGCGTAACAAAATATCGATATCAAGCGTTTTGCGCGCTGCAGGATCAGAACTTGGTTGATAGTGCGGTGCGCTCGCATTCGAGTCCGGAATGTATTTCAGGATTTCACGCACCTTACGCAGGGCGGCGACCTCATCGTCGACCACGAAGTCAGTGACGCCCGTTTGGCTATGCACATCCGGGCCGCCAAGCTCTTCGGGAGTAATATCCTCACCGAGCACCGATTTAACGACGCCTGGACCTGTCAGGCCGAAAAAAGTGTCTCTCGGTTGAATTAAAAAGCTGCCCTGTCGCGGCAAGTAACTACCACCACCCGCGTTAAAACCAAACATACACATAATACTCGGGACGATACCGCTAATTTTGCGGAGCGCCGTGAAGGCGTCGGCATAGCCGTCAAGGCCGCCTACACCCGCAGGAATGTATGCCCCTGCAGAATCATTGAGCCCCACGAGAGGTATGCGGCGCTTGGCTGCTAACTCAAATAATTTAGCGAGCTTTTTGCCGTTCGTCGCATCCATTGAGCCTGCGCGCACCGTGAAGTCATGCCCATATATGGCGACGTCGCGCCCGTCAATTTGAATAATTGCGGTGACTAGGGATGCGCCATCGAGATTGGGCCCCCAGTTTTGATATAGCACGGTGGGTTCACTGTCAGCTAGATAGCGAATGCGCTCCCAAACGGTCATGCGATGCTTCAGATGTTGACGCTGTATATTTCGAACACCGGCTGCGACGTAAGGCCTTTGTTGCAACTCCTGACCTCGCGCGAGCGTTGCATCATAGGGTGATAATTCTCCCCCCTCGCTGGGTTCGGAGACCGGTCGCTTTACCAACGGGTTCACCAGAGATGCGTAAGACCTAGAATTGCTCTCGCTCATGGGATCACTCTTTTGTTAAAAGTCTATGGTTGTCGTTTAAGTCTATAGCTGTCGTTTACAAAGTTCGTATGCTGGCGATAACGGAGACAAAAAACCGCAAGCAATCTACTTTTAATGCTACCTTAGTGTCAATTTAATACGATTTGTTTATCACGCCGTTGGACTTATTCAATCACAGTAACAAAATCTTGCTGGCGAATAATGATATTTTCGCCACTGCGGCTTCGCTCGCCCATCTTCCAGGCTTCGTCTTTCTCGATAGCCATAGGGGATCGGCTTCAGCTGCTTATGACATTGTCGCCGCGATGCCACGAACAGTCATTCGGCTAGACGCTTTTCAGGGTGACTTGAACGCGTGGATGGCGTCCATCGAATCGCATCTAACTCGGGAATTTTCTCCCATTTCAGCGCTTATTGGCATCGGCTTTGTGGACTACGACAGTGCCGCTGCTACGCATGGGGTAACGCAAGCGTCCAACCAGTCTGCAATGGCAGGTTTATACGATTGGTGTGTGGTGAGGGATAAGCGCACACGAGATAGCTGGTATGTGACTTCGGAGTCGTGTTCTCAGAGCTTCGAGACTCTGCAAGCATTGCTACGCGAGCCTGTAGATGCGGCGCATGACTTTACGCTTACTGGCCCCTTTAGCCCCCATTTGAGCAAGAGCGACTACACTGCAGCGATAGAGCGTATTCGTGACTATATTATCGCAGGCGACTGCTACCAGGTTAACTACGCCCAACAATTCTCTGCCGGCTGCGAGGGCCATCCTTTTGAAGCCTATCGGAAGCTAAGGGATGTTGCTCCGGGGGATTTTTCAGCGTATCTGAGCTTGGCAGACAAGCACGCGATACTGTCGCTTTCCCCCGAGCGGTTCTTGTCGACACACCGTGGAAAAATCACAACGCAGCCGATTAAAGGCACGCGCCCCCGACATAAAGATCCTGACGTAGACCGAGCGATTGCTGATTCACTACTGAACTCAGTAAAAGATCGAGCCGAGAACATTATGATCACTGATTTGCTGCGCAATGATCTAGGCAAGCTCTGCGTACCCGGAAGCGTTGACACGCCGGAAATTTGCTCACTACACAGTTATGAGAATGTTCATCACTTGGTCAGTCGTATTGAAGGACAGCTGCGTGACGACATATCTCCCGGGGAAGCACTTATCGGTTGCTCCCCCGGAGGCTCAATCACCGGGGCACCGAAGCACCGAGCAATGGAAATTATCGCGGAGCTTGAGAATGCGCCGCGGGGGGCTTACTGCGGATCTATTTTCGCCATTGGTGGTGATGGCTGGATGGAGTCAAGTGTTGCCATACGCACGCTGGAAGTGAATGACGGCAGGATTACCTGCTGGGGCGGCGGCGGCATTGTGTTTGATTCAAATGCTGATGCTGAATATCAGGAAACCTTCGACAAAGTGGGTGCTTTCATGCGCGCCCTAGAAAGTCAATGAAGTCCCAAGTCCCTGGGCTAAAACGCTCCCGCTCAGTAAACGGGAAGCTCAATATGCTCATAGAGTTCTGCTCGCTCACTGGGGTGTGCTCTCGAGAGCGCCTCCTGTACGATTTCACGAGTGAGGTGCGGAGCAAGCTCGACAATAAAGTCGTACATGTATCCGCGAAGGAAGGTACCTTTTCTAAATCCTAGGCTCGTGACGCTCGACGCAAACAAATGACTGGCATCAAGTTTTACCAAGTCGCTATCGAGCTCCTCATCGTAAGCAAGCCCTGCGATAATGCCAATGCCTAGCCCCAGGCGTACGTAGGTCTTAATAACGTCAGCATCAACGGCTGTGAATGTCACCTTTGGCGTCAGTCCTCGGTTATTAAAGGCATCATCCAATTTTGAGCGGCCCGTAAAACCGAAGGTATAGGTCACGATCGGATGTTCGGCAACCGCTTCTAAGGTGACTTTTTCCACTGACGCTAGGGGGTGGTCTTTCGGCACGACAATACAGCGGTTCCATCGGAAGCACGGCAGCATGACCAGATCGGAAAATAGCTCCAACGCTTCGGTCGCAATAGCAAAATCCACCGAGCCTTCTGCCGCCATCTCAGCGATTTGCATCGGCGTGCCCTGCTGCATTTGAAGTGATACGTCGGGATAGCTCGTCATGAATTCCTTAATGATTCCAGGCAAAACATAGCGCGCTTGGGTATGAGTCGTCGCTATAGACAGCGTGCCACTTCGCTCATTCGAAAATTCTTGCGCGACTCGCTTTATTGATTCGGCTTTACGAAGAATTTCACCGGCTAGCTCGAGGATGACTTCGCCGGCAGGTGTTACATGAGTTAAGTGCTTACCACTGCGAGCAAAGACTTCTACGCCTAGTTCGTCTTCCAAAAGCCGTATTTGCTTACTTATACCCGGCTGAGAAGTAAACAGACTCTGCGCCGTGGCAGAAACGTTGAGGTCATGATGAGCCACTTCCCATATATAACGGAGCTGCTGAAGTTTCATGGGAACACCGCCTATATTATTAAAATACCGTAGGTTTAACGTTATCGTGACTGACGATAAGTCGCCAGTGTTTTTGGAATAAAATAACAGTTTTTTATGCGCTCAAGGTCTGCCCTTGGAGCAAGCGACTCTCGATTAGAAACGCAATTAGACACTCGATTTAAGATTCGCGCGTCGCGCTTAGTCCTGCTTGTTGGCTATGCCGTGTGGCACATGTCCCGTTGTGACGTGCTCAGCGGCGAGATCACAGTGAGTTTCTTGGTCGTCAAAAAACACGTCGGCACGATACGCTCGCAGAAAGTCGGTCTTCTTGAGCCCGCCAAGAAAAATAGACTCGTCAATACGAATGTCCCAAGCTCTTAAGGTTCGTATGACCCGCTCATGGGCGGGTGCCGATCTAGCGGTTACCAACGCCGTTCGAATCGGCGCTTCGCTTGCCGGGAATGCTTGCTGCAACTTTTGCAACGCAGCCAAAAAGCTCTTGAAAGGGCCACCCTGCAGGGGCTCGTGACGCGCGGCCCGCTCACTCGCGGTAAACGCTTCTAGCCCTTCCTTTTTAAACACTCGCTCTGCCTCATCGGAAAACAGCACGGCATCTCCATCAAATGCGAAGCGAAGCTGATCGCCATCAGAATCACCCCGGTTTCGCGAAACCAACGTTGCTGCCGCCACATTGTTCTCTAAGGCCATTCGTACATCTTGGGGCTCAGCAGATAAAAATAACTGGCAACCGAACGCATGAATGTATCGCCAGGGCGATTCGCCCCCGCAAAAAGCAGCGCGCGTAATCGGTAGCTGATAGTGCTCTATAGAATTGAATACGCGTAAGCCAGTGTCTGCACTGTTGCGTGAAAGCAGCACAACTTCCACTCCGAGAGGCTCGTGAAGACGGTTATTGAGTGCGAGCAATTTTTTCACCACACCAAACGCAGTTCCGGGCTCTAGGGGCGTTTGCTCATTATCGATTTGATAACGTGAGTAAGCGTCTAGCCCCTCTTCTTTAAAAACCCGGTGCGCATCATCGAGATTGAACAATGCTCGCGATGAGATAGCGACAATGAGTTTTTCTGGGGGCAATGCGCTCACTCTAAAACACCGAGACCATTATCATCGTCATCCACATCTGCTTGACGTGCAAAATACTCTTTACTGAGGCGGAAGACGACCGGCGACAGCAGTAACAGTGCGATCAAGTTAGGAATCGCCATAAATGCGTTTAGAGTATCGGCAATGAGCCAGACGATACCTAAGTTCAATCCAGCGCCTACCGGTATTGCCAATACCCACAAAACACGGAAAGGCATAATTGCCCGCGCGCCGAAGAGATAAACAACGCAGCGTTCACCATAGAAAGACCAGCCAATCATGGTTGTAGTAGCGAAAACCACGACGCCAATCGTTACTACCCACTCGCCGCCCGGAAAGGCAGCACCGAATGCCATTGCGGTAAGACTTGCTCCGGACTGACCGCTGTCTAGTACCCCAGTAAGAATGATCACCAAACCGGTCATCGTGCACACCAAAAGCGTATCGATAAACGTGCCCAGCATGGCAATCATGCCCTGCTCAACCGGCTCATTAGTTTGTGCAGCTGCGTGCGCTATGGGTGCGCTACCCAGTCCTGCTTCATTGGAAAAAATACCGCGCGCGACACCAAAGCGTATGGCTGCCCAAACGGTTGCGCCTGCAAACCCACCTGCGGCTGACGCGCCGTTAAACGCTGAGTCGATAATGGTCATAATGGCCTGAGGTACTTGCTGAATATTGAGTGCAATCACGATCACACTCATCAACATGTATGCTACCGCCATCATTGGCACTACAGCGCCTGCTGTAGCCGCGATCCGCTGAATACCGCCAAGAATGACGCCACCGACCAGAATCATTAGCACCACGCCCGTCACTTGCCACGGTATATCGAGGTTGTCGGTGAGAACTTGTGCAACTGAGTTCGATTGCACCGTGTTGGCTAAACCGAAGCCTGCCATACCGCCAAAAAGAGCAAATGCCGTGGCGAGCCAAGCCCACCTTTTGCCGAGGCCGTTACGGATATAGTACATCGGACCACCACTGTACCCCCCCAGCTCATCGCGCTCCCGGTAGTGCACCGCGAGCACGCCTTCCGCATACTTTGTAGCCAACCCGAACAGTGCCGTAATCCACATCCAAAAGAGTGCTCCGGGGCCACCAAGCGTGATTGCCGTCGCGACCCCTGCAATATTGCCGGTTCCAATCGTGGCTGATAGGGAGGTCATTAACGCCCTGAACGGGGGTATATCGCCCGCACCGTGACTGCTGAAACCCGTAAACAGAAGTTTAAATGCCATGGGTAAACGTCGCAGAGAAAGAAAGCCGAGACCCAACGTTAGAAAAATGCCTGTTCCCAGCAATAAAACGAGCATGGCGGGGCCCCATGCGTAGCCATTAACCGTGGTAATGAACCCTTCCATGTCACTTGCTCCGTTTTATTCGCTTGCTCAAAACTCTAATAAGCCCGCTAACTGTTGATGGTGCGGAAATAAGCCAAAGATACCGCCCGTGTGCACAAATACAATGTCTTGGTGCGCTCCGATTTGATTGTTTTTGATCAATTCGAGCATGCCGTAAAAAGCTTTACCCGTGTAGACAGGATCTAGCACCACCCCTTCCAGCGCAGCGAGTTCAGCAATTAACGCATAAATTTCAGTGCCCGCACGACCGTAGCCTGGGCCCACAAAGTCATCGATGGTTATCGGGTTCCTTCGAAGCGCGGGCAAGTCGGGCCACTGTTTGCGAGCTTCCTCAATGTCATCAATAACTTTTTTATTAAACCACGTGCTGTCATCACTCACGGCTATCCCGATTACATCAATGTTGGCCGAGGCCATGTCCATGCCTAACGTCAGCCCAGCCTGGGTCCCACCTGATCCCGTCGCAGTGACGACAGCCGCGTCGGTGATCCCTTGATTGCTAAAGTCTGTAAGCAGTTCGCGCGCCGCAGCAATATATCCCCAGATACCGATTCCGTTACTGCCACCGGTGGGAATGATCAATGGGTTTCGCCCTAGCAGACGGTGTCGCTCGGCAGTTTGCTCCAATAGCTCGACTAAATGGCGTTGATAATGAGGCGCCTCGACCACTTGGATGTCTGCACCAAACAGCTTGTCGAGCAGCGTATTACCAGAGGGCTCTGCCGTTTTACCGCGAAGCACTAACTCACAGTGCCAACCTAGCTGAGCGCACACAGCAGCGGTCGCTCGAGCATGATTGCTCTGCAGACCGCCGCAGGTTATCAGTGTATCTATGCCGCGAGCCTTTGCGTAGGCCGCAAAAAATTCGAGCTTACGGACTTTGTTACCCGTAAGAGTGGTACCCGTGAGGTCGTCACGTTTAACCCAAATCCTTCGTCCAGCACCCCAGCGCTTGCTTGCTCTGGTTAATAGTTGAAAAGGCGTCGGGCAGCGAGCCAAATCGACTCGCTCAGGTAATTGAATGTTATTCCGCACCAACAGACTTCAAGGTGCCTTTAGGTAGCACCGCGTTAACGTGTACTCGTTGGAATTTGAGATTGACGCTACTGGCCACCTGCAATGTTACGTAGTTGTCATCGAGACCGGTGATCTTCCCGAGCATACCTGATGAGGTGATGACCTCGTCGCCCTTACTCAAGGCGCCTATCATCTCTTGGTGCTCTTTCTGGCGCTTGCGCTGAGGTCTGATGGCGATGAAGTAAAACAAGCCAAACAGTACAACAAGAAAGCCAATTTGAAAAAACTCTCCACCTGCGGCTTGGCCTCCAGCTTGCTGAGCGTAAGCATTCGCAATAAACATGTATCCTCCGGTTGTGAATAGAACGAAATAAATTGGGTATAACAAATAATCGGTCGCTACTTTACGTAACCCTAGCCACTGATGGCAACGTATATCGCATGCCTTCGTGCTTTTAACTTCCCTTACGCCTAAAACGGCGTGTCAAAATCGATAATCAAGGGTGCATGATCAGAGAAGCGCTGCTCACGATACACCGACGCCGCGACGGTACGCTCGGCGATTCCGGGTGTTGTGAGCATGTAGTCCAAGCGCCAGCCAACGTTCTTCGCCCACGCCTGACCTCTGTTAGACCACCACGTGTACTCCTCGGGCTCAGGTTTGACACTTCTGAAGACGTCAACCCAGCCGAGGTCATCAAGCACGCTCGTAAGCCACGCGCGCTCGTGGGGCAAAAAGCCAGAGTTTTTCTGGTTCGCTTTCCAGTTTTTTAAGTCGATTTCTTTGTGACAAATATTCCAGTCAGCACAAATAATAAACTCACGTCGCTTGCGCCCCAAGACTCGAAGATGCTCATAAAAATGCTTCATGAACACTTCCTTGCGCGCCTGAGCCTCTTCTTTACTCGAGCCCGAGGGTACATAGAGTGAAATCACACTAATGGTATCGAAGTCGGCCTGTAAGTAGCGCCCTTCAGAGTCTAAAGGCTCCCAGCCCAATTGGGTCACGATCTTTTTGGGCTTTACTCGGCTATAGAGCGCTGTGCCACTGTACCCCTTCCGCTGCGCATCGTTGTAAAAGCAATGGTAGCCCGCCGGGCGAAAAGCGTCGCTTTCAAGCTGATGTTCTTGGGCTTTGGTTTCTTGAATACAGACTACGTCGGCATCTTGCTCCGCGAGCCATTCAAAAAAACCTTTACGCTGCGCCGCACGGATACCATTGGTATTGCAGGTGATGACGCGCATAAGCGATATTCCTTTTATTCGTAAAGTGCCAAGCCATTTGCTACTTATTGCAAACCAAGCTCATCGAGTTTGGCGAGCAAGTCTTCGTGATGCGTCTTGGTTTTAAAGTTATCCATAATGGCTCTCAGCCGACCTTCTTTATCGACAATAAAGGTACTGCGCAGAATGCCATCGAATTCCCTTCCCATGAATTTCTTGGGTCCCCAGGCGCCGTACTTATCGGCAATTGCGTGGTCTTCATCCGATAATAATGTGAAATTCAGTCCGTCCCGCTCCGCAAACTTTGCGAGTCTTTTCGTGGCATCAGGACTGATACCTAGCACCACAGTATTGCGTTTAGCTAACTCCTTTGCGTGATCGCGCAGAGCGCATGCTTGGACTGTACATCCGGGAGTCATGGCCTTCGGATAAAAATAAACGACAACGTGCTTATCACCGCGGAAATCCTTTAGCGAAACTGTATTATCCTCTTGATCCAGCAGAGCAAACGCGGGAGCAACATTTCCTATCTTGGGGTGAGCCATAGTTACTATTCCTTTCATTAATCCGCTGGCGGCCAACGGGTTATTTTTCGCGGCGGCTAACGACGACCACGACTGATGACACTATGGCGCACTGGGTAATTCTCGCTGCGTCGATCATCGAAAAACTCCTGCAAGAGTTCGTGCACCACAGGAAACGCAAGATCATTCCAAGGAATTTCATCTTCGGAAAAAAGCTGCGACTCGAGACTTTCAGGCCCTATGCCGTAGCTTCCATCCTCGATCCCACAGCGATAAAAAACGTACACCTGACTAATATGTGGCACATCGAAAACACGGTACAGCGTGGTGTCTGTAGCCACAGCCGCAGCTTCCTCCACCATCTCACGCGCAGCGCCCTCCGCAGTGGTCTCCCGGTTTTCCATAAAGCCCGCAGGCAAAGTCCAATAACCATACCTCGGCTCTATGGCACGCTTGCACAAGAGCACCTTTCCGTCGTGCTCGGGCAAACAACCCACGATGACTTTGGGGTTATGGTAATGAATGACATCACACTGATCGCAGACATGGCGTTCACGATCGTCGCCTTCAGGTACCTTGAACTCGACCGAGCTCCCGCATTGCGGACAAAATTTCACGTATAGACCTCAGGCTGCAGAAGACTTTAGGCGGTCATAGCTACCCGCATGGAAAAGCAAAGGGTCGCGGTCTTCAGTTGCATAACCAATAACCTCGCCGATAACGATTTGGTGGTCGCCGCCGTCAATTACCTTGTGGCGCTTACAGCTGAATTGCGCTAAGGCATTGCGCAATAAAGGGGTCCCTGTTGGATCGGTCATAAAGTCACTGTGATCAATGCCATGACTCCCTTTCTGCGCATAACGATTCGACAGATGCTCCTGGCTTGAGCTAAGCACTGAAATACCAAAATACTGGCAATCCGTGTATTCACGAAAGCACTCAGAATTGTTTTGAATACTCCAAAGTACTAACGGGGGATCGAGGGAAACTGACGAAAACGAATTGGCCGTCAGGGCCAATGCCCCCGTTCGCTCATCATTCACCGAAATTAAACACACACCGGTAGCAAATTTACCCAATGCATTTCGAAACGCTTTATCACTCATAGTTTACTCTCATTCTTGCCAGCGCTTTCTGCGCTCGCTGTCGCTACTTTTCGCCACTACCCAGTTTGAACTGCCATCAGTCATGTGCTCGCGCTTCCAGAACGGCGCATCCGTTTTCAGTGAGTCCATTAAGAACTGGCAGGCATCGAAAGCCGCACTTCGATGATCTGCAATGACTGCGGTCCAAACGATAGGTTCGTTAACGTCCAACACCCCGTAGCGGTGTATGATTCGCCACGCTTTAAGATTGAATCGCTGCTTAGCTCGCTGTCCTAGCGCCTCTAAAACGCTTTCAGTCATGCCTGGATAGTGTTCCAGCTCAAGTTGTCCGACGCCGCCGGTATCGCAGTGATCGCGAACGTACCCAGTAAAGGTGACAACCGCCGCACCTGGGCATTCTTGTAGTAAACGGTCGTACTGTTCGGTGGCATCGAAAACCTCTTTCTGTACGACAACGGTCTGTACGACTCTATTTTGTAAGACTGCGTGTGACATGTTAGCCGCCGGTCATTGGAGGAAAGAAGGCGACTTCATCACCGTCAGCTACGGGCGCCTCAATGCGCACTACACGTTGATTAAGTGCGTGCACTAAATTGGGTTGATGGAGCGTCTCATCCCAAATCGACCCGTGTTGATCGGCAAGAGTGCGTTTGAGCGACGCAATGGAATGTGTATCACCGCTGCACTCGACGCTGAGCTCCTCAACACCTAGCGCTTCTCTAACCATGGAGAAAAATCGGACGGTTATCACAGGTTGTCGCGCTGCCAGTCACCGCTGGCACCACCCTCTTTTTGTTCTAGCTGCACGTGTGAGATCACCATCGAGCGGTCAATTGCCTTGCACATATCATAAATCGTCAGCGCACTGACGCTCGCGGCAGTCAGCGCCTCCATCTCGACACCGGTTTGCCCCGACACTTTACATCGAGCGGTAATATCAACGCCAGGTAACGCTTCATTAGACGTCACCGTAACCTTTACCGACGTTAGCAGCAGAGGATGGCACAGCGGTATCAAATTACTGCACTGCTTGGCGGCTTGAATACCGGCGATTCTCGCAGTAGCAAATACGTCGCCTTTCGGTATGCCGTCACTGTTTATCGCGTCGAGAGTGGCCCGCTTCATTTTCACTTGCGCCGTTGCAATAGCTAGGCGCTCGGTAATCGGTTTAGCGCCGACATCTACCATGCGCGCATCGCCACGCGCATCAAGATGAGTTAACGAATCAGACTCTGTTTTCATACCGAGGGGATTCCCGCATTAGTCGGCCAGTTCATAAACATTCGCTGGTCATACATAGCTCTTTGCACTGATGTGTTTTTAATCAACATCTGTCATTCTTGGGAAGGATAGCAAGAATAATGGTGCAAGACGCTATTGAAAGGCGCGTCTGTCGTAACTTCTGTCAAACATTAACGATGCGGCCGCCGTAAAAGAGAGCCCGAAGATGAATAACAAGCCAGTCGCCTCTCCCCCGTCAAACACCTCCGAGGTTGGGTACCGATGGTTTGTCCTCGTCATGCTGACGCTTGTCTACACGTTCAACTTTATTGACCGACAAATCTTGGTCATCCTGCAGGAACCCATTAAAGCCGAGCTCGATCTGTCGGATGCGCAGTTAGGGCTGTTGACAGGCTTTAGTTTTGCTGTGGTTTATGTGTGTGCAGGAATCCCGATCGCCTATCTAGCAGACCGAAGCAACCGCCGTAATATTGTTGCAGTATCTCTTGCAGTTTGGAGCAGTATGACAGCGTTGTCAGGTATGGTTTCCAGCTACTCGCAATTAGTTCTTGCTCGACTGGGTGTCGGCATAGGCGAAGCTGGAGGATCGCCACCAGCGCACTCTATGTTGTGTGATTACTTTCCACCCGAGCAGCGCGGGATGGCGCTCTCATTTTATTCAACCGGTATCTACATCGGCATTTTATTAGGTTTCGCGGGCGGCGGCTGGGTCGCTGAGAGCTTCGGATGGCGACAAGCATTTTTTGTTATCGGCATACCGGGCGTTATTTTCGCCGTGTTTCTAGCTGCGTTGGTACGGGAGCCTCGCCGAGGCCGATGGGAAGGCGGCGTTATCGCCCCTAAAGCGACCTTTTCAGACACCTTTTCACTGCTCAAAGGACGACCCGCCTTCTGGTGGATAGCATTTGGTTGCGCCTTCAAATCGTTTGTTAGCTACGGCAACGGCAACTTTTTCCCTTCATTCCTCATTCGTAACCATGGCATGACTATTGGCGATGTCGGCCTTTATTTAGGCCTGATATCGGGGTTAGCGGGCGCACTGGGTACCTTTCTGGGCGGTTTCTTAGGCGATCGTCTAGGGATTCACGACAAGCGTTGGTATGTATGGGTTCCTCTGTGGGGCACCTTAATTGCGCTGCCACCCTACGCCTATATTCTCTTGGGCGACGACGTCGATGTAATCCTGATGATACTGATCCCAACGACAATCCTTAACACGCTCTATCTCGGCCCGAGTATTGCAATGTGTCAAAGCATTGTTGCTCCGAGCATGCGCGCAGTGGCATCCGCCGTCATGTTTTTCATACTGAATATGGTAGGACTAGGGTTAGGGCCGCTTATGGTGGGCGTACTGAGCGATCTTTACGTGCCTATTTTTGGCGACGATCACTTGCGCTACGCCATGTTCACCGCTCTTGCCTTCGGGCTTTTCGGGGTATTTTGTTTCTGGCGGGGATCCCGCCGCTTACTGGACGATGTTAGCGCCCAGGCGCGTGACTCTGTAGCTCAGTCTGCAGCTCGGTCTGTGGTTTGACTAAAATCACACTGGGCGGTCGAGTGGGTATCGATACCGAGCCAGCGCCAAAGGTAGCAGCGCGCGGACAGCGCGTTCAGCACCAAAAAAAGTCCAATAATGGCGACGATACCCTCGGGAACGCCCCACTCCTGCTGAATAAAAACAAAGAACAGCGACGCGCTGCCAAGTGTCAGGCGAAGTAATCGCTCAAAAGGTCCTAAATTCTTTTTCATCCTTTTATGCCTGGTTAATCGCGCAATGGAATGACCGCGCAGCCGGCAACTCTATTGCAAATAACGCACACCACACAGTATGTCTTCAGCTTGTCTAGATTATGTCGTTATTTATTAGGAAGCGATCTTCTAACGTCGACAGCTAAAAAATTCACCTGATCGAAACCATCAACGCTACACTGGTAAACGCAGCACAGGGATGATGCGGCGCGCGTGATAAATTATTGCCAGCTACCAGCACGGCTCGGCGATCCAGGCCACCGACTACAGCCCGCGGATATAACTCAGGCAAAACCGATAACGCCAAAGCAACGCACAGCAGCGCTGCGTTGAGCTCACACAGAGGGAGACAATAATGCAAGTGACCCGAATCATAGCCACCCTATTTTTTCTACTTTCAACAGTCGCTCATGCTGATGACTGTCAACCCTCAATTTGGGGCATTGATGACGAGCGTGGAGCCACTAATCGAATGAGTCAAGAAAGCGTCATAGCCGCCGCGCAACTTGTCCAAAAAGGTGAGACACATCCACTTGGCATCGTACTAAAGCCCGGCATGCCCGCCTACCCGCCACGCAGCGTACAACTCCAAGTCGTGCAGCCTGGCCAGCATTTTGTAACCGATACCACGACCATATACGGCTGGGACGCATCTGCAAACGATGACCTTGTACAGATGTGGCTGGGCGTCGGCCCACAGCTTGATGGCCTCGGGCATATGGGTGAAGCAGGCATGTTTTATAACTGTAATGCAGGTAAAGATATCGCGCCCATTACGGGTTTGACTAAGCTCGATATCAGCAAAGTTCCACCGATGGTCGCGAGAGGCGTCTTGATCGATATGGCAAGACATTTTGGCGTTGAGTCCATGTCTGCGGGGCAGCCCATTACGCCAGATGATTTACAAGCCGCAATGGCAGAACAATCGATCACCGTCAATGAGGGCGATGTTGTACTGCTACACACAGGATGGACTGATGCAAAACTCGATACTGCGCCAGAGGAATGGGGGCAAACTATCCCGGGCATTACCAATGCCGCGGCGAGCTATCTTGCATCACTCAAACCGATGGCCGTCGGCGCAGATACCTGGGGGGTCGGGGCCGTGCCTGCTATTAAAGGCGACAAGATTTTTTATGACCATGTTGTTTTCTTGAAGCACAACGGAATTTTCATTCTTGAGACCATGAACACCGGCCGTCTTGCGCGAGAGTCTGTCCGGGAATTCATGTTTGTACTTGGGCAGGCGCGTCTACAAGGCGCCGTTCAGATGATCATCAACCCAGTTGCTATGTGGTGAGCAGTGGTAAGGACCGAAGCAGGCGCAACTCACTCGATCCAGTTGAACTAAACCGATGAGGCTCGAATCGGTGTGATTGCTCCCAGCGCCAAGAACTGCGCCAGAGTGCATGCGCCGGCACCTTAAGCCAACACTTTCAAGGGTGGGATAATGGTATGCGCATAATCGTGACGGGCGCCGGTGGTTTCGTGGGGCGCCATGTTTTAGCAGAGCTAAGCGAGCATGACGTGGTCGCTCTAGACACAGACTTAAGACACATCCCAGACCTACGCCACGTCACAAAGGTCGAAGGTGACATACAGAAATCAAGCAGCCTTGTTGAGGCTTTCAAGCAAGGCTGTGATGCAGTTATTCATCTGGCAACTGTTCCCGGCGGAGCGGCCGAGGCCAACCCGTCATTGGCGCAGTCCGTAAACGTCGATGCGACTGTGGCAGTCATCGAAAAAGCGATCGCTACTGGAGATTGCCCTCGCTTTGTATTCGCCAGCTCTATTGCCGTATTTGGCAAACTGCCCTTACGTTTAGTTGTAGACGCTGCGCCAACCCAGCCCACTATGCGTTACGGCGAGCACAAATTGATCATGGAAAGATGGATTGCCACCCAAAGCCGCGGAGGCGTAATTGAAGGTCTGTCTTTACGTTTACCGGGGGTTGTGGCGAGGCCTAAATCTCCGTCTGGTATGAAGTCGGCTTTTTTAAGCGACATGTTCCATGCCCTGAGGGAAAATAGGGGTTTCACCGCGCCTGTTTCGCAAACGGCGACAACCTGGCTTTGTTCAGTGAAAACCGCTGCAATGAACGTCGCTATTGCAACCACGAAAAATAATATTGCTACTCCAGACTACAGCCCAATATTAGCGCCTGCTCTCCAAGTCAATATTGTGGAACTAGAGCAGGAGATACGCCGACAATTGGGTTCCACTTCTATCGTTAACTATTCCCGAGACGACAGTTTGCAATCTCTGTTCGGAGAACACCCGGAAGTTAAAACACCGCTCGCACAAAGCCTGGGTTTCATAAAGGATGTTGACTTAGCACACCTCGTTAGAAGCGCTCTGTGAGCCCTCTTCCCTTTTAGTGTTCAAGCATTCATACGGCCATTAGAGGCGCATTTTCACAATCGATTTGTATTGTTTGAGGCCGATGATAGATTAAAACATACACGGGGAGTCGTGGTTACGTCCTGTGTTCAAATAACTGAGAGAAAGAGCGAACAATCGGCAAGAGACCACGAGCATATGACCCACTGGGATTAAACCCAGCAGGAAAGGCGTGAGTTGACTCGACAGAGGCGCCCCTCAACACGCACTCGGGATTCAAACTAAAAAGGCGCCCCAAAAGGCGCCTTTTTAGTTTGAATGGCGGAGAAGGAGGGATTCGAACCCTCGAACGGTTGCCCGTTACACACTTTCCAGGCGTGCGCCTTCGACCACTCGGCCACCTCTCCAGATAAGCGGCGCATCCTAGCAAAACGGCGCTAGCTACTCCAGCACCTTTTTCGAAGGATAGCCGCTAAATTCGACGCATAACTGTTAAAACGAAGTACCAATCCTAAAAGATACGTGGAAGTCCTCGGCAGACTGGGGTCCGTTAAGGTCGAGAAAAACCGGCCGGCTGTATTCGAGCCGAGCCGTCCAACCCTGACCACCCAGATCAGCTTCAAGGTAGCCGGCTAAATCGACCTGCTCGCCCCCAAAATCGTCAGGATCAGCCACGGGAGCCGGATAAGGAAACGCGGGGTTAGGAACACTCAACGAACTGTCCTGCCCGTGAATAGCTCCTTGCCATCGGTAAGTGAGCCGGAGTCCTGGACGCACAATGCCCCACTGAGTAAACGTCACCCATGCTTCACTGCTAACCTTGTGTCCCAGCCGATAATCTCTATCGTTTTCACCCGTACGCCACGTTCCCCGAACTGCGCCGCCCCAGCGAAACCCTTCGTCATATTTCTCGTAAACTAGGGCCAGGGGGATGTCCCATGTGCCAGAGCCAATTTGCATTGTGTAGGGAAGCTGCTGGTTACCAGCCGCTCGTGGGGTATCGCCTTCTTCATCGATGGAACCGGTAGGCACGCTGATACCTGCTCCGACTCGCCAAACGCTGTTTATGTCTCTCGCAACGACAAAATCGGCGAGGAATACCGCGTCGCCAATGCCATCGGACGTAATGTTAAATTCATCGTAGCCCGGAACAATAGAAATGTGATCGGAACTCTGACGGATGAACGGCAGCGATGCTCGCAGTGTAATGGTTGGTGAAAAGTCGTAACCCACCAAGACGGCGTGCACGTCTTGGGAAATCTCTGTCGGCACAACAGGATAATTGTCGCTTGTCCTTGGCTCGCCCGGGCGCCACAGTACGTCTTCGTAGCTAACACTGTTCTGGTTGATATAATATTCATCGAACCGCGAGGTGGCGAAATGGTAAGAAAGGTGCCACCGCTTCTTCGCAATCGTTTCCTCTTGGCTTGTCAGAATGTTAGCTGAAAAAAGGTCTTCAAGAGAAATCTCTAGTAAATCACTTGGCACTGTTTGGGCGTGTGCAAGTGTACTACTTAGAAGAGCACTGCTGAGAAGAGCACTGCTGAGAAGAGCACTACCGAGAAGGCCACTGCCGATAAAGACTGCTCTTCGCTTTGAAGACGCGAGGCTTGTGTTCAAGTTTGTTTTCAAAGTGGCCATCATATCTGCCCGATTTATCGCCACAGCATGAGGCTGGATGGCTGCTTAAGCAACCGTTTTAACAAAACACCGAGCTCATCAATATCGATAGGCTTAGTCATGTAATCGTCCATACCCTGCTCCAGATAACGCTCGCGGTCGCCCGACATCGCATGGGCTGAAAGACCGACGATGAAGCAGTCGGCGTTAATTCCCTCTAGCGTTTGTGCTTCACGTATTTTTTTTGTGGCTTCAACGCCATCCATGATGGGCATCTGAATATCCATGAATACCAGCTCGAAACATTCACTTAGGAAACGCGCTACTGCTTGCTCGCCGTTGTCGACTATCACGGGTGTTATGCCATAAATCGCAAGCAGCTCTTTGATGATGAATTGGTTGACTTCTGAATCCTCCGCCACGAGAACCTTAGCATCCCATCGTAAACGCTCTTTCGACGCCGCATTGGGCGCACTACCCTCCGCCTCTTGGCCGATCGCATTATTACTACCACCGGCATTGCCAGCACCGTTCTCAGTACTATTGCCTAGCGCCGTAGAAAACGGATTACTCAGCGTATCTCTCGAATTCACCCTCATGGACGACATGAACGGGTTTATAAGCGTCCGGTGAAGAGGTAGGTCAAACCAAAAAGTGGAGCCGACACCGAGAGTGCTCTGAAAAGCAATGCGCCCGGCCATCAAAGTCACTAGCTGCTTACAAATGGCGAGACCTAGACCGGTACCGCCAAATTGCCGAGTCGAAGTGCTGTCCGCCTGAAAGAACTCCTTAAAAATGGAGGGCGCCTGATCATTCGATAGGCCAATGCCAGTATCGGTAACGGCGAAACGAATGGTCTCATGGATATGGTCACCAACCACTGAGATTTTTACAGCGACCTTTCCTTGATCAGTAAATTTTATGGCGTTACCAATAAGATTAATGAGGACTTGCCGAACTCTTCCACTGTCACCAATAAGCGTGGCGGGTACTCGGTCATCGACATCTGTACTAAATTCGATATTTTTCTGGCGCGCGGGCTCAGCAAAAAACTCTATGATCAGACTCAAAGTCTCGCGTACAGAATACTCCGCATTTTTAATTTCAAGCTTGCCCGCTTCCATTTTGGTAAAGTCTAAAATATCGTCGATAACCATTAACAGCGAATGCGCTGACTTGTCTATCGTGTTGAAGTACTGTTGCTGTTGATCATCAAGCTGAGTGCGTCTCAGCAAGGCTGACATCCCAACAACCGCGTTCATTGGCGTGCGAATTTCGTGGGACATATTTGCAAGAAACGAAGATTTTGTGCGCGCCGCTCGCTCGGCCTGATCTCTCGCGATTTCAAGATCGCTAATCGCTTGTTGTAGGCGTCCTTCACGATCATCAATTCGCGCGAGCATCTCGTTGAAGCTATCTGCAAGCGCACCGATCTCATTGTCTTCTTCATGCTCAAAACGCTGACTGTAGTCTTCGGTGGTTGAGACGGTGAGCATCACCTTAGATAGATTATGCAGAGGCGCCACAGCGCGCCTATTGAAACGTTCTGCTAATAAATAGGCAATCACCATCCCTAACACCCAAATAATTAGGCTTAGCCAGATGCTGGTAAAGATTTTTGAGTAGGCACTCCAGGTATTAATCCACAACGTTATTGAACCTACGGTAGTGCCACCGATGACAAGAGGCTCGACAACTTTGCCGACGTGCATATGATCTGCAAGAACGACAACGGGATTTTCGGCGCTCACCAATGAAATATCACCCTGCTGGTCACGTCGATACTCTGCAAATAGGCTTCCATCTGCATTGTGAATCCTGCCCATTAGCACTAATGGTGACCTAGCGAGGGTAGCCAGCGTGTCTTCCGCGGCGGCGGGGTCGTGAAACGCCATCGCTGCCGACGCGTTATCGCCAACAATTCGCGCTAAAGTCTCCGATTGATCGGTTATATGCTTGAGGTCTCTTTGCAGCGTTGCAGCTATCTGAACGATTAAGATCAACGCAACAACCACGCCAGTTACCACCATGGCAATGATTGAGACTTGCTGACGTATTCCTTTAACTTTCATCGCTCTCCCCTCTTGCCGTTGACACAATGGTTGCAAGTCGGAGTAATTTGCTGCTCACGTGAAAGCCTGCCGCCTCAGCACTCGTTCGATTGATGATGAGCCCTACTCGTGAGGGCCGACGTTCCAACTCGATCATCCCCCCCCGCCGTGCAAAGCCAGGCTGATCGCTAATCGTTAGTACGGCGAGTGCTCTTTGCCTATCTTGTACTACAGAAGTCGCTGTGAGCGTTTGCGCAAGCACCACATTGCATCGTTCCGAGGCGTCGATATCTGCCGCGGACATTACGTGTATTTCAATGTTTAATGCCGGTGCAGCAGCCAATACCTCAGCGATACTTTGAGTAAAAATGGTTTCTTCCGTTGTGCAAATATAGTCAGCCGCATGCCCGTCGGGAAATGTGATGAAATCAAAAAGGTGGGCGATAAATGCGGCTTTAATTTGGTTTTCGGTGTAACCCGGCGCGAGTCCTGATTCCTGCGAGCTAACGGGTTGCACCCAAATATTTGACATTAGCAGTAGCGTAGACAGGACAGTCCTCGCTACCACCCGCTTCATTGTCGTCCCATGCGATCTGGAGGGGTTGTGAGCGGCTCCAATGAGCGCCAAGGCGTGATGTCGACACCACCGCGGCGCTGGTAGTACGCCGCAACGATAAGTTGTTGCGCATTTGTGGCCGCTAAAATATCGCCATAAATACGCTCAACGCACTGCTCATGGTATTCCTGATGATCGCGGAAGGAGCTGATATAACGAGATACTGAGCTAGGGTCTAAGGAATTGCCACGATAATGAATCCAGAGCGTTGCCCAATCGGGCTGCCCTGTCACCGGACAAAGTGACCGCAAGCAGTGGCTTAGTAAATTGTCACTGCTGATATCAGAACCCACCCGCAGCAATGCCTGTCGATCCGATTGGGCGTCGTGTTCAGGGCAAGGCTTAGAGAACTCATCGACAAGGGTGCCGGAGGGCTCTCGAGTAATCTGAGCTATATCTGATGGGAGCATCAGACTGAGATTGACCTTTGTTCCGGTAAGTTCACTCAAATCGTTCATAATGCACTGAACGGCTTTTTGTGGCGTTTCAAAGTGATGAAAATTCAGCGAATTCAGATACAGCTTTAGCGATTTGGATTCAACGGTTGCGTGCGATTGGCAGGGAATCGTAAGTACGCCCGCAAATGATGTTGGTGCTGAGGCTTCGTCCAGCCACGACAATTCATACAGGTGCCAGACATCGTCGCCGTGGACGTTATCAGTAGCGTCCCACGACAAGCGGCTCCTGCCCTCTGAACGAGGAATAGCCTCCAGAATATCGGGCGAATAGTCCCTAGGCGCAGAAATAACCTGTCCAAGAACGCGCGCCATAGATCAGCTTCTCAGCCTTTTGCCAGTGCGCAAGAGATGCATACAGTACGCGTAGGCAATCACAGCGAATCCGCCGATCATCGCGAAAGAAAACGCAATGTTGACATCGCTCACTCCAAGAACACCGTATCGAAATGCATTCACTACGTACACCAGCGGGTTGGCACGAGAGACGTTGGCCCAAAACTCAGGCAGCAAGTCTAGAGAGTAGAAAACGCCCCCCAGATAAGTCAGTGGCGTGAGCACAAAAGTAGGCACTATGCTGATGTCATCGAAGGAATTTGCATAGACCGCGTTAATAAAGCCACACAGCGCAAACAGAATAGACGTAAGCGTCACGACCGCAACAACGATGAGTAAGTTATATATCTCTAATGAGGTGAAAAACAGCGATACGCTCGTCACAATCACGGCCACCAAGATTCCTCGGCTAACACCACCAATAATATACCCCCACAAAATAATGTAGTTGGGTACTGGCGAGACGAGTAGTTCTTCCACACTGTTATTAAACTTCGCTCCGAAAAAAGACGACACTACGTTGGAGTACGAGTTCGTAACAATGGCCATCATAATGAGACCCGGCACAACGAATTCCATGTAGCTGCGCCCTCCCATCTCCCCTATCCGAGACCCGATTAAGTTGCCGAATATAAGGTAGTAGAGGGACATGGTAATGGCGCTGGGTAGCAGGGTTTGAGTCCATATCCTGAGATAGCGACGGATCTCTTTGTGCACCAACGTCATGAAAGCGATGTATTGCTCGTAGACACTCATGCGTTTTGCTCCAATACGTTAACAAACACCTGTTCAAGTCGGTTGGACTCGTTACGCATACTTAGGACCTTTACGCCCTGCTCACGCAACCCGTCAAAAGCTTGTGCTAGATCTTGGCCTTTCTCAATTTGCACCTCGATAGTATGCTCATCGCGTTTAATCACGTTGAAATCGGGAACGCTAATAAGCTCGGGAAGTGGCGCTACACAATCAAGCACAAAAGACTCTTTTGTCAGATCGCGAAGTAGCTCGCGGATAGACGTATTAGTCACAATTTTACCGTGATTGATAATCGCCATATTGCGGCACAGCGCTTCGGCTTCTTCCAAGTAATGGGTGGTCAAAATAATGGTTGTGCCCGCCGCATTAATTTCGCGCAAAAAGTCGTACATCGACCGACGCATCTCGATGTCTACACCCGCGGTAGGCTCGTCGAGGATTAGCAATTTGGGTTGATGAATGAGTGCTCGAGCGATCATGAGGCGACGCTTCATGCCTCCCGATAACATTCTCGCTGTTACGTTTCGCTTGTCTGCAAGTCCCAATCGATCAAGAAAGTGATCCGTGCGCTCTCGCGCCGTCTTCAGAGGAATACCGTAAAAGCCAGCCTGCTGGACGAGGATGTCCTCGACTTTTTCAAACACATTAAAGTTGAACTCTTGAGGGACGATTCCAAGGAACTTTTTCGCTCCCGGAAAATCCTCGTCTATATCGATACCGTGGACTGAAACTTTGCCCGCTGTTTTGGCTACAAGCGAGGAGATAATTCCTATTGTCGTAGACTTACCTGCGCCGTTTGGCCCAAGCAGCGCAAAAAACTCGCCTTGAGCCACTTCCAAGTCGATACCCTTTAAGGCCTGAAACCCATTGCCATACGTTTTTTCCAGGCCGGTAATACTGAGCGCTGGTGTCATGGACACTCCCTAAAAAAGGTGACAGTTTACCGAATCTAATGCCATACCGCGACAAATCAAAGAGAAATGAAAAAGGGGGGTTGACGTATCATGATCTCGATCTTATTATGCGCGCCTCTCTTACGAGAGAGGTCGCGTCCCCTTCGTCTAGCGGCCTAGGACACTGCCCTTTCACGGCGGTAACAGGGGTTCGAACCCCCTAGGGGACGCCATTTGCGGGTGTAGCTCAGTTGGTAGAGCGCGACCTTGCCAAGGTCGAGGTCACGAGTTCGAACCTCGTTACCCGCTCCATATATGGCTCATACGGTGATAATGTCCTTCACCCTAAGAGCAACTAAGACGCCGTTTAGTGTGAGAGTACTAGCGGCGTTTTTTTTAACCCAAACTCACCCCAACCTTCACCCCAACGCTGTTATACGTCGGCTCTCTTAGCGTCTCGTTACTCGATCGCCGATTTGCGCTACTGCCCTGCCATTCTCAAGAACTTAGCGTGCGCTTGCGGTTAGAATCACATTTTAAAGTTCGAAAGGCCTCAGCTCTGCAAGTAAGGCCTCCGATAACTGCTTCAAGCGCTTGTTGAGCCGCCCGGGAGAATCAATCCGATTTTTTGGTTCATTACTGGCATTCCGTGGCAACCTACTGCAATCTATGGAGTACTGGGTTTAAGTTAGAGGGATGCGATCCATGCGGCGATTTATTGATCTGTCGATCTACTTAGAAAACGATGTGATTAGCGATCCACCGATGATGAAGCCGAACATTGATTACGTGCGGCATGATGAAGGTGCAGAGCAGGTGGCCATGTTTTTCCCCGGCGTTGCTAAAGAGGATTTACCCGATGGCGAAGGCTGGGCTATGGAGTTTGTCCAGCTGTCGACGCATAACGGTACCCACCTCGATGCGCCATATCACTTTCACAGCACCATGAACCAATCCTCAGGCGAAAAAGAGCGCTCGATTACTATTGATGAAGTGCCACTAGACTGGTGTTTTCAGCCGGGTGTAAAACTCGATTTTCGCGATATGGCCGACGGCTACGTGGTGACTGCCGCTGATGTTGAAGCCGAGCTCGCCCGAATTGGACATACTTTAAGCCCAATGGAGATCGTTGTAGTAAATACCCGTGCAGGTCAGCGCTACGGCGCTCCTGACTACGTTGATTCTGGTGCGGGCATGGGCTATGACGCAACGATGTATTTACTGGAACGAGGTATCCGAGTGACTGGAACGGATGCTTGGAGCTGGGATGCACCTTTTTCGCATACCCTTGAAAAGTACAACGAGAGCGGCGATGCAAGTTTGATTTGGGAGGGGCATAAAGCGGGTCGCGACATTGGCTATTGTCATCTTGAGAAGTTGCATAACTTAGAAGCGTTACCCGCAACCGGCTTTACTATTAGCTGTTTTCCGCACAAAATTCGTGGCGCATCAGCAGGGTGGACACGCGCTGTCGCGATTATCGACGAATAATCGAGCACGAGCGCATTTCATTGCAGAAGACTGTACCAGCATGGCCACCTCATCGAATACGTAATAGTGAAGACGCAACGTGTTTTGTCACACTTGCGATCTGTTTTCTTTAGCTCTTTTCTTCTGAATCAAGTTTGATCGACAAACTGTTAATACAGTAGCGCAGCCCCGTATCGGTCGGGCCATCGGGAAATACGTGACCTAAGTGCCCACCGCATTTTCGGCAGGTAACCTCGGTTCTGATCATCCCGTGACTTGTGTCGCGAATCTCTTCCAGCGCGGTGTTTTCCATGGGGCGATCGAAACTGGGCCAGCCACACCCCGCGTCAAATTTTTTGTCGGACTCAAATAGAGGTTCGCCGCAAGCGCGACAACGGTAAATACCGGCGTCATCACAGTTCCAATACTCTCCAGTGAATGCCCGCTCCGTCCCCTTTTCTCTTAGAACATGAAACTCGTCGCTCGATAACTTGTCTTTCCAATAACTGTTGTCACGCATATCGTCTGACATTTGGTCAATCCTCTTTGGTAACTGTCGTAATAGGTATGATGCCCATTGCCTGACAAATGGGCCTTACCGCTGACTGCGCGGGAGTGAGCAGAACTTCGGATCCCGCAAGCTCAGTACGGAGTATGTAATCGCGTCGAAGCCTGTCGAAAGCACCTTGCTCAACATCACCTCGAAGAGTCCCGTTTGCACACGTTTTAGCACACGCTCTCAACGCTGCATCGTCTCTTTCAAGCCCACAATTATCAATCAACATCTCAGTAAGCCAACTAGCGGGCTGCTCGCTCGACACTGGGTGCAAGCGATGCTTGTGCCCTGAGGCTCCCCTGTCGGGTAAATCGAGCCCGGGTAGATTGAGCGCGCTCACGAGCTCCTTCATTAGAAAATCTGTCGCATTATTTTTTGCTTGTTCAGAATAACCCGCAATATGCGGCGTACCTAAACGTACGTTGTTAAGCAACTGCTGGGCAATAAACGGCTCGTCTGGCCACGTATCTAAAACGAGCTGCCAGCCGTGGTCCCGGAGCCGTAAGCAGTCCGAGGAATTCAATAACGGTCCGCGGGCGGCATTGATAAGTAAACCATCAGCAACGACGGGCAAGGTCGACAGCAAGCCCAGCAAGTCGCGGCTTGGCCAAGGCGGATTATCGTGGAGGGCGGCATGAAGCGAGACGATGGAGCAAGTAAAAATATCATCTAAGGAATCGCTTTTAATCGGCTCGGGCACGTCGGTCCATGGATCAAATACCAATACGCGGGCTCCAAGCGCGAGCAACTTCTGAGTGATAGTTTTGCCAACGTGACCATAGCCGACGATACCTACTGTCGCGCCATTCACGAGCGAGTCGATACTGCCTACATGCGCTATGCACGTTAATACATACTCCGCGACAGCATTGGCGTTCATACCGGGCGCCGCAGAAAAGGCTACCCCTAAGTTCTCAAGTGCTTGCTCATCAATATGATCAGTCCCGGCTGTCGCAGTACCGACAAATTTCACAGCTGAACCGCTCAGTAATTCTTCATTAACGCGCGTCACTGATCTAACGAGCAACGCGTCGGCCTGCATGACGTCCTGAAGGCAAATCTCCCTTCCAGGTTTTCTCACCAAGGTCGATGCATAGCTCTCTAACATCGGTGTAATGGCCAGATTCTCATCGCAGACAATATGAAGCGTCATACGCCGTTATTCTTCGACATGGTTAGTGGGCGGTGCTGTAATCGCAGCCAATACCTCAATAAATCGCGACGCTCGCTCTGGCAAACCGCACTGCTCGTAGTGCTTGTAAGCGCGATCGAGTCGTGACCTAAAGGCACTGAGATCTTGCTCGGAAATGTCTAATGAAAGATTGTCGACACTCGGCGCAAATCGAATGCCGAGCGATTCACAAAAAAAACGTTCCAATGCCTGAGGTCTCGCTTCGACCGCAAAGAATGCAGCTTGTTCTTCAACGCTGCGGTCATCGGGGCTATACCAATAACCATAATCGGGGAGTAGTCGTCTCTGTGGTCCGGCATGACACCAATGGGCTACTTCATGCAGAGCACTGCGCACGTAGTCCGCACGAAAATGGATGGTAGCGGTATCGTGGCCACCACCCGCTGGACGAAAGAACGGCTCCTCTGCCCCGCCTTGAAGCCGTACCCCGTCGATGGAGAAGCAACGATTAAACGCGCGTACTACGTCATCTACATTGAGGTATTCTTGCTGCGTGTTTGTAACCATAAAAGTCAAACGCGCTTCTGTATCACGTACGTTAAACGCGCGTCTTCTCGATCAAAATGAAGTAGCTCATGACCTAGAAACTGGCAAAAATTCCTAACGTCACGCTCGGTCGATGGATCGGTTGCGACGAGCCGAACACACTCGCCACCCTGAATTTTACGCATCGCTGAGTGAAGCAACATAACGGGCTCAGGACATTTCAACCCGAGGGCGTCAATATCCTGAGCGATTTGCTCGTTAGCGCTCTGACAGCTCATTGACGATCAGCTCGCAGGTTTAACGAAGCGCAGTGTCATTCGATCGCTCTCGCCAATAGCAATGTATTGCTCGCGGTTTTTTTCTCCCTCTCGCAACACAGGTGGCAATGTCCAAACACCACCCTCGTAGTCTTTAGTATCTCTAGGATTCGCGTTGATTTCACTTTTGGCATCCAGCTCAAAGCCCGCAAGCTCCGCAAATTCTATAACTTGTTGCTCGGTCACATAGGCGGATTTCTTCATATCTTCTACCGACGTACCTGGGATACCCCTGTGCTGAACAACGCCCAGAACACCGCCAGGCTTTAGCGCGTCATAGATGCTCGAAAAAAACAGCTCCACCTGATTCATACGCATCCATGAATGCACATTACGAAACGCCAGTGCTAAATCTACCGAGTCTGCTTGCGCTGGCATCATTGCGTTAGGGGGTTGCAACTCACTCACAATCACTTCGCCGTAAATTTGATCTTGAGAGCCCATTTTCTGCAGGAACCCCCCGAGAGAACGTCGCGAGTAACTGCCGCCATTGGCAGAATAATGCGCCGCGATCAGCGTGCCTTGCCCCTGCATCAATGGGGCGAGAACCTCGGTGTACCAACCGCCGCCGGGTGACACTTCCATGACGGTCATACCCGGCTCAAGTCCAAAAAACTCAAGTGTCTCGCGTGGGTGGCGCGCTTCATTGCGCTCGGCATTACCCTCAAGCCGGTGATCGCCCGTGAGCGCCTGTGACCAATCAAATTCGGCAGATGCGAGCGGTGCAATCAGTAAACCGGCCAGCAACGTAAAACTGGTTCTTAATGACATAGTGCCTCCTTAGTAGGCTTGTGTGCGCTTATGTGTGCGCTTGCGTGTGGGCAGAGTAGCGCCAACCAAGGTACTATAACGCCCATCAACCTAGGTGAGCGAGCGCAATGTCCTTTAACTACATAATAACTTTTATCGGGGACGATCGAACAGGCATCGTCGAGTCACTTGCAGGCGTTATTGACAGCCACGGCGGTAACTGGCAAGAAAGCCAGCTCAGCCAGTTAAAAGGAAAGTTTGCAGGCATTATTCTCATCGAGTTACCGATCGATTCCGCTGATGAACTCGAGAATGATCTCAAAGCCATGCCGGATGGCTCTTGGAGCGTCAGGGTAACGCCGGCGGGGGACTCTAGTTCGAGCACTGAGCAAGCCAATTTCCAGCTAGCGGTGATCGGCCCCGATCGCCCCGGCATCGTGCGCGAAATATCTAAGGCTCTCGCCGATTCCGGGATTAGCGTGGTGACGCTGGAGACACGTGTTTTGAATGCTGCGTTCACGGGTGAGGCTATGTTCCACGCCGACATCGACGTTCGTATGCCCGATTCCACGCTGCCTCGAGATCTGGAAGAACGTTTAGACACGATAGCTGAGGCCATGACCTTAGACATCGATATTCGCCAATGAGGCTACCTACGCTGTCGCCGCTTGCTCAACAGCACTCCGGGAACAACGGCAAGGACGATCAGGAACAGCACGCCGAGCGAAACCCAGCCTAGCGCCATCAATAAATTGATGGGCGGTACGCCGACTAGATCCACTGCTCCCCAAAAAAGCGCCGCACAGGCCCCAGCGCCTAGAAAGGCTGTGCGCAACTTTTTACGTGCGCGCTTATTCACTATTTAGGAGGCTCGCTCGGGATAATAGGCGTCTGCGAGTGAACGTCGGCGTTTTGGCCTCTGTGGCGCAGAGCGTGGTCAATTAAAACGAGCGCCAACATTGCCTCTGCGATAGGTACTGCACGAATTCCAACACAAGGATCATGCCGACCCGTGGTAACGACCTCTACAGAGCTGCCCGCCAAATCGACGCTTTCGCCCGGCAACCTGAGGCTTGAGGTGGGCTTGAGAGCAATACTTACGTCAATTGTCTGGCCACTAGAAATACCGCCAAGCACCCCTCCCGCGTTGTTACTCGTGAAGCCTTCGGGAGTCATCTCGTCGCGATGCTCTGAGCCATATTGCTCTACCGATGCGAACCCAGCACCGACCTCAACACCTTTCACCGCGTTGATGCCCATCATCGCATGCGCAATGTCTGCATCGAGCCGATCAAAAACAGGCTCACCCCAGCCCGGAGGAACACCTTCAGCGACGACACGAAGCCGTGCACCGATGGAATCCCCTTTTTTGTTCAATGCTTGCATAAAGTTTTCTAACTCTGGAACCAAAGCGACATCGCCACAAAAGAAGGGGTTTTCTTCCACTTGAGACCAGTCATGCTGTTGAGCAATTAACGGACCTATTTGTTGTAAATGCCCCCGCACAGAAATGCCCCATTTGTGGGCGAGCCATTTCTTTGCAACAGCACCCGCCGCAACGCGCATAGCCGTCTCTCGAGCTGAGGATCTACCCCCACCTCGATAATCGCGTAAACCGTACTTTTGCTGATACGTGTAGTCAGCGTGGGCAGGACGAAACTGGTCTTTTATCTTGCCGTAGTCCTTAGATCGCTGATCCGTATTGCGGATGAGCAGGCCGATCGGGGTGCCAGTGGTTTTGCCTTCAAATACACCCGACAAAATTTCGACCTCATCACCCTCTCTTCGCTGCGTGGTATAGCGCGACTGCCCCGGTTTACGTCGGTCTAGGTCCCGCTGCAAGTCTTCCTCACAAATGGGCAACCCGGGGGGACAGCCGTCGATGATAGCGCCCAAACCTGGGCCATGACTTTCGCCAAACGTGGTGACAGTGAATAATTTTCCAAAGGTATTTCCGGACATTAGCTAGCGCCTCCTCGGGCGATTATACCGTCTAGGTGGGGCTGAGTGTGCTGCCAAATAAACTGTTTAGCTCAGATTTGCTGAGAACACAGACGCCGTGGCCGCCACATTCAAACGAAAGCCATGTAAATGGGAAATCAGGATAGCTCTGCTCCAACGCAGGCCACGAATTGCCCACTTCGAGAAAGAGCACTCCACCATCAGTGAGTGACGATGCTGCCTGTCGCATCAGGGTGTGAACTAAATCGAGCCCATCACTACCCGCTGCAAGTGCCAACGATGGCTCATGGAGATACTCTTGGGGCAGAGCAGCCATATCGTCTGCATCGACATACGGTGGGTTCGCAAGAATAATGTCGGCAGTGTTCTCAGCAACAGAGGATAATAAGTCGGCTTGTTGCAAGGTCGCGTTAGCCAATGCGTGTTGCGTCCGGTTTTCACTTGCCAAAGCGAGCGCATCTTGGTCGATATCGAGAAGTAGTACGTCGGCATGTGGGAAGGCCCAGGCGGCCAGAAGCCCCAAGCTACCGCCCCCGCAACACACATCGACAATGCACCGAGGCTCCGCGACCTGCTTACCCCACTCACTCCCTTGCTTACTCCCTTGCTCACTCCCCTGCCACCAAGGACTGAAGCCCGTTTCTATGACCTCCTTAAGAGGCGATCGAGGTATTAGCGCACGCTTATCGGCCTTGAACATGAGCGGGCCCAGCCAACTTTTTCCAATGATATACGCTGTGGGCTCGCGCGCCAGAGTTCGACGGTCAAGATACGTTGCTAGTCGTTCAAGCACATCGTCAGGAACGTTCTTTTCGAGAATCTCTGAACCTGTGGTTATCGGCAATTGAGCCGCGGCTAGTACCAGTGCGACGGCCTCATCATGAGGTGATTCATACCCATGCCCACAGTGCACATTGCTCTCTTGCAGCTGTATCTCAGTGGCCTCTAAAACGTCTCGAAAGTTCTTCACTGTGTTACTCAAGGGATAAAAGGCCATGGTATCATCTGAACCCGACAAGGAGAGAGCGTAAATGGAACAGCAGTGGCGTGAGATCATAGAGGGCATCGGGGAAGATCCCGAGCGACCGGGCTTAATTGACACCCCAAAACGTGCAGCGAAAGCGTTTGCGTTTCTGACCAAAGGCTATCAGGAAGACCTCGACCAACTGGTTAATGAGGCCCTGTTTCCCTCTGACGCGAGTGAAATGGTGTTGGTTCAAGATATCGAGCTTTACTCGCTGTGTGAGCATCATATGTTACCGTTTATCGGTCGGTGCCACGTCGCGTATGTCCCCCAAGGAAAAGTACTGGGCTTGTCGAAATTTGCGCGAATCGTCGATATGTTCGCGCGTCGACTCCAAATCCAAGAGCAGCTCACGACTCAGATCGCGCAAAGCGTTATGACTGCGACTGGGGCGTTAGGTGTTGGCGTCATCATTGAGGCTGAACACATGTGCATGATGATGCGAGGTGTCGAAAAGCAAAATTCGGTGACCAAAACGTCGGCGATGCTGGGCAGTTTTCGCGATGATGCTCGGACTCGGGACGAGTTTTTAGCACTCTTAAGAATGACGTCTCGTTAATCGGGTGTAACAATATCTAGGTGCAGGTACTGCCTGTCGGCTGTTCTTGCCGCGCAAAAGAGCGTAATCCACACACCCGACTCTGTTTTAAACGCGCTGTAGCGCATCAATTCGTCACGCCCATACAGTAGGCGTTCGCCGTAAACCCGACTAGCCCATTCTGAGCCGTTACCACAACTGCGCCCTTCACACTGCCATACGGGTTCTAATTGGCTGGACATTTGCGCATTGAATTGCTCGTACAAAGACAGAACCGACTGCCCCTTAACCGACCACGTTGTTCTGTCGATCTCTCCGACGATAGGATCAAACTTTTCTGGAAGCCAGACCCCGCCGGACTTCTTCATACTGCCTAAAGGCACCAGAAACGGCTCGGCGCGCGATGACTTTGTCGACTCCTGCTTTGTTGCCCAGTGCTGATCAATGGCAGCCTTTGTGGTTAGGCCAGGCGCAGACAATACTGAACCGCTGGAGACAGTAAAGAAGAGCGAGAGAAAGAGTGCAAAAAATAACGGCTCAAGACCAATAGTTATAGTAGGTAATCGCCGACTAGGTTGATCCGTTTGGCTAGACATAATGGGTGTGCCTCACTGTCCAGTGGAAAGGAATTGCTTGATTCGCTGGGCCACATGCTCAACGACCTCTTCCTCCATATGAAGATGATGTGACCCGTCAATGGTTGTACTTTTAAAATTAGGTATGCAAGCTCCCGCGTCTTCGAGCATTTTTTGAGCAACTCCATCCCTAGTGAAAAATCCTCGCTCTCCAAAGATACTCAATACTGGCACAGTAAGCTCTTTATAAATTTGATGGCGCTGCTGCTCGTTGAGATAAACAGCAGAGCCGCCAAATAACCGAGGGTCACTCAGTAAGCGCCAGCGACCTTCAACGGCTTCGAGCGCACGCGGCGCCAGCTGCTGCGCGCTATCGATGCTGAACCCATACTGCGCTCTTCTTTGGGCAAACTCCTCTACCGACGCGAAGAATCGATCCTCGCGCGCCAAGTACTTGCGTCGCTCTCGCACGTAGCGCGCCAACTGATGTGCGCCATTACGATCGTCACCGTACGCTGGGAGTAGACCGTCGATCAGCACGAGGTTTGAGCAGCGCTCACCCAGTGCAGCCGCTAATAAAGTAGCCACCGAAGCGCCGCGGCTATGTCCAATAACAATAATTTCCTGATCAGTCAGTTCATCCACAATATCGACTAACTGAGGTACATCATTCCAGATGTGGTAGTTACTATCGAGGGAGCGATGAGAGCTGTAGCCGTGCCCAGAGAGATCAACCGCTACGACTCTGTAACCCGTTAATGCGGGACCGAGTCGAGCGAACGACAGCGCGTTATCTAACCAGCCATGGAGCGCCAGCACCACAGGTTGGTGCACCTCCCCCCAGCTGATCGCCGCATATTCCAAGCCCGATGTTTCAAACCTTAGTTCTGTGGGCAGCTCCATCAGACGTAAACACTGGGACGGGCAAACACCAGTGAGCCACCACCGCGAACAGGCGCAATAAGATCAATGGTCGCCCACCCACCGGGTAGCAGCGGCGCTACCTCGTCACCGTCTATCCAATGGGCGATAAGCTCAGAAACAAAAGGTTGATGGCTAACAAGAACTTGGTGCTCTTGATCTGATGCAACAAAGGTCTCGGGCTGGTTAACGCGTGTGCCCGGCGCGAGTGCAGCACAGGACTGCTGAGTGACGCCCCACTCAGCCGCTAAAATTTGTGACGTCTCGCGCGTTCTAACAAGAGGGCTAAATAAACATAAGTCTGGCGGTGGTAAGTTCGCAAACGCAATTCGCTCATGAAACTCGAGTGCAGCACCCCTCACCGTCAGTTGACCTCGCTGGGTCAATTGGCGGTCTTCATCCCTGGGGGCCATACCGGCCTCTCCGTGGCGCCACACTGTTATCAGCATACTAGCCGGCACTCATTTCAAGTAGCAGCTTATTTAAGCGGCTAACGTAGCCCGCGGGATCATCCAAAGGCGACCCCTCTGCTAATGTGGCTTGATCCATGATGATGTGCGACAAATCGGCAAAGCGATCTTCATCGGCCTCACTGTCAAGGCGTGCAATTAGCGGGTGGTTTGGATTCACCTCGAGTATGGGTTTACTGTCTGGCACCGCTTGTCCGGCTGCTTCTAATAGTCGCCGCATTTGATTACCCATGTCGTGATCACCCACAACTAGGCATGCGGGGGACTCGGTCAGTCGAACCGTCGGGCGCACTTCAGCCACTTGCTCGCCTAAGACGCTTTTCATTCGCTCAATCAAAGATTCGCTGTCTTTCTTGGCTTTTTCCAGCGCTTCTTTTTCCTCTTCATTATCCGCATCGAGATCCAGGTCACCACGCGTCACGTCTTTAAGCGCCTTGCCCTCATGCTCCATTAAATGACTCATTAGCCACTCATCGACACGGTCAGAAAGTATTAGCACTTCAATCCCTTTCTTCCTAAATACCTCGAGATGGGGGCTGCTTTTCGCTGTGGTATGGCTCTCGCCTGTCACATACCAAATCGCGTCCTGCCCTTCTTGCATACGCTCGATGTAATCAGCAAGCGAAACCGTTTGCTCGGGCGCGTCCGAGAGTGTTGTTGCGAATCGGAGCAACTTCGCAATTTTATCTCGGTTGGTGAAATCTTCTGCCGGCCCTTCCTTCATGACTTGACCGAAGGTATCCCAAAAACGTTGATAACTTTCCGGCTCATTGCTCGCCATTTTTTGCAGCATATCCAGGACGCGCTTAGTCAGCGCATTCTTCATCGAGTCGACACTGGCATTTTGCTGCAAAATCTCCCGGGAGACGTTAAGTGGCAGGTCATTCGAATCTAAAACGCCCTTAACGAATCTCAGATACAGCGGCAAAAACTGCTCGGCGTCATCCATAATAAAGGTGCGCTGCACGTAGAGTTTGAGACCGCGAGAAGCTTCGCGATTCCAAAGGTCAAACGGAGGCTTAGTCGGCACATAAAGCAGCGACGTGTACTCCAACTTGCCTTCGACCCGGTTATGACTCCATGTCATCGGCTCGTCAACATCGTGAGAAACGTGCTTGTAAAACGCTTTATATTCGTCGTCACTTACGTCAGAGCGGCTTCGTGTCCAAAGCGCTTTCGCTTCATTGACAGCTTCCCATTCCAGCGCCTTCGCGGAGTCGGATTCCGCGTCCTCTTCGCTGGAGGGCGCCGCTGCTTTTGGCATCATGACTGGCACGGAGATGTGATCGGAGTATTTCTTGATGACACTGCGCACGCGCCAATCGTCGGCAAACTCTGTTGCGTCATCTTTCAAATGCAAAATAACAGTCGTTCCTGACTGCTCGCGCTCTGCGGGGGCCACTGAGAACTCCGCCTCGCCTTCAGATTCCCAATGAGTCGCCTCTGCAGTGCCTGCTTTGCGCGTAATCACCTCGACGCGATCAGCAACGATGAACGATGAATAGAAGCCAACACCGAACTGTCCAATCAGCTGGCTGTCTTTCTTATCATCGCCGCTAAGCTGCTCAAGAAATGTCGCGGTTCCAGACTTGGCGATAGTGCCTAAATGCTCAATCACGTCTTCACGCGTCATACCAATACCGTTATCGGCAATGGTCACCGTTTTTGCGTCACTGTCGATCTCGACGTGAATCTGGTACTCGCCCACACCTTCAGCAAGCGTATTGTCCTGCACGGCCGCAAAACGATGCTTGTCTATCGCATCCGATGCATTGGAAATCAGCTCACGTAGAAAGATCTCTCTATTGGAATAGAGTGAATGAATCATTAAGTGAAGGAGTTTTTTGGCTTCGGTTTGAAAGCCCATTGTTTGTTTTGTGGCAGCCGTCATGTAATAAACCTCTAGTAAAACGTTATGCCAACCTATATGGGGGTTCTTAGGGTGCTCTTCAAGGGTTTGACTACGCCGAGGTACCCAGGCAAGACAAAAAAAAGCCCGCTTGGTATGCGGGCTTTTTATCTTGGGGAGCGAACTTACCAGCCGGTAATTTCCGCCAAAGCTTTGCCGATGTCGGCAAGCGAACGTACCGTTTTCACACCCGCGTCTTCAAGCGCTGCGAATTTCTCATCGGCAGTACCTTTGCCGCCTGAAATAATCGCACCTGCGTGGCCCATACGCTTACCTTTTGGTGCAGTGACACCGGCAATGTATGACACAACAGGCTTGGTCACATTGGCTTTAATAAACGCCGCTGCCTCTTCTTCTGCACTACCACCAATCTCGCCAATCATGACGATTGCCTCAGTTTGGGGGTCGTCCTGGAACATGCCAAGAATGTCGATGAAGTTAGAACCGGGGATCGGGTCTCCACCGATACCGACACACGTGCTCTGTCCGTAACCCGCATCAGTGGTTTGCTTAACCGCTTCGTAGGTGAGTGTGCCTGAACGGGACACAATGCCAACTTTACCTGGGAGGTGGATATGCCCAGGCATGATGCCAATCTTACACTCACCGGGAGTGATGACACCCGGGCAGTTAGGGCCGATCAAGCGCACACCAAGCTCGTCACATTTAACCTTAGCGTCGAGCATGTCGAGTGTTGGAATACCTTCGGTGATACAAACAATCAGTTTGATACCGCCGTTAGCTGCTTCAAGGATAGAATCCTTACAGAATGGGGCTGGTACGTAGATGACTGATGCTTCCGCGCCAGTAGCTTCAACGGCCTCAGCAACGGTATTAAAAACAGGCAAGCCAAGATGCTCCTGGCCGCCTTTACCGGGTGTCACGCCACCCACCATCTTGGTACCGTAGGCCAACGCTTGCTCCGAGTGGAACGTACCTTGTGAACCCGTAAATCCTTGGCAGATGACTTTGGTATCTTTATTGATTAAGACGCTCATTGGGCACCTCCTGCAGCAGCGACAACTTGTTCAGCCGCGTCGGTTAAACTTGTGGCTGCAATAATATTGAGGCCGCTATCGGCTAGTACTTTCCGACCAATTTCAGCATTGTTGCCTTCGAGACGAACAACCACTGGAACAGTCACACCGACTTCTTCAACGGCACCAATTACACCCTCGGCAATTAAGTCACAGCGGACAATGCCACCAAAGATATTGATAAGTACTGCTTTGACATTTTCATCTGACAGAATGATCTTGAACGCTTCGGTTACACGCTCTTTAGTAGCGCCGCCACCCACGTCGAGGAAGTTAGCGGGAGAGCCACCGTGAAGCTTCACGATATCCATCGTGCCCATGGCTAAGCCTGCGCCGTTAACCATACATCCGATGTTGCCATCTAACGCGACGTAGTTAAGCTCCCACTGCGCTGCATGCGCTTCGCGCTCATCTTCCTGAGAAGGATCGCGCATTGCTTGCAGGTCATCATGACGATAGAGCGCATTGGAATCGACAACAACCTTGGCATCGAGACAGTGAAGGTTACCTTCGTCAGTAATAACCAATGGATTGACTTCGATCAAAGCCAGATCTTTGTCCTTGAACAAATTTGCCAAACCTACAAAAATTTTGACGAACTGATTGATCTGAACACCCTTAAGACCAAGCTTGAATGCTAGCTCACGCCCTTGATAAGGCTGAGGACCTGTCAAAGGATCAATCTCCGCCTTAAGAATCTTCTCAGGCGTTTCTTCAGCTACTTTCTCGATCTCAACGCCGCCTTCGGTAGACGCCATGAATACGATGCGCTGTGTTGCGCGATCAAGAACCGCACCCAGATAAAGCTCTTCAGCAATATCCGTACAGGTCTCAACCAAGATTTTCGTGACTGGCTGGCCCTTCTCATCGGTCTGATAAGTAACCAAGTTCTTGCCCAACCAGCTGTGCGCGAAGTCACGCACTTCGTCAGTGGTCTTAACTAGCTTTACGCCACCCGCTTTGCCGCGACCGCCTGCGTGAACTTGAGCCTTAACGACCCACATGTCACCACCAATTTGTTGTGCTGCTTTGACCGCCTCCTCAGGCGTATCAACAGCGTGCCCACTACTTACTGGCAAGCCGTACTCAGCAAAGAGTGCTTTGCCCTGGTACTCATGAAGATTCATACGTTGTCCCGTCTATGATTTGTCGTTTGGGATTAGAGCCGACTGTCATCGGCTCGTTGCTGGCGCACCCGCGCCGCGCTATGTCCCTAGCGCTTCTTACGATTCGCCATGTGAATGGCGTGTCCATCGACCGCAAGAGCGGCCTCGTGCACGGCTTCCGACAACGTCGGATGACCAAACACCATAAGCTGAATATCTTCCGCACTGGAGCCAAACTCCATAGCGATGACCATTTGCTGCACAAGATCTGCTGCTGAGGGGCCAACACAGTGTGCGCCCAGAATTCGATCCGTCTTTTTATCAGCCAAGATTTTCACCATACCATCGGTGTTACCTGAGGCTAACGCGCGACCGATAGCCGCAAACGGGAATGTGCCCGACTTATACTCAACGCCTTCAGACTTGAGCTCTTGTTCGGTTTTTCCCACTGCCGCGACTTCAGGGTCCGTATAAATAATGGACGGCACGCAGTCATAGTTTAGCTGATTCGGCTTGCCAACTATGCGCTCAGCGACCATTACACCCTCTTCTGAGCCTTTATGCGCAAGCATTGGCCCACGGACGATGTCACCGATGGCCCAAACGCCGGGAGCTTCAGTAGCACAGTAATCATTGACGTAAACAAAGCCACGCTCGTCGGTGGTCACCCCAGAATCAGACGTGAATAAGTCGTTGGTGCGTGGACGTCGGCCGACTGACACGATCAGCTTGTCAAAGACCTCTTTCAGCGTCTCATCGCCTTGAGCGTAAGTCACCTCAACCTTACCGTCTTTTACCTCTGTTCCGGTTACCCGGGCACCAAGGCGAATGTCGAGCTTCTGCTTTTTGAATATTTTTTGCGATTCTTTGGCGATTTGCTGATCCATCGCGGGTAAAAAGCTATCTAGAGCCTCGAGCAAAACAACGTCTGAGCCTAGGCGACCCCACACGCTTCCCAGCTCCAAGCCAATGACGCCCGCACCGATGACACCCAAGCGCGCGGGGACTTCGCTGAATTCCAACGCACCCGTCGAGTCCACGATGAGGTCGTTGTCGACGGGCGCCGGCGGAATATTAATGGGTTCTGAACCCGCCGCTAGAACGACATTGTGCGCTTCTAGTTGCCGGGTAGATCCGTCGAGCGCAGTCACTTCCACTTTGCGATTGGCCTGTAACATGCCCCGGCCTTGGATGACCTCAACGCCATTGTGCTTAAGAAGACCAGCAACACCTTGGGTAAGTTGGCCCACGATCTGTGTTTTCCGCGCCATCATCGCGGCCACATCAATCCCGGGCACCTCTACGTTAATACCGTGAACCGCAAAATGATCCTTCGCTTCAACGAACTTGTGCGAGCTATCGAGCAGCGCTTTTGAGGGAATGCAACCAACATTCAGGCAAGTGCCCCCAAACACAGGCTTCTGCTTGTCATCGGCCCACAGTTCAATGATGGCAACCTTCTGTCCCAACTGTGCCGCTCGAATAGCGCAGACATATCCTGCAGGCCCAGATCCGATGACGACTACGTCGTAAATGTTCGACATGTAACTTCTCCCTGTTCCGTTATGTTCAGAGCTGCAGCAAAATACGCGCTGGATCTTCAATCAAACCTTTAACCGTCACAAGGAATTGAACGGCGGTCTTGCCATCAATCAACCGGTGATCGTAGGACAGGGCCAAGTACATCATAGGCTGGATAACAACCTGACCGTCGATGGCTACAGGACGCTCTTGAATAGTGTGCATGCCTAAAATGCCCGATTGCGGCGGGTTCAGGATGGGCGTTGACAACAGCGACCCAAATACGCCCCCGTTGGATACGGTAAATGTTCCGCCCGTCATCTCTTCAATCGTTAGCTTCTTGTCACGCGCTTTGAGGCCCAAGCCTCTGATCGCCGCTTCGACATCAGCGATACTCATAAAGTCAGCATCACGCAGCACTGGAACAACCAGGCCGTCTTGGGTTGAAACCGCGACACCAATGTCTTGATAACCGTGGTAGACCACGTCGTTTCCATCAATGGACGCATTGACCTCAGGGAAGCGCTTTAAAGCCTCGCAGCACGCTTTCACAAAAAAGCCCATGAAACCCAAGCGCGTACCATTATGAGTCTTCTCGAACTGATCTTTGTATTGTGAACGCAGCTTCATAAGCGGCGCCATGTTGACTTCATTGAACGTTGTGAGCATGGCCGTCTGCTGGCTTGCATCGAGCAGGCGCTCGGCAATTCTCGCACGCATACGAGTCATAGGGACACGCTTTTCCACCCGCTCACTGGAGGGCGTGTCTAGCCTTGGTGTCTCGGCAGGCGCCGATACCGGAGCAGGCTTCGCTACAGGTTTGCTTTCTAAGTGCGCCAGCACATCCTCCTTAGTAATTCGCCCACCTTTGCCTGTGCCCACAATTCCACTGGCGTCAAGCTTATGCTCTTCAATGAGCTGACGAACTGCGGGGCCCATAGCAACGTCGGCATCACTCGTGGGCTCTGAGCTTGTTGGAGCAACTGCCTCGGAAGGCTTCGCTGCGGAGACAGCACCGGGCTCAATAACAGCAAGAAGAGCCTCACTTTCTATCGTGGCTCCCTCAAGCACTTCGATGCTCGTTAGGATGCCGTCTTCGGGAGCAACAACCTCCATCACCACTTTATCGGTCTCAATCTCTACCAGCAGCTCATCGCGCTGCACGGTATCGCCCTCAGATTTGTGCCATGTGGCGACTTCGCCATCTGCAACTGATTCGGGGAAAGCTGGAGCTTTAATCTGTATAGCCATGATTCCTTTCTTCCTGCCGTCGGCTTAAATTAATGTCCCCAGGGCATCGGGCCCAGGGATTCGTTAATGAACTGTTCTTGCTCTCGGAGATGGAGTGCTGTGTATCCAGCCGATACAGAAGCTGACGCTTCTCGACCTGAGTAGCGTAGATAGACATCTACCTTGTGACGCTGAATAACGCGGCGAATATGGTGCTGACTCGCATACCATGCGCCCTGGTTCATAGGCTCTTCCTGACACCAAATAGCATCCTCGATGTTGACGTACTGGCTCACTATCTCGGCAAGGTCCTCTTCGGGGAAAGGATATAACTGTTCAATGCGAACCAGCGCTATATCCTCGATGCCCTGCTCTCGACGAGCCGCGCGCAAATCGTAGAACACTTTTCCAGAACACATGATGAGGCGCTTCACTTTGCTGGGATCCAAGCCATCCGTTTCATCGAGCACGGTATTAAACTGCCCATCCGCCAGCTCTTCTAAGGTAGACGTTGCTTCTTTGTGCCGCAGCAACGATTTGGGTGACATGACAACGAGCGGTTTACGTAAGGGTCTGATGGCTTGCCGCCGAATCATGTGGAATACCTGAGCCGGTGTCGTTGGCATGCAAACCTGTATGTTGTGCTCTGCACATAGCTGCAGGTATCGCTCTAAACGTGCTGACGAGTGCTCGGGACCCTGACCTTCATAACCGTGCGGCAGCAGCATCGTTAAGCCGCAAAGTCTTGACCACTTGTGCTCGCCACTGGTGATGAATTGATCGATAACTACCTGCGCACCGTTTGCAAAATCGCCAAACTGAGCTTCCCATATCACCAGGCCTTTTGGGCTCGTGGTCGAATAGCCGTACTCAAACGCCAAAACCGCCTCTTCCGACAAGAGTGAATCATAGATCACAAAATCTGCCTGATCGTCGCTCAGATGCTGTAACGGCACATAGGCCTCATCGGTTTTCTGATTGTGCAGCACAACATGTCGATGAGAAAACGTTCCACGGCCAATGTCTTGACCAGTCATGCGAACGGGAAAGCCATCGACAAGCAGGGTGGCGTACGCCATGGTCTCCGCATAACCCCAGTTAATCTCCAAGGCCCCTGATCCCATTTTACGGCGGTCTTCCAGAATTTTATTGACCTGTCGCTGAATAGCCACGCCTTCGGGACTTGCATTAGCGCGCTCGGTAAGCGCCTTCAGCGTGGACAAAGGCACAGTGGTATCGCAGTGTGCGGTCCATGCGTGTCCCAAATAAGGCGTCCAATCGACAAACAACTGCTTGTTCGGCTCCATCACGAGCGTGCTTACTAAAGGCTCTCCGCGATCGAGAGATTCTCGGTATCGGGATTGGAGCGCATTGTCCTCTTCCTCGCTTAAAATTGACTCCGCAATGAGCCGATTGGCATATAAATCACGGGTTGAGGGATGCGACTTAATGGTCTTGTACATGAGCGGCTGAGTGACCGAGGGTTCGTCTGCCTCATTGTGGCCACGACGTCGGTAGCACACTAAATCAACAACCACATCACGCTTGAACGTGTTGCGGAAATCGACGGCTAACTGTGTCACAAACACCACGGCCTCAGGGTCATCAGCATTCACATGGAAGATGGGTGCCTGAACCATCTTGGCAATGTCGGTGCAGTACTCGGTTGAACGCGCGTCCTCACGCCGGCTGGTCGTAAAACCGACTTGATTATTAATCACAATGTGCAGCGTACCGCCTGTCTTATACCCGCGGGTTTGGGACATTTGGAAGGTTTCCATCACTACGCCCTGCCCCGCGAACGCCGCGTCGCCGTGCATTACGATGGGCACTACCGTGTCACCATTTGGATCTTTACGCCGGTCTTGGCGCGCGCGAACTGAGCCCTCTACCACAGGAGAGACGATCTCCAGGTGCGACGGGTTAAACGCCATCGCTAAGTGAACTTCACCTCCCGGCGTCATTACGTTTGACGAGAAGCCCTGGTGATACTTAACGTCGCCTGAATTCTCGAAGTTCACACGACCTTCAAATTCGTCGAATAGCTCAGAGGGGTTCTTACCAAGAATATTTACGAGAACATTTAAGCGGCCGCGGTGGGCCATTCCAATAACGACTTCCTTGGCACCATAACCACCAATACGCTGTATAGCCTCTGACAACATTGGGATGAGGCTCTCGCCACCCTCCAAGCCAAAACGCTTGGTGCCAGGGTATTTCGAACCCAGAGACTTCTCTAGGCCTTCAGCTTTAATCAAACTGCGCAAAATCTGTAACCGCGCCTCCCGAGTCATGTCAGGCGCCGAGCGAACAGACTCCATACGGCTCATGATCCAATGGCGCTGCTCGGTATCAACAATGTGCATAAACTCTGCACCAATGGTGTGACAGTAGGTGCGCTCGAGCGCGCCAATAATATCCTTTAAGCTGGCGTCGCTTGCCCCGTAATACAGTGATCCCACCTGGAACACAGTGTCGAGGTCCGCCTCGGTTAGCTGGTGGAAACCCAAATCTAGATCGGGTACCGGATCACGCAAGGCGATACCGAGTGGATCTAGAGCTGCCTTTTGATGGCCACGCTGTCGATACGCAGAAATCAGTTGTACCACTTGCACCTGTTTGCGCTCGTACTCGGTCGCCTGTGAGTCGTGGGCAACGGTGGCCTCAGTTCGCACGCGCATTTTACTTATTCGGGCGAACTGCTCTCTCACCACCGAATGTGGGACGTCGTGGAGGCTTGATGTCTTAGATTCGACCTTGGGTAAACGGTCGAAGTAGTCACGCCATTCAGGGTCAATTGCATTTGGATCGACGAGGTATTCCTCGTACAGCCCTTCAATATAGTCTGCGTTACTGCCCGCTATGTGCGAGGTTCCCCACAATTCCAGCATGCTAGAAAGATTGGACGCGTGCGCCATACTTGCCCTCGGAGAATCCGGTTTCTTATTTCAAATATGTCTAAGCCGACATGACCCAATAGGCTATTCGGGCATGAGCCCGTCCAGCGACCTAGACGCGGTGGAACAGAGTTTAGCGACTCATTGCTTGGGTTTGTAGACCTAAGAAGTGTGTTACCGCGCTTTTTGGCGTTTTTTTTGCGTTTTTTTGTCACATTAGTCTTTTTAGGAATACAAGACATTCTATTGAGTTATGGGCATGTTCGGCGCACTAAAAAGGGGCGCCGCGGCGCCCCTTGCGTAATAGCGGCCAATACTTACGTCGCGCGGTTAAGCAGCATCGTTCTGATGTGCCCGATTGCCTTTGTTGGATTCAATCCTTTAGGGCACACGTTGACACAATTTTGAATGCCATGACAACGGAACACGCTGAATGGGTCATCAAGGTTATTCAGCCGCTCTTCCGTAGCCGTATCACGGCTATCCGCCAAGAAGCGATAAGCCTGCAGCAAGCCAGCAGGTCCAATGAAACGATCTGGGTTCCACCAGAATGACGGGCAACTGGTTGAGCAGCACGCGCAAAGAATGCATTCGTACAAGCCGTCAAGCTTTTCACGGTCTTCCGGTGTTTGTAAGCGCTCGATATCCGGTGCCGGCGTGCTGTTCTGCAAATAAGGCTGGATTTTCTCGTACTGAGCGTAGAACAGGCTCATATCCACGACCAAATCGCGAATAACAGGTAGCCCTGGCAGTGGCCGTACCACAAGCTTGTTCCCTTTCACGGTATCTGACAGCGCGGTAATGCACGCAAGACCGTTTTTGCCATTGATGCTCAAACCATCCGAGCCACAAACCCCTTCCCGGCAACTTCGTCGATAAGTCACACCGGGATCCTGATCTGCTTTGATCATCTCCAGCACGTCCAACACCATAAGGTCTTTACCCTCGGTATCGACCTGAAAATCCTGCATGTAGGGCGCGCTATCAACATCGGGGTTGTAACGGTAAATGCTGACTTGCAACATTTGTCTATCTCCTCACAAAAATTAGTACGTTCGAATCTTAGGCTGGAATGTGTCGACCGTCTTCGGCGTAAAGTTCACGCTACGCTTGGCGACGCGCTTGCCTTCCCGATAATACATAGAATGACACAGCCAGTTCTCATCATCACGCTCGGTGTAGTCCTCGCGCGCATGAGCCCCTCGACTCTCAGTTCGAGCTTCAGCAACGATAGCGGTTGCCTCAGCCGTTTCAAACAGGTTCTGCAGCTCAAGACACTCGATACGTGCGGTGTTGAATGCTGACGACTTGTCAGCCAGTTTGACGTTATCAACCCGCTCTCGGAGACCTTCAAGCTTTTTAATGCCGTCTTGCATGAACTCACCTTTTCGGAACACACCAAAGTGGTTCTGCATGATGCCTTGAAGCTCCTTACGCAAATCCGCTGCATTCTCGCCATCGGTACGCTCATTGAGTGCGTTTATACGTTGGCTCGCTTCTTCAATATCGGTTTGCCCCGCGTCTCTTAGGTCAATGCCATCACGGAGAGCGCTCTCAATGAACAGCCCCGATGCGCGGCCGAATACCACCAAATCTAACAATGAGTTGCCACCCAAGCGGTTAGCGCCATGTACAGATACACACGCAGCTTCACCACATGCGTAAAGGCCCGGAATCACTTGATCGTTACCGTCGGCGTCGACAGTTAGTGCTTGACCGTGAATATTGGTAGGTATTCCACCCATCATGTAGTGGCAGGTCGGAACAACCGGGATAGGCTCTTTCACTGGGTCTACGTGGGCAAATGTTCTACTAAGCTCACAAATGCCAGGCAATCGAGATTCCAAAACATCTTCACCGAGGTGATCGAGCTTTAGCTTTACATGATCACCATTGGGGCCGCATCCACGGCCTTCCAAAATTTCTAAAACCATAGAACGAGCGACAACATCTCGACCCGCTAGGTCTTTAGCGTTTGGCGCATAGCGCTCCATGAATCGCTCACCGTCTTTATTGATGAGATAGCCACCTTCGCCACGGCAGCCCTCGGTCACCAAAGTCCCGGCTCCATAAATTCCAGTTGGATGGAACTGCCACATTTCCATGTCTTGCGCGGGCACACCGGCACGCAGGGCCATGCCCATACCGTCACCCGTATTGATATGGGCGTTGGTTGTCGAGGCGTAAATTCGGCCCGCACCACCTGTGGCAAACACAGTGGCTTTGGACTTTACGTAAACCATTTCACCCGTTTCTATACAGATCGCAATAACACCCGTCACAGCGCCGTCTTGGTTTTTTACGAGGTCAACCGCAAACCACTCGTTAAAGAAAACCGTTTCGTTCTTAATATTGTTTTGATAGAGCGTATGGAGCAGCGCGTGGCCGGTACGGTCAGCAGCCGCACACGTCCGCGCGGCCTGGCCACCTTCACCAAAATTCTTCGACTGACCACCAAAAGGTCGCTGATAAATACGGCCTTCCTCAGTACGAGAGAAAGGCAGACCCATGTGCTCTAGCTCGAAAATAGCCTCTGGCCCAACAGAGCACATGTATTCAATCGCGTCTTGGTCGCCGATGTAATCTGATCCCTTAACGGTGTCATACATATGCCAGCGCCAGTCATCGTTGGGGTCATCGCTGGCGATAGCGCAGGTGATGCCGCCCTGCGCAGAAACAGTGTGCGAGCGTGTGGGAAAAACTTTAGTGATAACGGCCGTCTTGTAGCCGGACTGTGCCAACTGAAGTGCCGCGCGCATACCTGCTCCGCCGCCGCCGACTATTACACCGTCAAAAGAAATGGTTCTCATTGTTGCCTCCAGTAAAGAGCGCTCTGCGCCACTTGCGTTATAGCGAATGTGGGCAGTAATCCAAGCCAAAAATTGTCATTTAGCCCCAAATGATCTGAATCACCCAGAGAAGATACACAAGTAAGACCAACACGCTGCCAATCTGGCAAAGGCGCCGAAGTCCGTTACCGCGGGGTCCAAGCATTCGTTCGGTAAGATAGTCTGTGAACACTGCCCACAAACCAATCCAGGCATGGGCTGCGAAAGACAGTGCTGCCAGCAGTGTAAAAATACGCATTGCTGAGTTCGCGTGAAGCGCCTTCCAGCTCGCGTAACCAACGCCGTTCAGTAAGGTGTATGCGACGAAGCCGAAATACGCTAGCAAGATGACGCCCGCGACTCGCTGAATCATCCAATCGGACAGCCCTGACCGGCTAAAACTGGTGATCTGAGTTACCATATTACAATCCCCCAAACGATGGCGAACGTAATGGCAAGTGCGATAACGATTCGCGCGCCCAATACTCCGCCTTCCATAGTTTCGCCGTAGCCGAAATCCATAATGATGTGCTTCACACCCGACAGGGCGTGATAACTCAGTCCGGTAGCGATAGCCCACAAAAGCGTTTTCGCAATCGGGCCGGACAGCGTGAGCGCGAGGTCATCGAAGCTCTGCTCCGACGCGAGGCTCATATCGAGAGCCCAAATCAGCAGGCCGCTAATCACAAACAAAAAGACGCCTGATAGGCGGTGTGTAATAGAGACATAAGCGGTAATCGGTAACTTCATCGATCCAATATCGAGGTTTACCGGTCGCTTGTCTGCGCTAGCAAGTGGCTTCACGGGTGATCTCCATTGTTGCTTGACAGGGACAGGCTGCACATCAGCCGCGCGGGAGTATACTCGTCTAAAACGGGTAATGACAATTCACTCTTCACACACCGCAATTTTTTTTAAAAATTAAAGCAATTTTAAAACGTGAAAAATTGACACGCGCAGCCAAGTGTCTATAGTTTGCGGCTCTCAACAATCCCCTTTTTCAGGAAAGTTCCCTATGACTGACAAAAAAGCCACTCTCACGATTGACCATGGCAATGGCGCCAGTGACAGCATCGACTTGCCGGTGCTTGAAGGAACCCTAGGTCCCGATGTGGTCAACGTAGGCTCTCTGACCAGTAACGGCTATTTCACCTACGACCCAGGCTTTACTTCTACAGCGTCCTGCGAATCAAAAATCACCTTTATCGACGGCGATAAAGGCATACTTTTGCATCGTGGGTATCCCATAGAACAGTTAGCTGAGCACTCGGATTATTTAGAAACCTGTTACCTACTGCTCTACGGAGAGTTACCGAATAAAACAGAGAAAGAAGAATTCGTAACCACCGTTCACAATCACACGATGGTGCACGAGCAAATCCGAACATTTTTCAACGGGTTCCGCCGTGACGCTCACCCGATGGCTATTATGTGCGGCGTCGTAGGCGCCCTTTCAGCCTTCTATCACGACTCGACTGACATTTCAGACCCGCATCACCGTACGGTAGCAGCCTACCGCTTGATCGCGAAAATGCCGACCATTGCTGCGATGAGCTATAAATTCTCTGTCGGCCAGCCCTTTATGTATCCCGACAATAGCCTGGATTATTCAGCTAATTTCCTGCACATGATGTTCGGTAACCCCTGTGAGCCGAGTAAAGTATCACCAACTATTGCCCGCGCCATGGATCGAATTTTCCTTTTACATGCGGACCACGAGCAAAATGCATCAACGTCCACCGTTAGGCTCGCCGGGTCTTCACAGGCCAACCCGTTTGCATGTATTGCAGCCGGCATTGCTGCCTTGTGGGGTCCATCACACGGCGGTGCAAACGAAGCCGTTGTGAAGATGCTCGAAGAAATCGGTACGGTCGATCGCATCGATGAATTTGTCGCTCGCGCAAAGGACAAAAACGATCCTTTCCGACTTATGGGCTTTGGGCATAGGGTTTATAAGAACTTTGATCCGCGTGCCAAAGTAATGAAGCAGGCAGCTGATGAGGTGCTCGCAGAATTAGGTATCGAAGATGAAATGCTTGAGATCGCTAAGCGCCTCGAAGAAATTGCACTTAAAGATTCGTACTTCGTAGAGAAAAAGTTGTACCCCAATGTCGATTTCTACTCGGGCATTATCCTCAAGGCCTTGGGTATTCCAACGTCAATGTTTACGGTGATTTTTGCTGTTGGACGCACCGTGGGTTGGATTGCACACTGGAACGAAATGATTTCTGGATCGTACCGTATTGGTCGCCCACGCCAATTGTATACCGGCTATGAGGCACGAGACTTTACCCCTCTCGATAAGCGCTAATTACCGCGAGATTCCTACACTATGACCCAAGCAAGCGTTGTCATCACTGGAACCGGCCTATTCACACCGGCCGAATCTGTTAGTAACGACGAATTAGTCGCAGCATTCAATGCGTGGGTGGACCACTTCAATCATGAAAATGCTGCCGCTATTGAGCAAGGCGAGATTGATGCTAAGGTTCATTCCTCGGCCGAATTCATCGAGAAAGCCTCCGGCATCAAAGCGCGTTACGTACTGAATAAATCCGGAATCGTTGACCCTGAGCGCATGGCGCCTTCGATCCCCGAGCGCTCGAACGATGAGCTGTCGGTCATGGCTGAAATGGCGGTCATTGCGGCCAAGCAGGCCATCGATAGAGCCGGCGTCAGCGCCGCTGATATCGATGGTGTAATCGTTGCGGCATCTAACATGCAACGGGCCTACCCCGCCATGGCCGTCGAGGTTCAAAGTGCATTAGGTTGCACGGGCTGGGCCTTCGACATGAATGTCGCCTGTTCGTCCGCTACTTTTGGTATCCAGCAAGCGCGTGATGCCATCCGTGCCGGTAGCGCACAGCGCGTACTTATGGTGAATCCAGAAATATGCACGGGCCACTTAAACTTCCAAGATAGAGACTCGCACTTTATCTTTGGCGACGTTGCCACAGCCGTGTTAGTAGAAGCGAAAGCGGTTGCCTCGACAGACGATGCTTATGAAATAATCGATACGCGCCTGCAGACGATTTTCTCCAACAATATTAGAAATAATTTTGGGTTTCTAAATCGTACCGATGAGTCAGGAGTGGGTGCAGTCGACAAGTTGTTCGTACAAGAAGGTCGGAAGGTATTCAAAGAGGTCTGCCCCGCCGTCGCCCAGCAAATCACTGCGCAGCTGAAAGACCTTGAAATCAGTCCTGACGAACTCAGTCGCTTATGGCTACATCAGGCCAACAAGAATATGAATGATTTGATAGCACGCAAAGTCTTGGGTCGAGATCCATCAAATACCGAGTCACCTACAATCCTTGACGAGTACGCGAACACGTCATCAGCCGGCTCCATTATAGCGTTCCATAAAAACCGCGATGACCTAGCAAGCGGTCACCTGGGCGTCCTGTGCTCTTTCGGTGCCGGATACAGCATCGGAAGCGTCGTACTACGCCGCCTGTAGGCGCCCCTCACAAGTAGGCGCCCCGCACAAGCGTTTTAGATGCAAGTGCCAACACCCCGACGACTCACTCCTCGAGCAATGCTTTAAGCGCAGCAATCAGCGCTTCGCATTGCTCGCGGGTACCGATTGAGATCCGCAAATGTTCCGAAATGCGCGCTTTGTCCCAGCGCCGGACAAGTATATTGCGGCTACGCAGACCGTCAAAAATTGCCTGTCCTGCTGCACTTCGATGACGGACAAACAAAAAGTTAGCCTGTGATGGGCACACTTCGAAATCGAGCTGCGTGAGCTCTGATACCAACCAATCTCGATTCTCAGCAACCACCTCACTCGCGCCCAACAGCCACTCCCTGTCTAAAATTGCCGCCGCCGCTCCGGCTTGTGCCATGGCGTCAACGGGATAGCTGTTGAACGAGTCTTTAACCCTGACCAAGCCCTCTATTAAGCTTGACTGGCCTAGGGCAAAGCCTACTCGCAAGCCGGCTAATGCATGAGATTTAGACAAGCTTCGAGTGACTAAGAGATTATCTGCTCGGTCGAGTAAGCGGGCAGCGCTTTGCGCGCCAAAGCCAAAGTAAGCCTCATCGACGACGACTAGACGATCTCGTTTACTCAATACTAGCGTTTCAATCGAGTCGAGATCGAGGGCTATCCCCGTAGGCGCATTGGGATTTGCCAGCAAAATGGGACCGTCCAGCGCGGCGAGCGAATCGACATCGATCGAGAAGTCTTTATTCAGCGGCAAGGTTTGACATTCTAGGCCATAGAGCTTCGCCCAAACTGGATAAAAACTGTAGGTGATGTCAGGTACGTTGACTACGCTCGAGCTACTGAGCAGGGCTTGGAATACATGTGCGAGAATTTCATCTGAGCCATTACCCACAAAAACCTGGTTGATCTGCAAACCCTCGGTGACCGCTATGGCGCTGCACAACTCTTGGCTTGTCGGGTCCGGGTATCGACGTAGGCTGTCACCGGAAACAGCCTTGATAGCTCGAATTGCTTTCTCTGACGGCTCTAACGGGTGTTCATTCGTATTTAACTTAATAAGGCCGCGTACCCTAGGCTGCTCTCCAGGTATGTAGGGAGACAAATGACGTGCTGTGTCACTCCAAAACCGACTCATGTGAATTCCTGTATGTCGTGCATATTATGCGTAATAGCTGAGCGCGCAGCATAGCTAATGCGCAAGCGTTGTGTAAGTGCTCAGTCGAGCATTAAGCGCAAGGTGTCGGCACTCAAATGGCGCACGTCTTCACCGGTCACCAAATAAATAACTTGCTCAGCAATATTACTTGCATGGTCGCCTATGCGTTCAAAACTTCTTAGTGCCCACATGAGTTGTAGCATGGAGGGTAAGGTTACCGGCGTTTCAGCCATCGCTGCTTGAAGTTCTTTCATACTCGCTCGGTAAGTTTTGTCGATATCAGTATCACTGAGCACTACTAAAATAGCGTCCGCTGCGTTCAATCGTGCAAAGGCGTCTAACGCACGGTTGAGCATATCGATAACGTGGTGTGCGATGTTTTCTAACTTGATCTCGACACTGGTGTAAGCCGTAGAAGATGCATCTAACTCAGCACTTTGAATAGCGAGCTTAGCTACCCTTGAAGCTTCATCGCCGATCCGTTCCAGGTCGCGTGTTAATCGAGTGATTGCGATGATAAGTCGCAGATCACTCGCGGCGGGCTGGCGTCGCGCTAAAATCCGGATGCACTGTTCATCAATGGCTATCTCAAGTTGGTTAATCTCACGATCAATCAACAAAACGCGCTCAGCGATGCTGCTGTCGCGCTGAGTAATGGCTTCAGCTGCAAGCTCAATTTGGTTTTCGACCTTGCCGCCCATCTCCAAAAGATCGCTTTTAACCGCATCGATCTCAGCGTTGAACTGCGCTGAGATATGTTGTCGGGAGTAAGGTCGCTCAACCATAGTGACTCTCAAAAAAGAACATTGCTTAGCCGTATCTACCTGTAATGTAGTCTTCGGTTGCCTGCTCCGATGGGTTAGTAAAAATATCATCGGTGCGATCGAACTCGATGACCTTGCCTTCATGCATAAAAGCGGTCCAGTCGGCGACACGCGCCGCTTGTTGCATGTTGTGCGTGACAATAATAACGGTGTAATTCCGTTTGAGCTCATAAATAAGCTCTTCAATCCGCAACGTCGATATTGGATCCAACGACGACGCGGGCTCATCAAGTAGCAACACTTCGGGCTCAACGGCGATACTGCGTGCAATGATCAGTCGTTGCTGCTGGCCTAGGGACAACGACAGTGCGCTTGCGTCAAGCCGGTCCTTTACCTCGTCCCACAGTGCAGCTTGTCGCAAGCAGCGCTCAACAATTTCATCGAGTAGCCTTTTCCGACGTACCCCTCCGATTCGAGGGCCGTAAGCGATGTTGTCATATATCGATTTAGGGAAGGGATTGGGCCGCTGGAATACCATTCCTACCCTACGACGCAATGCCGTGACGTCGGTTTCGGGGGCCAAGATATCCTCCTCACCCAGCAAAATTTCGCCACGATACTGGCAACCCTCGATGGTGTCATTCATACGGTTCATACAACGCAATAACGTCGACTTACCGCACCCACTCGGACCAATGATAGCAGTCACCTCCGCAGGGGGGATCTCGAGGGTCACATCGCTCAACGCAGTCCCGCGAGGATATGATAAGTGAAGGTTATTAATTGTCAGCGATGGCGGTAGCCGAGCCGTTCGAGCACTCAGCTCGGAGGCTTTAATCAACGCATCTCGACCTAGCATTTAAATATCCTCTGGAGAGTCAAAGCGACGCCGCAGTGAACTGCGCAAAACAATCGCGCTAATATTCAACGACAGTATCACAGCGACAAGAAAGAGAGACGCGGCACACAAAAGGCCCAAGCGCCCACTCCCCAAGGCCGCGTGGTTTGCTACATCAAATATATAAAACCCCATATGCATAAATTTATGCTCTAAATGAACGAATGGCGCCTGCAGGCTGACCGGCAATTCGGGTGCGAACTTGACAACGCCCACCAACATGAGAGGCGCCACTTCACCGGCGGCGCGCGCGATAGCCAAAATGATACCGGTTATAAAGCTCGGAGATGCCGCTGGAATTAGCACACGTATAATCGTCTCAATACGCGTTGCACCTAATGCGTAACTCCCTTCTCGCAGCGAATTAGGTATTCGCTGCAAGCCCTCTTCCGCTGCGACAACAACCGTCGGCAAGGTCAATAGCGCGAGGGTTATTGCAGCCCACAGTAGACCGGGACTGCCGAGCGTTGGACTGGGCAATCTATCTGCGTAAAACCACTCGTCGAGACTTCCTCCGATGGTATAAACAAAAAATGTCAGGCCAAACACGCCGTAAATAATCGACGGTACGCCTGCCAGATTTTGCATGCCGATCCGCACTAACTCTGTGTACCAAGTGCCTCGTGCGTATTCGCAAAGATAAATTGCAACCACCACTCCGAGCGGTGCAACGAGAACAGACATGAGGATCACAACAACCGATGTTCCAACGATAGCAGGGAGCATGGCATTGAACTCTCCATTGCCGCCGCCGCTAAGCAATAGTCGCTCGATCGTGTCTAACAGTGCGGTCATCATAGAACCATTCGGCGCATCGGCGACTAGCCATTGGCCAGCAAAAAACAGCAGTACCGAGAGAAAACCGACGAACACTAACAGCGATAGCGCTACACACCAGGCAGAGAGCCATGTCATCGCGTCGCTACCAAAAACAGGCACGGCTATCGCCCTGCGGCACCCAGAGGGTTGTGCTCCTGTCCTCGTGGGGCTTACGCTCATACGGTATAAACCCGATGCTTTGTAAGTCGCCGTTTAAGCAGCTGCGCCAACGTATTGACAATGAAACTGATCGCGAATAGCGCGAGCGCCGCAACGATCAGCACATGAAAGTGACTGCCCTCAACGGGTGCATCCGGCATTTCAATAGCGAGAGTTGCCGCAACTGAACGCAGGGCTATGAGAGGATTCCAATCGGCATTTGCTGCATTACCAGAGAGCAATAACAAGATCATAGTTTCGCCCACGGCTCTGCCGAAACCCAGTAACACTGCAGCGAAAATACCCGGCGCTGCGATCGGAAAGACGATAGTACGAAAACTTAGCCATTGGCTTGCACCTAATGCCAGACTGCCCGATGCCATGGGTTTAGGGACCGCATTAATCGCGTCTTCAGCCACCGTAAATATTGTGGGAATAATCGCTATCCCCAGCGCAGTCCCGACTAAAAGCGCATTACGCTGCTGATAATCAAATTCATAAACGAGGCTAAGTGTGGCAAGCAAATCGCCATTAAACCACTGGGCTTCGACGTAATGCCCCAGGTATCCACCCAACAACAGAAGCATAGCTCCGAGGGGTAACAACCAAAGCGGTAAGCTGGAAAAGCCGCTTTCAAGCTTGTTAGCTGAGGGCAGTCGTCGCCAGATTGTCGCGGCGAGTATGATCCCTAAAGGAGTGATCAGCAGTGCGCCGAGCCAACTTGCCATAAATGACAAGAAGTACGGCGCTATCAATAGAGCAAACACAGCCCCCAAAACGACGGTAGGAAACGCCGCTAGCATCTCAATGACCGGCTTTATGCGATTACGATACGACGGACGCATAAAATAACCAACAAACGCGGCCGCCCCTACGCCAATGGGTACGGCCAGTAACAGTGCAAGCACCGACGCCTTCAGCGTACCTAATAGCAAGGGGGTAATACTTAACCTCGCCGCCTGGCCCAGAGCAGGCGGCAACGGCTGCCAAACGTAAGCGCCCTCTGCATCGTTAACATACTGGACGGGCGCAAAAAGGCGCTCAAGGTCAATATTGTCGAGATTACCGGTAAGAGCCCAATGACGACGAGTGTTGTGTTCATCCTCAGTAAAGAAACTGTTGGTACCAGACCACCCAACGGCATTAACGGATGGGCGCTGTTGATAGTGAAATAACTGCTGGCCGGTCAATAAACTCACTAGTGTCACACCACCGTTATTATCAACGAAGAGTATGTTCTTGCCTTCCGGCGAAACGGACCAGTGTTTTAGTCCCTGTGGGATCGAGAGATACCAGTGTTCTTCGAAATATGCAGCGTCTCCTGAGCGCACCCAATGCCAGTGATCGAGACTATCGAGCGAGGCACCAAGGATCCCTCCGGCCCCGGTCAAGAACTGCCAGGTTTGATTGGGCTTCAGCGTACCTTGATGACTAAGAACACCCTCGACGTTGAAGATACGGTATGCACCAGCAGCTGACACTGTTAACAAACTGTCGCGCGGTGTGCGAACAAAGCGGACCAGACTCGCAGGCGCTAACGAGATAGACGGCAGGTTTCGAGGGATACTCCACTCGCCGTCGGGGGTTGTGCGCTCGCTGAATTCGCCTATCAGTCTGCCGTCAGCGGAAACAGCGGCCCAGCTGCGCCGGCTCGGTTGCTCTAGCCAAGTACTGGCCACCACGTCAGGCGATACCCAATCAGGTGACCGTTCCGCTAACACTACCGGACCATCGAGCACCTGTGGATCCGAGATCTCATTGATGTCGAGCGTTTTGAATAGCGGTATGGCAGTCCAGATAAGCTGGATCAGCATACCCGCAACAGCTGCGAGCACGATAAGGCTTGTGCCGCGGATAAGAAAACCCGAGAGACGATCGTTACGCGCTCGGCGCCTATTCGCAGATAACATGATGTCGTTGCGCTCGCGATTGATAGTCAGCCGAGCCCGTTATAGCCGTCAGTCCTTCAGCAACGACCATTTGTTGTGCCATCGCCGTTTGTGAGAACACGAGAAACTCACACTGTATAGGCGACAGTTGCGTATTGGGTGCTTGCACCCAATAAAGATACATCGATCGATTCAATGGATAGCGCGGATGCGTATGATCAACGGTTAACGTTGCACCTTCCGCAACGGGAATTCGAACTGCGAGTGGTTTGACGCGTTGATCAACCCAGCGAAACCCAGTGTAGCCAATGCCCGACTCGGAGTTTGCAATGGCATCAACCAAACTAGCAAATCCTTCAAACTCCATCATAGAGGGATCATAATCGCCGCCACACAGTGCCACCTGCTTAAAATAACCGTAGCTGCCGCTCGTTGCCGTTCGTCCAAAAGTATCAATGGGCGATCCGACTGATCCAGGTTGACTATCAACTTGCCCTATCTCGCGCCAATTGACGAGAGGAGAGCTGCCCGAACACAGCACCTGGCGTGAAAAAATTCGATCCAAATCATTTAATGCGACATCACGAATAGGGTTCGACGGGTGAACAATAATTGCGAGAGAGTCGCGAGCAATAGCGATAGCTCTGGGCATAAACCCGCGTCGATTAGCGAACAAGCTAATCTCATCACTGGTCATAGGTCGGCTCATGGCGCCGATATCAACAGTGCCCTCTGCTAGCGCGGTTGGAACTGTGGCGGAACCTGTCGATTGAAGCTCGATCCGTAAGCCAATATGCTGAGTTTTAAATACCTCAAGCCACGCAGTCAGTACCGGCGCGAGCGTATCAGAGCCGGTTATTCGTAAACTTTGCTGCGCTAATGAGCTATGGCTAAAAAAGCAGAGCATGAGCAGCGCGATGGTCTTTCGGTCGAGACTCAAGGTAAACAACCTAGCTTTCATGCTGGCTAAACACCAAGGAAAAAGTACTACCCACCCCTAACTGACTATCAATGGTTAATTCTGCCTGATGAGAGGCCGCAACGTGCTTGACGATGGCGAGCCCTAAGCCTGTACCAGTAATGCTTTGCGCGCGACTTTTATCGACTCGGTAAAACCTTTCAGTGAGCCGCGGCAGATGCTGAGGTGCAATTCCCACGCCGAAATCCGTTACTGAAAATGTCGGATACCCCGTGTCTTCATGCCAGCGTATAACCACAGGACCCGTCTCACTGTATTTCAGCGCATTGACTGTCAGATTACTAAATGCGCTGTGCAGTTCAGCTTCGTCACCGACAATGCTTGCTGAAGTAGTAACTTGCAATTCAATATCGCGCTCAGTCCAGCCAATTTGGAGCTCGAGCAGTAACTCATCCAGCAGGACTGGCACAGCGACCACATCAGTTTTTTTCTGGCTTTCGATGCTTTCAATTCTAGCGAGCCATAGAAGATCTGCGAGTAATGTCTCCATGCGCTGTGACTGCTCGTTAATATGCATCAAAGGCCGACGTAACGGCCCGTCAGCGAATGCATCAAGATGTAACAGGGTGTCGACGTAGCCTTTGATCACTGTAAGCGGCGTGCGTAACTCGTGAGATACATTGCTCGCGAAATCTCTGCGCATCTGCTCAAGGCGATAGTTCTCGGTAATGTCACGCACAAAGACTAATCGATCACCTTCTCCAAAACGCGAAATTTCCACTTGTAAGCAGTCGTCCCCTTCCGATGTCGGAGGGATCCGCAGCGGCTGCGAATAATCCTCGGCGTCGTAATAAGCGTTGAACTGTGGCGCGCGAATCAAATACTGCAAGAGCTGTCCCCGATCCTCAGGAAAACGAATATCGAGCAGGTGCTCTGCTGATGTATTGGCCCAGGCAATCTTGCCACGCGCATCGACAATAATAGCCGCGTCGCGCATCGATGCGAGGGAGTCTTGTATGTAATCCAACGCAGAAGCAAGGCGGAACTGCGCTTCTTCGGATCGTCTCTGCACTCGATAAATAGTGTCGAAAATGAGTCCCCACACCCCTTTACCCTCTGGGGGCTCGGTCTCCGGCCTCTCTAACCATTGCAATATACGGCGGAACTGTAAGGTCCAAAGCACCATGATCATGGAGAGACCAACGACAAGGCCAACCGGCAGACTTCCTAGCAATAACCCCAATCCGGCAGAAACCAGTAAGGTGAGTAGTAAAAGACGTATTTCGGCGATAACAACGCGCCGATTACTCACGCAGAATCCCGATCATGAACGGAGAAGCGATAGCCAGTTCCGCGCACAGTTTGAATAAGATCAGAATAATCCGCTTCGGGTGTTTGAAGCGCCTTACGCAGGCGTCGAATATGGACATCGATTGTGCGCTCTTCGAGATAAACATTAGCGCCCCACACGTGATCGAGAACTTGGCTTCTTGTATAAGCACGCTCAGGGTGCGTCATAAAAAATTGCAGTAAATTAAATTCTGTGGGGCCCATATCAACCTTGCGCCCACCAATAGAAACACGGTGACTGGCGCAATCAAGCACTAAGTCGTCAATCGAAAGCGACTCGCTCTTGTCGACGCCACCCGCACGCCTTATGAGTGCCTTTATTCGAGCAATAAGCTCTCGGGGTGCAAAGGGCTTCGTAATGTAGTCATCAGCACCAACTTCGAGACCTTGGATGACATTATCTTGTGTGGTTTTCGCTGTTAACATGATCACGGGGATTCCCGCGGTGGTGTCGCTTCGCTTCAGCCGACGCAACAGCTCTAAACCGCTACCTCCTGGCAGCATCCAGTCGAGTAGAACGATATCAGGGCGCTCATCGACAATAAGTCGATGAGCATCGAGAATATTTCCAGCTTCTATGCACTCGAAATCAGACAGTTCCAGTGCCATACGCAGCATATCGCGAATAGCGACTTCGTCATCAACGATTAATATTTTGTTGCCCGACATAGTTGCTTTCATCCTGATTAAGCCGCTCACGCTCCATTAGATGATGTTTTTGTGACAATAGGATGACATGCGGCGTCATCTACCACCAGTCGAACCAGCTCTTAGATTCAAGCCGTTTCGCGCAAGCTGCAAGCTGACTGTTATACGTTTTAGCGCGGCGATCGACTTTCTTGGCGACGTCCACAAGCCATTGCTTGGAACGATAGGTCTTTCGCTTGTAGCCTCCGTGACCCTCATGGTAGGCCAGATAAAGTCGGAAACCATCGTCTTTGGCAATGCCATTGGTTTTGTGGCTGACGTCGTTGTACCAACCAATAAAATCGATAGCATCCTCAAAGTTGTCACGGTCTGCACCGTAACTACCGGATGACCGCTCATACCACGTCCAGGTCGCGTCTTTGGCCTGTGAATAACCGTAGGCATCGGACGGACGTGGCCCGGGAATAAATCCCCATAACTTCTTGCGCGCAGGCTTAGCGGTCGCTACAAAACGAGATTCTTGATGCATAAACGCCATCATGATTGATATCGGCACGCCCCAGCGCGCCCGGGCTGTTTTAGCATCCTCATACCATCCCGATTTTTCGCGAAAGATCTCGCAAATATCATCTAATTCGTTTGGGGGAGCGCTTGCACAGCCACTGAGCAGCGTGACCAAAACGAGCCCAGCTATGGCCACTAAACGGACCTTGAATTTATCCCTGAGTCGGAGAGACTGCGTCATAACGCACCCCAAAGATGGAGTTTTTCGAGCAACATTGGCTCATCAATCACTGAAACGTTCAACGATTGGGCTTTCTTCAACTTGGAACCCGCACCCGGACCGGCAACGACACAGGTAGTTTTACTACTGACGCTGGAAGAGACTTTAGCGCCCAAAGCTCGTAGCGCAGTTTCCGCCTCTTCTCGTGTCATGGTCTCGAGCTTGCCGGTAACAACCCATATTTGTTCGCCTAGCAACGCGTTCGAAACGCTGCTCTGCTGGGCAGGCCACGTCACGCCCGCTGCTTGCAAGCGATGAATGGTCTCTATGTTAGCTTCTTGATCAAGAAACTGCCTGATGTGATCAGCCACGATCGGGCCTACGTCATCGACTTCGATTAAGACCTCTTCACTCGCTGCGATAAACCTGTCCAACGTTTCAAAGTAGCCAGCAAGCTGCCTCGCCGTTGCCTCACCAACCTCACGTATTCCAAGTGCATAAATAAAACGCGCCAGGGTTGTCGATTTACTTTGCTCAATCGCTTGCAGCAAATTAGCCGCCGACTTTTCGCCCAACCGATCGAGCTCAGCGAGCGTTCGAAGATCTAACTCATAAATATCAGCGGCATTCTTCAATACCTGCCGATCAACGAGTTGCGCAATGATCTTCTCACCAAAGCCATCGATATCCATTGCTTTGCGTGACACGAAATGCCGTAGTGCCGCCATGCGCTGCGCGGGGCAAACAAATCCACCCACGCACCGCAGCACCGCTTCACCCGCGTCGCGCTCTACCGCTGAGCCGCAGGCGGGACACGTTGTGGGAAATACAATGCCTTGTGCATTATTAGGGCGTTTGTCCATTACAACGGCTACGACTTGTGGGATGACATCGCCCGCTCGTCGGATGATAACCGTGTCCCCCACACGGAGCTCTAAACGGTCTATCTCGCAAGCATTATGAAGCGTTGCATTGGAAACCGTCACTCCTCCTACGAATACCGGATCGAGACGCGCGACAGGTGTAATAGCCCCTGTTCGACCGACTTGGAATTCAACGCTGCGCACGACGGTGGTTTCTTCTTGGGCGGGAAATTTACGTGCAATCGCCCAGCGTGGCGCGCGGGACACAAAACCCAGCTGATCTTGCAGGCTACGCGAGTCCACTTTAAAGACTATGCCGTCGATATCGAAGTCGAGCATGTCACGTTTAGCAGCAAGCCGCTCATAATAGTCTTCACACCCCGAAGCTCCGGTAACAACCTCAGAAAGCGTAGAGATCGGAATACCCCAAGCGCCCAGCTGATGCATCACTTCGCTATGTGCATCGGGAAGTGTGCTTGAGCCATCCGCGTAGCCTAATGAATAAGCACAAAAATCAAGTGGGCGACGCGCAGTTATGCGGGAATCGAGTTGCCGAAGACTGCCGGCTGCCGCGTTACGAGGATTAACAAAGGTTTTCTCATCATTGGCGCGGGCGCGGGCGTTGAGCTTTTCAAAGCCCTCGCGTGGCATGAAAATTTCGCCTCTTACCTCGAGCAGCTCTGGGTAACCGCTTCCAGATAACCTCAACGGCACCGTATCGATCGTTCGAACATTTTGCGTAATATCCTCGCCGCTGCGGCCGTCACCCCGTGTTGCAGCCTGCACAAGAATCCCTTTTTCCCAAAGAATACTCACGGCAATACCGTCTAACTTAGGCTCACAGCAGTAGGAAACTGACGCACTCTTACTCCGCTCCATGACTCGGCGATCAAAATCTTGCAAGTCTTGGGGATTAAAAGCATTGTCCAGGGACAGCATGGGCACACGGTGCTCGACGCTTTTAAAAGCGCTAAGTGGGCTGGCCCCAACCCGTTGCGTCGGGGACTCAGGATCAAAGTGCTCGGGATGATCGTCCTCAAGCACTCTTAACTGGTGCAGAGCACGATCGTACTGACTATCGGGAACCGACGGTTGATCATTCTGATAATACTCGCGATTCCAGCGTAGTAAATCGTCTCGTAAGCGGCGGATTTCAGCGAGCGTATCCATGAATCGACCTTAGCGTTTACGCTCCATAGCGACACGGCGTTCTAGCTCGCGAATTTGCTGGCGCATGTGTTCAAGAGATTGCCGTGTTACCGCACTGCGAGTCTCATCGAGTACATCGCCGTCTAAGTTCTTAGCAACGGCCTTAGCGGTCTCGTACATGTAATCGAACGCTTTAAGCATGTCTTCGGGCCCGGGTAGCGTGATGAAAAACATTAGCCCTTTGGTATGAAGCCCGTCCATCGCATCAATATCGAAAACGCCAGGCCTCATCATATTAGCCACGCTGAACTGGATTGGGCCTCGGCCCGCGGCCTGCTCGTGCCGATGGAAAAAATCCATATCCCCGAACCGCAAATCGCAAGCCAGCAAGATTTGTAAAATATCTTGCCCTGCAAATCCTAGCTCGGTGCGCGCCAGCACATTGAGTACGAATACATGAGGCTCAATACCTCTTGGTAAGCGCGCCTGTGGCTCCCCCTCTACATTGGGCTCGTCGAGCTGCTCTAGCCAATCCAACGTAGCCGGCGTCGGATCAATACGAGAATGCGCTGCTGTCTCTGACTTTCCGGTTGTTTCTGAGGGAATCGGCTCACTCGATACTGCGTGCACCACGCCATCGTCAAGCGCAGAAAAAGACGGTATGTCGTCTTCGTTCGGCGTCTCGGCGCGCTCACTCTCAAACGCCGATGCTTCCCTATGAATAGCAGTCGCTTCGCTCGCATTGGAAACGGGCTCATCGGTGATCGATTGTGCAGCCACAGCAGCGCCTGCAGGGGCAGCCAAATCGTCTCGTCCGACAATTCTCGCCCCACCATTGGGCAACTCAGCAAGTAGGTTAAAGGGCTCATCGTCATCTACGTCATCCGCCCGACGGACTTTAGCGTTCAGTCGAATCTCAGTACGACGCTCACGAATAATTCGGCGCGCCGCGTCGACAAGCACCGCGAGAATGAGTCCCGCGCCAATGATCACCATCCAGTCTCTGATCGTAAGCTCCATTACAGGATCTCCTACCTCTCGACGTTAGCTTGCTGCCAAGTGTGCAGCTTCCTCGATATCAACTGTGACGAGCCTCGATACACCGGGCTCATGCATGGTCACACCCATCAACTGGTCAGCGGCTTCCATAGTGATTTTATTATGCGTAATGAAAATAAATTGTACCTTCTCGGACATCTCCTTCACCATGCGCGCGTAACGACCCACGTTAGCGTCATCGAGAGGCGCATCTACCTCATCCAGCATACAAAACGGCGCGGGGTTAAGCTGGAAAATTGAGAACACTAGTGCAATGGCTGTCATTGCTTTCTCTCCACCCGACAGCAGGTGGATCGTGCTGTTCTTCTTGCCGGGAGGGCGGGCCATGATTGCCACACCCGTGTCGAGCAAATCGTCGCCTGTGAGTTCGAGACTTGCGGTACCGCCACCGAATACACGCGGAAACAGCTCGGAAAAGCCAGCGTTAACTTGATCAAACGTTTCTTGAAAGCGAGTTCGGGTCTCTTTGTCGATTTTGCGGATTGCGTTTTCTAAGGTTCCCAGTGCGCTCTCGAGATCTGCATTTTGCGCATCGAGATAGTGCTTGCGCTCAGAGGCACGAGCACACTCATCAATCGCCGCTAAGTTGATAGGGCCCAGACGCGTAATCTTCGCGGCGATGCGCTCGACTTTAACCTGCCACTCAGGCTCAGATGCGTCATCGGGTAGATTTGAAACAACATCTGAAACCCGCATGTCCAATTCACTAACTTGCGCTTCTAGATTCTCGATGCGCACCTGCCGTTCAGCGTGCTTAAGTTTGTGGCTTTCAATCTCCCCGTGCACGCTCTGTAGGCGGTGTTCGACAGCAACTTTCGCTTGTTCTTGCTGGCGAAGAGAATGCTCTTTGTCAGACGCGGCTTGTCGTGCTTCAGTGAGCGCAGCCTCTGCTTCAACCCGCTGGGACAGCAGCAGTTCTAACTGCTCTTTGAGTGCTTGATCGGGCTCATCAGACTCGGGTAAAAGCAGGCTTAGCTCTTGCTTGCGCTGCTCCAGCTGAACGACTTGCTGCTCAAGTCGTTCAATCGTGCTTGCAACGGTATGAATTTGGGTTTTCAGATTTTGAGCTCGGACATCATTTCGATGCGCCTCGTCACGCGCCTCTCGAGCACTATCGCGAGCTTGCTGCAAAGCCTCACGAAACTCATCGCGCTCAGCCAGTAATTGCTCGCGAACAGAGCCGTCCGATTCCATTTGATCAATGGCTTCAGCCAACTGTGCTCGAGCCTCAATCAATGCACTCTGCTCATTATCAAACTGTTGTCGGGCATCTTGTAAATCTGCATCAAGTTGTGCGCGACGCTGTCGATGTTGCTCAATAGCCCCCACTCGAGTTTTTCGCTCAGCGGATAAGTCTGCATGCTGGCGAACAGCTTCTTTAAGGGCTCGCTGGCCATCTTCAAGCGCCCGCTCTGACTCTGTTCGACGTTCACGCGCGCTCTGCAGCTGCTCTTCGACGGCCTGCAGTTGCTCTTCAGTACGCGCGATGTCGGCACTGAGGGACTCGAGGATTTCTCGCCGCTCTATGACGCCGGTTGCAGCATCCGCTTTCGAACGGGTGCGAGCCCAGCCCTGCCCTAACCACTGCCCATCGGGGGTAATCACAGAAGCCTCACTGCTCAGCGTCGGCAGCAATGCGAGAGCATCGGAAAGGCTGTCAGCGCGATACACGCCAGCCAGCCACTGCTTCACTGCATGGGGACCGCTAACAACGGCCGCCAAGGTGTTATCAGTACCGAATGGCACATTCGACGCGCCCACTAAGCAAGCCCCTGCAGGCGCTTCCTGGTAAGACGTCGCTAGCAGCGTGTCTAAGCTCTCCACACAAACCGCCGTTAATGCATCGCCAAGAACCTGCTCAACAGCCGGCGCCCAGCCATCTTGTACGGTCAGCGCCTCAAACAAAGCCCCTCGACTGCCGACAGCCTGGGTGTCGAGCCACGTTCCTATGTCGCGTGCTTCATTGTCATTGGCTGCCGCGGCTTGTAATGCATCAAGCGAGGATTGCTGACCCTTCATTTGCTGCAGTCGAGAGCGATACTCGTCCTGGCTACTGCGCAGCACCTCCATCTGCTCTCGCTGCTCGGAAATGCTTCCTGTCAGTTGCTCAATCAGCATTTCCTGATCAGAAACGCGCAAATCCATGCCCTCGATTTTCGCGTCGAGCTCTTCAACTAGCTCAAAACTGTCACTGTCACCCTGCTGTGTCCGTTCATTCTCAAACTTTGCGATCCGCTCCTGCAGTCGGCGCAACACCTGCTCGAGGTAGACGATACGACTTTGCTGAACCTCTGACTCTTGCCGGGGCACCGAGGCTCGTTGATTAAACTCATCCCATCGGTTCTGCCACTCATTCATCAACTGTTCCGCATTCGCCAAGCTTTGCGCGGACTCTTCGGCCATGGCTCGGTGACGTTCTAACTCGGGCTCGATGATCTCTAGCTCTTCGCGCCACATGGCGAGCCGCTCCCGATCAGCCGCTAGGTGTCCTGCAGATTCCGAAAGACTCCCCTGCGTATTTTCCAGGTCCTGCTCGATACCCGCGCGCTTTTCCTGTTCATAGCGAAGCGCCTGCTCAATTCGCGTAACTTCACCGCCAACGGTGTAATACTTGGCTTGCACCTCGTTGAACCGATCGGTGGCATCGGTGAGCTCAATGCGAAGCCGCTCGATATGGGAACCCACCCGTTCGAGCTCTGCTCGCTCCGCTTCCTGACGCACCGCTAAGTCATCGACTTGCAGTTTGGCGGCAGTCGCGTCACTTTCGTGCTCACGCCATTGAAGCGCCAGCAACTGTGCCTTAATGTCGCGCTCTTCCGATTTAAACTCCGCGTACTTTTCGGCGGCTTGGGCCTGGCGCTGCAAGTGCTGAAGATTGCGCTCAAGCTCCTCGCGCAGGTCGGTCAATCGCTCTAGGTTCTCGACGGTACGGCGCATCCGGCTCTCGGTCTCTCGTCGGCGCTCTTTGTACTTCGATATTCCAGCAGCTTCCTCGATGAAAACCCGAAGTTCTTCAGGCTTTGATTCGATGAGACGCGAAATCATTCCCTGCTCGATAATCGCATAGCTGCGAGGTCCAAGACCGGTCCCCAGAAAAAGATCCGTGATGTCCCTACGGCGGCATTTACTGCCGTTTAAGTAGTACTGAGATCCACCGTCTCGGTCGACTTGGCGGCGAACACCAATTTCACTGTACGCTGCGTATTCACCCACAATTTTGCCGTCGGTATTATCAAATAACAGCTCAATTGTTGCCTGACCTACAGGCTGGCGGCTTGTCGTGCCGTTGAAGATGACATCCGTCATCGACTCACCACGGAGCGTTTTGGCTGAACTCTCACCCAGAACCCAGCGAACAGCATCGATGATATTGGACTTGCCACAACCGTTAGGACCAACAACCGATGACATATTGCTCGGGAAGTTCACTGTGGTTGGGTCGACGAAGGACTTGAAGCCCGCCAGTTTTATTGATTTTAGTCGCATTAAAAGATTCCGATAACGAGGGTTTACCCCCCCATCAAACACAACATGCAGTGTATAGCTTGCTCGCCCACCACGCTATAGGGGAATGAGCCTGATTATTCAGAAACCGCCTCTTTAACGCGCAATACAACGGATACCGTCGCATCAGCGGAAGGTATCACATTCTCCACTGTGGCTACCCACGTCGCAGATGCACGACCCGGCTGACCCGAGGGGCTTAGCTGGATTTCGATATCGACTGCCGCCAGTGCGGATAATTTCTGCCCCGCCATGGATGATTGATCGTCAAGCCGAACGGTAAATGGCAGCTCAGCAGCAGGGCGCCTCACGACAGCGGTGGGCATTCTCGCCTCGCTACCCGCCGGCCGCGCAATAACAAATACGGTACCTCTAATGGGGTCGGGAACCCCATTGAGATCGGGCCCACGTTCAGGCAGCGCCACGCTCACGCTCACACCGTCGGCGGACGCAGGGGGGGCATCAACACCGCCCCTAGCTTTAGCTTCTGCGATAACACTCGACATCATCTGATAGCCGGGACTTCCCGGCGCTTCAAATTCAATCAGTCGCTGCCAGTACACAAGCGCCGCACCGTAGTCCTGCGCCTCAAAAGCCGCCATTCCGAGTGTACCGAGCGCCGTGCGCTGGCCGGGGTCAGCAGCGAGCGCGGCCTCGGCTCTGCGTCTCGCGCTATCCGTAAGCGTACGATTGAGCGATAAGTACTCGGCCTGTGATGATAACGCTAAAATTTCAGGGCTTTCTGGAAACAAACGCAGCAGCTGCTCATAGACCGAAAGTGCCTTACTGTGCATTTCTTGGCCCGTGTAGTACTGACCGAGTAGCGACAAATAGTCGCTGTTTTCCGGCCGCTCCGCACTCCTTTCCTCAATGACGGATATGAGCTGCGGAATATCTTGGGCGGAGCTGTCGGCAATCGTTTCAAGTTGACGCGCGATCAGAACATCGTCAAGAGAACCAACCCACTGGTAAATAATTAGCGGCGCAACAGCTATCGTGACTAATAAAAATAACGTTAATGTACCTCGCCGATTCGCAGAGGTGTCGCTTTGCTCCCCAACGAGATCCGATGGCAGTTCTTCAACCACCCGTAGCTCAGCATCCGTCAATAATTCACGTGACAGTTCCGAGGGTTCTCTATCGAGCTCGGAGCGCCGGAGTCGTAACCAATCAATTGTTGTCTCTCCCGACAGGTCACGACGCCAAAGCCTGGGTAGAACGGCAAGCAGTGTCCCAGCGAGAAGCACCATAGCTGATGCGCCGATATAGAAGGACAACGTCACGAGGATTCCTCATTATCGCGAGCTGCACGATCACTTGTGTGTGCAGTTTTACTCATGGCGGTAGCGCCAGATTCCCCCTCAGACGCAGCCAAACGGCTGCGAAGCTGCGCAAGCTCCTCGGCTGTCACCGGCTGGTCAACGCGCTTTTTACGCAAAAGATGCCGCGCCAAACCCAGCAAACCGATGAGTGCGACGATGCCAGGCCCGTACCAAAGAATCGCCGTGTTCTGATCAACAGCAGGTCGATAGCGTACAAAATCACCATAACGAGCAACCATGAATCCCAAGATCTCATCATCGCTGGCGCCTTGCTCGAGCTGGCTGTGCAGTAAAAAACGTAGGTCTCGAGAAATAGGCGCGTTGGAGTCAGCGATATTTTGGTTTTGGCATTTGGGGCAGCGTAATTCTTGGCTCAGTTCGTGGTATCGATCTTCCAGCATGGGATCACTAAACTCATAGGTTTCTATGACCCCCCACGCTGCCAAGGGAAGCATTAGCATAAAGCTAAGAACGGCTGCTAGTCCCCTCATCAAGGGCCCTCCCCTGTGGATAATCCTAACGGCGCTGTATCGAGCTCTCGTTCTGGATCTGGAAAAAACCTCGCCAAATTTTGCGCCCACACTGTCTCATCGACGACACCGACATGACGGTACTGTATGGCACCACTAGCATCGAGAACGTAGGTTTCTGGGGCGCCATAAACGCCTAAATCAAGCCCTAGGGTGCCGGAAGTATCGCTCAAGACTACGGCGTAGGGATCGCCCAACGCTTCCAGCCATTGCCGTGCGGGATCCGCTTGGTCTTTGTAATTCAAGCCAATAATTTTTATACCAGAGCGAGCGAGATCGAGAAGGTATGGATGCTCTACTCGACAGGAATAACACCAGGTCGCCCACACATTGATTAACGCGGGCTCGCCCAGTAGGTCGTCTCGGGTAACTAGCCCCTCCGCAGTCAGCGCTTGAAGTGAGAAGTCGGGCAACGGCTTTCCGATAAGCGCGGATGGCAACGCCTTGGGATCAAGCGAGAGCCCTCGAAAAAGAAACGCACCTAGAACCGCAAAAGCGAGCAGCGGCAGGAAAAGCTTAAGCCGCCCCATGAACAACCTCTGAGGATAGTTGCTCAGACTTTCGCTGAGCTGTTTGTGCGCGGTAACGACGATCGAAAGCGGTGAGTATCCCCCCGAAACCTAGCAATAGTGCGCCACCCCAGATCCAGCGAATCATTGGCTTAAACTGAAGTCGAATCGCCCATGCGCCCTCGCCCACTGGCTCTCCCATCGCGACAAACAAATCCCTGAAAGCACCGCCGTCAATATCGGCCTCGGTCATTACTTGGCCACTGGCTATATAACGGCGCTTTTGAGGGGTGAGTTGCGCGATACGCTCTCCCTTGTACCACACGGCAAACGTGGCTTGATCGGCCTGATAGTTAGGGCCGTCATTGCGGCCTAAATCAATGAATTCAAAACGATAGCCTGCAACTTCAGCGCTTTCACCCACAGACATCTTGAGGTCTTTCTCTACGCTGTGCTGCGTTACGACGGTAGCGCCGATAACGGTAGCAGCAAATCCGGCGTGAGCCAGGCACATGCCGATATAGCTGGGTGTCAGTCGTCCTAGCTTCCGCTTGAATCCATCCGCTGACCGTGTGCGCGTTAAGAGATCCCGTCCAAGTCCAACGAGAATCCAACCCGCCAGCAAAACAGCCAGCGCAACCCAGACGTTGTACTCTCCACCTAAAAGCGGCAGCACGAGTGCAAGAACCACAACGACCAACCCTGGAATCAACAACTCATTAAGCCATCGACGACTAGCGTCACTCTTCCAACGCGCGATCGGGGCGATCCCCATAAACGGAATCAATAAAGCCATGAGGGGTACAAAGACTGCATTGAAGTAGGGAGGACCAACGGAGTACTTGCCCTGCCCTAGTGCATCCATAATCAAGGGGAAGAGTGTTCCAAGCAGAACTGTGAGCGCAGACACGCTAAATACAAGGTTGTTCGCGAGCAGCAGCGCTTCACGAGATATGGGTCCGTAATTGACACGACTCGCCACTGTAGGCGCTCTAAGTGCAAACAGGACTAAGGACCCGCCAATGACAAGCGCGAGAAAAATCAATATGAATAGGCCGCGATCGGGGTCGGCAGCAAACGCATGAACAGACGTCAGCACGCCAGACCGCACGAGGAAGGTGCCCAGTAACGACAGTGAAAACGCAGCGATCGCCATCAGTACGGTCCATGATCTAAACAGGCCGCGTTTTTCAGTTACCGCGAGTGAGTGCAGTAATGCAGTCCCTACTAACCAAGGCATGAAGGAGGCATTTTCAACGGGGTCCCAGAACCACCATCCGCCCCAGCCCAATTCGTAATAAGCCCACCAGCTGCCGAGCATGATACCGAGGCTCAAGAAACCCCAGGCCACGTTCGTCCAAGGCCGAGACCAGCGAGCCCAGGCTGCGTCGAGTTGGCCGCCCAGGAGCGCGGCAATAGCAAACGCAAACGGCACGGAAAACCCAACATAGCCCATGTATAACAAGGGCGGATGGATGATAAGACCAGGGTCTTGCAGTAGCGGGTTAAGGTCACTCCCGTCGGCAGGAATACCCGGCAGGAGTCGCTCGAAAGGATTAGACGTAAACAATGAAAACGCGATGAATCCGATGGACACGAGACCCATAACACCCAAAACCCGGGCCAGTACGTGCAGCGGCAAACCCCGGCTAAACAGTGCGACCGCCACCATCCACGACGACAAGATCAATACCCACAGGAGCAGTGAGCCTTCGTGATTCCCCCAAACAGCTGAAAATTTATAGATGGGAGGCAGCAAGCTGTTGCTATTACTTGCAACAACCTTCACGGAAAAATCGTCCATCAGAAAGGCTTTCGCCAGCATAATGAATGCGGCCGCTAGAAATATAAAGACGCCGAGGGCAAGCGTTGGGGCCATATTCATGGCAGCGCTATTATTACGCCATGCACCCCATAGCGGCACTACGCCTAAAGTACACGCTAAAACAAACGCCAGAATCAACGCAAAGTGCCCTAACTCAGCAATCATTATAGGCCTCCTTTACCGTAGCTTTTGGGAGCACTGCCGCTTAGGTCTTTGCCTTCAAGGGCGGCTGCAACTTCTGGAGGCATATAGTTTTCATCGTGCTTGGCGAGCACCTCGCTGGCCTCTAAAACGCCAGTCTCATCCAAGATACCCGCCGCAACGACGCCCTCTCCCTCCGCGAATAGATCCGGAAGTATCCCCGTGTAAGTAATCGTCACCGTTGCTTCGTAGTCGGTGACTTGAAAGGTCGTGGTGAGGTCGCTCGTGCTACGTTTGATGCTACCGTCTACCACCATGCCCCCCACGCGAATGGTGCGCTCGGTAGGCGCTTTACCCGCGGCGACATCGGCGGGTGGATAAAACAAGTTGATATTGCCTCGCAGCGCATAGCTCACTAAACCGATCGCTGCGCTGGAAAAAACAACGATAGCTATCGCGATAACGAGCCTTTGCTTACGCCTTGGGTGCATGCTCACTCCTGTTGGTTTCAACCATTGCACTGCGTCTTAATTCTGCGTCGATCTGTCTTCGTAACGTCCGCGTCCGACGCCAAGGAGCAATGACGAGATACGCGATCACTGCAAAGCTAATTCCATAGGCTGACCATACGTAGGGGCCGTGTCCCGCCATATTCCATGCAGCAGCGAGGCTATCGAAGTACATCATGACTTAGCCAACTCTTGCTTCAACTCTTGTTTTAACCAAGCGGACCTGCGATGAATATCAATCAGCTCAGTTCGCATATTGAATACGACGGCACAGGCAAACGTCAGATAAAAAGCCGCGATATTAAGCAGCAGCGGGTACAACATTGAGCTGTCAATGGCTGATTCACCGGAGAATTTTATCGACGCAGGCTGGTGCAAGCTGTACCACCAATCCACTGATTTATAGATGATCGGTATATTGACCGTCCCTACTAAACTTAACACTGCACAGGCTTTTGCCGCAGCCGCCTTGTTCTCATAGGCCTCAAACAAAGCAATAACACCCAAATAAAGAAAGAGTAGAATCAGCATTGACGTAATTCGAGCGTCCCATACCCACCAAGTACCCCAAGTCGGCTTACCCCAAATAGCGCCTGTGACCAACGCAATAAACGTTAACGCAGCACCGACGGGCGCTACTGCGCGCATGGCTGTGTCGGCCATTTTAATTTTCCAGACTAGGCTCATAAGACCCGCGAAGGCCATCACGTAGTAGCCAGCGAGGGCGACAACGGCTGCCGGGACATGAATGAAGATAATACGGTAGCTATTACCCTGACGAAAATCTGGCGGCGCCACGAGTAACCCCCAGAAAGCGCCCACGATGAGTGCAGCGATGGCAATCGGGAGCAGCCACTTCAAGAAAGAACCGGCAAACCGATAAAACCAAGGGGGAGACCCCATTTTATGAATAATAGACCACATAAGCTCGATTATAGCCGTATCGGAGGTATAAAAAATACGCGTTCACGTATCGACAGAGATTTTCAGTCCCGCACTAATCGCGAACGGAGCCAGTACCAGTCCGGCTGCAGCAAAAGCACCCATTAATGCCAGCCATGCACTGGCATCATAGCCGTCAGCCGCCTCGCCCACAGCGCCGACGCCGAATATCAAAATAGGAACATAGAGTGGAATAATTAACAGCGACAGCAACATACCGCCTCTTCTTAACCCCACTGTCAGTGCTGCACCAATTGCGCCAATAAGCGACAAGCAAAGTGTGCCGAGTAGCAAGCTGAGTACTAATACAGGAAACGCTGAAGCGGGCAGATTAAGCATGGCTGCGAATACGGGAGACACCAAAGCAAGCGTTACCCCGCTGAGCAGCCAGTGGGCGATCACCTCGGCCATTGCGCTGAGGGCTAGCGGCTGAGGGGCTAGAATCATTTGTTCTAAGCTCCCGTCTTCAAAGTCTGCAGCGAATAAACGTCCGCTCACGGTTAAGTTAGCCAGCAAAGCGACTACCCAAAAAATGCCAGGCGCCAGATCACGCAACTGATCAGGTGCTGGCCCTAAGCCCAGCGGAAACAGCGTTACTACCATCAAGAAAAACAGAATCGGATTCAATACATCGCCCGGGCGACGCAAACCGGATCGAATATGTCGATTCAGTTGGGCGCGCAAATAACTTACGGTTTCAAGCTGCATAGTGACTGAGATCCAACACTCGAAGGCGCTCGGCAAATCTATTGGGCTGATGGCTAGTGAATACGACGGCCCCACCCTGCTCAACGTGCGCCAACAATCGAGCCTCGAGAAGCTCTGCGCCTAGCATGTCAATGGCAGTGAACGGTTCATCAAGCAGCCAAAGCTTAGCGTCTGATAACCACAGTCTAGCGAGTGCTACCCGTCGCTGCTGTCCGGCCGATAAATTGTGCACCGGCGTATCTTCGTAACCGAATAAGCCGACTTGGTCGAGCGCTTGGCGCAGTGCTACTTCGCTCTCAGCGATGAGTCCACTGGGGTGCCAGCTAAGGTTTTCTATGGGGCTTAGGAGCGGCTTTAAGCCCGGTAGATGGCCTTGGTATAAAAAGCTTGCCTCACGCTGAATCGAGCCACTCACGCCTACTTTCGACAGTCCAGCAAGGGCGCGCAGAAAACTCGTCTTGCCAACCCCATTGGGGCCGGCCATCTGCCACAGCTCACCCGGCGCAACCGTGAAGTCGACACCTTGCAAGAGCAGGCGATAGCCACGCTCCAAGGCAACGGATTGCGCTGTGAGCAAGTCCATGCTCACCTACAACTGCACCACACGCAGCTCGGGCAAGTGAATATCTTTATCAACTTCAACAGTTAAGTCTTTGAAATTAAATATATTTTGATCCGCAAGCTGCGAAGGGGCGACATTCGCCACACTGCGAAAAATAGTCTCAATACGCCCGGGGTACTGCCTCTCCCATGCGACTAGCATCTTCTTGATCTCCTGCCGCTGCAAGTTATCCTGAGAACCACACAGATTACAGGGGATGATGGGAAATTCCATCGCTTCAGCGTAGCGCGCAAGATCTCGCTCCTTGCAATAGGCCAAAGGTCGGATAACGACGTTTTGCTTGTCATCGCTGAGCAGCTTGGGTGGCATGGCCTTCAACTTGCCTGCAAAGAACATGTTGAGGAACAGCGTTTCTACAATGTCATCGCGATGATGACCCAGCGCGATCTTGCTTGCCCCTATCTGCTGTGCAAAGCCGTAGAGTGTGCCGCGGCGCAGACGCGAGCATAAACCACAGGTCGTTTTACCCTCGGGCACCACCGATTTAACGACGCTATACGTATCTCGCTCAAGAATGTAGTACGGAACGCCCAACGACTCGAGGTATGCAGGTAACACCTCCTCGGGATATCCGGGCTGTTTTTGGTCGAGATTCACCGCTATGATTTCATAATCAATCGGCGCACTGTCACGAAGCTGCACAAGAATATCGAGCATCCCGTAGGAATCTTTGCCGCCTGACACGCACACCATTACGCGATCGCCATCTTCAATCATGTTGAAGTCGACGATGGCGTTACCTACGTTGCGCCGCAAACGCTTGCGCAGCTTATTGAACTCGTTTTTCTGACGACGCGGGTCGCTAGGCCCTTTACGAGATCCCTTTGAGGCACTATCAATTTCGAATTGCTCGACCATCTGTGTTGAGTCATCGCTGTTTGAAGTGTCGGCATGATATAGAAATACAGGGGTTTGGCGCAAAGTTCGTTATAGGCATTATTGATGAATCCTATGACAAGCTTGTCCTAACGGTCTTGTGTTTTTAATGCTAGCAGTCGAAAATCCGCACCCTCATGAGGATTTATCCGATCCCGACACCCTTAACCGATCCGTTCCATTAATGAGTTCCATCGATTAGTTCCATCAATTAGTTCTATCAATTAGTTCTATCAATTAAAAAGGACCGTCCTATGAAAGCTCCCGTTCGTGTCACCGTCACCGGCGCAGCCGGACAAATTGGCTACGCTTTACTATTTCGCATTGCCTCCGGTGCGATGCTTGGAAACGATCAGCCAGTTATCCTGCAGCTCTTAGACATTACTCCCGCAATGGAAGCGCTTGAAGGTGTCCGCATGGAATTGGACGATTGTGCGTTCCCACTACTGGCTGGCGTCGTGTGCACGGATGATCCCAACGTTGGCTTTAAGGATACTGATTACGCGCTGCTCGTTGGTGCGCGACCGCGCGGTCCTGGCATGGAGCGAAAGGATCTGCTGGAAGCAAATGCGGCGATTTTCTCAGTTCAAGGCAAGGCACTTAACGATCACGCATCGCGCAATGCAAAGGTACTGGTCGTAGGCAACCCAGCCAATACCAACTCGTTAATCGCCCAGCGCAATGCCCCCGATCTGGATCCTCGAAACTTCACCGCCATGACGCGGCTTGATCACAATCGCGCGATGACGCAGATGGCCCAGAAAACGGGTACTACCGTTAACGATGTGACCAATATGACGATTTGGGGCAACCATTCAGCGACACAATACCCCGATCTGTTTAACGCAAAAGTCAATGGAAAAGCCGCAATCGATCTCGTTGATCAAGCGTGGTACGAAAACGATTTTATTCCGACAGTACAGCAGCGCGGGGCTGCGATTATTAAGGCACGTGGTGCATCGTCGGCCGCCTCTGCAGCTAACGCCGCGATCGACCATATGCGTAGCTGGGCGTTGGGTACTGAGGGCAACGACTGGGTATCGATGGGTGTTTATTCTGACGGATCCTATGGCATTGCCGAAGGTCTTATTTACTCGTTCCCCTGCCGCTGCAAAGACGGCGACTGGGAAATCGTTCAGGGCGTTGAAGTTGGCGAGTTCAGCCGAGCCAAGATGGATGCCACCGCACAAGAGTTAACTGAAGAGCGCGACGCCGTCGCACATCTGCTCGGTTAACGAAGGCGCAGGTAGCCTCGTAGTGAAAAACCGGTGAGTTTTCGGACTTACCGGTTTTTTTTGTCGCAGTCGTTCCCACTAGCAACGACGCCCGAGCCTATCGTCAACGCGCGTCGTCCGAGTGAATAACGATTAAGCCTCGCGCAGCACGACGAGCGGCGGCACGTTAACCGCACGACGACAGCTGAAAACCCCTACTGATCCAATAATGACAACCCCAGCCATGACACCCAAAGGCCAAAGCCAGATGGTCGGCTCATAGGCTAAGTCGAGTGCCTGTGTTTGCAGCCCCCAGGCTGCCGCCTCTGCGCCGATAATAGCGAGCAAACCCGCGAACAAGCCCAGTACAGAGAACTCAATCGCAAGCGCACCGAGTAGTAAGCCGCGTCGGGCACCCAGCGCACGTAATAAAGCGCTTTCTCGCAATCTAACATCGACACTCGATTGCACGCCCGCAACGAGAACCAACGCACCTGCCAGCAGAATAACCGCCAATACCAATTCAATAGCTTGTCCTACACGATCAACAATCCCACGTATCTCGTCAATGACAATGTCTAGCTCAATAACCGTGACCGTTGGGAAAGCCCGAACCAGTGGATTGAGGGCGCCCTTGTTATCCGATTCAAGAAAGAAACTTGTAAGGTACATTTTAGGGAAGTTATTGAGCACTTCTGGGGGGAAGATCACGAAAAAATTGGGCTTCATACTTTGCCAATCGGCCCGACGAATACTAGAAACCTTGGCGTCAAATGAATCGGCGCCGATCCGAAATGTCAGTGTATCGCCAACTTCGGCCCCAACGCTTTCGGCGAAGCGCTCCTCTAATGAGACCTCCTGGAATGAGACCTGCCGGGGTGAAACCTGTTGGCCGGCCTCCTCTCCCCACCACTGACCATCGACCACCTCGGTTGCTTCCGGCAGTACTGCAGCATACGTAAAGTTAGCCTCCCGTTGACGTCCACGGCTTTCGCCTGTCTCTGAACGATCCTCTGCAAGCACGGCTCCGTTGACCGCCATGACACGCCCACGAGTCATCGGATAAAGCGGCTCGCTCGCTATACCCAAAGCGTCAAGCTGTTGCGCTAGAGACTCCCGCTGCTCTGCGGCTATGTTTAAAAGAAAATGATTGGGCGTTCCCGGCGGGAGCTGTGCCTGCCACTGACTAATGAGCGACGTGCGGATCATCACCAGCACAAGCATCAACATAATGGCGACAGCGAAAATCACCATTTGCAGGGCATTGGCGTTACCCCGGCGAAGCAAACCGGACATGGCCAGCCGCCATACGCTGCCGGCTTGACTGCCTAACCCACGACCGATTGATAACAGGCCTTTAGCCGCTAAGAAACCAACACCAACGGTAACTAGAAGCCCTCCGACCACACTCGCGGTCAACAATAGATCGCTGGAATACCACCACATGAGCCCAGTCATGGCCGCCATGCCCAACATATAATCCTGAGGCTTCTGCGCACTACTCGCGTCCTCCTCTCTACGTAACACACGTAGTGGCGACACCAGCGCCAAACGCGCAAGCGGGGGCCATGCAAAAAACAAAAGGCATACCAATGCGGTCATACCACCAATGACAAAAGGTAAGACACCCATAGGACCCGGCGTAACACCCAATTGCTCAGCGAACACTGTAAAAAAAAGCCCCTGAATACCCCAGCCTGTTAAACATCCGAGCACGCCTGCCACCAAACCCATTAATGCTAGGCTTGTGCCGTACAGTCGATTGATCATGCCGCTACTCGCGCCCAAACTCTTCATGACTGCAACATAGTCGGTATGACGTTCACTGAAACGCCGTGCGGCAAGCGCAATGGCTGCCGCGGCCAGGACTACTCCCAGACTGCCTGCCAATAAAAGAAAGGCTCGGGCGCGCTCAAGCGTTCGCCCAACGCCAGGCTGGCCGTCATCAAGACCCAGTAAGCGTTGTCCTTGAACGAGCTGCGGCTCTAACCACGCAACAAAGGGCTTTAACGTGTCATCGCTGCCTTTTAACAACAATCGATAGTTCACGCGGCTGCCGGGCTGTATGACCTCCGCTGCCGGTAAATCCTTTAAATTCATCAGCAACCGCGGACCGTATCCGAAGAGCGCCGCAGTGCTATCAGGTTCTGCGCGAATAGCTCCGCTGACCGTGAGCTCCGCCTCTCCAACCCACACGCTATCGCCGACACTGACATCAAGTAATGCGAATAATCGTGGCGCCAGCCAAACCTCTCCCGGTAGCGGTAATCCTACTGCCGGAATAGCAGGGTCGTAGGGTGCTTGGCTGTACTTAAGGTCGCCTCGAAGGGGGTACGGAGCCGCGACCGCTTTCACAGACGCAAGATACATGCTGTCTCGGTTGTTCATTACCATCGAGGGAAAGCCAACCAATGATGCTGTTTGCAAACCTTCATCTTCGGCCTTCTGGCGCCAGACCTCTGGAATGGCTGAACGGCTGCTAACCGCCTGATCAGCCGCTAAGAATCTGCGACTTTCGCTCTCAAGGGCTGACTGTAAGCTCGATACAAAAGCACTGATACCCACCACTACACCAACCGCCAAGACCAACGCCGCTAACAGAATGCTCAGCTCGCCGCCCCTCCAATCGCGTAGCAGCAATTTCCGCGCTGTCAGTGTTTTCTTGGGCACACTCACGTCGCCTCTTCCAGTCGACCATTACTCATGTGAACACGGCGTGAACAGGCCTGTGCCAATCGATTGTCATGGGTCACTAACACGAGCGTAGTACCCTCGCTCTCATTGAGCTCAAACAGTAGTTTAATAATCGTGTCGCCCGTCTGAGTATCGAGATTGCCAGTGGGTTCGTCAGCAAAGAGAATAGTGGGCCGAGCGGCGAAGGCCCGCGCTATAGCCACGCGCTGCTGCTCGCCGCCTGATAGCTGGCTGGGGTAATGATCAAGACGATGCGCAAGACCCACCCGTTCGAGGTACTCACGAGCGCGGGCAGAAGCATCAGCACTGCCAGCCAGCTCCATAGGTAACATGACGTTCTCAAGCGCATTGAGGGCGGGCAATAATTGAAACGACTGGAACACGAAACCAACCTTTTGAGCTCTTAGCGCGGCCCGTGCGTCCTCATCTAAACTAGACAAAGCGACACCATCAATACTGACCTCTCCACCTGTCGCGACATCAAGACCTGCCAAAAGACCCAAAAGTGTCGACTTTCCCGAGCCAGAAACCCCTACAATAGCCAGAGTTTCGCCCGGCTTGATTTCGAGGTTAATACCTCGCAGGATTTCCAACTCTCCATCAGCCACTGCGACTTTCTTCAGGAGATTATGTACCTTGATCATTAGCTTGCTCCTCCGCTCACTAATACGCCGGCGCGCCGCGTGCGGATTGATGTCGTTCAGAGGATTACCGTGTGCGCTCGTCATGTTTGCGCTCATCGGACACAGTGCTGCTTGGAGCAGTGAGTCTCGCACGGTTCTTGTAGTCGGCGACAGCATTAGTGCGGCCTATGGGATGGATTTACATCAGGGCTGGGTCGCATTGCTCAATAATAGGCTTGCGGACAATGGGCTTAAATATCGAGCTGTTAATGCCAGCATCAGCGGTGACACGTCGGCTGGAGGTCTGTATCGATTAGCCCCGTTACTGCGGGAATATCAGCCGGAGCTTGTCATTATAGAGCTGGGCGGTAACGATGGGCTGCGAGGCTACCCTATTGATCAATTGCGCAACAATCTGCAGAAAATGACTGAGCTGTCCATCGCCCAAGGTGCTCAAGTCCTGCTTTTGCAAATGGAAATCCCGCCGAATCTCGGGCCTCGATACACGCGATTATTTCGTGAAAGTTTTGCTTGGGTTGCGGATCAGACGGGCGCACGGTGGGCACCCTTTATTCTAGAGGGTATTGCCGTCGACAATGTGCTGATGCAGAGCGACGGCATTCACCCAACCGCTGCGGCACAGCCATTAATAGTCGACAACGTGTGGCCCTCATTAGCCGCGCTATTGGAGCGCTCCGATGAACAGTGACCGAACCCAATCTCAAGCTCAACAAAAGCTCGAGACTATTATTTTTGGGACCACGACACCTGCGGGCAAGGCATTCGACTTAGTCTTACTTGCCGTAATCGCGGCCAGCGTCTCGGTAGTGATGTTTGATTCAATTGCGTCTGTGCACGCAAAGTATGGTGCATTGCTGCGGGCGTTAGAGATCGGCTTCACGCTAATCTTCACGCTGGAATACGCACTTCGGCTCTGGTGTGCTAAACGCCGAAAAGCCTACGTATTCAGTTTTTGGGGGGTAGTTGACCTACTCTCGATTACACCAACATATATCGCGTTGTTGCTACCTCAGGCCGCTCCCCTACTGATCATACGTCTAGTGCGAGTAATGCGTATCTTCCGGATTTTACGCTTATTTGAGCTCTTCTCAGAGCTAAGCGACATCATTAACGTTTTGCGAAATACCGCGCGAGCCATCTTTGTGTTTTTCATCATGGTCATGATCGTTGTGGTAGTGTTCGCCTGCCTCATCTATGTGATCGAGGGCCCTGAGCACGGTTTCACCAGCATTCCGATGAGTATTTACTGGGCGGTCGTAACCATCACGACCGTGGGTTATGGGGACCTGATCCCACAAACGCCGATTGGACGCGCAATCGCGTCCTTTGGAATGCTAGTGGGTTACTCCATTTTAGCCGTACCAACCGCTATTATTACGACCAAACTGTGGGAGCGCCTGAACAACCGCAAACAAGCGCAACTTAACTGGAACTGCCCAGTCTGCGCCAGGGGTGGTCACGCAACTGATGCCGAATTTTGTAAACACTGTGGTGCCAAACTCGATGTGCCACCCGAACTCCGCCAAGCTGCTGATGAGTTAATGTCCGATGATGCCTAACGAAACTGCTCCAACCCCAATCTTCAATTATCGAAAGTATTGGGCGGAGTGCCTGGGACCTGCTCCCTGGCTACCCATGAACCGTGAAGAAATGGATCAGCTAGGCTGGGACAGCTGTGACGTCATCATTGTGACGGGTGATGGGTACGCCGACCATCCAAGCTTTGGCATGGCAGTCATCGGCCGCGTCTTAGAAGGACAAGGGTATCGAGTGGGTATCATTTCTCAACCCGACTGGCACAGCGCCGACGCGTTCAAAGCCCTGGGCAAGCCCAATCTTTATTTCGGCGTGGCCGCGGGTAACATGGACTCTATGATTAATCATTACACCGCTGATCGTAAGCGCCGGAATGACGACGCCTATACACCGGGTGACAAAGCCGGTCGTCGGCCCGACCGCGCGGTGACTGTTTACAGTCAGCGAGTGCGGGAGGCTTACAAAGACGTACCCGTTGTTATTGGTGGCATTGAAGCTAGCCTGCGGCGCATCGCACACTATGATTACTGGAGTGAAAAAGTACGTCGCTCAGTGCTCATGGATAGCAAAGCCGACATACTGCTGTTTGGCAATGCTGAGCGCGCCATTATTGAACTTACACACCGGCTTGCGAACGGCGAAGATATTGCCGCTATTCGCGATGTCCGTGGAACCGCGTTTATTACGCGTGGCATTGAAACCGGCTTTCGCGAGATGGATTCCACCTCTGTCGATGTCGTCGGATCTGTCGAAGCTCATCTCAATCCCTATGAGGGGATGGAACCCGAGAAATGTGACGCCGCCGAGTCCGACGAAGACGTAGCGGCTGAACCTGTCAGACTTATGGTGGCAAAAGACCCTAAGTCAACGGTTATTCGGCTCCCCAGCTACGAACAAGTTCAATCGGATCCAGTGCTTTACGCCCACGCCTCGCGAGTACTGCACAAAGAAACTAACCCCTATAACGCCATGCCGCTTATTCAAGCTCACGGTGATCGCGATATATGGCTCAACCCACCGCCTATCCCGCTTGAGACAGATGAACTTGATTGGGTATTTGAGCTTCCCTACCAACGTCTGCCGCACCCCAGTTACGGCGACGCTAAGATCCCAGCCTTTGACATGATTCAGCATTCAGTCAACATTATGCGCGGCTGCTTTGGTGGCTGTACCTTCTGCTCTATTACGGAGCATGAGGGGCGAATTATTCAGAATCGATCTGAAGACAGCATTATCAGAGAGGTAGAAAAAATACGGGATACGAGTCCCGCGTTTACAGGCGTGATCTCGGATCTTGGCGGGCCCACAGCGAATATGTGGAGGCTCGCCTGCAAGAGCAAGGAAATCGAAGCAAAGTGCCGCAAACTGTCTTGCGTCTATCCCGGCATTTGTAAAAACTTGAACACAGATCAAACGCCACTGGTGCATTTATACCGACGTGCTCGAGCGTTACCTGGGATAAAGAAAGTACTTATCGCATCCGGTTTACGCTACGACATTGCGGTCGAAACTCCCGAGTACGTGAAAGAATTGGTAACCCACCACGTCGGCGGTTATCTGAAGATTGCGCCAGAGCATACCGAGCGAGGGCCGCTCGACAAAATGATGAAGCCAGGTATTGGCACCTACGACACTTTTAAAACAATGTTCGAGAAATACACGCGAGAAGCGGGGAAAAAGCAGTATCTGATTCCCTATTTCATCGCCGCTCACCCGGGCACCACAGACAGCGACATGATGAATTTAGCGCTATGGCTTAAGCGCAATAAATTTCGCGCTGATCAAGTACAGACTTTCTACCCATCGCCCATGGCGACTGCCACAGCTATGTACCACAGTGGTAAGAATCCGCTTAAGCGCGTAACGCGAAAGAGCGAATCAGTTCCCGCGATACGAAAACTGAGCCAGAGACGTCTTCACAAAGCGTTCTTACGCTACCACGATCCCGATAACTGGCCACTGCTTCGCGACGAACTCAAAAAAATGGGGCGTCGCGATCTTATCGGGACCGGCAAGATGCATTTGGTACCGCCACGACAGCCTCCAAAGCGTCACAAGTTGGTAGCCGATGGCTCTACGCCTTTCGCCACTCAGCACAATGGACTGCCGGGCAGAAGAAAACCGACGAAAAAACGTTAGCAGCGCAGGCTCTCTGTCTGTCACGCCTCTCTCTGTCACGCCTCTCTCTGTCACTTGAGAGGCGTCCTAAACAGCCAGCTCGACACTGGTTGAGCCATGCTTTGAAAGGTGGTTTTAGCCACTAGACCACGCGGAAATCCACTGCTACAGTGCAACGTGATACACATCCTAACTTCATAATAACAAGGTGAGTAAGAAGTCATGCCAAACCAACGTAGAGTCCTTTTACCCTTTGCTTTAACGGCGCTGGCCGCGGCCACCCATGCCAACGCACAAAACGTCTTAGAGGAGATCATTGTTACCGCTGAAAAACGGGAATCCTCACTACAAGATACACCTATCGCCGTCTCTGCCTTCTCCCAAGAAAGCCTTGATAAAAACCTCATTTTCAATGCCATGGATATGCAGTTCAACGTACCGAACATGCTGATGTCCAAGGGCAACTTTACGGGCGCCACAATTTCACTGCGTGGTATTGGACAAACCGCGGTGGGAAGCGCGGCGGATGCACCCGTCGGCATTCATATGAATGGCGTTTATCTTAATGCCCCTCGGATCTTCGAAACGGGCTTTCTTGACGTCGAGCGGGTCGAGGTACTCCGAGGCCCCCAGGGCACAACTTACGGGCGTAATACCACGGGCGGCGTTATCAACATGATAACTGCCAAGCCACAGCTCGATGAGTTCAGTGGCGCTATCGAGGCTAGCTTAGGTTCTTACAGCGAAACAGAGGCACGTGGTCATATTAACGTCCCTCTCGGTGACGGTGCTGCATTGCGACTAGGCGGCTACTCGATGTCGCGCGACGGGTTTGTCTATGATGAAAATCTAGACAAAGACGTGGATGACCGCGATATGTACATGGCGCGCGTCTCATTGCGTATCAATCCCAGCGACGCCGTGGATATCAACCTGGTAGGGCAGCGCTTTAGAGAAGATGATTCGCGCATGCGCTCACAAAAACAAGCGTGTAACAAAGACACAAGTTTTAGTGCTATTACCGGGCAATACGGCGTGACTGGATGCGCTCCCGTGGCACCGGGCACAGACCTTGGGTACGAGTCGTTAAACGGCGCCGGAACGGTAAGCGGCTTCTTAACACAAGCGTTGAGCGGTCCGACCGCACTGGGACCAGTGTTCGCAGGTTTCGGCTCAGGCCCCTTTCCTATCGATGATTACGCCCGAACGCAAAACCCTGCGGACTTGCGCACGGTCAGCACAGATTGGGAGCCTCGCTACATCTCAGAAGAGGACATTGTGACACTCGATGCAAGCTTTGCGCTTACCGACGACCTGACGCTCTACTCCTTAACGGGCTATCAGCGTAGCTACATTTGGTCATCGGAAGACTACGGCAAAGCGGTGCCCAGCGAAAGTTGGCAGCCGCAGCTGAACGCCATCGCCCTTGCATCCAATTTTGGTCTGCTTCCCTATGCTGGTTTGGAGTACGGTAAAGGTGTGCCCATGTTCACCACGCCAGACGGCGTTAACACGCAGGATCCTTTCCGCGTCAGCGGTGCGTTCAACATGGATGTTTCGACAACCACTGCCGAGCAGTGGAGTGAAGAACTGCGCATTCAGAGCGACTACGACGGCAGCTGGAATTTCATGCTGGGTGGATTTTGGCTGACTTACCAGTCAGAGAACCACTACACCATTTATGACTCGGGTCTCTCTCTTTACGGTCAAATCAGTGGGTTGCCCATCAACCAGCAACTGTATGACAACCACACGCAAGACTTCCAACTAGACACTTGGGCAGCCTTTGGTGAAGTGTATTGGACACCCACGGATGACCTAACGATCACACTGGGTTTGCGTTACACCGACGAAGAGAAGAGCTCGAAGCAGCGAACTATTTACCTCAATAGTTTTGCTGACCCAAATTCACCGGACGGCGATTGGGGCTATTTTAACGTGGATTCTCAGGAGACCACCGGTCGCTTGAACATTGCATGGAATATGACCGATGACTTGCTGCTGTTTACTCAATTGTCGACCAGCTTTACTAGCGGTGGCTTTAATCCCCTGGCAACAAACAGCCCAGCACTCGACCCAGCACAAGGCGGCGACCCAAGCCTGGCTTACTTCGAACCGGCGTTCATTGATGCTATTGAAGTAGGCTTCAAGTCAACGTTGCTCGAAGGCACGATGACCTTGAACGGAACCGCGTTCTACTATGACTACAAGGACCGTCAAACCTCAAAAATCGTTAACCAGACATCACTGAACCTGAACGTCGACGGCTCGGTGTATGGCTTTGAAGGTGAATTCAATTGGGCCGCCACGGACGCTTTGCTATTGACCGCACAGGTATCGCTCCTGGAAACCGAGATCGATTCCTTCTCGGACTATGACACAGCAAACGTCGCCGGTAATTACTCTACGGCTTTACTGTTTGACTGCTTGGGCGACAACTACGTGTTTGATCCCGTCAATGGCACTGCCCCCGTCGGACAATGTTCAGTTCTCGCTGGCAGCGGGCTAGACGCCATCCCCGGTGTTCCTGGCGTTGCGCAGGACCTATCGGGTAACGAATTCCCCGGATCGCCAAACGCTAGCGTCAACATCGGCGCAAGCTACACGATTGGTTTCGACGATATGGATCTCACTATATCGACCAACTACTACTGGCAGGACAGCTATTACACGCGCATATTCAACGACCCCGTAGATCAGGTCGATGAGTGGGAAGTGTGGAACGGCAGTGTGCGTTTAGCGTCTAACACGGGCAGCTGGTACGCAGAGGCTTGGATCAAGAACATTCTTGATGAAGACTACGTCACAGGTTCATATTTGACCGACATGACTTCCGGTAGCTTCCGCAACCAATTCCTACTCGACCCTCAGACCATGGGCGTCACACTGGGCATGCGCTTCTAAAGGAAGCCCAGCGCGGATAAAACCGCTAGAAGCACTGTTGAATGAACTCTCCGAGCAGACGGAACTCTGTTTGCCGGGGAGTTTTTTTACGCCACATCAAACCTATTTCTCTTGAAACACCTACCTCGCCGAAGGGGATAACTGCTAAGTCCGTACCCGCTGTTATCTCAGCGTCAACCGCCATTTTAGGAAGCAAGGTGACGCCAATGCCGTTAGCCACCATTTGCACAATGGTCGTGAGGCTGGTCGCCTGATAAGGCACCGATATCTGGTTGTCTCGTAATTTACATGCCTCAAGAGCGTGCTCGCGAAGGCAGTGCCCGTCTTCTAACAGCAATAGGCTCTCGCCTCGAAGGTCGGAACTGTGCAGTGATGCCTTGGCAGTCAGCGCATGATCTTGGGGACAAGCGAGCACAAAAGGGTCAACTGACAGAGTCATGTTATCGACATTGTCCGCGGGAAAAGGCAAAGCCAAGAGTAGTACATCGAGCTCACCTGCGTGCAGCGAGTCCACCAGCGGCTGGCTCTGGTCCTCACGAATAAACAGCTTGAAATCTGGGTGGGTTTCTCGGAGTGCACGCAACATGCGCGGCAATAGAAAAGGCGCGATTGTCGGAATAACGCCAAGTCGCAACTTGCCGCTAAAAGGCGCTCCCGAAGACTCACACATGGAAATCAAATCCTCGATTTCAACGAGGACCGCCCTGCCCCGATCGACAACCTCTTGCCCTAGACTCGTTAGCAGCACATTACGGTTATTGCGTTCAACCAAACTGACACCTAAGGTTTCTTCAAGCTCCTGAATACCCGCACTCAGCGTGCTTTGGCTGACGTAGCACGACTTTGCCGCATGGCCAAAATGCTGCCGATCAGCGACCGCGCAAAGGTACTTCAACTGTTTTAAGGTGGGCTGCCTACTCATCGCTTTTCCTAATCAAAAACCATTTAACGATTCATCGATTCGATCGCGCGACTTTACAGAAAAAAACATCACCCTGCATTGTTTTGCGAACGGAAAGCAACGCGCACCCGACCACGACCCCACTGTCCAACGTTTCGACGCCTGATGGCAGTATCGATGGCAATCCCGATGGTGTCCGCACGCTATGGTTCAACGACGCGGTTCCCCCATAAACCAACGTCGTCACAGCCAATGCTCGCCGATTGCGCTACACTTACGCTCTTGGCCTAAGGAGTAGTATTTTGACACTCGTTGTATTTGATCTTGACGGCACCTTGCTTAACGCCCAATCCAAAATCACGCCCTATACTGCTGAGACGCTTAAGCTCCTCGAGCGCGCCGGTGTCGCTTACACAATAGCTACAGGGCGCACGCTACAAGGCGCTCGCGGGCCGCTCGATACACATCGATTCGCGCTTCCCCATATCGTCAAAAATGGCGCCGTTATTTGGTGCCCAGACCAAGAGGATTACAGCCATCGGCATTTGCTGACACCCGAAGAGGTTTGGCACGTGCTAGGCGCCTTCAGTATTCACGATCTAACGCCTTTCATTTTTACCCTTGAAGAGCGTGGGCGTCATGCGGTTTACCATGGACCCATTAAAAACAGCACTGAAAAAAAGCTCGCGCAACTCTTTGAGGAAGAGCGTTCCTTACCGCTAGAACCACTAAGCGCGATGCCCGATACCGCACATGTCATCAATGTGAGTGCAATGGGTCCAGAGCTCGCCATTCGAAAAATCATGGAAAGTGTTCAGGACGAGCCACATTTAGTGGCGTACAGCGGTACAGCTATTGAAGCCAAGAATCTTTGCTGGATGGATATTCACCATAGCCAGGGTAGCAAAGGAAATGCGATCACAACCTTGAGGAATGAGCTAGGCTTCGAGAATATCGTGGCCTTCGGCGATGGCGAGAACGATTTGAGTATGTTCGAAGTGGCTGACGAAGCTTACGCCCCGAGTAATGCTGACGATGATATAAAGTCTATCGCTAACGATATCATTGGCCACCACGATGACGACGGGGTGGCTCGCTTTCTTCGCCAACGCTTCAACTTGCAGTGACAGAGCGCCTCGGCTGAATCAGCCATACCCCAGCTAAGATCAGCGCCAGCGCTGCCAATTGGACGGCGCCTGCTGGCTCGTCAAGTAGCGTCACGCCAACAAAAAACGCCAGCGCGGGAATCAAGTAATTAATGGTCGACAGAAAGCCCGGACCGACTTCACTGACAATCGTGAAGTAAACCCAGGTCGCCGCACCCGTCGAAAATATCCCAAGGACAAACAGCGCAATCCATGGCGCCGCCAATTCCTCGACGCCCGGCCACGTTTGCAGATTCCACATGGGTAGTGCAAGCAACACCGACCCCGTCAATAGTGAAGCCGCGGACACGGCAACAGTATCGAACGCCGGTAAGCGCTTTGTGTAAATGCCATTAATGGCATAGCAAAACGTCGCTACCACGGCCGCTACTTGTCCTGTTAAGCGCGCCCCGCCGCCGCTAAAGAACATATCCTCACCGAACAGCAGGGCGACACCCGCAAAGCCCAGTAGCACGCCAATAACGCGCAAGGCAGTAAGGCGCTCATGCTCGAGAAAGTAATGTCCCAGAATCAGGATTGTTATTGGCATCAGGGCCATTAACAATCCTACTTCACCGCTAGGCACTGAGCGTTCGGCCCATGCGATCAAAATAAAAGGCAGGATATTGCCCGTTACGGACAAAAACAGTAGTCGCCGCCACCACAGCCAGCCTCTAGGCATTGCGCCTCCCTGCCACCACAGTACCGCGATCATGACTACGGCACCTAAGGTCAGCCTCCCCCATACAATGGTGACCGGCTGGAAGGCGTCGAGAGCAATAGCGATGAGATAGAATGCCAAACCCCAAGCAAGCACGAGATAGGCAAGTAGTATCCAATGGCGCAGTTGCGGCGTTTGCATAAAAGCGGATCCAATCGATGAGAGATGCCGCTCGGTGCGGCGCGCGCGGTACGTATCTGGTAACCTGCTGTCTATACGCAAAGCCCCAGAGATTCAGATTATGACAGATCAGCCGGCGCTCAGTCCCGAGTTACAGGCGCATATGGAACGCGTTCTGCGCGTGCGAGCGCCGACGGGCACCGCTGTGTCCTTCGGTGCGGCATTTGCACGCAAGTGGTTTAAACCCACGTTTGTCGGACTAGAGCGCCTACCCAATAAACCCGCACTCTTTGTCGGAAACCACAGTTTACTCGCAATTGACGCCTTCGTTTTTCACCTTCTGATGCACTATGACTATGGCCGCTTTTTACGACCGCTTGGCGACCGATCGCTATTTGAGAATAAACAATACGCAGATCTCGTCATCAATTTGGGGGCTGCAGTAGGCTACCCAGAAGTCGTCACTGCGCTCATGAACGCGCAGCAAGATTTACTTCTTTATCCCGGCGGTACGTACGAAGCCGTAAAGACGCCTGAACATCGCTATGAGCTTATGTGGCGCCAGCGCTACGGGTTCATTCGTCTGGCTGCCAAAAGTGGTTACACCATCGTTCCAGTCGCCGCGGTTGGACCTGACGAATACTTTGACCAATACCTTTCTGGCGAGGAAGTGCAGCAAGCGCAGCTAACGCAATTGCTCATCCGTATGGGCTTGCTCCCAAGCGAACTACGGAGCGATCTCGTACCGCCACTGCCCGCGGGTGCACTTGGCTCTATTCTACCCAAGCCCAAGGCAACGTTTTATGGTTTTGGCAAGCCCATTGATCTTAGCGACTACGCGGGCAAAGATATTACCAAGCGCCAACAGCAGGCCCTCAGACAAAAAGTCGAAGATAGCATCGATGCGGAAATTAAAGATCTGTTGCTTCTTCGCGAGCGTCGTCGTCATAGCGACGGTTTGTTGCGGCGCCTACTGTCCGTTTAACTGCGCGCGCCACGGCCCAAGCATAGGATTTAGCCCATGAGAAAACTCGCCGTAGCAGCGCTCGCGTTAGTTGGATTTTGGCTGGGTATGTCGCTATTTTTCTTACCTTCCTATGCTACGCACGCAACAGACAACCCCGTGGTCACTGCCCCCTCCGATGTGGGACTCAACTACCAAGAGGTTGTTATTCACAGCGATGGCTTAGCCTTGCCCGGCTGGTGGATGCCTGCGGCCAATCCTCGCGCAGTGCTGATGTTTGTACACGGCGCAGGGTCGAGTCGCACGTCGCATTTTATCGACTCACTTAATTTATACGCCGCGTTTGTAATGGAAGATATTAGCGTCTTAACGATCGATCTTCGAAACCACGGTAACGCGCCCAAAACTGATGGCCACTGGACTATGGGCCTAGAGGAACACCGCGATCTCCTCGCAATGAGCCTGTGGCTTGATGACCACACAGACCAATCTGTTCCCCGATTAGCTATGGGAGCCTCTATGGGGGGGGCTACTGTCATCCACGCGCTGGCAAATGGTTTGGCTGTGGATGGCGTCATACTGCTTGATCCCGCTTTAAATACCGCGGACAGCCTCGCTCAGGGTGGACGAACAGAAACGGGGCTACCCTCAGTGCTCTTTCAACCCTATGCATGGGCCGCCACGACATTCTACGGGTTGCCTAAGGGAGAGTCCGACGCGGGCGCCCTCATCACCGACGTTAAGCAGCCTATCCTGCTAATTCAAGACCCCGATGACCCCGTGACTCGACTAACCTTCGCTCAAGCTGCTGCGGGCACTAACCCTATGATCCAATTGGTCACCGCAGCGCCCGTACCCCAAGGCGCCGACTGCCTGCGAAACAAAGGTCGCTGGGGAACGCACGTTGCCGCATTTAAGTGCGATAGCCAATGGACGATGAATGCCGTCAACAAGTATCTGCATACTGTTGGGCTGCACCCGTCTGCGCTTTAACAAACGTCTTGGTTAACTTGGGTAACGCATCCAATCTCCGCCTGTGAGCGTACATTACACCACTAGATCAAGTACGAGGATCAGGTACGAAGATCACGCAGAAGCAGTTACCGTAAAGCTATTCATGGTATAAATAATCTGGAGAAATACATGTCAATTACTACTGTCCGTAAAGCCCTTGGGCTTGCCGCAACACTATGTGCGACGAGTACTTTTGCCGCCTGCCCCGACTACCTCAACCAAGAGATGCGTAAGCTTGGCTCCAAGGAAACCATTAATTTTTGTGACGCCTATGAGGGCAAGGCCATGTTGATCGTTAATACGGCGAGCAATTGTGGTTACACGCCGCAGTTCGAAGGTTTAGAAGCGCTGCACAACGAGTACGCAGGCAAAGGCCTGGTCGTTTTAGGCTTCTCTAGTGACGATTTCTTTCAGGAGGAGAACGACGAGAAAGATGCCGCAGCGGTCTGCTACGACAAATACGATGTCACATTCCCAGTGATGGCGACCAGCGCTGTCCGAGGCTCTGATGCCAATGCGGTATTCAGGGGATTGGGAGAAGCCAAGGGCTATCCCCGCTGGAACTTCAATAAATATGTCGTAGACGGCCAAGGTAACGTCGTAGAACACTTTAGCAGCAATGTTGGGCCAGACAGTCAAAAACTCCGCGACACAATCGACAGCGTCCTTTAGCAGCGGACCGCGTCAACGGAAACTAACGGCACCCTGCGCCTGTTGTGGCCGCAGGGTGCCGCTTACGTTTCACCACTTGATACCCCGCAAACTTCATCGACGAGCGCATTTCAAAAAGCACTATCACCGGGACACACTCAACAGTGGCATCATGATTTGCCGACGTTGCCACGTCGGAATACATCGCCAATACGACGAGATGACCCTTGGTAAATCACTAAATACGCTTGAGCGCTTACTCGCTGACTCGCAGCTCGCCACACACTTTCAGTGGGTAGCCAAACAGCGTGAACGAATATAAACCTTAAAAAGCGCGGCAGACGTTAACGCTCATTTAAGGCCCGGGGTCGCAGCCAGGGTCGCAGTAAGTGTCGCGACCACACTCTCAACCATTTGTGCGATCGATGCCTCACCACTGAGCGTCAAGTTGGCACGCTGTTGAGCGCTACGACCAAATTGTTCATACATGGGCAGCACCCTCTGAATCCAAAACTCTTTTACCGATTCAGGACTTCTACCACGCACTTTTGCATCTCGGGCAATGCGACGTTCGAGGCAGAGGGGAAGCGGCGTTTCAACGAAAATAAGAAAGTCGAGTTCGTTACACAGCTGTTCATTCGCAGCAAGAAGCAGCCCCTCAACAATAAGGAGTTCTGGGGGATCTATACGCTCGCCGCCCTCTACTCGCGTGTGGCGACTGAAATCATAATTAGGTAGCTCAATGGGACGTCCTAGCCGCAATTGACCGAGGTGTTTATGCATCAACGTAAACTCGATGGCATCCGGATGATCGAAGTTGATTTGGTCGCGCTCTGCGAAGCTTAGGTGCGCCAAATCCCGGTAATACGTGTCAACGGGCATAAGTGCAGCGCTGGGTAATTCAGGCGCCTGCGTACAGCGAAGAAGTAATGCCTCAGCAAGTGTTGATTTGCCAGAGCCAGACGCCCCGACGATCCCTAAAACAAACATGGCACGTTCATCGCAACCAAAATGCTGGGCCAATCAGGGCAATGTTGCTGAACCGTATTCAGACACTAAATTCGCTTGAATTTTACGCTTCTCTTGACGGGGGTCTAGAGCAGCACATTCACCCTCATTCCAACGTGCGTACTCTGAGTATTCCGGTCTACCGATGTTAATAAGTAATTCCCAGGTCAATAAACAGCGCTCTACGGCAGACAGCGGTGACGGCGCACTCGCCGTTTTAAGCAGCCTTTCAAGGGTCAGCTCTTTGGCTTCTATACGGACAGAGTCCCCGCTATCGAGCACCATCGTATGAGGCGCTTGACTAGAAAAAGGCGGCCAGGGGGTTCCCGCAACGGCTCCAGGATTGCCCTCGTGAGCAAACTTACCCCATGCGCCCATCATACGTGACGTCATCTCCGCTGCAGATTCAGTGTCAGGATACATATAATCGCCAATCGAACCGTACATCGGACTGCCCATAACAAAAGCAATTTCCGCGCCATGCGCCGCACCTAAAATCTTGGAGAAAGGAAATAACCAGTTGTCAGCCTGCTCATCCCAATCGAAGCGGTACGCATACAGATCAGTGTAGCCTGCCGCTTCGAGGGCGCGCAGTGGCGAATCGACTCCCCGTGCTTTCCAGCCTTGTGAGCGTATTGATACCCAATGGTTGTACACAGCGGCGTCGCGTATCGTCATCTTCGGTGGCAGCAAACCTAGCGATACGTCATTACCTTCGACGAAATAGCGATTAAGACCCAACCAGAGCGATACCTCATCACGATTTGAGCCCGACAGCACAGGCACACGCTTGGCAGAACGCTCGCTCGCGAGTGCGGCAGCAATACCCTCCGCCGGAATTACGATGCCGTCGGCAGTCGTGAGTGGCGCAAGGTGATCTTTCTCAAGCGCGTAATAAGTGGTGATTAAATCAGTCATCGATACCGCTCTGAGTGCTTGCGCATCCAGGCCGCTCTCTGGCAACCCCAAAGCCTTGGTTAGCTCCCAGCTACCGCGATCGATATGCATAAACTCACGAGCGTAGTTAATAGCCTGCCGCGGTGTTACGTCTGCGGTGTAACCCGACTGCGCGATCGCCTTATGAAAAAGCCCTTCGCCCAGGGGCGATGCGAGGAGTGCGTAGACATTGTGCCCACCAGCGCTTTCTCCAAAAACCGTGACGTTACTCGTCTGACCGCCAAACAATGAAATATTTCGCTGCGTCCATTCCAGTGCGCTGATGATGTCCAAGGTGCCAAAGTTCGAGGTTTTATCGAGGCCCTCCGCTGCAGCCTGAATAGCTTCATGGGTCATCCAGCCAAGCGGTCCTAAGCGATAATTGATGGTGACGACAACAACCTCTTCTCGCGCGGCAAGCTCAGTAAAATCATAGGTCCCCTTTCGCCCTGAGGTATTGCCACCACCGTGAATCCAAAACATAACGGGATAGCTCCGCTCGCGATAATCGGCGGGCGCTACAATATCGAGATACAGGCAGTCTTCTTGCCCAATTGGCCCATCAGCGTCGATACCTGACGTTTCACTGGGCATTTGTGGGCACAAAATGTCATTTGCCTGGGGCTGAATAAGTTCTCGAGTCGGCGCCAACGCGCGCGGAGCACGCCAGCGACCATCACCAACGGGTGCTTGTGCATAAGGGATATCTAGCCAGCGCACGACCCGCGCATCGCTCGTTACGCCTTGCGCAATACCCGACTCAGTAGCGACTTCACTATTGGGCACAGGTTTTAGCGGCGGCATTGAGCACCCAGTAAGAAAGACGACAATGGATAACAAGGCCATGAGTTTGATGTGAAAAGCAGCGCTGATTAAGGTCACGATAGAGTCCTTCAGAAAAGTCCTTCGGAAAAGTCCTTCGGAAAAGTCCTTCAAAAAAAATCCTTCAAAACGTTCGAATCATACGTTTCTGAGTTGTTTATGGATGAGAAACCTGTTCGCGGTTTCGTTGTCTCTGGGTTCGGCTTAGACTGAGTCGCGATGCGCAACGCTTAGCTTTTTCCTAACCGTAGTGACGCTTCTTTTTTTAACCCTAAAAAGAGCAGTCAGATCACCGATCTACGATCGCTCACCTGAACCGACATTATGCACCAGGAGCGCGAATAAGGAACCAGAGCTTTTTGGCGCTGCCTTTCGCTTTGCGCAAGACCCCAGTACACTGCCGGCCCAGCAGTTTTCATGCTTTCACAGCACTCAGCGGATACACCATTATGTTTGCAACACTCAAAGCCGACTGGCTGGGCAACATCCGAGGCGACCTACTCGCCGGATTAGTTGTGGCACTCGCGCTAATTCCAGAAGCGATCGCTTTTTCTATCATTGCCGGCGTAGACCCAAGGGTTGGACTCTATGCGTCGTTCTGCATTGCCGTCGTCATTGCCGTTGTGGGGGGACGTCCCGGAATGATTTCAGCCGCAACGGGTGCCATGGCGCTTGTTATGGTCACACTGGTTCGCGACCACGGTCTCCAGTACCTGCTAGCGGCCACGTTGCTTACTGGCGTAATACAAATTATTGCCGGGCAATTGCAGCTCGGAGGCTTGATGCGGTTCGTGTCTCGTTCGGTAGTAACTGGCTTCGTTAACGCCCTCGCGATTCTTATTTTCATGGCTCAACTACCTGAGCTGATTAACGTCACATGGCACGTCTACGCCATGACAGCGACGGGTTTAGCCATCATCTACTTATTTCCCTTAATTCCAGTCATTGGACGGAGCCTACCCTCGCCGCTGGTGTGCATCGTGAGCATGACCGCGGTGAGCATCGCCATGGGGCTCGATATTCGCACGGTGGGTGACATGGGAGATCTACCGGACACTCTACCTATTTTTCTACTGCCCGATATTCCTCTCAATTTTGAGACCCTTTGGATCATCTTGCCCTACTCCATTGGGCTCGCTGTTGTTGGCCTGCTTGAATCGCTGATGACAGCAACCATTGTCGATGATCTAACAGATACCAGCAGCGATCGAAATCGTGAGTGTAAAGGTCAAGGTATTGCCAATATCGTCGCTGGCTTTTTTGGTGGCATGGCAGGCTGCGCCATGATTGGACAATCCATCATTAATGTGAAATCGGGTGGACGCGGACGGCTATCTACTTTTACTGCGGGACTCGTACTGATCATCATGGTGGTCTTTCTCGATGAGTGGCTGCGTCAAATCCCAATGGCGGCGCTTGTAGCGGTCATGATTATGGTCTCTATAGGAACATTCTCGTGGGTATCTGTGAAAGATCTTACGCGCAACCCCCTGTCGAGTAATATCGTGATGGTTGTTACGGTCGCCGTCGTGGTGGCCACACATAATTTAGCCATCGGAGTGTTTGTCGGTGTGCTACTCGCATCGTTATTTTTTGCCCACAAAATTGGTCGCTTTATGGTCGTGAAGACTGAAGCTGACAGCGACGCGTCACATCGACATTATCGGGTCATAGGTCAGGTGTTCTTCGCCTCAAGCGAGCAATTTATCGCCTCATTTGACTTCAAGGAAGCGGTTAGTCATGTCGACATTGATCTATCCCAAGCGCATTTCTGGGACCTGACCTCTGTGGCTGCGCTGGACAAGGTTGTCATTAAGTTCCGACGAGAAGGAGCCGATGTCACGATTGTGGGTATGAACGAAGCGACCGAGACAGTGGTCGATAAATTTGGTATTCATAACGATCCTGCTGAGGTCGAAAAACTTATGGGCGGACACTAAGGATTAGCTATGAATAATATAATCGCCTGTATCGATGGATCAGTGGTACGCGACGCGGTCTGTGATGGCGCTAGCTGGGTCGCGAATCGCTTATCTAAGCCCCTGTTACTCCTTCACACGCTTGAAAAGCAACAACAGCATGGTGCGGATGATTTAAGTGGATCTATTGGTCTTGGCGCCCAATCAGAGCTGCTTGCCAAAATGGCACAGCTCGATCAGGAACGCGGCAAGCTCGCGCTCCAACTCGGCAGGTCACTTCTAGACACCGCGGCTACGCGTGCCGCTGCAAACGGTGTTGAGAGCGTGGAGACACGGCTCCGCCATGGCAATTTTGTCGAGGAATTGGTGGCGCTTGAGGGTGAAGCGCGACTGATGGTGGTGGGTAAAACGGGCTTGGATCATGGCGATGAATTACGCTCTATCGGCTCTCATATCGAAACGTTGATTAGGCAGGTGCACACCTCGGTACTCATCGCGCCGCAAACCTTTCGCCCGCCTGCACGTTTCATGCTGGCCTACGATGGACGAGAGACGGCCAATCGATCCCTCGATCGTATTATTAGCGGTGGCTTGCTGACGGGCCTCGATTGCCACTTGGTCATGGTGCGGGGCAACAGCGCCGCCACCGAAGAGCGTCTCGAAGCCGCGGCAGACCGATTGCGCAGCGAGGGTTTCCCGGTCACTACGGCACTACTCGATGGTGACATTTACGAAACGTTGCAGTCATACAAGCAAGATCATGACATCGACCTGATGATCATGGGCGCTTTTGCTCACTCAAAAGTGCGTCACTTATTTTTAGGCAGTAACACCTTACGGATGATCGAACGAACTGATATTCCGTTGATTGTTCTTCGGTAACATAAACATCAACCTAGCGATGTTTTGCAGAGAGTAATAAATTCATCGACTGCGGGCCGTCGAAAGCCCGCTCGGCGCAGCGCAAAGAAAAACCGACGCTGCATCCGGTAGTTCTCGCTCAATTTCAACGGCACCAAACTGCCGGCCTCGATATACGGTCTAAGCACTCGATCAGACAAGCATCCCAGCCCCAAGCCTTGCTCGACCGCCTGTTGTATGGGTTGATTGTGCCGAAACTCTAGGTAAATCCGCATAGTCGGCAGCAAACGCGCGAAGGTTTGATCAAAGCGCTGGCGAGCTCCAGACCCCTTTTCTCGTAAAATCCATCGCGCCGACAAAAGCGCTTCATCAGTGACGCTCGCGCTATACGCCAAGTGGTTAGTGGGACTGCAGAACACCAAAAGTTCATCGCCTAACCACGGGATGAGCTCTAACTCCGGGTGGTTAATCTCATTTTCGATCAACCCAATATCAACTTGATGATCCAAAACCTGCGCCACCACGTCAGGGGAATTGCTTGTAGCAATATCGACCTTGGCATCCGGGTAAACGCCGAGCCATTGGGTCAAATAGTCCACGACTAAATGGTTGGCGATCGTATAGCTTGCCGCAATTTTCAAATCGCCAATTTGACCGTGTCCCGTTAACTCGGATTCAAGCTCCCGTGCTCTAGCGATCAGATCTTCCGCCTGGGTGCGCATGCGCTGCCCCACAGCATTAAGTACCAAGTGTTTGCCAACGCGATCAAACAGCATGACGTCGTAATGAGCTTCTAGTGCTTTTAGGCCAGCGCTGACAGCCGATTGAGAAAGCGCTAATTGGATGGCTGCAGCAGCCGTGGTTTGAGCGCTAGCAACCGCCAAGAAAATCTCGAGCTGCCGAAGGGATAAGCGCAAAGACGTGGGGGCAGGCATAAGGTCATCCATTAACTAGTAAATGTGGTTGATTCTACCCATAAAACCCGTTTTACAGATAGATGTGCCTTCCTTACACTGCATTTTTTAACACAGTCACGCTAACAGGAAACCACCCATGGCTGAACAGAAAGCGACCAATGTTCACTGGCACGACGGCGAAATATCCCGCTCAGATCGCTCCAGACTGATGCAACAAAAAGGTGCCACACTGTGGTTCACGGGCCTGTCCGGCAGTGGCAAAAGTACTGTCGCTGTTGCGCTCGAAGAAGCACTCTTCGAGCGTGGTCATTTAAGCTATCGACTCGACGGTGACAATATTCGCTTAGGTATCAACAAGAATCTGGGCTTCTCGGCTGAAGATCGGACAGAAAATATTCGACGCATCGGCGAGATTGCTAAGCTTTTCGTAGACTCCAGTGTTATCGCACTAACGAGTTTTATTAGCCCCTACCGCGACGATCGTGATCAGGTAAGAGCATTGCACGCCGAGTCCGACATGCCGTTTATTGAAGTTTTCGTCGATTGCTCGCTTGAGGAAGCCGAGAAGCGCGACCCTAAGGGTCTCTATAAAAAGGCTCGAGCAGGTGAGATTAAAAACTTTACGGGCATCGATGATCCTTATGAAGCGCCATCGAACCCCGAAATACATTTGCACACAGACCAAATGACTCTCGCTGAAGAAGTCGAGATCCTTATCAACTATTTAGAGGCACACGGCATCTTGGCCAGTGTCAAAGCAGGAGCATAGTGCGTGATCAAGCCCCACGGTTCAGACCACTTAAACCCTCTATTCATTCAGGATGAAGCTCAGCGGGCAGCACTCCTCTCTGAAGCGGAGCGTCTACCTTCACTGCTACTGAATTCCGCTGCCGCTGCAAACGCCGTAATGTTGGGGGCCGGCTACTTCAACCCGCTTACTGGTTTTATGAATCTCGACGACGCGCTCTCAGTAGCTGAAAGCTTACACACTACAGATGGCCTCTTTTGGCCCGTGCCCGTGCTCAACGTCACAAAAGAAACAACGGTTGAAGCTGGCGAGCGACTCGCATTACGTGATCCAAACGTCGAGGGCCACCCAGTCATGGCCATCATGCACGTTGCTGAAATAGACCACGTCACTGATGCACAGATGGATGCAATGGCGGCGCAGATATTTGGCACGCTGGATCCTGAACACCCAGGGGTCGCCACATTTAAATCCCTCGGCAACACGATCCTCTCTGGCCCTATCGACGTTTTAAGTTTGAGTTATTTCCAATCAGATTTTCCTGACACATTTCAAACGGCTTACGAGGTACGAGACGATATTGCCAAGCGCGGCTGGGAAAAAGTGGTTGCCTTCCAAACCCGCAACCCAATGCATTTAGCGCATGAAGAATTATGCCGTATGGCCATGGAAAGGCTCGATGCGGATGGCTGCATTGTTCATATGCTGCTAGGCAAACTCAAAGCAGGTGACATTCCTGCCGATGTGCGCGATGCCTGCATCCGTAAGATGGTAGAGATGTATTTCCCACCCAACAGCGTTATGGTCAGTGGATACGGTTTTGACATGCTCTACGCAGGGCCCCGCGAAGCTGTATTGCATGCTGTTTTCCGCCAAAATATGGGTGCCAGCCATTTAATAGTTGGCCGGGATCACGCTGGAGTCGGCGATTATTACGGCCCGTTTGATGCACAGACTGTTTTTGACGAGCAGGTACCAGAGGGCGCTTTGGAGATCGAGATTTTCAGGGCCGATCACACCGCATGGTCAAAAAAACTGAATAAGGTCGTCATGATGCGCGAGGCCCCTGATCACGAGAAAGACGACTTTATTTTGCTATCGGGTACCAAAGTTCGTGAAATGCTAGGTCAAGGAATAGCGCCGCCACCGGAGTTTTCACGTCCCGAAGTCGCGCAGATCCTGATGGACTATTATCAGTCCATAGACGGCTAAACGGCGGATATTCTATGCAGACAACGTTCATCCCTCGACGCTCGTGTCTTTACATGCCCGGGACCAATAGCCGGGCTTTAGAGAAAGCCCGTACGCTACCCTGCGATGTGGTCATTATGGATCTCGAAGACGCTGTTGCGCCAGATAGCAAAAAGCTTGCGCGTCAGAGCGTATGTGATGCATTGGATAACGGAGACTATGGATTTCGAGAGCGATGGGTACGTATCAACGCGCTTTCCAGTGAATGGGGCGAACGTGATTTAACGACGGTCATTAAACACCGCCCCGACGCCCTCGTACTCCCAAAAGTTGATAACGCCGATGACGTTATCAGCGCTAATGAATTGCTTCGCGAAGCCAACCTACACCCAGAAATAGCACTGTGGGCGATGATTGAAAGTCCCTGTGCGGTACTCAACATTGCGCACATCGCGGCGGCGGCTTCAATTACACGCTTGGCAGGTCTGATTTTCGGGAGCAATGACCTTGCAAAAGATCTACGATTGCAAGCCTCCTCTGAACGGACAGGCCTTCTGCCCGCGTTAACGCAAACAGTCATTGCTGCGCGCGCTTATCAGCTGGAAGTGCTCGATGGTGTCTACAATAATATCGCCGACGCGGAAGGTTTTTATCAAGAATGTCGGCAAGGCCGGCAATTGGGCTTCGATGGCAAAACCCTAATCCACCCTAGCCAGATCGATACAGCAAACTCGGTATTTGGGCCTCAAGCCGACGCGATTAATAATGCCCAAGCCATTGTCGCTGCCTTTGCGGAACCTGATAACCAGGGTGCTGGCGTGCTTAAAATCAATGGCGAAATGACTGAGCGTCTTCATCTTATCGAGGCCCAACGCTTACTCGCTCAGTACGCAGCACTGCAAGCACGTGACTAAGGATATTCCGAGTCCAACAGCATCGCCAACAAACGATCAATTCGCTCTTTACTTGCGCTCCGCTGAGTGTGGTATTGCACATGCTCGGAACTGGCGGCGTCTGGATTCAATCTGATACCCCATAGACCCTCAATCTCATTGGGTAACATGCTGTAACGCATATCAACAATAAGTAACGGATCGGTCTGGTCAATGGCTAAGTAATCACTAGAAAACCAGCGAAAACGCTCTATATCATGAGCCTGCTGACTGTTTTCACTTAGCCAGGGCAGATGTTTTCCTATCTGTAGACGCTCTACGGAGCTGCCGGGATAGACGCGGGTTTCCAGTCCAACACGAACCGCATCCACATAAAAGCGGCCGTCATATTCGTAGACCACCTTCCACAGCAGTAGATTCGCCAGACTCGGTTTAGCCGACAGTTCTGCCGGTTTATGACCACGCGACTGCGCTAACTCATAGCCCACCGATTCTGCTCGGTGGCTTTGCAATAACCCCATACTTAGGTAAACGATTCCCCATAGCAAACCCCAGCGCGCGACGCTTTGCTGTCGGGTACGGGCCGCAATGAGGACACATAGCAGCAACGGCAAAGTAAACAGCGGATCGATAACGCTGACAGTGTTCCACGCTATTCGTTGGTTGGAGAACGGCCAAAAGAGTAAGGTCCCATAGGTGGTACAGGCATCCAGCAGTCCATGACTACCATAGCCTAGTAAGGCTACCCAAAACGCCGTTTTGACATCCAACCAGCGCTTGACCAACGGCCATAAAGCGAGAGCACAGATCAGTGCTCCGACGGGGATGAATACCAATGAATGCGTAAATTGTCGGTGATAAACCAAAAATAACAGCGGATCGGTAGATGAGCGTATCAGCACGTCTAAATCAGGTGCCATACCTGCAACCGCCCCCACCAGCGCAATTGGCGCTAGACGTTGACGATCACCGACCGCCTGAGGAATCGCCGCACCTAGTGCCGCCTGACTTACTGGATCCATTGCATTACTCTTACCACTCCAAACTATCAAATAAAAACCAAGGATCTACCAATGACGACGCAATGGCTCACCTTTGGTCAAACTCTCGATCATTATGCACAAACTGCGCCCGATGAGATCGTCATTAGCTGCGCTAGAACGGATGGCAGCCTAGATGTCATTAGTCGACAACAATTACGTACGCGCTCAAACACCCTAGCACGAGTGCTCATTGAGCGAGGCGTCAATGTCGGCGACTTGGTGCCTATTATTCTACCCACCTGTGTAGACTTTCTCGTTGCGACTGCGGCAATTTTAAAAGCGGGTGGCACGCCGATGCCAGTCAGCAATCGCGTTCCTGACACCGAGTGCTCTGGACTTCTGTCGTTGGCCGCACCAAAAGTTATATTTGCCGATCGCGACTGGGGTATACCGTGCATCGACCCTACACTCACTGGCGATAGCACCACTGAAACAGACCTCACCACTGTGAGGGCCAGTGATCCTATTAAAGCGCTTTCATCAGGTGGATCCACCGGCAAACCCAAGCTCATTCTCACCGCTGGGCCTTTTCTTTCGCCCTTCGGCGAGAACCCTATCGCGCTTGCACTCCGGCTTGAGACGGGTGGATTAAAATACTCGCCAGGTCCTCTTTATCACAACGGACCTTTTTGGTTTTCACTCAATATGTTGATCAATGGTGGGCGCATATTGCTCAACGAACGCTTTGATGCACGGCGCGCCCTAGAACTCATTGAGCAAGCCAAACCGACGATTCTTAACCTTGTGCCCACAATGATGCAGCGGATGCTGCGCGATGAGTATTGGGAGACCGCTGACATGTCATCAATCCGCACGGTCTGGCATCTCGCCGCGCCCTGCCCCCCTTGGGCCAAAGAAGGCTTTATTAACAAGCTGGGCGGTGAAAAAGTACTGGAGCTGTGGGCCGCTACTGAAGGCACAGGAATGACCGCACTCGACGGCAATGAATGGCTCGCACACAAGGGTAGCGTCGGCAAACCTGTTGGTACGGAAGTGTTGATTCTTGACGCGGATCGCAATCCGCTGCCTACTGGAGAAGTAGGCGAAATCTTCACGTGTATGGCAGGCCAACCTGCGAACTATCGGTACCTCGGTGCCGAGCCTTTAGAGACGGCCGAGGGGAACTATGCCAGTGTTGGCGATCTTGGCTGGCTCGACAAAGACGGTTACTTATATTTGGCAGATCGCCGTACCGACCTCATTATCTCAGGTGGCGCGAATATATTTCCCGCTGAAGTCGAAGCCGTCATTAGCCAGCATCCTGCTGTAAATGACGTTGCCGTTATCGGTCTCGCCGACGCCGACCTGGGTCGTCGCGTTCACGCTATCGTGACGTTACACAACCACGCAGAAGCGGTGACGGAAGACGAGCTGCTTGGCCTGTGCGCACAGCATTTGCTGCGCTATAAAGTGCCACGAAGTCTTGAATTTGTTCCTGAATTGCCCCGAACTGAAGCGGGAAAAATTCGCAGAAGCGCGCTTCGTGATGCGCGCGAAAGCTAGAAAAACAGTGGCATATGCAAAGTGCACTCGTTACCCTGCTGTCGTAGGGCTCACGAAGCGCCCTCAACCGCAATCGATAGATAAAGAGAGGTATCCATGGCTATTGTCCTAAAAGCCCCCAGCGCTGAAGTATTAAGCATTGAAAATAACGAGGGGATAAGCACCGTAACGCTCAATCGTCCGGATGCCTATAACGCGCTTAGCAGGCAATTAAGCCTCGCGCTAATAGATGCCTTTGAACAGTTACAGCGCGATGACGAGACGCTGGTGGTGATTCTTACCGGCCAAGGTAAAGCCTTTTGTGCGGGCGTCGATCTAAAAGAGCTCGCCCAAGATCCAGGCGTGTTGACAGATAATGGTTTGGGTACCCAGTCGCCCCTAGTTGTCGCTCTTAATGCGTGTGAGAAACCGATTATTGGGGCGGTGAACGGAGCAGCTATAACGGGGGGCTTCGAACTGGCTCTTGCCTGTGATTTTCTCTACGCGGCAGAATCGGCTCGCTTCGCCGATACGCACGCGCGCGTCGGCATTTTGCCAGGCTGGGGTTTGTCACAGAAATTGTCGCGCTTGATCGGCGTTAACCGTGCACGTGAAATGAGCCTGAGCGGAAATTTCATCAGCGCCCAACAAGCCTGCGACTGGGGATTAGTCAATCGAGTCGTCGCCGATGATCAGCTGCTGACCGAAGTCAACAAAGTCGCGAGAGATATCGCCGATGCCGACGGTCGCACGGTCATAGCGCTTAAGTCATTGATGACAGATGGCTGGGGGATGACACTGGGTGACGCACTCGAGCTTGAAGGTGAGCGCACTGTTGCGCATGTGAAAGATGTAAACTTTGGTGCAATGGAGCAACGTCTGCAAAGCCTCCGAGCCAGAGCGGCCAAGACGAATAATTAACGAAACCTGGAATTAGCCACGAACATCCCGCAGAGGTAACCAATGAAAACACGTGCAGCCGTCGCTTTTGGCGCAGGGAAGCCCTTAGAAATTTGTGACGTTGATTTGCAAGGACCTAAGGCTTTCGAAGTCATGATTGAGGTCAAAGCAACGGGCATTTGCCATACAGACGCCTTCACGTTATCGGGCGACGATCCGGAGGGGGAATTTCCTGCAATTTTGGGACACGAGGGCGCAGGCGTCGTAGTTGAAGTGGGCCCAGGGGTGACCAGTGTAAGGCCCGGGGATCATGTAATCCCCTTGTATACACCCGAATGTCGCCAGTGCGAATATTGCCTGCACCCCAAAACAAACCTGTGTCAGGCGATCAGAGAAACCCAAGGTAAGGGAATGATGCCGGATCACACTAGCCGCTTCTCTCTCGATGGCAGGCCGCTTCTGCATTACATGGGATGCTCCACGTTTTCAAACTTCACTGTGCTACCCGAAATCGCCGTGGCAAAAGTCCGTGAAGATGCTCCCTTCGATAAAATTTGCTACATCGGTTGCGGCGTGACGACAGGTATCGGCGCGGTAGCTTTCACCATGAAAGTTGAGGCCGGCTCTACGGTTGCGGTATTTGGCCTTGGAGGCATAGGTCTAAACGTCATTCAGGGCGCTAAAATGGTCGGGGCTAGCCGGATTATCGGTGTTGACATGAATCCGTCTAAAGAAGCACTTGGGCGTCAGTTTGGAATGACTGACTTTGTGAATCCAAAGGATCATGAAAATCTCGTTGATGCCCTAGTCCAAATGACGGGAGGTGGAGTCGACTACAGTTTCGAGTGTATTGGCAACGTCAACGTCATGCGAGACGCGCTTGAGTGCACACACAAAGGCTGGGGGCAAAGCTGCATTATCGGCGTCGCCGGCGCTGGAAAAGAAATTGCTACACGCCCGTTTCAACTAGTAACGGGGCGCTCGTGGCATGGCACGGCCTTTGGCGGGGCTCGTGGCCGTACTGACGTGCCAAAGATCGTAGACTGGTATATGGAGGGGCGTATTAACATTGACGACCTCATCACCCACACCATGCCTCTCAATGACATTAACAAGGCATTCGATCTGATGCATTCAGGAGAAAGTATTCGCTCGGTGGTACTGTACTAATGCCCTTGGAAACTCTCAGTAATAATCGATGCTTTGAAGGTGAACAGCTGCGTTTTAAGCATCACTCTGACACGCTTAACTGTGCAATGAACTTTTCGGTGTATCTTCCACCGTGCATTAAATCTGAGCAGGTACCCGTGCTGTACTGGTTATCCGGCCTGACCTGTACGGACGAGAATTTTGTAACCAAAGCAGGCGCGCAACGCTATGCGGCGGAGCACGGCATTGCCTTAGTGATGCCTGACACCAGCCCTCGAGGCGATGGCGTGTCAGACGATCCGGAAGCCGCCTATGACTTCGGTTTAGGCGCGGGCTTTTACGTGAATGCCACTGAAGAGCCTTGGTCGCGCCATTACCATATGTATGACTATGTCAGCGACGAACTGCCCGAACTACTCAAAGAATTAACCGTGATAGACACGCAACGCGCGGGTATTAGCGGGCATTCAATGGGTGGTCACGGCGCAATCACAATCGGCCTGAACAATCCGCAAAACTACCGTTCTATATCGGCTTTTGCGCCCATTAGTTCCCCTACGCGTTGCCCTTGGGGTGAAAAGGCACTGGGGGGCTATCTGGGTAGTGACCGCAGTAACTGGCAACGACATGACAGCGCCCTACTTATCGAAAGCACTAGCAACCACTTACCGCTGCTAGTCGATCAGGGTGACGCGGACAATTTCCTAGAAGAACAGCTGAAGCCTCAGCTACTCATAGACGCGGCGGCGAAGAGTCAGTACCCACTGCAACATAGGATGCAAGCGGGTTACGACCACAGTTATTTTTTTATAGCGAGCTTCATACATGACCACATTGCCTTCCACGCTAAGTATTTAAAGAACTAATTAGCAAGCCTCTACTAAGCCAGCAGCGCCCTGCCCACCGGCAACGCACATCGTGATCACGCCATAGCGCCCGCCCCGTCGCTTGAGCTCACGCAACACGTGCCCAACCATTCGAGAACCCGTCATACCAAATGGATGTCCAATTGCGATACTTCCGCCGTTTACGTTGTAGCGGTCATTATCGATACCCAAAACATCTCGACAATAAACGCACTGCGACGCAAATGCTTCATTAAGCTCCCACAAATCGATATCAGAAATACCGAGGCCCGCGCGTTCGAGCAACTTAGGTACGGCAAAAACTGGGCCTATGCCCATTTCATCGGGCTCACAACCAGCCGTCACGAAACCTCGGAAATAACCCATGGGCGACAAACCTAACTGCGACGCTTTTTCCGCAGACATCATCAGCGTCATTGAGGCGCCGTCGCTCAACTGCGAACTGTTACCCGCTGTTACCGAGCCATCCTCTTCAAAGACAGGCTTGAGTGACGACAGGCCTTCTAGAGTAGTATCACCGCGGTTGCACTCATCGCGATCGACAACGACTTCATGGAGAGTCTCTGCCTTTGTCTCACGGTCGACCTTTTTCATAGTAACCGTCATTGGTGCAATTTCGTCGCTCAAATAGCCCGCATCTAATGCTGCCGCGTAGCGCTGCTGGCTCTGCAAGCTATACTCGTCTTGCGCTTGTCGTGACACGGCGTAACGACGTGCAACCACTTCTGCAGTATTGCCCATTTCCATGTAAACGGCAGGCTTGTCCTCTAACAGTCGAGAGTTTTGCTCGAAGCTACCTGGCTCTTGACGCAAGCGCATAGAGATAGACTCCGCACCACCGGCAAGCATGACATCGGTATAGCCCGATGCTATTTGATTAGCTGCCATAGCAATAGTCTGCAGGCCGGAAGCACAAAAACGGTTCACCGTCGTGCCCGTTGCCTCTATAGGCAAGCTCGAAAGAAAGCTTGCCATACGGGCGAGATTAAAACTCTGCTCACCCGCTTGGTTCGCTGCACCAAGGATAATGTCCTCTACGTCGGAACCGTTAACCGCGGGGTTTCTCTCGAGCAACACATCGATCAAGTGTGCGGCCATGTCATCTGAGCGCGTTAGGTTAAAGCTTCCCCGAAAGGATTTTGCAAGCCCAGTACGTACGCTGTCTACAATCACTACATCTTTCATACATTTATTCCTGAAGAAGCTTTGCCAACTTTAATCGGCATTAGAAAAGGGTTTGAGACGTAACTTAATATCGTCACCGCGTGTGTGGTACTCCTCCCACAAGCGCCGATAGCCGGTGGAAGCAACTCGCCACTCACCCTCTACCTTGCGATAGGTATCGTTATAAAGCGCGCTGCCCATGATGGTCAGCTTATGATTAAGCTCGACGAAGATATCTTGTAAGTACCAAATGCCTGTCGCCGTTTCACCATCCACCGTAATTTCTGGGTGGTGGCCGTTGTGCATACCAAAGGACGTATCGGTGAATGATTTACGATAAAACGCCTCTAACTCATCCCAGCCGTCAAGTTCAAACTCATAGTCCGCACCTTTAAAATGCGCTTTTGCATCCGCTGTAAATACTGATTTAAGCCCCTCCATGTCACGCGTATCGAGAAAACGAAAATAACGCGCCTTAAGCTGCTTTATCAGTTCGATTGCTTCGAGGTCGAGCATAAGAACTCCCTAATCGTTGTAGTCGTTAATATGCTTTGCGGCTTGATACGCCATTGTCATCGCAGGACCCAGTGTGGCACCGGGGCCAGGATACGTCGGCAATAGCGCAGCTGAGCAGTTGCCCACAGCGAATAGACCATTGAACGTGCCGCCATCCGCTTTTTTAACCCGCCCATGAATATCCGTATCCAACCCGCCGAGCGTACCAAAGTCCCCCGCTTCTATGCGCATCGCGTAATACGGCGCTTGGTCAATAGGTGCGAGGCAAGGGTTGGGCTTAATCGATGGATCCGCGTAATAGCGGTCATAAGCGGACTCTCCGCGCGCAAAATCCTCGTCTGTGCCAGTGATCGCAAACTCATTCATGCGCGCAATAGTCGTTTCGAGACCGTTAGCATCGATGCCTAATTGTTCGGCTAACTCCCGTACGGTATTTGCTTTCGCAATGAACCCTGTCTCAAACCATTTTTTGGGCAATTGCCAATCGGGTTTCATTGCCTGAGTCATCATGGGCCCGACTATGTAATTCTTTCTAAAACGCGCGTCAAAAATATGCCAAGCGGGCGCGTTTGGCGTTTCAGCTGTGTGAGTTTTAAACAGGGCTTTCTGAAACGCCATGTAGTTTTGTGACTCGTTCGCAAAGCGTTGGCCCGCGCTGTTAACCACGCAAGAACCTGGAAAGGACTTCTCCATAATCGCCAAGCGCGGAGTGGGTTCATCAGGAACACACAAGGTTGTTGTCCACCAGGCGTCGTTCATCAAACGCGTCTTGGCGCCCACTCCGAGACCAGCTAGCAGCGCGTCACCTTCGTTCGACGGTGACCCAGCGCTCCACTCGGTATTTGTAGGCTCCGGCAGATATTGCTCACGCAACTGTTGGTTGTGCTCAAAACCACCCGACGCCAATATAACGCCCTTATGCGCACGCACCCGCTGTCTCTGGCCGCCGTGCTCAATGACCGCACCGATTATTTGGTCGCCATCCGCGATGAGTTCCAAGAAGCGCGTGTTCAATAATACGGGGATTTCACGTTTTAATACGGATAAGTACAGGCGGGCTACGCCTGCCGAGCCACACGCTAATCGCCGCGATATAGGTGTTTTAATACGCCAGCCGATATCCTTAGCGTAATCCCAAATTAATTTGCCAAGTAACTTCTTCCAGCCGGGCACTTGGACCATGAGGGTGTGGGCTTCAACCTGAGTAAAGTGAATACGGTTAAACATGCGCATCATGTGATGCGTCCACGTCATATTGCGCCAACTATCGCCCAACTCAGACGCCATAATAGGCGCGGGCTCAAGTGAACGATGCCCTTCCCGGGCTCCCTCGGCGTTGGTGTAGTAGTCGGGATAATGTTCCAACGACTCATAACGCACGTCGGTACGGTCATGAAGAAAACGTAGCATGCGCGGGCCGTTCTCGACGTAATTATCGATGAGCTCTTCAGGGACATCTTCACCTGCCAAGGTTGCCATCAAATACGTTTTTGCGTCAGCCAATGAATCATTGGCGCCGGCCTCGACCGCATAATGATTAACGGGAATCCAAATACCGCCGCCTGACGTGGCACTTGTGCCGCCGACTTTATCGGCCTTTTCTATCACCAGGATATCTTTCGTGCCCATCTCATAATTGCAGACCGCAGCAGTCAGACCACCATTACCGGTACCGACAACGAGTACATCGACTTCGCGATCAAAATTATCGTCACTCATGATCTCTCCTTTTATTCTTGTTGTAGTGTTCAGGCATGCTGACTCGACACCGAAACGATTTCACCGGTCATGTAACTTGAATAATCGCTCGCGAGAAACATCATGACATTAGCAACTTCCCAGACTTCAGCAGCTCGCCCAAACGCTTCACGGGAGGACAACTGTTCCAGTAGTTCAGGCGGTGTGGTTTTACGCAAAAAGTCATGCATGGCAATACTGGGAGAAACTGCATTGATACGAATGCCGTGCTCAGCAGCCTCAAGCGCCGAACATCGGGTCAACGCCATCACACCGGCCTTCGCCGCCGCGTAATGGCACTGTTCTTTTTGCGCGCGCCAGCCGAGCACTGAGGCGTTGTTAATAATCACGCCGCGCGCGCGGGATTGCATGCGATGCAACATTGCGCGTGTCATACGCATGGTGCCGGTAAGCGTTATATCGAGCACCCGCGACCACTCTTCATCTGTCATATCGACAAGTAATTTAGAACCGCCGAGTCCCGCGTTGTTGATAAGCACATCAATGTCACTTGCTTTCTGGTCGGCAAATTCAACTAAAGCCTGAACGTCGTCTTCACAAGTAACATCGGCGAGTTTTCCAAACACCTGACAGTCAGTATTTATTGCTGCAAGAGTATCAACTGCTTGTGCCAGGCGCCCTTCATGGACATCACTGATAACGACAGCGCGTGCGCCTTCCTCTACCGCTCGCTGCGCTGCAGAGAAGCCAATGCCCGCGCCCGCAGCGGCAGTGATCAACACACTTTTTCCCGCTAATAAATTATGGCCGGCGACGTAAGGTGGAATAATCTTACTCATGGGATTCCTCAAGTAGCTGTGCCGCGGGGCTCTTTCGGCATGCCGAGAGCACGCTCCGCGATAATATTACGTTGAATTTGATTAGTGCCACCGTAGATGGTGTCCGCTCGGGTAAACAAAAAGAGCGACTGCAAGCGCCCTAGTTCATAAGGGCCGTCGAGAAGAAGCTCAGCGTCTGGTCCTAGTACATCCATAGCCAACTTGCCTAAGTTACGGTGCCAGCTCGACCAGTAAAGTTTGTATATCATTGCCTCGCGCCCGAGGCTCGCATCGTCCGCTACACCTGACAGCATTCGCAGACTGTTGAATCGCATCGCACGCAATCCGATATGCGCCTCTGCAATACGCTGGCGGATCGCTGGATCTTGCGCGCTACCATTGCTTTTAGCGATTCGAATAATTTCATCGAGCTCTGTTTGAAAAAGCATTTGCTGTCCGAGAGTCGATACGCCGCGCTCGAATCCAAGCAAGCCCATTGCGACTTTCCAACCATCGCCTGGCTCACCAATGATATCTTCAGCACTACAAACAGCGTCGTCAAAAAAGACTTCGTTAAACTCTGCGGTGCCCGTGAGCTGGGTAATTGGCCGAACCGTCACCCCCGGCTGATCCATTGCAATCAGGAAAAATCCCAGGCCTTTGTGAGACTTTTGCTCGGGGTCAGTTCGGGCAATGACGAACACATAGTCCGACTCATGAGCGAGCGATGTCCAGACTTTTTGACCAGAAATGCGCCACAGCTGGCTAGACTCATCGAAGATCGCACGAGTACGAACATTGGCTAAATCACTGCCTGCACTGGGCTCCGAATATCCCTGGCACCACAAGTCTCGCCCTGATTTAATGCCGGGAAGATAACGCTTTTTTTGCGCGTCTGAACCGAATGCCAGTAACGTTGGCCCCATCAATGTTTCACCGATGTGTCCGACCCGTCCCGGGCCTCCTGCGCGCGCATATTCCTCGTTAAAGATAACTTGCTGTTCAATACTTGCGTTGCGGCCACCCCATGCTTCGGGCCAGCCGATGCATGTCCAGCCACCCTCTGCTAATCGCTGTTCCCACGCTTTACGCTCTTCGACGAAGCAATGCTCATCTCCGGGGCCACCGCGTCCGCGCACCGCCGCAAACTCTCCAACCAGATTTTCACTTAGCCAATCTGCGACCTGTGCGCGAAATTCTTCATCTGCCGCTGTAAATCGTAAATGCATGCTAGGAATCTCCATCCAAGAGTAGCCGTGCTACCACTTCGCGCTGTGCAGTCGGGTTGCCTAGATAGGCTTCTGTACTGCGCGCACGTTTAAAGTACAGTTGAATGTCGTATTCTTCCGTAATACCTACACCACCATGCAGCTGGATCCCTGAACCGGCGGTAAAAAAGTATGCCTCACCGGCTGCCGCAGATGTCATTGCCGCTGCTTCACAGAGCGCCTGCTCATCGCTATATCCCGACAGCCACTCATCGGCTATGCACCCTGCGGCATAGAGTAGCGAGCGCGCCGACTCGGCCTTGACCATCATATCGGCTGCTTTGTGTTTAATAGCCTGAAAAGAGGCAATCGATCGACCAAACTGCACTCTCTCCTGCACGTAGTCGACACTCAATTCGAGACTCTTGCGCGCACCACCCACTTGATCCGCAGCCAATAAAATACGTGCAGCATCCAGTACGGCATCGAGGGCGCTGTCAAAGTCCGTACTCAGACAGTGCTCGCGTGCAACGCCGACATTCGTCAGCGTCAGATCCGCCATAGCTCGAGTTTGATCCATCGTCTGAACGCGTTGGCAGTGGACGCCGGGCTGATTATTATCAGCGACGAATAGCCCTAAACCCTCAGCATGTCGCGCAACGACAAGAAATGTATTGGCGCTGTGGCCGAAGGGAATGAACCGCGCGCAACCGTCAAGCGTCCAGCCACTTTCGCCAATCGAAGCAGTGACGCCAACGCCCTCACTGCCCCAATCGGGACGAGCCTCGGTATGCGCAAGCGACACAATGTCACCGGCGCAAATACGCTCAAGCAACGACAATGCGATTTCGGACTCCGGAACACATCTTAAAGCGAGTGTGGCGATGACACTGGAAAACAAAGGCGAACAATGCAGTCGCTCGCCCATTGCTTCGAGCACAATAATCTGCTCGACAAAACCGAGGTCTAAACCACCGCAAGCTTCGGGTACTAATATGCCTTGCCAGTACATTTGTTCGCACAGCCGCTGCCAAGATTCGGCGCAGTAGCCGGCATCAGATGTCATCGCTTGACGGGTCGCCGAGCTATCAGCCACCTCTTGCATGAAAGCGCTTGCTGTATCCCCCAGCATTCGCTGCTCATCGGTAAAGCGAAAGTCCACGTGTGTCTCCTCAATACGCCTAGATCGCTGTCGATCTAAAGCTTAACTACCCCATACCGCTTGCGCGGGAACTTCCTGCTCTAGCAGTATTGCCATGGCATCGCCCACATCTGCGGGAGCCCACCGTGAACCTTTATCGACGCCTTCAGTACTACGCCAGCCATCAGCAATCGCGATACGACCACCTTCGGCTTCGATGATTTTGCCAGTGACATGCGCCGAGCGACCAGAGCATAGCCATGCGACCACTGAAGAAACATTTTCGGGTGCAAAATGGTCGAAAGTATTGTCGTCAGGGGCCGCCATACGCTCAGCCATGGCGGGTACAGCCGTAGTCATGCCGGTCCTCGCAACGGGGCAAATAGCATTGGCCGTGACTCCATAACGACCGAGCTCTGCCGCTTGATTCAAGGTAAGCGCCGCAATCCCCGCTTTCGCTGCAGCGTAATTCGACTGGCCCACCGACCCTTGAAGCCCAGCGCCGGACGTCGTGTTTACCAATCGGCCTGAAACGGCAACACCGGATTTCACTTGGTGGCGCCAATACTGCACTGCGTGACTCGCAATACAAAAGTGGCCCTTCAGATGAACAGCCATAACAGCGTCCCAATCCGCCTCGCTCAACGATGCAAACATACGATCGCGATTATTACCCGCGTTATTGACCACCGCATGAAGATCGCCAAAGGTATCTAGCGCCTGCTTCACCGCGTCGCCCGAACTCTCATAACTCGTGATGTCTGAGCGGTTCACGACTGCGCGACCACCACTTGTGAGAATCTCGTCGACCACGGCCTGAGCTGCCTCAGTGTTAATGTCGTTAACCAGCACTTGCGCACCTTCAGCAGCCAATACCCGCGCATGGGCAGCACCTAAGCCACCCCCAGCGCCGGTAACAATAACGACACGATCCTGACAAATACCCGACATAGCTACCTCTTTAAGCCGTTCAAAATTAAAGCCGCTCTAAAATAGTGACGTTTGCTTGACCGCCACCCTCACACATTGTTTGCAGTCCGTAGCGCACTTGCCGCCGCTCCATCTCGTGCAACAACGTGGTCATCAGTTTGGTGCCCGTTGCACCCAAGGGATGGCCCAGAGAGATCGCACCGCCATTAACATTGGTTTGCTCATGGGGATAGCCGGTTTCCGCAAGCCACGCCATTGGCACAGATGCAAACGCTTCGTTTATTTCGACCAGGTCAATGTCACTCAAACTCAAACCCGATTTCTTCATCGCGTGAGCTGTCGCAGGAATCGGTGCTGTTAGCATCCAGATAGGATCGTCAGCCCGCACACTCATATGTGCAATGCGCGCTCTTGGCGTTAAACCATAACGTTTAAGCGCAGCTTCACTCACAACTAATACAGCCGAAGCAGCATCACAGGTTTGGCTCGACACAGCCGCGGTGATCGAGCCACCTGCTTGTAGGGGCTCTAACCCGGCCATAGCTTCGAGGGACGTGTCGCGAATGGTCTCGTCCATCGCTAAACCATTCATCGGCACGATCTCGCGATCAAAAAACCCCGCGTCAGTTGCCGCACGGGCGCGTCGGTGGGACTCCAATGAGAACGCCTCCATTGCCTCCCGGGATAGCTGCCACTTATCGGCAATCATTTGGGCAGACTTAAACTGTGTCACCAAGCCATCCCCATAGCGATCAACCCAACCCTCACTCCCCGAAAAGGGATCGTTGAAGCCGAGCGCTTGTCCTGCAAGCATCGCCGATGAAATCGGTATTTGCGTCATTGTCTGCACACCGCCGGCCAGCACGATGTCCATCGTGCCCGACATTACTGCCTGCGCGGCAAAATGGACGGCTTGCTGCGAAGATCCACACTGACGATCGATAGTAGTGCCAGGCACTTCATCACTTAGCCCCGCGGCTAACCAGCTTGTTCTAGCAATATCGCCGGCAAGAGGGCCAATAGTATCCACACAACCAAAAATAACATCGTCATAATCGCGATCGGGAATGCTATTGCGCTCAACAATGGCTTTAATCGCAAATGCACCCAAATCGGCACCGTGCACGTGCGCTAAAGAACCTTTTCGACGGCCAGTAGGTGTTCGCAATGCATCGACAATGTATGCATCTGTTCGTTGAGTCATTCTAAGTATCCTTAAGCGACGTCGACGCTATCGGTAATTGAGCGACGGCCAAATGTGAATTCCGGGCCTAACAATGCATTGGGGCGTAGCAACCATTCATGCATGCGATTTTTGTGAAAACCGTCATCACCCCATTCACGCGCAAGCGCCCAGCAACGCTTCACCCATATTTGAAGATCGCACTCCCAGGTGTAACCCATAGCTCCATGCAGCTGAATACTGTTGCGGGCAGCTAACATTGCGGCCCTCGCCGCCGCTATTTTTGCGTGAGACACTGCAAAATCCGCACGATCAGGCGACACAGCAGCCGTATACGCGGCTCGATAAACAACGGGCTTTGCATATTCAAGCTGGACGGCCACATCTGCCATCAAATGTTTCACCGCTTGATTAACCCCAATCGCGCGTCCGAACTGCTGGCGGTCGGTACTGTACTGAATGCATTGGTCAATAATACCCTGCGTCAAGCCCAGCAGCTGTGCCGCGCTCGCCAATGCGCCACGATTCAGCGTCGCACGCCAAAGCTTAGCGCCGGCTTCACCGTTGGCAATTTGCGTGTCTGAACTCGGATCAAAAGTGACGGATGCCAAGCGGCGACTCGGATCAACACTTTTGTGACTTTTTAAGGTCGTCGAATCACGATGAATCAAATGCAGTTCATCCCCATGCTCGAGCAGCAGCCAATCGGCATGGTGAGCAAAATTGACACACGGATTAATTGGATGCGCCACTGCCACGCTCGTGGTTCCCGCAATCAGGCCGTCGAGCACCTCCTGCACACCACCGTTGCCCAACCCTCGATCCAGTACATCGACCAACAATGGCGTGACAACCATAGCCGATTCAACGACAGGTTCGGGTAAGGCCGCACGACCACATGCTTCTGCCAGCAATACAAAGTCCACTAAATCGAGCCCTAAACCATCAAGGCTTTCAGGCACTAACATTGATCCGAAGCCGAACGCTTGGATCTGCTGGAGCAGAGCCTCGTCAGTGCCGGAATCGGTATCCCAGCGTGAGCGAATTCGGTCAGTTGTTACTTCACCAACCAACATGGCATGAAGCGCATCGCGAAAGCTCAGCTGATCGTCACTAAAGGTAAAATCCATCGTCGTTCAACCTATGATTATTTGCGCGGCATGCCAAGCATGCGCTCGGCAATGATGTTGCGCTGAATCTCATTAGTGCCGGCGTAAATCGGACCGGATTGCGCAAACATGAAGCCATCTAGCCAACTGCCAAGCTCGGTAATTTCTGCAGCTGTTTCGGGCTCTATTTCAGCGCGCGCGCCAAGAAGCTTCATCGCTGTTTCGTGAATAAGAATATCCATCTCTGACCAGAAGATTTTGTTACAACTCGCCTCAGGGCCAATGGAACCACCGCGCGTTAGCTTGGAAGCCGTTTGGTACGTAGACAACGCATAAGCTTCCGCGTCCATGTAGCAGCGCAGCACCGCATCTTCAATCGATGGATCAAGAACATCGCTGCCTCGATCTCGATAAAGATCGACCAGCCGACGCGCCGCCTGCTGAAAGCGCGCGGGGCTACGAAGCATTAATCCACGCTCAAAACCTGCCGTCGCCATAGCGATATTCCAACCTTCGCCCTCGCCTCCCAACATATTAAATGCGGGAACCCGAACATCGTCGAAGAAAATTTCTGCAAATCCTGGAAGGCCGTTCAACTGTGCAATGGGTCGCACCGTAATACCGGCGGCGTTGAGTGGCACGAGTATTTTACTCAAGCCACGGTGACGCTCAGACGCTGGATCAGTGCGAAAAAGACCGAATACCCAGTCTGCATAAACAGCGCGGGTCGACCAAATCTTCTGGCCGTTGATCACAAACTCATCGCCGTCTCGATCGGCGCGACATCGGATAGCCGCCATATCAGAGCCGGCATTGGGTTCAGACCAACCCTGAGCCCAAATTTCATCACCGCTCGCCATGGCAGGGATAAAGCGCGCTTTCTGCTCCTCAGTGCCGTATTCCATGAGTGTTGGCCCAAGCAAGAAAATGCCATTCTGGTTCACACGTAACGGTGCACCGGCACGGTAGTACTCTTCCTCAAAAATCAACCATTCGATCAAGTCACAGCCACGCCCACCGTAAGCTTCTGGCCATGTGACCATGCCCCAGTTGCCTTTCGCGAGGGTTCGCTCCCACTCCCGATGTGCCGCAAAACCTTCTTCGGTATCAAACGAAGCGAGAGGCGTTCGAGGGACGTTGACCGCAAGCCACTCACGAATTTCAGCCCGGAAAGCGTGCTGTGCTTCAGTGTAATTAAGATCCATACGCCTTCAACTATCCTGTTCTTTGTTTTTTGCCGCCATGGTCTTGGCGTTCTGGCCACCCAGCTTGTCACCTGACACCAGCTCATTATGTGCATGGGTGAAGTGATGCCATGCGAACGCGGCATCCATCCCCGTCCGCTTACCCTGCAGGTCTTCGATGTTATTAATGGCTTGCTTCGTCAAAGCAAGGCCAAGCCGCGGCATCTCAGCTACCTTACTGGCCAAGGCTGCGACATCATCCGTGAGTGTTTCGCGAGTACTCATTCTATTGACCATGCCCATCTGATAAGCACGCTCGGCGCTCATGCGATCGCCGGTAAAAAGAAACTCTTTCGCAATCCGGGGGTTGAGCTCGAAGGGATGGGCAAAATACTCGACCCCGGGGATACCCATACGTACGACTGGATCTGAGAAAAAAGCATCGTCAGTTGCGACAATCAAATCACACACCCATGCCAACATGAGCCCGCCGGCAATACAGGCACCTTGAACTGCAGCGATTGTGGGCTTGGGTATGTCACGCCAACGTCGACACATACCCAGGTACGCTTCAGCTTCACGGACATAGAGAAATTCGCCGCCTTCTTTATTGGCGTGGTCATACCACATGGTCACACGATCTTGACTGAGATGTACGTCGCGACCAGGCGTACCAATATCATGCCCCGCAGAGAAGTGCTTACCCTCCCCACGGAGGACAATTACTTTTACATCGTCATCAGCAACGGCTCGCTTAAATGCGTCATCAAGCTCGTAGGTCATGCGGCCGTTTTGCGCATTATTGTACTTCGGCCGATTCATGGTGATCCAAGCAATACCATCAGCGGCCTCATACAAAACGATGTCGTGCTCTTCGGTGTAATCCGCGGTTTGGTCCGTCATGCTTGCTGCTCCTGTGCGCGCTCGCGAATACCCGGAGGGTTGTCTTTTAACTGCTTCCCCCGCAGATTTTTGGGATCGAGTTCGGCGATGATGGCTAGCTGCTCAGCACTCGGGTGAGCCGTTTCTCCCAACCCTGCAATAGCGACCAACTCGAAACCGGTGTTATCGCGAACTTCTTGCTCGCTCACACCCGGGTGCAAACTGATGATACGGGGCTGAAAATTAGGCCCTTGAAAATCCATAACACACAAATCAGTGATCACACGGCGGATATCAATATCAGATAACTGATAGCCTTTGGGCAGTCGGTCTGGGTTGTAACCGATCGAACAGACGACATCACACTCCCCTTCCACGAATACACGCTTGGAATGTTTCGGCACGAAAAATGAATTGGCATGACTAATTGAATTACCCGGAAATCCACGGACACCTAAAAGCTGTACTTTTGGCGCAGCGTAAGTTCCACCGAGTGCTGAAATATTTGTTTGGCCGAAACAATCAATTTGGCTGGGACCGACCAAGGCATGGCGTGCACCGCTCCACACATTATCAAAGATGCGTGCAAATCCCATCCAGTTCTCATTGGCCTGCCCTGCGTGACTACTAGCCCCGCTAACAGGGTTCGGGGCAGACAACATAAACGACTGGCTGTCGGTCATCATCAGATCGGGGTTTGACGAGCGCATGGCGACCGATGCAGCTAAGCGAGGCAACAGGCCGATGCCCGTGGCAAGCACTTCGCCGTCGCCTTTGAACACATCACTCGCAGCACAAACCATTAATTCAGCAAGGGAAAAGGACATCCAATTCACTCCTTAATAAGCGGGGATAGGTAACTGCGCAATGGCGTCTATACCGCCTACCGCAGCTTGATAGTCGGCCTCACTGGCACCCAAGAACTGTTCAGCGTAGGCACCATAGCCGCCGTCGGCGATGAGCGCCCCATAGGCTTTGAAGTGGGCGACATCGAAACCATGCAACGGATCGCTTGAACTAGGGTGAGCGCCACCTGGCATATGAACGACAGCTTGCGTGTTGTTGCGTTCCCAAAATACACGTCGTGCTACGGCAGGATCATTGAAGTGACTGCTCTCAACCATTTCGTCGACCGACACGATGGTGTGCTTGGCGGCTCGAGCGAACCAGTCATCCATATAATGGTCAGGACTCGCTACCTCACACACGCCACGAGCATCCGCACGTGTCGCGTGGAGTAATACTACATCGGGGACCAAAGCGGGCATCGCGACCCATTCTTTATCATCGTAAGGACTATCGATAACCGCAAGCTCAGGATTATTGCGAATAACATCGGTACCGAGCCCCACACGCGTGGGGATAAATGGACAACCCCAGGCAGCTGCACGTAAGCCCAACAGCATCATACCTTCATCGATTTCCATGGTTTCCAGGGAACCAGCCTCCCGAGCGATTCGAAAAGCGGGCTCAAGGGGCATAAAATCGAGAGATACAAAGGCGAAAATGACTTTTTTGACTTTCCCCGCTGCGCAGAGTAACCCCACATCCGCACCACCATAGGCGATAACCGTGAGATCCGTAACATCGGAGCGCAGCAGTTCACGCACCAAGCCCATGGGCTTCCGCCGTGGACCCCAGCCGCCGATGCCAATCGTCATCCCTGACTCAATCGCGGAAATCGCGTCTCGCGCACTGACTCGCTTGTCCATTTTCCGGGCCTTCTATAGCAGTGATTAGAGCGTGACAGTATCGAGGTAGCTCGGGTCTAACAGCATCACCCATTGAGACTATGACACTGGCGGCCGTGTTACGTAGTTTGTGTGCTGAATACTATTATCGAGATTTGGGCATGTCAGAAGCCACCATCAATGCCGGTCAAACAATTATCGACGCTCTTGAATCGAGCGCTGCGCGCTATGGTGCGCGTCCGTTTATTATCGATGGTGACATCGAAGTGAGCTTCGCTGAGCTGCTGACGCGCGTCGAAGCTGTCGCAACAGGACTCCTACTAGAGGGCTTTACATCAGGTGATCGCGGCGCAATTTGGAGTCCAAACAGCGCCGATTGGATAATCGCAGCCTTAGCCATTCAGCGCGTCGGCGGAACACTCGTAACGCTTAATACTCGCTACAAGGCCGGTGAAGCCGCAGCCATTCTCAGAGCAAGCGGAACACGCGTTGTGTTCGCCATTGAGTCCTTTCTCGATACCGCCTACATAAGCGCGCTCATTCAAGAGGATCTCGGGAGCACCGAGATGATAGTGGCTTTGGGATCGAAAGATGCGCTTCACGTTGAAACCTCGAGCTCTATCGATATTCGTCGATTGGAGTCGCTAGAGCACCGGGGCACCGAAGCGGCTCTTGAGGCCGACTGGAAGGCACGTTTAAACGCGTGTCGCGCGATGGTACGTCACGATACACCGAGCGACATATTGTTCACGTCAGGGACTACGGGCACGCCTAAGGGCGTCGTCACGCATCACGGGCAGAATGTTAAAGCGTTCAAGCACTTTGCTGATATCTTGGGTATCGACGAGAGCGACCGCTACCTCATCATCAATCCGTTTTTCCACAGTTTTGGTTATAAAGCTGGCTGGCTCGCCGCATTGCTCAATGGGGCCACGGTATACCCCATGGCCGTTTTTGATGTTCCTAGCGTTCTTGCGTGCATCGAACACCATGGCATTACCGTAATGCCCGGGCCACCGACCTTGTTTCAATCAATCCTTAACCATCCCACTATCGATTTTGCCAAACTGCGAAGTCTCAAGAAGGCGACCACGGGTGCTGCAACAATCCCTACTCAGCTCATTGTTGATATGCAAAAAGTTCTGGGTATCGACACCGTATTAACGGCTTACGGCCTCTCTGAAAGCACTGGGCTTGCAACAATATGTCGAACGGGGGACAACGCTGAAACTATTGCGTCTACATCGGGGCGGGCGATACCCGAGATCGAAGTAGCCATTATGAATTCGCAACAGCAACTCCTGGGAACGGGTGAAGTCGGCGAGATTGTGATCCGTGGTTTTAATGTCATGCAAGAGTATCTCGATAACCCTCTCGCTACGGCTGAGACCATCGATGCGCAAGGATGGCTGCATACCGGTGACGTAGGGTATCTCGATGCCGAGGGTAACCTGAGCATCACTGACCGTTTAAAAGACATGTACATTTGCGGTGGCTTCAATTGTTACCCCGCGGAAATTGAGAATCAATTGCTCGCCCACCCAGGCATAGCCCAGGTTGCGGTAACCGGTGCACCCGATGACCGGCTGGGGGAAGTGGGTGCCGCTTTCTTCGTCGCAGCCCACAATTGGGAGCCCGACATTGATGAATTAAAACAGTGGAGCCGCGAGCATATCGCTAATTATAAAGTCCCGCGCTATTTTATTCCCCTCGAAAGCTTACCCCTTAATGCGTCGGGTAAAGTGCTAAAAACAGAACTACGACAATACCTAAACCGCCTTAGGGCTGAATAAACAAGGAGTTTCATCATGGCGATCAAAAGCCTCGGCTACCTCGGCGTAAACAGTGGACTCAGCGATGATTGGCGACAGTTTGCCTGCGAGGTCATGGGTCTACAGGACGTCAGTGATCAGCTCGCAAGTGCTGAGGGAGAGTTGTATTTCAAGATGGACGACCACCCCTTCCGTTTGTTTGTGCAGCCAAGTAGGGAAGAAGGACTCGCTGTGTGTGGCTGGGAGGCAAACAATGCGTGCGGCTTATCGGAAGTGGCCGATGCCCTCGCTTGCGCTAACGTCGATTTTGAGTGGGCTAATGCCGATCTGATCGCGAAACGCCGAGTGCAAAACCTACTGTCTTTTAGTGATCCTGCCGGCAACAAGCATGAGGTGTATTGGGGCGTCATTTCAGATTTTAAACGCTTTACATCGCCCGTTGGTGTGCGGGAGTTTATTACCGGCAACCACGGTATGGGACACGTCGTGCTGCCCGCCCCTAACTTTGACGACACTGTGACTTTCTTCTCGGACGTGCTCGGCTTTGGCCTCTCCGATTTGATGAAAATTCGCTTTACCCCCGACCCCCAGGAGCCCGAAAAGCGCCTGTGGTTTATGCACTGTAATAGTAGGCACCACAGCCTAGGCTTATTCGAAATGCCCCACCCCTCAGGCTGTATTCACATGATGGCAGAGGTGCCGACTATCGATGAAGTAGGTCTTTGCGATGATCGACGAATCGCTAAAGGAACCAAGCTCTCTGGTACTTTAGGCCGACATGCCAATGACCATATGGTGTCTTTCTATATGCGTAGCCCGAGTGGGTTTGACGTCGAATATGGTGCCGAAGGACGCATTATTGACGACTGGGACAGCTACGAAGTCTTTCAAAGCACCGTAGCGAGTTTCTGGGGACACGATTTTAGCGTAGGTCACTCGGACTAAATGTAATCACGTAATTAGTGCGTTCGGGGTATGCCCCAGCGAACGAGCTTTGTAAGGATTAGATCACGGATGCGCACCACGCATCGGCGGCTTGCTTACTCGCAGCCTCCAACGGATCCACACATAGGAAAATAATATGAGCACACATGAACCCGTCGTTAGCCAGCAAATACTCGATCTTATTGCCAGCAAGTCTGATGAGCAGCGCAGCAATCGCAAAATGAGTCCAGAGGTTGTCGAGGCACTAAAAGAGTGCGGCTTCTTTAAAATGCTCCTTCCCAAACAATGGGGCGGCAGCGAATATCGTCCGCAGGCCTTCTTTGCAGAACAAATGCGAATTGCTGAGGCCGACATGAGCACTGCATGGGCGTGTGGCATCGTCGCAGTTCACGCGTTCCAAGTAGCGCTAATGTCCGAAGAAGCACAGAAAGAAGTCTATGGTGATGGTCCGAACGCGCTCATCAGTAGTTCATACAACCCCGTGGGCGCCAAAGCTGAGATGTGTGAAGGCGGCTTCATGTTGAGCGGCCGGTGGGGCTGGAGCTCAGGCTCCGATCATTGCAGCTGGGCGCTTCTTGGTGGCGTTATTCCTGGTGATGGTTACCGTACATTCTTGATTCCTCGCAGTCAGTATGTGATTGAAGATACCTGGGATGTGATGGGCCTTCAGGGTACGGGCTCAAACGACGTATTCATTGAAGCACCCATCTTCGTACCCGAGCATCGAACCCACAAACAAATGGACGGCTTCAATTGCGTGCACGATCAAGAAAGTGCCATGTACGATCTGTCATGGGCTCAAACCTTTGTTCGCGTCGTTAACACTGCAGCTATCGGCGCACTCAAACATGCGCTCAAAATCTTTATTGATACGCGCGTTGGCACGGCTACAACTGATATGACGAAGCTTGCAGGGGACGTTGAAACCCAAGAGCGGATTGCACGTGCGATGAATACTACGGCTGAGCTTGAAGCCGTAATGATGTATAACTTTGACAAAATGGAAGCGGCCAATTGGAAGCCCACCATCGAAGAGCGCATCCTGTATCGCTACCAAGCCTCTCTGGTCATCGACAAGGCCATCGCTGCCATCGATACGTTGTTTGATGCCGCTGGTGGACGCTCGGTGTTTAAGAATCATCCACTCCAAAACCTTTGGCATGACATCCACATTGCACGTTGCCACGTGGCGAATAACCCGACCGCATTTAGCCGCAACCTAGGTAGCGTCGCGCTAGGCATGGATAACAAGGATGTGTTTATCTGATGGCAGCGAATCCTGAACAGTCGCGTTGGCTTGAGGTCGATGACCTATCGCTTCACTACACCGTCCATGCGCCCCATGCTGATGAACGCGGCACTGTCGTATTCATCCATGGCAGTGGCCCTGGCGCGAGTGGCTGGAGCAACTTCAAGCACAATGTTGCGGCATTTCAGGACGCAGGCTATTGCTGCGTCGTCTATGATCAATGGGGTTATGGCTTATCCTCAAAGCCCCAGGACAGAGACTACACGCTGACATTTTTTGTCGACGGACTCATTGCTTTACTCGATGAGCTGAACATTGCCTCAGCAACGCTTGTGGGCAATTCTCTTGGGGGAGCGATCGCCTTGGGGACATCTCTTGAGCATTCCGAGCGAGTCAAATCACTTATCTTGATGGCCCCCGGCGGTATTGAGGCTCGGGAACGGTATTTCGCTATGCCAGGCATTCAAGCCATGGTGAAGTTCCCAATGGGCTCCCCTGAGTTTACCCAAACAGTGCTCAGCGAATTGCTGACCCAATTGGTCTATGACCCAAGTAATATCGACGACGAGTTGGTCAATGAGCGCTGGGCCACCCTAGAAACACAAAATGCCCATGTACTCGCGACCATGCAAATTCCTGATCTATCGGATCGTCTCGCGGATATCACCATTCCGACCCTAGCATTCTGGGGTGCTGACGACCGTTTCTGCCCAGCCGATGGCATCTGGAAAATAATGTCTATGTCGGGACCGGTACAAGGAGAACTCCTAAACCAGTGCGGGCATTGGGTTATGAGTGAATATCCAGCACTGTTCAATCGCCGTTGTACCGACTTTCTCGCCAACTAACGCTGCGATAAGCTGGAGTCACGCCCCGCTTTCTGTTATTTAACAGGGGGCGTATCAACTAATAAGCGGCAGCGATCAATCTATGAATCAACCCAGTCTGGAGATGTTATCCTCGCTATTGGCAGCGCTCTACGATGGCCACATCGAGGAAGATCCTTACAATGCTTTCCTGACTGCTATGCGCAACAGTATTGACGCCAATTTTGCCTCGATTACTATGCGCGAGCCCCAGGGAGATGATGGTGGTCTAATGTTCGTTTCGTGCGAACAACTCCAGAAGACCTTTGTTGACGATCGCAACAATCCCTACAGCGACCGCTACTACACCTCCAACCTCATGACTAACCTGCCTTGGGGTAAGGTTGTCTCTCTGGACGAATGCCTCTCCTACCGATCTTTGGAGCAAACCGAGCTCTATCGCTACTGTATGTCGCCCATTGGCATTTATCATATGATCGGTGTCGACCTTCGTAATGCCAACGGACAGCGCTTTAGTGTGCGTTTTGGGCGACCGAAAGATGCCGCTAATTTTGGTGACGACGAGCGTATTTTTTTGAACCTTATGGCCGGGCATATGCAACGCGCCGTCGCGAACGGCATGCAAATTATTCAACTCGATAAAGAGCGCAAACTCTACAGCTCAACATTTGCGCGGCAGGCTGTTGGCATCATCTCCCTCGATGAGCGCGGCAAGGTCGTCACGCGCAATACCGTCGCAGATAACTTGATACGCCTAAAGGACGGTTTTTCCATCGTTAATGAGCAAATCTACGTGGAAAGCCCAACGACACGCGGAAAGCTCAATGAATATATTGAAGCCATCGTTCAAGCACAGAGAACGCAAGAACCTGCTCCCACCAACGCGATTGCCGTAGAGCGCCCTTCGGGAAAGGCTGATCTTGAATTCCTGATAAAACCGATGATGATCGACAAAACGGTGGAGCCGGGGCACACCCCCCATATGATCGTATTCATCAACGAACCCGAGCGCAGCTATGAGATTGACACCAAAATTTTGATGTCCCTCTATGGGCTGACGAATGCGGAAGTCAACCTATCTAAGCGTCTCGCTGAAGGTGCCAATCTCGATCAGGCGGCTGCCGATTTAGGAATCGCGAGAAACACTGCGAGAGCGCAGTTACGCAGTATTTTCGCCAAGACGGGTGTGTCACGCCAGTCGATGCTGGTGAGCCTTATTTTAAAAAGCGTTGTTACCTATTCGTAACCACTTTTGTTTCATCACAAAGCCGTGACAAAAAGCGCCTGTTAAATAGCAGGCCCCATATTTTCGCTGCCCCAGAATGCGCGCATGGCCACGACCTTACCAACAGTATTGAATCGGAACACATCGATAATATCGATGCTCATGGCTTGGTCTCCCGAGCCTACGTTAATCTTGAAAGGAAACGCCAACTCGTCACCAGCAAGCTTTGGCTCGCCCGTGAGGTGCCCAGCCGTAACGGACTGACAGGCCACCGTGTAAAACGCCCGTAGGTCGTCTTTTCCCGCTTTGATCTCTGTACCTACCGGATCTTCCACGGTCGCGGAGTCATCAAACAAGCCGAGGACTTTGTCGAGCTCGCCATCGACTAGCGCTTGAATATAAGTTTCACAGACCACTTTTGCTGCGTCGTAGCTGATCATAAATATCACTCTTTCTAGAAAGGAAGGCCGTCATCAATCGCGTGCTGACGATCGGCGGGTGTGTCGACGTCAGGGACATGGTACACGCCGTTCAGCGTATCCCAGACTGCAGGTGCATCAACTCGGGGTTTGTAAAACTGCGCGTACCACTGACGGCCAATCTTAAAAGGACCATCTTTCTTGAGCGCCATGATTTTTAGCGCCGGGCGCTTGTGGCGCCAGATCTGAAAATCAGTAGCAAACGCTTCGAGTGCGCCCGCTTGGGTTTGTCGAGCAATCTCACGATCGTCGTCAGTGACCACAGCGCCTGCGGCTTTGATCAAACAGCCGTGCCATGCCTTGATCCTGCCATCATCTACCGGCGTGTTGGCAATGAGCTCAAACTGCACGGAATCGCCCCATACCTGTTTGGAGAGGAGAATGCCCGGGCCTGTGTACCAAGTTGTCGTATACAGCATGACCCCGCCATACAACTGCATCGGGCCGCCCTGTCTCTGAATGTAGCGATAATCTTGCGCCTGATTCTCGAAGTATTCACACGGAGCACCGTGCGTTGGGCCTAAATGCCGAATATCCGACATGTTATCGAGTACTTCTTGAGGATGGATATCGAGCTCACCGAGATGGTCTAACGTCCAATGTATCCACTGGGGGTCATTCCACTGCTCAAGAAATGGCGCATCATAATCCGGCGCACCGCGCTCTTCATCAAACCACGCCATGATGCACCCCATGTTGTCCACCACGGGATACGACTGGATCGATGCTGACTTTGGGCATGGGCCGTCATGATAAGGAATGTCGTCCACTTCCCCGGCACTGTTGTAGCGCCAGCCATGGTAGGGGCAGCGTATAGAGTCGCCCTCGATTTGATGACCATTTCGAACAATCATCGCAGAATCACTGGCGGTCAGATGGGTACCCATATGGGCGCAGTAGGCATCGAGTAACACTGGATTACCGGTTTCTCCCCGATAAAGCGCTAGATCTCGACCAAAAAAACGAACCGCCATAGGGCCCTTATCGAGCTCGCTGCTCTCAGCCACGACAAACCAGCCACGTGGAAAGGTATGTGGACCTAAGTTGTAGTCAACTGCCTTGGCCATAGTCAATCCTCTGACATTGTTTCAAGTAGGCTGTGAGTATAAAACTCGGCCTCTCAATAGAAACGTCCATATGGACGTGCGGGACCTCTATTAGGCATCGCCTTCCTGAAAACTGGCATCACGTTTTTCGTTAAAGGCATCACGCGCCTCTTGTGAATCCTTGTAACTATAAGCTTCAAGAGTAAGGCCCTGCTCTCGACGGTATTTATCTTCCAGATTACCGTCTTCAATACCATTGAGCGCCTCTTTTGCAAGAGTCACCATTACAGAACTTTTAGCGGCGATTGATTCAGCAATGGCCATAGCCGCATTGACACGCTCGTTGAGTGGAACTACACGCTCCACCGCACCTAAGCGATACGCTTCCTGCGCGTCGATAAACTCACCGGTGAAGTACATATGGCGAACTTTCTGTACTGGGAACATGCGTTGTAAATGCGCGCCACCACCCATAGCACCTCTGTCGACCTCGGGAACCCCAAAGGATGCGCACTCTGACGCCACGATAATATCGGCCGCGCCCGCTATGCCGATACCGCCCCCAAGGACGAAGCCATGCAGCGCGACGATAACCGGCTTGGGGTTACGGTGTATTGCTTCGAAAGTATCGTAATTACCCTTATTAACAGGAACGATGCGATCCGGGTGTGCACCCAACTCCTTGATATCAACGCCCGCGCAAAAACCTTTACCCTCTGCGCTGATAACCAAACAATGCACATCAGAGTGCTTGCCTAAGCGGGTAATCTCTGCGGCAATTGCTGCCCACTCGTGGCTATCAAAAGCATTCACCGGGGGCTTGTTGAAGATTAGGTGCGCAATATGATTGTTAATTGAAGTGCTAAACGCCATTATTTTATTCCTTTGGGTGCTGCTCCGTACAATAAGCTTACATAACTCTCATAACTCTCATAACTCTAGTAACTACAAGAGCTACAACGAGTGACTTGAAAGCGCGCTCAGAGTGTCGTCTGCTTCTCGCATAATTCTTTCGATAAGGTCTGCTACAGCGGGCAAGTCATCGATAACGCCAGCAACTTGGCCCGAGGGCAAAATGCCTTCGCTGGGGTGACCGTTCACCATGGCCTCCTGAATCATCATGGGCGCGTTCGCAGCCATAATAGTTTGCCCAAGCGTTGTGTTACCTGACCGGTACATTTTCCAGGCACTACCGAGCATGCCCGGTAAAGAGCCGCCGGTCATGCGGGTAAAACCAATGCCATTTTTTATAGCGCGCGCCAGCAGACCAGCATTTGACGCATGCATAAGATCGGCTAGATATTGATTCGCAATCATTCGCTGCGGCAGGCCATCCAGCCGAGTACTCACAACAATATTTTCGGGGGTCGTATCGATATAAACCGCTTTTGTTTGATCAGGGACAGGGGACTCTTGGGTCAGTAAGAAACGCGTACCCATTGCAATACCATCGGCGCCTAGTGCGCGCGCAGCAATTAAACCAGCACCGTCGCGGAAACCGCCGGCTGCAGCCAGCGGCACGCTAACCGCGCGACGAACCTCGGGAAGTAATACCGTTGTAGCCACCGAGCCCGTATGTCCGCCCCCCTCGCTACCCTGAATAACCAGCGCATCGGCGCCCATTTCAACCGCTTTAACAGCGTGTTTTTTTGCGCCAACCGTGGGGATACATACAATGCCTGCGCGTTTAAGCTTCTCGACAGACTGTGACGACGGTGACCGACTGTAACTTACAGCCTTGACGCGCTGGGCGACGCACAGGTCAACGATGTCTTCTGCAAAGGGGACGTACATATGAAAATTGACGCCAAAAGGGGCGTCGGTCTTCGCTTTTATAGCGGCGATACCTTGCTCGATCTCTTCGAGGGTCATGACGGCGCCGGCCAAAAATCCAAAACCACCCGCATTGCTAGTTGCCGCTACGAGGTTCGCGTCAGCTACCCAGCCCATAGCGGTTTGGATAATGGGGTAACGGCACCCAAGCAAGTCAGTTAATGGCGTATTCATAGACATACCGTTGTAGCACCGTCAGAGTTTACAGTGCTGCCACATTACTGGTGTGATCAATTTAAGGTCAACGTCATGATGCGAGTACTTATAGGCTTAATAGACTATGACGACTGAGGTTGTTCAGCGCACCATAAGCACTCTGGTCAAAAAGATAAAAGACACATACCCATGGACGACTACACACGAGCTAACCGTGACGCTGTCGCGCAGCTAACGGCAATCGGTGCACCTTTTGAGGTCGAGACTCGGTACTACGAGGGCGTGCCGCTCAAAGCCTATAAAAATGCAGAACCTAATCTCGCTCAGCTAATGGCGCCCGGAAGACAGTTCGGTGATGCCACTTTTGTCCAGTATCCAGGCCAATCGTTAACCTACAACGCCTTTTGGCTCGCCGTCGACCGGCTGACCGCAACCCTGATCACCGAACTAGGCATCGTGTCAGGGGACAGAGTCGCCATCGCAATGCGTAATCGGCCCGAATGGCTCATCGCGTTTACCGCCATCATTCACGCTGGGGCAGTTGTAGTGCCACTCAATAGCTGGGGTAAAAGTGAGGAATTAAGCCAGAGCTTGAATGATAGCGATGCTACATTATTGATCTGCGATTCGCCGCGTTATCGCTACGTTAGACAGAGCAACAGCGGCATTACGACGTTACTCGTCGACGCGTGCGAAGATGATAACCCAGAGCATCACTGGAAGGACGTGCTTGTAAACGATCATGCGCTACCTAGCGTTCAAATCGATAGTCATGACCCGGCGATTTTACTGTTTACCTCGGGGACATCCGGGCGCCCTAAAGGCGCCCTTTTCAGCCATTTCAACTGCTGCCAATCGCTGATGAATATTGAATTCATTGGCGCTTGCACGTACATGACTAATACCGACGCGATGAATGCTATTTTGAGTAGCGCGACACCGCCCAAGACTTTGCTGTCAGTACCCCTCTTCCATATTAGCGGCTTGTTCAGTCAATTCATCATCAATCTCCGTCATGGTCGCGGCTTGTACATCATGTACAAGTGGGACGCCTCTGAGGCGCTTCGCCTTCTCCGCGAAGAGGGTATTACGGTCATTATGGGCGCTCCCGCAATGCTTTTAGAGATGCTCTCGATTAAGGATTTCCGCCCCGAAGATGCTAAGACCCTCAGTAATATCAGCGCAGGTGGCGCCGCCACACCTGAGATCCTGCATAACCTTTACAGAGAAAAGGTAACGCAAGGGCTCGCGGGGGCCGGCTGGGGGATGACCGAAACAGGAGGCACTGGCGCCGCATTTACCGGTAAATACATGCATGAGCGTCCCGGTGCATCGGGCTTTCCCAGCCCTATCCTCGAGCTCAGTTTCCACGATGAACAAGGCAAAATTGTGCCTGAAGGCCAGCCGGGAGAGATTTGGATTCGCTCCGCGGCAGCGATACAACGCTATATCAGCGGTGCGTCTGACGATACGGACTTTAGCGACGGCTGGCTCAAAACGGGCGACGTAGGCTACGTGAGCCCTGAAGGCCTGCTGTATTTAAGTGGCCGAACCAAAGATATGATCATCCGCGGGGGCGAAAACATTTATCCCGCGGAAATCGAGTCCTGCTTGCTCACCTATCCGGGCTGTATCGAAGCGGCTGTTATCGGCATGGATAGCGCCAAGTGGGGAGAAGAAGTTGCCGCCGTTATGCGTTGCGAGCTGCCTGCTGCATCAGGTGATGCAGATGATGTCCGAGCACACTGTGAACACCATCTCGCCGGATTCAAAGTACCCGCGCAGATTATCTTTACTGATGAAGCATTTCCGCGGAATGCCGTGCAAAAGTTGCTGAAAAGCGCGATTCGCGATCGTTATTTCATCACGCCATCACAAAATACAGAGGCTTAGCCGCAATGAGCGAAATGGAAAAATTCCGCGCTGAAGTACGCGCTTTTTTGGAAGCACACTGTCCCCCATCGCAGCGACAACCCATCATACGTGAAGAGCAAATATGGGCGGGTAAAAAAACTCAATTTCCGAGCGAAGACGCCCGCCAATGGTTCGAAGCGATGCGCGACAAGGGCTGGACGGCGCCCGAATGGCCTACTGAATACGGTGGTGGTGGACTTACCTCAGAGCAAGCTCGGATTTTGCAAAAAGAAATGGCACGGATGAATTGCCGACCACCCCTTTATGATATGGGTCTGTGGATGCTGGGCCCCGCCCTCCTCGCCTACGGTAATGAGGCACAAAAAGCGACGCATATTCCTCGAATTGTGCGTGGCGAAGCTCGGTGGGCACAAGGCTATTCAGAGCCAGGTGCCGGGTCCGATTTGGCCAGCCTAAAGACCCGCGCTGATGATGGAGGCGATCACTTCGTCGTTAATGGCACCAAGATCTGGACAACACGTGCCGATGTGGCAGATTGGATTTTTTGTCTCGTACGCACCGATCCCGAGGCAACGAAGCAGCAAGGAATCAGCTTCCTACTCATTGATATGGAGAGCGAAGGCGTATCCACTGCACCGATTCAACTCATCAGCGGTGAATCGGAGTTTTGCCAGACGTTTTTCGATAATGTCAAAGTCCCCAAAGACAATCTCGTTGGAGAACTGAACGGAGGCTGGGCAGTTGCAAAAGAGCTCCTAAAGCACGAACGAAAGCTCATGGGGACAATGGAGTCGATCACAGAAAAAGTTGACGTGGGGCTGGTGGAGCTCGCTCGCGAGCACCTTGCGTTCGACGAGAACAATAAACTACTCGATCGCGAGTTACGCCAAGGAATAGCTCGTCACTTGATGAATGATGAAGCAATGGCGTCACTCAATGAGCGCATGTTCCATGAATTCAAAGCGGGCAAATCCGATCCTCGCCTACCCATGCTTGTCAAACATCTTGGCACGTCCGAGTTACAGCGTAAGGACGAACTCATATTGCGTATTCTAGGCAATCAAGGCCTGAGTTGGGAAAGTGACCGTACCTCACCCAACATTCACCGTATGGTGAGAAACTGGGCATACAACAAGGCACATACTATCGCTGGAGGCACGTCGGAGATTCAGCTCAATATCATCGCGAAACGCGCCCTAGGGCTTCCCGACCAATAAAAGGCTTGCCCGACCAATAAAAGGCCTGCCCGACCAGTAATAGGCCTGCCCGATCAATAAGAGGTTACCACCGTGGTTCTCAACGAAGAGCAACAACTGCTAAAAGATACGATTGCCGATTTTCTCGACGAGCACGCACCTACGTCGGCTCTGCGCGAACTGCGCGACAACCCCGACGCACCTGCTTGGCAAGACATGCTGTGGCAGCAACTGTGCGAGATGGGCGTACCAGCCGCTGCGCAGCCCGACAGCGAGGGTGGCTTGGGCTTTGGTTGGTTGGGCCAAGGCGCGATTCTGAGGGAAATGGGCGCACGCTTAACTGCGTCTCCACTGATTTCAAGCGTAGTATTTGCAGCTGCGGTTGTTCGGCACTGCGCCAGCGCTGAGCAGGCCCAGCAATGGCTACCTGGGCTCACTGAGGGCACCGAGATCGGCTGCGTAGCGTTCCAAGAGAAAAGTCACTTCCATGTGGACGCCCAGTTAGCAGAGGGCCCGACGGGCACCATTAGCGGTCAAAAGCTATTTGTGCCCGGTGCCTCGAAAGCACACTCTTTATTCGTCACCGCACGTCGAAACAACGGTGACTTCGGCATCGCGCGAATAAATTTACCGCTTCATGGCGTCGAGATTGCAGAAGAATTACTTTTTGATGGCAATCGTTACGCACAGGTGCGCTTCGATCAAACAGAGATTTCCGACGTCAACTGGCTGCAGGGTACTGACATCGAAGCCGGCTTTCAGCGCGCTATTGATGAGGCCACTATCGCATTATCAGCAGAAATGATCGGTGGTGCCCGTGCATTGCTTACTCAAACTGTGGACTACCTTTGCGAGCGTGAGCAGTTTGGCGTGAAAATTGGCAGTTTTCAGGCACTACAGCATCGTTGTGCACAGGCTTACTGTCAGTTAGAACTGGCTGAATCCGCTGTGCTCAGCGCTCTCACTGCACTTGATAGCAACCCAACTGACTTGCGCGATACCGCTAGCCGAGCAAAAGCACTGGTCAGTGATGCCTATGAGCATATCTCTAACGAGGCCGTTCAGCTTCATGGGGGTATGGGGGTAACGGACGAAATGGATGTGGGCTTGTTCCTAAAACGCTCTCGCGTTTGCAACCAAATGTTTGGCGATGCTAATTGGCATCGCGAGCGCTTCGCTTCCTTACGTGGACTGTAATGCCTGATCCCGAAGAAGCTGATATCGCGGGTACTTCGTGTGTGAACTGGGTGTGGCTCTCTACGAGCAAACCCAGTGATCCGACCGCTATTCGTGAACAGCTTGAAAGCCTGTCGGGTATAAAATCCGCGTACTATGCCACCGCCGATGAACACAGCGCTCACGCAGCGAGGTGGACTCGCGACCCCACTAACTACTTGCCACAAGCGCGTCTCGCAATCGAACCAGAAGAAGCCAATAATTCAATATTATTCAACAACTTAAATTCAATATTTAATCTTGATTATTACATTTGCACAACACGAACGCCCTTGGAAATCCCACTGAAACCACGAGAAACATACGCCGGCACACTGCAGCTATGCTGTTTCAAGCGGCTACCCGAGATTGATGACGCACGGCTCGCCACCTTGTGGCACGGCGAGCATACGAGCATTGCCCTAGAGACTCAGAGTACAGAGGCCTATCGGCAACACTGGGTCGATGCCTGTCAAGGACCCGATTTCGATGGCATTGTAGAAGAGTACTTTCCCTTAGCCGCCGCCACATCAGCAGAACACTTTTTCGCAGCCGCCAACGACCCCGTAAAGCTCAAAGCCAATATCGAGAAACTCACAGCCAGTAGCACTCGTTTTTTAGATTTAACGCAGACCTCAGTGATCCACTTGAGGGACCACCGACTTGTATAGGACACCGCTATGTCACGAACACTAGACAACAAAGTAGCACTCATTACCGGTGCGGGTCAGGGAATCGGACAGGGAATAGCCTTTTCTCTGGCGAGCCGAGGCGTACGCGTCATCGCCGTTGGGCGGACATTGGACAAATGTGAGCACACCGCAAAAGAAATCAAACGCCGCTTTGACCAAGATGCCGCTGCATTACAGTGCGACATTAGTGACCTATCGGCATTAGACCAGCTCGTGACTGAGGCATGCACCGTCTATGGCCGTCTCGATATTCTCGTCAACAACGCGGTATCGACTACGGTAAAGCCCCTACTGAACGTTGATGTAAGCGAATTTGAAGCCGGTCTGCGAGTGGGGCCTGTGGCCACATTACGACTGATGCAATTAGCCTATCCCCATTTAAAAGCCCACAGTGATGGCTGCATCATTAACTTGGCCAGCACTGCGGCCATGCGCTGGGACGCCAGTAATTATGGCGTCTACGCTGCTGAGAAAGAGGCTATCCGAGCGCTAACACGTGCGGCGGCCTGTGAATGGGGTCCCGATGGCATTCGAACCAACGTCATCCTGCCCCACGCCAAATCGCCAGCGCTAGCCGCCTGGGCTCAACACAGGCCCGAGGAAGCCGCAGCGTTTGAGCAGAGCATTCCCTTGCGACGCATTGGTGAGTGTGAAGAAGACATTGGTGAATTTGTCGCGCTGCTCTGTAGTGCTGAATCGCGGTACGTCAACGGCCAGAGCATTGCTGTAGACGGGGGCCAAGCTAACCTCGGTTAAACGTCAGTTGGCCCCCGATCATGTTGCCGCTATTTTGGCGAGGCGCTGTTTACGGCCGCCTGCATACGCTGTAGGGCCTTATCGATCGTAAAACTCGCAGTAGGCTGCCTAGGGGGATACTCTCTAAAAGTGCCCAAAAACTGGCCCACCACCTGCTGCATTGGGATAAAGAGCCATAACTGGTCTGCTAGGAAGCGACCGTATCCACTGGCATCTAATGACTGCTCAAAGGGGTCAGAACGAAGGTGAATAGCTCTTGGAAAGGTATATACAGCACGAGCCGTATCGCTGCCCCAGGACTCAGGGCTTGCAAAATGTAGCTTCCAGTCTCGCCAACGCAACCCATTTAGATTGGCGTTATCATCGAAGTAGAACACGGTTTCTCGAGCTCCCTCAGCGACACCGGCGAGAAGGTCGGTTTGATCGTAGCCATCGAGATGAACCCGATAGGTTTTATCGTCAATCGTCATACCATCTTTGAGCTTAGCGGCGGTATCTGGCACGCCGGCAGCCCGTGCCAAAGTGGGGAACCAATCCATATGATGGAAGATATCGTTGATCACGCTACCAGGCTTCACCACGCCAGGCCAGCGCACTAATAGCGGCACGCGGAATCCTCCTTCCCAAGTAGAACCCTTTGCACCTCGGAAAGGTTCAATACCAGCGTCAGGGTATGTGGAGGCCTGCGCGCCATTGTCTGTGGTGTAAATAACCACGGTATTGTCGGCAATACCCAATTCGTCGAGAGTATCGAGAAGCTTACCAATCCAATGGTCATGTTCAGCCATACCATCGGCGTATAAGCCCTGACCTGTTTTACCCTCCCACTCCTCGGCTAAGCGTGTCCATACATGCATGCGGGTACTGTTATACCAGAGGAAAAAGGGTTTATCGTTGGCATGCGCGCGCCTAATAAAATCGATAGCCGACTCGGTAAGTTCTCTATCAATCGTTTCCATACGCTTACGATTAAGCGGGCCCGTATCCTCAACGCGACCGTCGGACCACGAGTGGATAACACCCCTCGGACCGTAGCGTTCTCTAAACGCTGCATCCTTCGGATAAAAGTACGTTTCAGGCTCTTCTTCGGCGTTCATGTGGTACAGATTGCCAAAAAACTCATCAAAGCCATGGGCAGTCGGCAGGTGTTCATCTTGATCGCCCAAATGGTTTTTGCCAAATTGGCCAGTTGCATACCCCTGTGCTTTAAGCAGAGTGGCAAGCGTGGGGTCTTGCGGCTTTAACCCTATAGGCGAACCCGGCATGCCAACCTTAAGAAGGCCGGTTCGAAACGCGTGCTGCCCGGTAATAAACGACGAGCGTCCCGCGGTGCAACTTTGTTCACCGTAGGAGTCCGTGAAAAGCACGCCCTCCTCCGCAATGCGGTCAATATTAGGCGTGCTGCCCCCGACAAGGCCACGGTGGTAAGCGCTGATATTGTAGATACCAATATCGTCGCCCCACAGCACGAGCATGTTGGGTTTGTTCGCTGCCACGCTCATTGCGCTGATGCCCGTCAAAAGGAATGATACTAGGGCGCCGAAGCATATTTTTAAGGTTGTCGTCATAAAGTCTATCCTCTTTTGACGATGTCTTTGTCAAATTTAACAAGGGCACGCCTTAGCTTTCTATGGATCACCACGCGATCCGATAACGCTGTACGACTCTTTTGGGGATCTGTTGTGTGCCTCGTGATCGCTTGCCGAATTACTGTAAAAATTGGCCATACCAGCGGCGAAGCTTCGCAAAGGGCCCGTCTCCATCGCACAGCATAGGCTTTTCATAATAGGTCTTTCGGTTCCAGATCAATATATCTTCTTCCATCTGCTGCGCAATGTTGGCGATGATGGCTTTCCCGACGGTCTTACCCAACGTATCGAGTGTCGCTTTAGGCTGGATAAAAGCGTAATGAGCCCGAGTCAGCTCAGGGCCTACGGGCGTGATATTAGCCATAAGCACGGTGTCGTAAATCCCTTTGAAGCGAACAATTGATAAGCCTGCACCGATATTACGATTCTCGATAGATCCCTCTATTACGCCCTTTGGCGTGGGATTTCGCGTCTTTAAGAAACCGCGTCGGGTGTGACCATCAAACTCGAGCACATCAGCATCGGGCACATCGCTGGTGCCGTGGACAAACTGAAAGTGCGCCGGGTCGACTGCGTTCTCGGCCATTTCCTGCATATGCACGTTGATATCCCAGGTAAAGGTGGTGAAGCCAGACCACTCGTCGCTATCCCCTGCCGCTTCAGGAATCAGTTCCGGCTCGAACAAAGGTTCAATTTTATCGGGGTGATACCAGACGAGGATTGTTTGATTGATCTCACGCACAGGCCAGCATTCAATCACTTTTTCGCCACGCGCGACTTTCGGCGGGAGATTGTTAGCATACGGAATATGGGTACACTGGCCCTCAGCATTGTATTGCCAACCGTGGAAAGGACACTCGATAGATTCACCGACGACGCGCGATCCACCGCCGGCCTGATCGCGGATACCGTAACCTAAATGCGCGCCCATATGCGGGCAGTAGGCATCGAGAACCACCGCCTTGCCTGACTCGGTGCGGAAAATAACCAGCTCTTTACCGAAGTAATGAAGCGGTTTGGATTCGCCAACCGCTAGTTCGTTAGAATACAGGACCTGAAACCAACCCCAGGGCATTGGTAACGGGCAACGCGGCGAATCAGACGCAATCATCATAGTTAAAACTCCTAATAAAACTCAGCGTACAGCAGCGCCGCCATCGACACTTAATAATTGGCCGGTGATAAACGACGCACGATCGGATGCAAGAAAAGCCACGGCTTCAGCAATTTCCTCGGGCTCACCCAAGCGACGCATGACAGCGGCCTGCTTTAAACCTTCAGCGATTTTTGGCTGCTCTTCGAAATATTTCTCTACACCGGGCGTTCGAACGACGCCCGGAGACACAGCGTTGATGCGGATACCCTTGTGCCCATACTCGGCGGCAGACGATTTTGTCAGTAAATTCACGCCGCTCTTCGCCGCAGCATAAGCGGTGTTATAGGGCTGACCACGAAGCGAAGCGTTGGATGAAATATTGACAATGGCGCCGCCGCCCTGCGCTAACATTTGCTCTATTTCGTGCTTCATACACAAAAAAGTATTGGTCAAGCAAAGCTCAAGGGTTTCATCAAACACCGCTTTCTCAAACGTGTGTATGGCGCCCGACCCCCTGCTTACCGCCGCACTGTTACATGCAATGTCGAGTCGCCCAAATGCCGCAACGACATTCGCGACCATAGCTTGAACTTGCGCTTCGTCACTCACATCGGCGTTGAGTGCAATCGCTTCCCCGCCAGCAGCGCTAATCAAGTCAACGGTATCTTGTGCAGTTTGGGCATTGAGATCAGCCACAGCTACACGCGCGCCTTCACGGGCAAGCACGCATGCTATTGCGCGGCCTATACCGACACCCGCTCCCGTCACTAACGCGACTTTATTGTCCAGATCTGCCAAGCTCAGACTCCCTATTTGTTAGTGATACATCATTGATTTGGACGAATCCAAACCGCTGAATTTATCCTACTCTCATGGGCTCCATTTTGCGGCGGTCAGACCCTCCTCTACCACGCACAAAAGGACTATAGCTTTTTTCGCCAGAGGCGATACTCAATAGACGTCACAATTTAGGACTTCATTATGATTACCGATCGTTTCAGGCTTGATGGTAGAACCGCATTGATCACCGGTGCGGGCAAAGGTATCGGCGCACGCATAGCGACCGTCTTCGCCGAGATGGGCGCCGACATTATTTGCGTTGCGCGCACCCAAAGCGATGTTGACGAGGTCGCCGAGCAAGTTCGCGCATTGGGACGGCAAGCACTGGCAGTGAGCTGCGACGTCACCGATGAAGTGAGCCTTATGGCCCTTATCGAAAGCGTTGAAGCAACGTTTGGCAAGCTAGACATACTGGTCAACAATGCAGGCGCACCGGGCAAAGGCTATGGATCGCTTAGAAAAGTCGACAAGGCGCGTTTTGAGCACACGATTGATATCAATCTAACCTCGGCTTATACCCTCACGCATCTAGCGCTACCGCTGCTCCAAAAAGCACCTGAAGCGACGATTGTTAATGTTTCCTCAGCACTGGCGTGGATGGTTGACCGCAACTTCTCAGCTTACGCCGCGGCGAAAGCGGGTATGAATCAAATGACTAAGGTCATGTCCTATGAATTGGCACCACGTATTCGCTGTAACGCGATTGCGCCTGGCGCCATCGAGACGCCTAGCACAGCCTTCATTACCCAAAATGAGCAAATGCTCAATGACACGACTCGCTGGATACCAATGGGTAGACTTGGACAGCCCGACGACATTGCACTCGCGGCGTTATACCTAGCATCACCCGCCAGCGCCTTTGTTAGCGGCAAGGTGCTCGAGGTTGACGGAGGCATGGTGGCACTTCCTGGCAGTGCCATTCAGACGACGCTGGCTATGTCAGCAACCACAGGACAGTAGATTATGGCCAAGTATGTCTTAACGGGTGGCGCAACAGGTATTGGTGCTGCAATCAAAGCAGCACTGCTTGCAGACCAGAATGAGGTTATTACTCTTGATATCCGCGATGGTGATTACGATGTCGATCTAGGTGATGCCGAAGCTCGTGCGCAGGTCATCGCACAAGTGAAAGCCGATCATCCAACGCTCGATGGCATTATCACCTGCGCAGGTGTCGCCTCGCATTTCCCAGACACTGGGAAAATTCTTAGCATCAATTATTGGGGCACGATTGATATTGTTCTAGGACTTAAAGACGCCCTCACCCAGGGTGGCCGAATCGTTCTGATCAGTTCTAACTCAGCGCCTCAATGCACCCGGCCTGAATTAGTTGACGCGATGTTATCGGGTGACGAGTCTACTGCCCTCGAGCTCGCCCGCAGCGCCTCTGGGCATGACTGTTACTCCGGCAGCAAACAAGCGGTTGCGAGGTGGATGCGGCGTCAAGCGCCCGATTTCGCGAGAGCCGGTATCAATATCAATGCCGTCGCGCCCGGCTACATCGAAACGCCCATGACTCAAGCGGTAGCCGAAAGCACAGAGTATGGCGACGCCATAAAGCAGTTCGTAGCGTCCATACCCCTAGGGCGACCGGGGCTACCGGCAGATATCGCCCACCTCGTGCAGTTTTTGTTGTCGGAAAAAGCCTCTTTTATCGCAGGCACCACCATTTTCGCTGACGGCGCGCACGACGCGCTATTTAGGCCTGAACTCAGCGTTTAACCCGCGAGAACGCACTGAGCGGTGAATACCCCGGTGCAAAGAGACGTTCTCACTTTATTATTCCAGCCAAAAAAAAGGCCTGCTTAAGCAGGCCTTTTTGGTTTTCGCTGTGAGTCGCAGACGTTAGAGACTAACTGACAAGTCCAGACCATAGGTTCGTGGCGAGCCGTACATTTGGGTATTCACACCGATACCGCTGCGCAGGCCGTAGCCAAAGGTACGGTAGTCTTCGTCGGTTAAATTCATTCCCCAAATCGCGACCGAAACTACTGATCCGCTATTCATCTCATAGTCCCACGCGATCCTTGAATTGACCAACGTACGCTCACCGATCGTACGAGTATCCATGGCCACTGGAACACCGCCGATAACATCCGTCTCCGCTAGAAGAGGCTGAGTCTTCGTCTGCCATGAGCCATTCATATTCCAGCTTACTCGCGAACTAGAACCCTGGTACAGATCCCAATCAACGCTGAAGGTTACTTGGTCATCAGGCGTCAAGCCGCGTGAAACCAAACCGAGGGCGTTTATGTCTTGTACGGTGCCATCAGGAGCCACATTTGCCGGAAACTCGTCGAACTCTCCGTCAATGTGGGACCAGTTAACGTTGGCGACGAAGCTATCGGTCAACTGCCATGTGAGTGCAAGCTCAATGCCGTCACGCTTGGCTTCGCCGGCATTATCAATGCCGCTGACTAACGCACCGTTCTGCTCTGATACGGCGTTCACCTGAAGATCTTCATATTCATAGCTGAATAGCGATGCGTTGATACGCATGCGACCATCCAGGAGTGTGGACTTTACACCAACCTCCATGTTGGTCATGGTCTCCTCGTCAAAGAAGTCGGCGCCGATCCCTGGAGTGTAGGTCGAACCGTTGAAACCACCACTGCGATACCCGGTAGAGTATGTCGCGTAAGCGTTGACGTCATCAGAGAAATTGTACTTGGCAGTGATACGCCCAGACAAATTATCAAAATCCGCGCTCTCTGACTGACCGTAGACACCCTGTCGCTCTGGCAATGAGGCTTCATCAGTTCCCGAATCCACATAGCTGCCCGCCCAATCAAAGCCTGCAAACGTTGCATTACCGGCGAATAGGCCAGCACCTAGGTGCGCGAACAAACGATCAAACGTGGCGGGATTAGCTCTATGGAGATAGGTGATGTCCTTGGTCTCCTCGGTGTAGCGTAGACCACCCGTCAAGGAGAAATCTCCCATGTCCCACGTCAATTCACCAAAGACGGCAACCGCTTCAGTATCCATGTCATAACTGACGCTGTCTGAGTAAGCGAGCGGGAAAGTGAAGCTTCGAATACCACGATTTTCAGCACTATCTTCGTAGTAGTAGAGCCCTGCCACGTAGCTCAGGCTGTCGTTTATGTCACCGATAAACTGCAGCTCTTGCGAGAACTGGTCGTAATTATCCTGGGAGTCAATAAGGGTATAGAGTGGTGCAGATCCATAGGCATTAATGCCGTCGATCATAGATACCGCCATCGCAAACTGGCCGCCTGCAGCGTCGACGAGGAATTGACCGGGGCCGAACGGAACCTGGTTGAAAAACAAACCACCGATGGTGGAAATAACCGTGTCGTGCAGAATACCGGTGTCGACCGTATTGTCCATGCCGTCGATGTCGTTAGTCGCCATAGAAGAGGAATCACGGTAGCCGGTAATCGACTTAATTTGGAGCGAGTCGCTCACATCCCACGTCAACGTCAGCGAGTGCGTGTCGACTTCACTCATGCTCCGATTCGAGTAATCCGCTTCGCCGCCACCATCAGAAGTGCCAAATCGGTCTTGACGATCGCCAAACCAATTAACGTAGGCGTCTGCCCAATCGACAAATTGCTGCACCTGGGGTAATGGCGCTGCCGGCAGTACAAAGCCCTTCACACCGCCAGCGATACCGGCGACTGTCTGCGCTCTAAAGCTTGTATCGAAGGAAACCTTGTTAGGGTAACCGGGAGAAAACGCGGCTGTAGCAGCAGTTGGATAAAAGCCATCGGCTTTCAGCATGCCCGTGTTCTCATCAATCTCACTGCGCATAAAGCTGTAGTCTGCAGTAAAGTCATCTGAGGGTGTCCAGCGTACTGCAAAGCGATAACCTTCACGATCTATACTCTGGAAGTCATCGGCATTGGCATTAGAGTTGCTGTAGAAGCCATCGCGTTCACGCCGCTGAATAGATGCTGAAACAGCAAGATTGTCAGTGAGCGGAAGATCAAAACGACCTTGCACCGATTGATAACCGTAGTTGCCTGCCGACACGATCAACTTAGCTGCAGCCTCTTCACCGGGCTTGCGCGTGATAAAATTGACGGCGCCGCCCGTCGAGTTACGACCGTAGAGAGTACCCTGGGGCCCTCTGAGAATTTCGACTCGCTCAAGATCGAGCACGTCTACCGCGTTACCCGAACCTTTTCCAACATAGACGCCATCTACATACAACGCGTTGGCTGGATCCTGCCACAGCGTTGGGTTACCTGAACCAACACCTCGGATATTTAAACTAACCGTGCCTCGGCTTGTGGGGCTCTCATAGCCAGCCACACCAACGGCTTGATTAAACAAGTCCTGAACGTTGACGATCCCCCGCTTCTGGATTTCGTCGGCATTAAAAACTTCCATTGCAATGGGCGTATCTTGAATATTCGCCTCGCGAAACTCAGCGGTGACGATAACCTCTTCAAGCTGAGCATTGGCCGTGCTAGACATCGACAACGCGGCGAGTACAGCTGTGGTGAGTAGCGACTTATTAGTGTTGTATTTCATTGCCTTACCTTCCTTTTCGGGATGTTCAGATCGTATAGTTATTGGGAATAATGACTCTTGAGCAACGTGCTATTTGGTGATTTTTGGTAGTTGAAATCTAGGTCTGTTAAATGGTTCTGTGTGTCGCCTAAGTACTCCGACAACACTTTTCGGGTATGAAAAAAGCATTCATCGCCCACCGCTTTAAACGTATCAAAATAACGCCCAAGCGCGATCACTGACACGCCATGTTCTGCGTCGAACTGTGACACATCGTAGCGAGAACGGGCGTGCCATCCATCGCCTGACGAAGTCACAATGGTGTTATACACCCGATGCACCGTGCGAGGACTCGCTGTGTCGGCATCGATAATGACTGTCTTTTTATAAAAATCAGACACTTCTCTTCCGCCACGCAACACCAAATCACCCGGCGAAAATGTGAGGGAGCCTCTACTAAACAAACTGCCAAGCGCATCAAAGTCACCCTCGTCTACCAGTTCTGCGTAGAGATGGATCAAATTGTGGACCCGCGAAAGGTCAAGTGTGCTTGCGTGAGACATAGTGTCGTCTTTATTGTTTTTAACAGGGTAAATGTACTGGTTATGTCGTCAAGTCTAAAAGAACCAAAACCGTCAGGTTCATGAACAACAACGCTCACTGTCGGTAGCCGATTGACTGGCAATGAGTTGATCGCGCCATATGCCCGGAGTAACACCCGTCCACTGACGAAAAGACCGTCCGAATGAACTTTGCTCAGTAAAGCCAAGTCGCTCGGCAACATCACCAATCTTTTGAGACGGATCGGATAAGTACGTTTTTGCCAATTGACAGCGTACTTCGTCTTTGAGGGCTTGGAAGCTCGTTTGCTCTTCGAGCAAACGTCGACGTAGGCTAGATTCAGACATGTAAAGCCGTTCGGCTACATCTGCAAACGAGCACATGCCGGCGCTAAAGTCGTTACCCATCAGACGTTTGACAGACTCACTGACCGACGCAGGTTGCTGCTCGATACGAATCAACTGTAACACCGTGTCGTTCAAGAAATCTTCCAGGGACTCTTGGTTCTGCACTATTCGAAAATCAAGCGTTGATGAGGCGAAATGAAAACCTGTGGCCGGCGCATCAAATACTGGCGTGACGGCTAATGCATCCCCCAAAGCGCCTGTATAGCCATCGCTGACTGCCGCTCCGGCTATTTCTACTCGCTCGGCGTGTAAAGAGTGACCGATCAACCAGCTCAACAAACCATGCCAAACCACCAAGCCCGATGCCTGCGCAACTGTGCTCGCGCCCTCACGACGGTACCAAGTCACAGGCGCAAATAAGTCTGCGGCTTCCTCGTCCTTCCAGAAGAAATAGAGCGCCACGCCTGCGTCTTGAATATCGATACTGATTCTACTGCCGGTAACGGGCTCTAAAACGGCTGAAAATCTCTCAGCGCGGACTAGGGCCTCGCGAAGGGTACCGCTGCCGATAATTGCGCGACACAACATCTCGAAAGCGTCGGTCCCTAGCCCCCCGGCCCATGGCACACGTGAGTCAATCGCCTGCATCGCCGTAACGGCGCATTTATAGAGCCGCGAGTAGTGGACAGCCGGTAATGAGGTCTCTTTGGGTTGCTGAAAGATATAACTATCGACCAAACCTGCTGCTGCAAGCACGTCATTAGGATCAATGCCCAAGGTATCAAGGTACGTGAGCAGCTGCTCGAACTTCTCTGCTGGCAATGTCGGGTACTGCATTGTCCCGTCTCCTCGCATCTTGCTGACTGTTTATGTCTAACAAATCGGCGCTTGACGCTGTTTTTAGCAATCCTACTGATCGCTATTGTTGTTATAACGGTGCAGTAGAGAGTATGTAAAATGAGTCCACAGGAGTTCAAGTACTACTTGCACCATAGCGCTACCACAAATGGACTAGCTAATGCGCTCGCTAATGGCCTTATTTGCTGGTGGCTCATCAAGGACAAAGGCCTAGTAACGTGGTGGGGAGCGAGCAATTTCGGCGGAGACCTGCTAGCAACGGGTTTTGTCTTACCTTTCATTGTCACATTAATCGTCATACCCGTGCAGCGCGGAAAAGTGCGCAAAGGTAAAGTGACAGCGGTCGCCCAAGACGCGCTTCCTCGAGCCTTAACGCGATTCACGACCATGCCCTCCTCGCTTTTTCTCCAATCGATTATTTTTGGTGTCATCGGATGCACGGCAATTGCCGCACCGACCTTGCTCGCGCTTTTTGCGCTCGGTGTGAATTCGTTTGAACCCGCTCACTACGCAATTTTTAAAGGCCTTTGGGCCGGGTTGCTTGCTTTCATAATCGTCTACCCCATGATCACTATCGGCGTGTCTCACAGAGATAGCGCGGTCGATGTGGTCGCTAATTCATACTAAGTAACGGCTTCGGATCAACCCCATGTCATTCCCCACACTGAGTTCTCCTAGCAAAATCGGTTCGCTCACCCTAAAGAATCGCTTCATCATGACTGCTATGGGTTCAAACTATGCCGAGTCCGATGGAACATGCGCTGAGCGCATCGCCGCCTACTACGAAGAGCGCGCTCGGGGTGGAACTGCACTCATTGTCATGGAGACCTCCTCAATTGCTTGGCCCGAAGCGTGCTCGATGCCCAACATGGTCGGCCTGTCCGACGACCGATTCATACCGGGATTATCGGCATTAGTGGCACGGGTACAGCGCTACGATTGCGCTATCGCGGCCCAGATAAACCACAGTGGCAAAGTCTCCCAAGAGGATGTTGTCGAGGGACGCCCCATTATGGTCCCCTCATTGCCCCCAAAAACGGGAAGCGGCATGTTCCGCTTATTAACGGATGGAGAGATTCGACACTTTATAAAAAGCGGTGGCCCCGATGGTAAAGGGCCCCGCTATAAAGTGATGGACCAAAGCGATATAACGCGAATTACCGAGCAGTTTGCTGATGCGGCTGAGCGTTGTCAGCGAGCGGGATTCGATGCCGTAGAAATACATGGCGGCCATGGCTACTTGCTCGCCAGCTTTTTATCGCCAGCAATTAACAAGCGTGACGATGAGTACGGCGGGTCCGTAGAAAATCGAGCCCGATTTTTGTTGGAGGTGATACGCGCGGTCAAAGAAAAATGTGGTCGGGACTACCCCGTAATGGTGCGTTTAGATGCCCATGAATATCGAGTAGACAACGGCATTGAAATCGACGATTTTCTAACAACCGCTAAACTCGCCGAAGCCGCGGGCGCTGATCTAATTGATGTGAGCGCATATGGCAATATTGGCGTTGGCATTGCCTTCACCGAGGCCCCTCTTCCTCACCAACCGGACGCATACAAAGATTTTGCTCAACGGGCCAAGCAGGCTTTATCGATTCCGGTCATGGCAGTGGGTCGAATAGAGCTTGAGAGCGCCGAGCGCGCTATCTCGCGAGGCCAATACGACTTCTTAGGCTTAGGTCGGAAAATTCTTGCCGACCCCGCGGTAGCCCAAAAAGTAACCAGTAATCAGGCGAATACCATAAGGCCGTGTATCTACTGCTATATATGTGTAAGCCAAATTTTCATTAACCAGCCAATGCTGTGCGCCGTCAACGCAGACATGGGGCAAGAGCACCTGCCTTTGATTGCGACTGACAGGCAAAGCGCTTTAGGGAAGCGGATCATTGTTGTGGGTGGTGGTCCAGGAGGCATGGAAGCGGCTCGCCGCCTGGCCGAAGCGGGCTGTTCAGTCTCGCTCTATGAACAGGCACCCGATCTTGGCGGGACTGCCCGCATTGCGGCCCTCGCTTACGAGCCAAATGGTCGCCTGATCGACTGGCAAGCTCGGGAGCTTAAGCGCCTGGGGGTTACCATCCACACGGGCACTCGCATTACGGTCGACGCTATCAAAGCACTGAAGCCAGACCATGTCGTCGTTGCCACCGGCGCTCGACGCGAAGCACCCGACATAGCGGGGAAAGACGCGCGCAACGTATTCGACGGCGAAGAAATGCGTGGACTACTGCTAGGCGGCAGCACGAGTGGCGCAAGTAAGCTGAATGTGTTGAATCGACTCGTGGTTACTATCGGTCGCTGGATGGGTGCAACACGCTCAATCAAACTAGTCCGCGAATTTAGCCGTTTGTGGATGCCTGTTGGGCAACGGGTGACGATCATCGGTGGCGGATTGGTCGGCATTGAGCTCGCTGAATTTTTAGTTGAGCGAGGTCGAGAGGTGACTGTTGTTGACCCAGAAAAAAAGCTGGCGCCGGAACTCAGTATCGTCCGCCGTGCACGGGTTCTGCACGAGCTTGAAGAGCATGGTTGCGACATGGTTCGTAACGCACAAGCTATTCGCTGTGAGCCAAATGGCGTGCGCTATCAGAGTAACGAGCAGGAGGCTTTCGTAACGGCCGACACAATTATCATCGCGCTGGGCGCGGAGGCCAATCCTTCATTCGCAGATGAGCTATCTGCACAGGGCCTAAAAAGCAGCGTTATTGGTGATGCCGCCGCTGTCGGCTATATCGATGGAGCGATCCATTCGGCACGTGCACTGTGCCAACAACTGCTCAGTCAGTGGCAGTAAAAAACAGACACGCAGTCTCTCGACTTACAATGAGGGCACCTCTAGCACGCTGTTTTTAGTGCTCTGTTTTTAGTACTCTGTTTTTAGTACTCGGCTTTTGGCACCCTGCTTTTTGCACCCCGTTTTTTATTCATCACTCCGATGACTTGCCAGCCCTATCAGCGAGGTGTAAAAAAACAGGGACCTCACCGCCGCCATCGACCTCAAGCGTCGCGCCGGAAATATAAGCCGCATGCTCGGAGCAAAGCATCAGAGCAGCGTTTGCAATGTCCGAGGGCTCAGCCATTCGCCCTAAGGGCAACATTTCTGCCACACGAGAAAACCCCTCCTCACCCCCGTAGTGTTCAACACCCGCGTCATTACGTACAAGACCGACGATAAGCGCATTCACGCGCACCAAAGGCCCCCACTCCATTGCCAAAGACTTCGTCGCACTCAGTAATCCAGCCTTAGCGGCGCCATAGGCAGCAGTCCCAGGCGATGGTCGAGCGCCACTGACACTCGCAATGTTAATAATGACGCCGGCCTGATCCCCCTGCGAAAGCGCGCTGTACGCTTGCTGAGATAGCACCAGAGGCGCCGTGAGATTCAAGTTAATAATCTTCTCAGTTAACCGGGGACTCGCCTCCGCGGCTGTAACAGGGGGGCTACCGCCAGCGTTGTTCACCAAAATATCGAGCCCCCCGAACGCGTCGATTGCAGCATCTACCACACGCTGGGACTGTTCTGGATCACGAATATCAGCACTTACGAACAACGCCTCGCGCCCGCCTGCCGCAATTGGCTTTTCAGGGGAACGACGTCCGCAGGCGACCACGTTAGCGCCATAGGATAAAAACAGCTCACAAATAGCACGGCCAATATGTCCGGCACCCCCAGTAACAAGTACTGTCTTTTCAGAAAACGTTTCAGTCATTGGTCTAAAGGCCCTAACACTCAATGGTATGGAGGGTGAATCGTCGATGTATTATCCACAGAAAGTGCCGCTCCGTTCATATGACGCGATGCACTCGATGCCAAAAATAAAACCACGTCTGCTATCGCTTCCGGTAAACACGCAAATGAAGCAGCATGCCGAGCCTGCTCGTCGCTAAATTCGGGTGGCGTCCCAGCGATATTCATGACCATAGGGGTCACAATACCGTCCGGATGAATCGAGTTACAGCGCACACCTAAGCCCTGCTGTTTCGAATAGACCGCCGTGCTCATTGTCAAACTTCGGACGGCCGATTTTGACGCCGTATAGGCACAAAACTGAGGGTACCCCATCATCGCTGAAGACGATGAGATATTGATAATGGAGCTGTTTCGATGCTTCATTAGTGGCAAGCAATGCTTTATCCCAAGAAAAACAGAATCACAATTGACGGCCATAATGCGCTTAAAGCCGTCGAGCGTCTCACTCTCTATATTATCCGCGCGGAGGATCGCCGCGTTGTTCACCAAAATATCGAGCCCGCCTAAAGCCTCTAACTGCTGTGAGACTCGAAGCCAGTCATCTTCAAGGCTAACATCATGGTGGATAAAAGTAGCCCCTATCTCTTGTGCATAGGCGTTCCCTTCGGCATCGTCTATATCGGTGATGACAACCTTAGCGCCCTCCGCGATAAACTTATGGGCGATCGCTTTACCTAGCCCACCGATACCACCGGTGACGAGCGCAAGCTTTTTATCGAGTTGCATTTGATTCCCCTTTACCTAAAACGATGATGAGATCACAACCATGAGCAAAACAATTATCGATAGTCCCTCAGAGCTACTGGCCATCGTCGGTAACACCCTTGGACCCAGCGCGCCGCTAACCATCACCCAAGAACGCATCAACCAATTCGCAGATGCAACCGGCGACCACCAGTGGATTCACGTCGACCCCGAACGCGCGGCAACCGGACCTTTTGGCAAAACAATTGCCCATGGGTATCTAACGCTGTCTCTCGCAAATTGCTTTTTGCCCGAACTGCTTGAAGTACGCAACACCAGCATGGGCGTTAATTATGGCGCTGAACGCATTCGCTTTCCGGCACCCGTTACTGTCGGCTCAGAGATAACCGCAAGCGGCGAGGTTATTTCCGTCGAAGAGAATAAGGGCGGATTCAAAACGACTATTCGAATGACTATCACTGCAACCGGCGCCGATCGACCTGCCTGTGTCGTCGACACCATTAGTATCTTCTATCCCTAAACGTGCACAACGACGCAAGCTCTTAGTTACGACTACAGCTTGAACACACGCTGCGCATTCTCGCGTAAGAATTTGGGCCAAACCTCGTCCTTGAAAGGTACGTTTGGCAGGTCACCAAAAATGCGTTCCAACGACAGGCCCATCGGGAAGTAACCGGCATACATCACTTTGTCAGCTCCACGCGTGTTGGCAAAGTGAATAATCTCTTCGGGGTAGTGTTTAGGAGCAAAAGCACTGGTCATGTAATACAGGTTCGGATACTTAAGCATTAACTTCCATGCGAGGTCTGTCCAGGGCTCACCACCATGACGCATCACTACTTTGAGCTCGGGGAAAAACCAGCATATCTCATCGAGGTGCTCGACCTTTTGCGGCTCCATAGGGATACGAGGCCCAGGAACTCCGACGCACGGGCAAAATGGCAAGTCTAAATCGACACAGGTCACGAATACCGGATACCATTTTTTATCCGCAAGGGACACCTGCGGGCACAATCCCGATGGAAATGCTGTAACCGCTTTAAGATTGTACTTTTCATGCAGGCGGCGAATTTTCCGAACCTCCTCCATGCCCTTATTCGGGTTGGTGTCATAGCATGCGATAAAGCGATCGGGGTGCTTCAGGACTGCCTCGTTCTGCGTGTCGTACTGGTCTTCGTCGACACCGATCATGGCTTTTTCGATATTGAACTCGTCCATTTTCTCAAGGGTGTACGCGATATAGTCATCGCGCTTACCAACGCGAGGCAAATCCTTGAACATGTACTGTGCTGGCATCTGAAACATTTGCCGACTCTGCTCGTCCATTAACAATGGCTTGATAAAGTCATAGAAATTAGACGTATCGTTGTTAGGGACTGCCATCATCAAATCGATAACGGGCACATTGTTTGGCATTGGCATATAAAGGCTACTCTTTCAGTTATTCTTTCAGTTATTCGCTCAGTTTCGAACCCAACAGTCCGATTGTGACCGGGTAAAACATCGCATTGTTAATTTCTGGTAAATCAGTCACTTTGCTCGAGCGTAGGGTAATCGGTATAGCCCGCCGTCCCTGTTCCCGCATAAATGGTTTTCTTATCCATAGGGTTGAGTGGCGCATCGGCTTGAATGCGCGCAACGAGGTCTGGATTTGATATATAAGCACGTCCAAACGAAACTGCATCAGTTCGGCCCTCACCAATAAACGCGTCCGCTTCGGGCGCGTCAAAGCTATCGCTACCAATAACAATGCCGCCATAATTTTCCTTACTGAGCACAAGGCTATCGATGCCCGTTGAAGCCATTCGGATGGCATGCACCCACGCGAGGCCCAAATTGTCAGCGACCTTTAAAAGCGCTCCGTAAGTTTCTAGGGGATTCTCGTCGGCATGATCGTTATAGGGGTTGCCGGGGGAAATACGAAGGCCAATGCGGTCGGGGCCCGCGATATCTGCCATAACATTGAGTAGCTCAGTCGCAAATCTCAATCGGTTCTCGAGATTGCCCCCGTACTGATCCGATCTCACGTTACTGCCCGACGCCAAAAACTGTGCCGGCAAGTACCCTGACGCGCAGTGCAGCTCGATAGCGTCGAAGCCTGCGTCCAGGCACGCCTGTGTCGCTCGCGCATAATCGTTCATCACAGCTTTAATATCGGCAAGTGTCATGGCACGGGGGGTGGGCATCGCCTGCATGCCCGACTCGGTGAAAATCTGTGCTTGAGCGGCAATCGCCGACGGCGCTAAAAACTCCGTACCCGCGGCTTTATTATCGGCATGTCCTACGCGACCGCAATGCATCAATTGGCACGCAATTAAACCGCCTTCATCGTGAACGGCATCTGTAACTGCTCGCCATGCGGCTACTTGTTCTTCGTTGTAAATGCCCGGCGTACGATTGTATCCCTTGCCGTCGGCCGATGGATGAACGCCTTCTGTAACGATAAGCCCCGCATTTGCGCGCTGGCGATAATACTCCACGTGCAAGTCTGTCACTAAATCGTCATCTGTTGCACGGCTGCGTGTCATGGGCGCCATCACGACCCGATTGCGCAAGGTTAACGCGCCAACGGTCAGCGGGGAAAATAAATGCGGGTACATCATAGCTTGTTCCTTAAATTCTTCAGCGTGTGCGGATACTGGGATCAGCTACACCAGCACGCATGGTTTCTAAAAATTTCTCCAGCGGCGCTGGCGGTGCCACATCGGGCAGCTCAGCAGCTACCGGCGTTTCCCAAAAACGTTGCCAGCTTGGAAATAAACTATGAAACTCACCCTCATAATTGTCTCGATCAGGCCAGCGCATTTTCTTGTCACCACAGGGAGGCTTGTTTAAGTCAGTCGCGTACCAATAGCAGGGTAGCCGCCGTTTAAACAGCCATCGTCCATCCGTGCGGGTATATTGATCCCAGTACAGCATCTGCATGATCACCCATTCACAACCGCCGTCAGCAGTAGGGGTTTCGTGCTCGTTCTTAGAGTAGACCACGCCAATCGCATTGTCGGGATCAGAAAACTCAATAATGTGGTTGCCAATGTGATGAGACGTTCCCGTGAACTGCACGCGTAACGTTTCATCCATCCATCGCTTAAAATACCCACGCCCGACTTTATCTCGACCAACGCGCACGTCTTCTGGGAACAAATTGACCATCGCGTCCATATCACGCATGTCCAAGGCCAACGAGTATTTCGCGGCCAGCTGGCGAATAGCATCGAGAGATTCAAGTCGATCAATTCGCTGCTCTAAGACCTGTAAGTCCATAATTATTCGTCCTTCTTACTGGCTGCTGCGCGACCCGCACAGCGCCCTGAAAAAGTTGCGTCACCCACTGAGGTACCCGACGCGTAGCCGTCGCCGCGACGAGGGACACCACAGGCTGTCCGCCCGGCAGCGTATAAACCCTTGATAGGGTCACCGCTGTGATTGAGAACCTCACCGCTTACTCGAGTATCAAGGCCACCCAGCGTAAAATAGGGGAAAAAGGCGCCTCTCCCCGGCGTACAATCTAAGGCCACTAACGGTGGCACGAGCGGCTTTAGCCAGTCGGCACTTTTACGCCAAACAGAATCAATACCATCGCTCGCATCGGCATTGTAACGCTCAATAACATCTGTCGTTGCAGCGACAGGAAGCGGTAGTTCAGATAACAATTCTTCCAGGGTTTCTCCCGTGGCCGCAACCGGCGCCCCCAGGTAGGAGGCCGTCTCGTAGTCACCATAATCGTCTACCGACACAATCAGATAAACGGGATCAGTCTGGGCCAAGACATAAGCACCTACCCGACCATGGTAAGCATCTTCATTGATAAACCGCTGCCCCTGACTATTGACCAAAATTCCGAAGGTCAATGACGCAGGTGGATAAAACGGCAGGCTAATAAAACCCTCGTGCATATTCAGCGTGGCGCCACCGACACTCTGGCCAAGCCTAATACCCACACCCGTATCATTGGGATTACCAATTGGGATCGTGGCACGCTTGAGCGAGGGCGCATATTGGTCGAGCATTTCTGAGTTCATCACGAAACCGCCGGCACACAAGACCACGGCTTTAGCAGCGCGGTAGCAGCGTTCAACCATATTTTCTCGAACAACGACGCCAACAACTCGGCTATCAGGACCCTGCTGATCGATGATTAAGCGTAGCGCGCGCGCCTCCAAGTGAACATCGATATCACGCGCGCCAACGGCTTCCGTTAATTTTTCAATGAGCAACGGACCGCCATTGTCACCTGCGACTTGCAAATTGTGACCGCGAGGCGCGGGGGCAAATTGTTCTGCATAAGGCCATGCTTTTTCGCTACCGGTGTAGAGCAAACAGTCGTCCGTCAGGGCTAACATTGCCCGGTGCGGATACTCAGAGTTTTTAAAGGGCACACCCTGCTGCTTTAACCACTCGAGATGCTCTGGCCCTCCTTCAGAATATGCCGTCACCTTCTCGAGGCTTGCTTGAGGCCCGTTCGACGCCATCAGATAGCCGATCATATCCTCAGGCTTATCCTCATAGCCCAGTGCTTGCTGCACCGAGGTACCACCCCCCAAATAGAGTTCAGCAGAGGACAGTGCAGTGGAGCCGCCCGATGCCGATGCAGCCTCAAAGATAATGACAGAGGCACCGTTATCTGCAGCTTCGATGGCCGCGCATGCGCCGGCACCACCGAAGCCCACGACGGCCACATCACAGTGACCGTGCCAGTGCGTAACGCTTGTTTCCAGCAGCGGCTCAAATGCCATTGGGTAACTCCATTGGGAATCGTTGAGGGTGACATTAAGCGCATCCCAGCGGTTATGCAGCCCTCGTTTGGACGATTGCAAGATAACCTTAGTCCGTATGTGTGTTACCACGACCGTCACGCTCCCCTACAGTTCACACCTTAAGTGCGACATTACGGTACGACATCAGTGATCTTGTGCCACCCAATCCACGAACTCATAACATAAGAAGTTTAATAAAAGGGGTTAGCTTATGACCTGGTATACCGGCGACACGCTTTACGACACATTGCTCCTCATTGGCTTTGCCTATGCATTACTTGTTTTAGTCGGCAGCTTTTTTGGGACCGCCGCTTACGGTGGACGCTTCAGCGGAAGTAAAAAGAAAAAAGGTTTTAAGCTTGGCGCAAAGTTCGGCTGGGTTTTGATGGAACTACCGGGACTTATCGTGTTTCCGGTCGTGTTCTTCATGGGACCCAATTCGGATCAGGCCGTGCCCTTATTCTTCCTCGCCATATGGATGATGCACTATAGCAACCGGGCGCTTATTAACCCTTTGCGCATGCGGGTTCAACCGGGATCGAGCGCCAGCTTCGCGTTCAGCGTAGTGATTGCTGGATGGATCACCTTGTTTCTGCACGGTTACTTTAACGCTGCGTACTTAACGCAGTTCGGTACTCAATACACAGAGGCTTGGTTCACGGACCCACGTTTTATTGTAGGACTGTGTATTTATGCCTTCGGTTTTATTCTTAACATCCACTCAGACAATATCTTGCGCAATCTACGCTCGCCGGATCCCTCCCCTGATCAGCCACGCTACAGTATTCCCTTCGGCGGCGGTTTTCGCTGGGTAACCTGTCCACAATACCTCGGCGAAATATTGTCATTTACAGGTTTTGCGATCATGACCTGGAACCTCGGCGCAGTCTTTGTTCTGGCCATGACCGCGGGCAATTTAATCCCCAGGGCTATTTTCACGCACCGATGGTTCCACAAGAACTTTGACGATTACCCACCCGAGCGAAAGGCTGTGATACCCGGTATCCTGTGAGTTAGCAGTGGCGGCGACAGTGCTTGCCGCCACCCCCTCTTTCACACTACCCTGCTATGTGTAACGATAATTTCTCGATAACTATAAATCGCTATTCAGGAGTGTGTTCATGTCAGTGGTAATCGACCCGCAGGCCTTTGCATCCACCATTGATTGCTTAGGGGCAGTGACACCCTTTGATGACGCTCCTGACTGGATTTACGGTCTGGACAACCCTTACCTTCACGGGGTTTACGCACCTGTTGTTAACGAAACCCAGGCCAGTCAACTCACTATCGAGGGCGATCTTCCTAGTGATCTTCGAGGCGCTTACCTCCGCAACGGCCCGAACCCCCAGTATCAACCAAAAAACCGCTACCACCCGTTCGATGGGGATGGAATGATTCATCGCGTCGAATTCGACAACGGCCAAGCCAGCTACAGCAATCGCTGGGTAGCCACTGCTGCCTTAGCGGACGAACGGCGACTCCAACATTCCTTCTCCCCAGGCGTCATGGGTCCGTTTGATTACAGCGTCTCTTCGTTTGGTATCAAGGACACATCGAACACCGACGTATTTGTCTATGACGGCGATGTCATGTCGCTTTGGTACAACGCAGGGCACCCTTATCGCCTCGACGGAAAAACGCTTCAAACTAAAGGTTTTTTTGATATTGCCGGTCGAAGCCATCGGCGCATGTCTGCGCACTCCAAGGTTGATCCCCATACGGGCGAGCTTCTATTTTTCGATTACGGCGACGAACCGCCCTACCTCACCTACGGGGTTGCCGACGCTCAGGGAAAATTAATCAAGGAAATAGCGATTGATCTTCCTGGACCACGATTACCCCACGACATCGGCGTAAGTCGTAATTACACGGTGCTCCATGATTTACCGTTCTTCCACGATATGGACGTACTGCGTAATCACAATTACCGGGTCCTTACGTTCTACCGTGACATTCCTATACGCTTTGGGGTGATACCCCGATACGGAGAGCCCAACGACATACGCTGGTTCGAGTGTGAGTCTGGTTACATCTTGCATGTGAGCAACTGCTGGGAAGATGGTGATTGGCTCTTTATGGACGGCTGCCGCTCAACCAACCCCATGCCAGATACTCAGCCCGGTGAAGGTGAACTCGCTTCAATGCTGGCCTATATGCGTCTAGAGGCGAACAACTACCGCTGGCGCTTCAACCTTCGCACTGGCGAAGTTCGTGAAGGCCCAATTGATGACCTGAACACAGAATTCAACCGAATTAACCCTCTTTATTTGGGACAAAAAGGTCGCTTCGCCTACCATCAGAGAATTCCGGTATTGGCCGAAGGCGGGAAAACCCTGCGGTTTACGGGCTTGGTTAAGTACGACAATGAAACAGGACGGCGCTGGGAGTATGACTATGGACCGGGTGTTTTCGGCAGTGAAGCCGTGTTTGCACCCCGAGTGGGTGCAACCAGTAACAGCCCTGAGGACGACGGCTACGTCATCACAATGACAACGGACACTCATACGTGGCAATCCCATTGTCTCGTGTTCGACGCCGATAACATAGACGCGGGACCCAGGGCCCGCGTAGAGCTCCCACAACGAGTGCCCGCAGGCTTCCACGCCGGCTGGGCCGGCGCATAGCGGCTGTGTCAACCCATTCGTCCCCAGTGGCGGCTGAGGATCTGCTATCAGTCGAAATAACAGGGCTTGATGAGGCAGCGCTCGCGCCAGGCGCAGGAGACTGCTGACGTGGCGCCCGTTGCGCTCCTGACGCTTGGCCGCTTCCCCAAAGCCCTCAGTATGGCGAGAAGCTTAAAGAGCGCTGGCTGGCGAGTAATCGTTGCCGATCCGTTCAAATGGCACTTATGCCGCGTTTCCTCAGCCGTTGCCAAGAGCGTGCGAGTACGCGCGCCAAATGATGATGCCGATGGCTTTATCGACGACCTCCTCGACATTATCACGATGGAAAACGTCTCGTTGGTAGTGCCGATTTCTGAAGAAAGTCACTTCGTTGCGAACCTACATAGCAAGGCGCCCTCTTCAGTTACTGTCCTCGGGCCTTCTGAGGCCGCCTACAAGGCACTCCATCACAAACTGCGCTTTATTGAACACGCTGAAAAACTTGGCCTTACTGTGCCGGAAACCCACATGCTGGGCAGCGTTCGCGGCTCAAGCATGGGGGCACTCCGCGACACTTACGTAAAACCTATCGCTGGATGCTCGGGTATCGGCGTGCGCCGGCATTCCGTTGACGAGCCACCCATTGCGTCCAGTGGCGACGGAGAACTCATTCAAGCTGCCATCGAGGGGCAACTGATAAGCACGTTGAGTTTGCTCCATGGTGGAGAAATTTGCGCGACGACAGTCTATGAGGGCGAGGTATTCTCCGGGTCGGTCGCGGTTTGTTTTCGCCAGGTATCCAATGACGAACGTATACGGCAATGGATTCAATCCTTTTCTACGGATTTGACCTACACAGGATTCATTGCTTTCGATTTTATTGTCGATGAAGCAGGCACGCCTTGGGCGATTGAATGCAACCCGCGCTTGACCAGCGGCATTCATTTCCTCGACCCTAAAGCGCTGGGAGAATGGCTCAAGTTAGACAACGCGGGACGTCTCACAGACAGCACTGATAGCAGCTGCCAACAGTGGGCTTACAGCACGTTGACTGAAGCCTACGCCCTGCTGTTCAAGGGCCAATTTAACGATTTCATTAAAAGTATAAAACTTCTATTTAGCGCGAAAGATGTGGTCTGGTCGTGGAAGGACCCCTTGCCATTTTTGCTTATGACTCCGCTGTCATGGCCCATACTCTGGCCAGCAATACGCGAACGAATATCACTTGGCGAAGCGAGCCAACGCGATATAGCGCCTCACTGGCAACATAAAGACTGACAGCTACCGCGAGCGACGCGTTGCCGCTTTGAGGAAAATCTGTTTCGCAGGTCGCGTCGTTAATCGAGCTGCCGGCCGAACCGTTGCGTTATCGCTTCTTTGCACATCGAACCGTCTGACAACGCTCGCAATAATAAGTAGAGCCTCGATTTGAGCGAAACCCGCTCCAATGCACGTGTGAGGACCCTGACCAAACGGGATGTACGCCTCAGACGGAATACCCTCAGACCCCAAGAATCGCTCGGGTCGAAACACATTGGGATCATCCCAGTAACGGGGATTACGATGCAACGTCCATGGCGAAATCATTACCAGCGCTCCACGCCGCACTTTACGCGGCCCAACCTGAGTAGCCTTCATCGCCACGCGAGGTAAGAACGTGATGGGGGGATACAGACGCAGCGTCTCCTTGAAGAAAGCTTTTACCAAGGACATCTCTCGCAAGTGCTCGAGAGCAATTTCCTCGTCTCCGACAATGCGATCAATCTCCTCGCGTAAGCGACTCATCCATGAGGGCTGCTCCGCTAATATAAAGAACACCCAGGTCAGGGCGCTAGCACTGGTCTCATGGCCGGCTAAAAAGAAAACGCCGAGCTGGTCAATGAGTTCTTCTCGAGTAAATTGTTTGTCGGTGTGCTCGTCCCTGGCCGCGATAACTGCACTCGCAATATCATCGAACTGCGCGCCGGGGTCTAAATGCGAGTCAACCATAGTGCCTAAATGGTGACGAATACGCTCACAGGCCGCCAACACCTCAGGTGGTTGTTCGAGCGTCGCCCACGCCGGCTTAACAATGAGGCGGAAGATATCTACCTGCGCAACTGACCGTTCGAACTCGGTAAAATCCTCGAAAATCTCCGCGGATATTTTGCCGTCGAGGGGCACTGAAAACGTTGTTCGACAGATAACATCTGCCGTTAAGTGGCTCATCTCTAAATCAAGTGAAAAAGCCTCCTCGGTCGCTGCATAGGTATCTAACCTTGTCAGAAACGCCGCAACCGATTGCACCATTGACGGGTATGCGACGGCTACTCGAAGCTGACTAAACGCGGGGTCTATCATAGATCGCTGGCGACGCCACTTATCGCCGTCGGTAACGAAAATCGAGTCACCGATGAGAGGCTCGAGGGCATTGACCTGCAAATCGCTTTTAGGAAATATCCCACATTCGTCGCGCAAAATGGCATTGACCAGAGAGGGATCATTAAACATAACCGTTGAACGTCGTGAGTACCCAAGATCTCCGACATCGAAGCTATAGGCATTGCCTGGCAGCAAATCCAGCAGATTCCCATCGCCATGCCAAAGCGCACGCAATAGTGCCAGCACCGCGGGCAGTGGCATTGGACGCGGCGGTATGTAATCCTTACTAGTCACATTGAATGTCAACAAAATTTACACAGTGCAAGTATGGGAGTAACACAGCGTGCTGTCGAGCCTCACTCTATTTAAGCTCTTAGTGACCGGTCATATTGTCGGTGGTGCGATAGGCCTCGTCATTTTTTGGATACCCATTGTTGGCGGTAAAGGCAGCCGAAATCATCGTCTCTGGGGGCATCGCTTTATTAATGTCATGCTCCTCACTGGCGTTCTGGCAGTAGGCATTGCACTAACGACGCTCGCGAACCCTACAACAACGCACCCTCACCTAGAGAATCACGAAGTCTTCAAAGACCCACAAATGATCAAAGGCATCTTTGGGTGGATGATGCTTTATCTTGCAACACTGACCGTGAATCTAGCCTGGCAAGGTAAGCTGTGTTTGCACCATAAACGTGATCACAGCGGCAATCGGGCTTGGCACAACCTTGCGATCCAAGCGTTATTAGTAGCGGCGTCGAGTAGCTGTTTTTGGCACGGGATTCAACTGGGACAACCCATGATGATGGGTATCTCCATGGTAGGATTTGCCACGGTGGCGACCAACGTGTGGTTTATTTATAAGCCCAACCCCAAACCCACTGATCGCATCAAAGAGCATATTAAAAGTTTAGTGGGCGCCGGTATTTCAGTCTACACGGCCTTTTTCGCATTCGGTGCTGTTCGCCTAGTGCCCGAGCTAGCGCTTGCGCCAGGCCTGTGGGCTGTACCCCTTGTGACGGGCCTCACTTTGATCATTTACCACCAGCGCGCAGTTACCCGGCGAGTGGCTAGCAGCGCAGCAACATCATGACACAAGGTCGCACCGCAATTGTAGTGGGCGCAGGCGCCGGCGGTCTGGCCACAGCGGTGGACTTGGCTGTTGCCAACTGGGACGTCACGGTTATCGAGGCGTCCTCACAAGCCGGCGGTAAAATGCGCCAAGTCAACGATGGTCAGAATGCAATTGATGCTGGACCTACTGTCTTCACAATGCGCTGGGTTTTTGAGCAATTGTTTGCCAACGCTAACGGCTCATTTGACACCGCCCTGGAGGCAGTTCCCGCACAAATTTTGGCGCGCCATGGCTGGAGCGATGGCAGCCAGCTAGATTTATATACAGACCACACTGCCAGCCGTGCTGCCATCGCTGCCTTCGCGAGTGAGGCCGATGCGAGTGGCTTCGATAGCTTCTGCCAGCGGGCCGAGAGTAACTATCGAGTACTGCGCGACAGTTTTATGGCAGCCCAGCAACCCTCTATGCTGAGCCTGCCCGGGCGGGTAGGACTGCGCCAATTGCCCGATCTCATTGCCACTCGACCCGACACAACGCTATGGCGCGCACTTGATCGATATTTTAGCGATCCAAGGCTGAAACAATTATTCGGTCGCTACGCAACCTACGTTGGCTCCTCACCCATGTTGTGCCCCGCAACACTCATGCTTATCGCTCATGTTGAACAAGAGGGTGTTTGGCAGTTGCCAGGTGGAATGCAGTCTCTTGCCGACGCTATGGTGTCACTAGGTAGGCGTTGCAACGTTGATTACCGCTTTGAGACTCAGGTCACTAGTATTGATACCCAATCTGGCAGTATCAGCGGCGTTACTCTCAATACCAGCGAGCAGCTCAAGGCGGATGTCGTCGTTTTCGCCGGCGACTGTAATGCAGTGGCCGAAGGGCTACTGGGCGAATCAATTAAAGCTAGCGTCAAACCACGACAGGTAACACAACGTGGTTTATCGGCGGTAACGTGGTGTCTTACTGCGGAAACGGAAGGATTCGATCTCGAGTATCACAACGTATTTTTCGACGAGAACTACCCGAGCGAGTTCGACGCGATATTCACCGAACAAAGCATTACTCAGCGACCGACTGTTTATGTCTGTGCGCAGGATCGTGTTGACGGGCATAAACCAACGGGGCCAGAGCGACTGCTCATATTGATCAACGCGCCGGCTATTGGTGACACCGCCACGCCTTCAGATTTTGATCACAGCGCCTTGTGGCAAGCTGCCACTGCCGTCATGGCCAGGAGTGGGTGTCGAGTAAAAGCATCTGAGATGCCGGCTGTGGTCACCGATCCAATCGGATTTCACGCGCTTTTCCCAGGCAGCGCGGGCTCGCTTTACGGCGGATCTTCACACGGGATGTTAGCGAGCTTTACTCGCGCGAGTGCGCGCACGAAACAACGAGGGCTTTACTTGGCAGGGGGCACAGTGCATCCCGGCCCCGGTGTTCCCATGGCGACACTGTCAGGCAGGCTTGCCGCAGAAGCCATAATTCAGGATTATGCCGACAGATAGACGGCCTATCTTCAGCCACTATTTACGCAACAGTGACACAACAGTCACTCAGCAATAGTCGACCAAAAATGGGTCATAGCGTCCAATGTTTTTTGACGCTGCTCCCAATGAGGCAGGCCTTTTGTCGGGGCAATGCGCGTTGCCTGAGCAAGACTGTTGCGCGCCAATAGCTCGGGCAGGCGATCAAAATCAATGTTTGGATCTTCGTCATAAATTACTAAGGTCGGTGTCGTCAACTGACTGTACAAACTGTCTAAAGCGCCCGCGCTGAAGAGGCGCATCGATAAAAACGCAAACGGCGCATAGCGCGCTCCGGGCAATCGAGCGGTCTGCTGAGCATAGGCAACCACTTCTTTCGGTGCCTCATGGGTAAACGCCTTATTCAAAAAATAACGAATCGATCCACGAGTCGTCAGCAGGCGATAAAGCGCGCGACCCAGAAAAGGTGTTCCAGTCACAGCATTGACTCGATCGCTAAAATTTGGACCGGGCGGTGCTCGACGACTCAAACCCGTGGGCGAAATAAAAATCAAACTGTGACAGGGCGCATCTAGTTCAACAACAGCTCGAGCTGCGAACTCAGACGATAAAGAAAGCGCAACAACATCCGGAGCTTGCCCGTGTTCGCGCGTTACATCCCGCAGTAGTTCATTAATAGCATTACTGAAAAAGGCTGCGGTGTACGCTATCGGCTTCCTAGGTGACAAGCCGAAACCTGGCAGATCAGGCGCGTAGCATGGCCTGCGCGTGCGAAAACTTTCAAAAAGAGGTTTCATTTCCATCGCACTGGGAGCCGCATTGATACTGTGGACCAACACCAGGGGGCGACCCGCCTGACTCTTGTCGGCATACACGATCATTGTCTCGCCGCCTTGGAGAGTGTGCGTTTGCGTATCACAGGCAATCGCCTTGATAAGCCTATCAGTTGACTCTACGGATGACATAGAAGGCCCTACTCTCAGTTGATGCTGAAGAACAGATGAGGGAACGCGTCGCCCTCTCACTAATTTGCCCACTCACTAACGACCTGCGCGTGTCGCACCTACCTGTCTTGGGGGTTGCCACACAGTACTGCGCCGAGAAAAACCTGTCTATAAAATGTAACGGAAATTATGTTCTTCTTGGTTTACACTTGGCACATTATATTTGGGGACACGCTCTATGAGTACTGCATTTCCGTTTACCGCCATCGTAGGACAAGATGCCATGAAGCAGGCACTACTGGTGGCCGCCGTCGACCAAGAAGTCGGTGGCGTCTTGGTCATGGGCGACCGAGGTACAGGTAAATCCACGGCGATTCGAGCGCTCGCAGCGCTGCTACCTGAAATCGAAATTATGAGCGGCTGCGCTTACAACTGCTCACCCACCACCAAACCCGTCGGATTATGCGAAGCGTGCCGAAGCGACAGCCCACGCGCAGATTCCAAACCCAAGAAAATTACGATACCCGTGGTCGATCTGCCGCTGGGTGCCACAGAAGATCGTGTTATCGGCTCACTGGATATCGAAAAAGCACTGCACTCGGGCGAAAAAGCATTTGAAGCAGGCCTACTCGCTAGAGCCCATCGAGGCTTTTTATATATCGACGAAGTGAATTTACTTGAAGACCATATTGTCGATGCGTTACTCGACGTCGCGGCTTCGGGGGAAAACGTCGTCGAGCGTGAAGGCTTAAGCGTACGCCACCCAGCGCGCTTTGTACTGGTCGGCAGTGGCAATCCAGAAGAAGGCGAACTGCGCCCACAGCTACTCGATAGATTCGGCTTGTCCGTTGAGGTCAGCACCCCCCAGGACATTAAGAGTCGCGTTGAGATTATTCGTCAACGCGACTTATTTGAACGCGACCGAGAGGCCTTCGTAAAAAAAGCGCGTCGCAAAGAAACCGCTCTGCGCAAGAAAATTGAAGCCGCGCGCGCGCGGGTTGTCGACATAGAAACGCCTATCGCAATACTTGAAAAAGCCGCTGAACTTTGCCTGGCATTAGGCACTGATGGTTTGCGTGGCGAACTGACGCTGATCCGTGCCTCACGCTCCCTCGCAGCACTCGAAGGCGCAAGTGAAATTGACCTTGACCATTTACGCCATGTGGCACCCATGGTGCTTTGTCATCGACTCCGCCGAGATCCACTCGACGAATCAGGCAGCCATGTTCGCGTTGCACGCATGATCAGTGAAGTACTTGGCTAATGAATGGCTCCAAGAACTGGGAACTCGCGCAGCTCGCTGCCGCAGTGTTTGCCATCAATCCACACCGCCTTGGAGGCGTTGATGTCAAAGCATTTCCTGGCCCAGTACGCGACACTTGGATCGCCGAATGTAGCGCCCTCTTAAACGATACTCGAGCACGAAAAGTCCCGGTCAATGTAAGCGAGGCGCGTCTACTTGGCGGATTAAATTTTATGGCAACCGCAAAAGCGGGAAAGCCCGTTATGGAACAGGGCTTGCTGAGCGAGTGCCATAATCAGGTTCTGCTCATGCCCATGGCTGAGCGCGCTGAGCGTCGGGTGATTGCGCACATCAGTCAGGCACTCGACAGCGGCACACTACACATCCAGCGCGATGGCTTCGCAGCTACATTACCGGCGGCCTTCGGTGTTTTGGCCCTCAACGAGGGTATCGATGATGAGGCGCTCAACGAATCGTTGAGTGAACGGCTCGCATTTCAGATTAATTTGTATGATCTCGCCGTAAGCGAACTGAGTCACACACCTTTCAGCCCCGCCGACATCGTAGCCGCGCGACACAGACTACATACAGTGTCACTCTCTGATACCTTGCTCACACAGCTCGTTACTGCCGCCGCGGCGCTAGGCGTTCAATCAAGTCGCGCAACATTATTTGCTCTCGAAACCGTTCGAGCACTCGCCGCCCTGAACGGTCGCAAACAAGTAACCGACGATGACGTGGGGGACGCTATAGCGCTAACTCTGGGGCACAGAGCCACGCAACTACCTGCTCCACCGCAAAATAACGATACAGAGCCCGCCCAAACACCAGAAATGAGCGACGATAATCGCGATCACACCGAACAGGGCGAAGCTCAGGATCAACGTCAACAAACGGACCGCCCTCCCGCCGAACAACTGCTTGAAGCAGCTCAAGCGGCAATACCTGCCGATCTTTTACGTAAGCTCAGCAGCCAGCATAACGGGCGCAAGAATAATCGCTCCGTCGGGAAGTCAGGTGCTGAGCAGCTCTGCTTAAAGCGCGGTCGGCCGTGCGGCACAATAGCCGGTGATCCTCGACGCGGAGGCAAGCTTCAATTGATCGCCACGCTTCGAGCGGCAGCTCCATGGCAAACCCTTCGTAATCGAGAGAGGACGGATAACGACCAGCGCGCGCCGATCGATATCCGCAAGCAAGACCTTAGACTAACGCGCTATCGGCATCGTAGCGAGAGCACCACTGTATTCGTTGTCGACGCCTCGGGCTCAGCCGCGATGCATCGGCTGGCGGAAGTTAAAGGTGCCGTAGAATTATTACTGGCCGATTGTTACAGCCGTCGCGACAGCGTAGCCTTGATTAGTTTTAGGGGTGACAAAGCAGAGCTATTGTTGTCGCCGACTCGCTCTCTCGTCAGAGCTAAACGCGCACTGGCGGGCCTTCCCGGTGGCGGTGGCACGCCACTCGCTCATGCTATCGATACTGCTACGCTTCTTGCAGAGCAGATTCAACGCGCTGGCGGCACACCTAACATTGTTTTACTGACCGACGGCATTGCTAATATCGATCGTATCGGGGTGCCTGGCAGAGCCAAGGCACGCGAAGATGCCCTTGCCAGCGCGCGGAAATTTCGGGCACGCTCAATTAACAGTATTCTCATCGATACGTCACCACGGGGGCAGACCCAAGCTCATCAGCTTGCACAAGAATTAGCCTCTCAATACCTGCCCTTACCCCATGCGAACGCGCACACACTCTTCGATGCCGTTAGAGTGAGCCTCTAGGCCAATGACACAGACTAAACCGCCCGCCGACTGGCCACTGGCTGACTATAGTGAAAACTGTCACGCAGCCGGTATGGACTGGCGGGTGACGCGCATCGGCACAGGCCCACCCTTGTTATTGCTACACGGAACAGGCGCATCCAGTCACTCTTGGGTACCCGTAGCGCTGCACCTGATGGACGACTTTGAGTGCATTATTCCTGATCTGCCCGGACATGGATTCAGTGATCCCCTTCCCAAACGCACCGTCACACTACCCGCCATATCGCGCGCGTTAATCGTCTTAATGGATACCTTAGGGGTCGAGCCAGTATTAATCGCAGGGCACTCCGCAGGGTCAGCAATTGCCGTTCAAATGGCGCTCGACTCTGTACGGCCACCAAAACGTATTTTTAGCGTTAATGGCGCGTTTCTACCTTTTGGTTCCGTGGCAGCCCCGCTCTTCAGTAAAGCCGCTGGCTGGTTATCGCGCGCGCAGTTCTTCCAACTGGCGACTGCGCTGCATGGCTATTTTCGCCGGCCAATTCGCAAGCTACTCGAAGAGACAGGCTCCGTCCCCAACAAAGATATGCTCTATGCCTATCAAACTCTTCTACGTCGACCTCAACATATTCGCGGCACCTTACAAATGATGGCGGGCTGGGATCTAGAGCCCTTAAAATCAGCTCTCGCTGGCCTCAGGCTTCCGATTGACCTAGTGGCGTGCCTCAACGATAAGACAGTTTCCCCCTGGCAATCGACGCGCTTATCTGAGCTTGTGAGTCAATCACAGCTCATCGAAATACCCGAGCTGGGGCACCTGGGACACGAGGAGGCACCCGAACTCTTCGCTAGGCTCATTCGCGAGGCTTTTGAGTCCGACTAACCTCGAGTAGTGTCAAATCAATTTGACTGCTATGATGTCCATTCAGGCGGACAGCCGGAGCGTCGTTTTTTATGAACAGTATTAATCCTATTCGCGATTATCTGGAGACATCAGACGATCCAACAGACAGCAGTTCACATGCGATTGTCATTGGCAGTGGCTTTGGCGGGTTGGCGGCAGCTATTCGCCTCGGAGCGCGTGGCTATCGCGTTACAGTCCTAGAAAAACTCGATGCGCCGGGCGGCAGAGCTTACGCTTACCATCAAGATGGATTTACCTTCGACGCCGGGCCCACCATTATTACTGCACCCTTCCTATTGGAAGAACTCTGGCAATTGTGCGGGAAACGACTAGAAGACGACGTAGATCTTCGCGCCATGGACCCTTTCTTTCGTATCGTTTTCAACGACGGTAAGACCTTTGACTACAGCGGCGATCGACAGCGAACACTCGAAGAAATACGCAAATTCAATCCAGATGACGTAGACGGCTACCTTCGGTATTTAACTGCTAGTGAAAAACGCTACCGCGTCGGCTTTGAAAAATTAGGGTTTAAATCGTTTGACAGCTTATGGCAGCTACTCAAGTTTTTGCCCCACCTAATCGGATTACGCAGCGATCGTAGCGTTTACAATCTGGTATCACGACACGTCAAAGACCCCCACTTGCGCCAGGTGATGAGCTTCCATCCGCTACTCATCGGAGGCAACCCCTTCTCTGTTACCAGCGTCTATTCACTTATTTCATATCTCGAACAACAATTTGGCGTGTGGTCAGCCATGGGCGGAACGGGCAGCCTCGTGACCGGACTGGCGAAACTTATAAAGCAGCAAGGCAATGAGATAAAACTTAATAGTGAAGTTGATCGGATCAATGTCGACGGTCAGCGAGCAACAGGCGTGACGCTGAAAAGTGGGCAAGTAATCAACGCTGACGTGGTCATCTCTAACGCCGACTCTGCTTGGACCTATCGCCATCTCATCGATCCAGATAAACGCAAGCGATGGACCAACAAGAAGCTCGACAAAGCGGCCTATTCAAACGGCTTATTCGTTTGGTATTTTGGCACCGAGGGACAGTACCCTGATGTACCCCACCACTCTATTTTACTCGGCCCTCGATACCGTGAATTGCTGGTCGACATCTTCAAGCACAAAAAACTGACTGACGATTTCAGTCTCTACCTTCATCGACCAACAGCCACCGACCCCGCGATGGCACCCGACGGGTGCGATGCCTTTTATGCACTTGTCCCGGTCCCTCATTTAGATGCGAATGTAGACTGGCAGACCCACGCAGAGACCTTTCGGCAGGCTATCGCGGAGCGGCTCGAAGAAACGGTCTTGCCGGGATTAAGTCAGCGCATTGTCACGTCTCGCCTGTTAACACCCCTAGATTTTCAGAGCCGATTGAACTCTTTCAAGGGTGCAGGTTTTAGCTTTGAACCCAGAATCACGCAAAGCGCCTGGTTTAGGCCGCACAACCGAAGTGAAGATATTGACGGCTTGTATTTGGTTGGAGCAGGCACGCATCCAGGTGCTGGTATACCCGGGGTTATCTCCTCCGCGAAAGTCCTTGATGAAATTGTTCCAGAACCTAGGCATGCGCGACATGGCTGAACTCAATACACCATTCACCGATCTCGCGGTGTGTCGCGAGACGCTTAGCACCGGCTCTCGCTCTTTCTGGTTAGCGTCACAGCTGCTTCCACCCGCGCTTAAAAATGCCGCCTGTGGGCTCTATGCCTTCTGTCGCGATGCCGACGATTTAATCGATGACGGTGACGATCCTGAAAGCGCACTGCGTATTTTACATCAACGACTTAACCGTATATATGCCGGAAAGCCCGACGACAACCCGGTGGATCGCGTACTTGAGCAGATTATTAAAGACCATAATTTGCCACGCGCACTCCTAGATGCACTGCTTGAAGGCTTTGCCTGGGATAATGCCGGTCGGCGCTACCAGAATCTATCTGAGGTTTATGACTACTCAGCGCGCGTTGCGGGAAGCGTAGGCGTTTTAATGGCCCTTCTGATGGGCATTCGCGATGAATCGGCACTAGCGCGCGCTGCAGATCTTGGGGTTGCTATGCAACTGACCAATATTGCCCGCGATGTTGGTGAAGATGCACGCAACGGTCGCCTCTATTTACCTCTCGACGCGCTTAAAGCCGCAGGCATTGATCCCAATGAATTTCTCGCGAACCCTCAACATAGTGACGCGCTTGGCTCAGTGATTAGCGACCTTCTCACCCATGCGGCGCATCTCTACCAGCGCGCCGACAGCGGTATACGACAATTGCCACGAAGCGCTCGCGGCGGCATTTACGCTGCACGGCTACTCTACGCCGCCATTGGCGACACATTATCAACGCTCAATCATAACGCTGTTGAGCAGCGCGCGATTGTTGGCATTCAAACAAAAGCGACATTGGTAGCGCGATCTTTACGAATCCCAGTGACCAATAACGAAGACTTACACGCAAAGCCCCTCACTGAGTGCAAGTATCTTATTCAGCTTGCGGCTCAAGCCGGCCAGCGCACTGAGTCCTACTTGGGCATGTCGGCTCCCAAGGCTTTCTATTTACGGATGACTTGGATACTTGATGTCTTTGCACATCTTGAAGAGCGACAGCAAAAAACCCTAGCCGACAAGGGCCGCTGACCCACAGCGTGAGGTGCTAGCGCGCATTGCGTGGCATACGAAAAGGCAACAATTGTTGTACCCATGGGCGCTCAAACCGATTGAGATCAACGTATTCATGCATAGCTGCGTACTGCTCACCACGGTATGCCATCGCAATCTTCGAGCGAGCATAGAACGGCGTATCTTCAAAGGTTTTGGTAATCGTGGGCTGACTGCCCAACTCTATTATTGGACGCGCACAGCGCCAAATAGGCGTGGGCACCAAATCATGGCCATCTTCTAGCGCAGTATCGACGAATATCCCCGATTGATCATTATGCCTTAGCGTCAAGCCCTGCTGGCCGCCCTCCTTGAATGTCCGGTTATAGAAAATCCAGCTGTCGCCGTTTACACGATCCGTTCGAGTCCAGTGCCAGCCCGTAAAGCTGCTCTCCAAAGGGACGGTGCCGGCATTACAGTCAACGTAGCCATCACCCTGCCAGTGCAGCTCCGGAGCCTCAAGATCTACTGTCACACGTGATGCTGGAGCAATCGGCCACCAACGATGGCTCTCTTCTGGATCGAGGGCGAAACACTGCTGCGTTAAAGGTCCTAATTCAACTCGGACGCTGCCGCGCAACCGGCGAGGAAATGGCACGCAAATCTCGTCAATATCGAAGGCGAGTACACCATCAGCTAGCGTTACGCTGCTAGCGGCCATCGCGATCCGACTCGCTGTTCGTGATAGATCGTTCGCACCGCGCTCTGTCATAGCCCAGTACTTGCGCTTTGGGCCGTAAAAAATAGCATTGATGCTGCAAAAGTCTTCGGCACGCGCCGAGCTCTTTTTGCGCGCGCGCGCGTAGTAAGGAGAAAAAACACTGCCAATGAAAACAATTAACGTCATCCCCGCGGTGCCATCGTCGGAGAATGCGTCAACGTACCACCACTGGTATCCATTCGGTGGTATTGCACCATCGAATCCCAAACCCTGCGCAGCGAGCGCCCTTTGCTTAGGCACGGACAACATCAGCGCGCAATTGTCGGCACAGGTCTACCCCTAGGGTCCTTGGAACACTTGTCATTGAGTAACCCTTTTCGTGGACAAAACGTTTCATGAAGTGAACGTGCCATTATCTGATTGTAATTTATCTTGAACACTTTAAATGTCTAGGTTACTTTACACGATAACAGACTTTTTTGCGGAAGGCTCCACCATGGCCAATGAACTACTGGATTGTGAGCACAACCTCAAAGTTGCGATAAAACAGGCAACCGAGAGTCCATGCCCCCCACAGCTCGCTCAAGCACTCGAATACGCCGTGTTCCCCGGTGGTGCACGAGTCAGACCTAAGTTATGCCTTGCGGTTGCATTAGCGACCGGCAACGACGAACCGATGCTAGCCATGAGCGCCGCTGTTGCCATCGAAATGCTGCATTGTGCATCGCTGGTACACGACGACTTACCCTGCTTTGATGATGCGACTCAGCGCCGCGGAAAACCCTCGGTTCATTCCTCATTCGGAGAGCGAATTGCCGTATTAACCGGGGACACGTTGATCGTGTCAGCGTTTGAGCAGCTAGCGCGCTGCGGGTTCCAAATCAGCGACGCACGGCGTCTAGCCACCGTAACGCAACTCGTTACGCGCGGTGTCGGTGCACCGCAGGGAATTTGTGCTGGGCAAGCATGGGAATGCGAGCCTTCAGTAGACACCGCCACCTACCATCAGTGTAAGACGGGCGCCCTTTTTGTCGCAGCAACGTGCGCAGGCGCGGCAGCCGCAGGTGAAGATTACCAGCAATGGCTTCCGCTTGGATCAGCCATTGGACAAGCCTATCAAGTAGCGGACGACATCCAGGATTGCGTCGGTGTGAGTGCGCAAATGGGCAAGCCTTCGGGCCGTGATGCGTTATTAGGTCGACCTAATGCAGTGCATGAATTGGGCCTTGAAGGCGCAATTGCGCTGTTAAATAACCTCCTAAATGACGGCATAGCATCGATACCTCAATGCGCCGGACGAGACCTTTTGGTATCCCTCGTTGAGAAACAGTCGGAGCGCT